>Ga0181528_10000002_pt1 | contig 306336 bp, 297 predicted proteins | sample PEATcosm2014_Bin_47_FD_119742 | JGI IMG/M metagenome (GOLD analysis project Ga0181528, IMG submission 119742) | Peatland microbial communities from MTU Mesocosm Facility, Houghton, MI, USA - PEATcosm2014_Bin10_10_metaG | ecosystem: Environmental > Terrestrial > Soil > Wetlands > Peat | place... | reverse complement strand
TTCGATCCGCGGAAGCAGACGTCAGGTGGCCGACATCAAATCGGAACCCTGGCCGGCTTCAAATCGGAATCGTGGCCGGCTTCAGTATTGGAATTGCTGGCCGGCTTCGTCGGAATCCGCAGGTTACGCGAAGTGCCATTTCCGGGAGAGGTCACGCTGGCGCCGGCGACGCAGTCCCCACGTTAGCGTGCTCTGGAAGAACATCGCCGATCGCGGGAGTCATGCTTCCTCCATTCGATTCGTCGCTGCAAACCGGCGAACTTGGAGATGTGTTTTCCCCATCGCCGGCCGATTCAAAAAAAATCACATCACACTCTTGACATTAAGCCTGTAAGTGCTATTTTTGGTGTCAAAGTTCTAAAGTAGATAGGCATCATGCTCATCCCGATGTCAACCGACCAGCGGCGCCACCTCGACGCGTTCGAGCGCGCCTGGCCGCGCTACGCCGCGCTCCTGAGGGGCAGGGCGGACCTCGCCGGCGGCATGCACTGGAAGCCCGCCGCCGGCGCCGAGTACCTCACGCGCTACTGGAGCGATCCCGCCACCGGCAAAAAGGTAGGCAAGTCGCTCGGGCGGCGCTCGCCCGAGACGGAGGCGCTCCATCGCGAGTATTTCAAGCGGCGCGCCGCCGCCGAGCGGGACGAGTCCGAACTTGAGCCGAAGGTCAGGACCGCGGGCATGTTCGCCCGGGCGCTGCGGCTGACGCGGCTGCCGGCCCGGCATGCCGAGGGGCTCCGCAACCTGCATGAGTCCGGCCTGCTCGACGAGGGGCGGGCGCTCGCCCTCGGCACGCCGGCGGTGCTGCTCTACGAAGCGAAGGCGCGCGTCGTCGCGCCGCCCGGCGCGCTGAAGGGCGAAGACGACCTGGCGTTCCTGCTGCCGGGCGATGGCGGGGTTTCGTGGGACGAGGGCATGGATTTCGCGATCGCCTTCGGGGGCCGCAAGGCCCGCGTCGGGACGACGCGGGCCGGCGAATACGGACGTACGATGTCGGTCGACGGGATGACGATCGCGCTCGCTTCGAGGGCCGGACTCGTCGAGGCGGCGCGCGAAGGCGAAGCGTCGACGCGCTTCCTGGAGGCGCTCGACGAGGCGCTGCGGGCGCCGTCGGTCGAGGGGTTCGCGTTCGCCAAGGACGCGACGCTCGCGCCGGTGCGGGCGCCGGACCCGCGCGCCTTCTGCCTGATGGCGCCGCTTTTCGCGGCGGACGACCGGGACCGGCTTGAGGCGGCCTGGGAGCGGGTCGACGCCGTCGACGAGATGACCCGGCGCGGCTTCGAGCCCTCGAAGGCCGGCGCCGGGATGACGAACGCGCTCGCCGAACTGCGCGAGATCGCCGGTCCCGGTCGGCTTTCCGCGCCGCCGCGCCTCTAGCGGCAGGTTCGCGGGGACCTTGCATTCGCGCGGTTCCGGGGCGCCCGGCGCCGCCCGGACGCGTTGGGCGTTCGCCGTTTCGCGCGTCGCGACCGACGCTCGATCGACGGTCGCGCCGGCGGTCGCGCGTCCGCGTTTCGCGGACCGCGGACACGGACCGGCGTTTGAAGGACAGTCCGGACCCGGAAGAGTAGACCCGCGCACGCGCGCGTTTCCAAGAGTCAATTGCTTGATTCTTGGAAAGTAAATGTAGGCATCGTCGCAATAATTCTAGACTTGCGTTTGTGGCGTACGTGGGAGTTGAGTTATGATTACGACCCAGCAGCGTACTCCGCCCCGGATCGCGAAAAGGCCGGACGTCTCCTCTTGGGGGCGCACCGACCTGATCACGCTCCCCGAGGCGGTGGCGTTGAGGTGGCCCGACGGCCCCCTCACGGTGAAGAGCCTGCGCAACGCGATCGCCAAGGGCCGGCTCGGCCACGTCCGCATCGCGCGCAAGCTCTTCACGACGCTCGACAGCCTCGACGAGATGTGCCGATGCGTAACCACCGCGCCCGCCCCCCCTGATCCGCCGCCCGACGCGCCCGCGGCGCCGGCGCCGACCGAAGTGGCGGCATTGCTGGCCCGGATGGGCATGCTGGGAAGCCGGTCCGCGCGCACGCCGCGCGCCTGACCTCCCGATCAACCCGACGGCGAGCCCACCCGCCCCCGCGGGGGCGGGAGCGGCGCCGTTTTGTCCCACCCGACGCGGACGAGCGCCACGGCGAACGCCGGCGCTTGCCTCCCGCGACAGTTCGAGTATCCCACATGCCCCCCGACGACATCATCCCCACCGACGTCATCATCCTCCCGCCCGCGCGCCGCCCCCGCCGCGTCCCGGTGGACGACCATTTCCCCGTCCTGCTGAAGGCGACGAAGCCGCTGGACGCCGCTCCGGCGGGCAGGTCTCCGGTTCCCCTCTCCGCGGGCTCGGTCTTGACTTCGGACCAGTTGGCCGCGGTGGTCCGCGCGCTCGCCAAACCCGACGAGATCGCCGGCCTGCCGCACGCCATGCCGGACGCGCTGGCGCTTCGGGTCGCCCAGGTGGTGGCGGTGGCGCTCAACCTCCCCGCGGGGCCCCGCCCCCATCGCGTCGGGCGCCCGCCGGAGGGACCGCGGCTCGTCCCGCGCGACCGGGGCGACGGCTCGCCGCCGGTCCTCTATCTGCACGACGGCGACGTCAGGCGGTCGACGAATTTCACGGCGGATGAGGCGGACCAGGCCGAGGCGGTCCTGCGCCTGCACAAGATGTTCAAGGACGCCGAGGTCGTCGGCCAGGTCCTGCCGACGCAGGTTCTGGTCGACGTGGTCATCGCCTTCTGGCTGGTGTCCCACAAGCCGACCGGCGAGACCAGTCTGGGCCAGGTCGCCACCTACGAAAACGACAGGGTTCGGGCGCGGCGCCTGCTTGAGTTCTTCGGCGGCAAGCGGCTCGTCGATTTGACGGCGCAGGCGATCGAGGCGTTCGGCGAGTGGCGCATGTCCCTTCCGGGCAAAATGCTCGACCGCGCCGGCAAAAAGTTGCCGGCGAGCGACCAGACGGTTCGCGGCGACCTCATCGTCCTGGAGAAGGCGCTCGCGCACTGGAAGACGCAGACGGGCCTGCAATGGTCCCCGTCGATCCCGAAACCGAAGAAGAACCCGGCCCGGGTGGCGTGGCTGTACCGCGGGGAGGCGGCGCGCGCGCTGCTCGGCGCCCGCGGCTGGCTGTGGGACCGGGAGGCTGGCGGCTGGAAGACGGTCAAAGTCTGGGACCCGCTGGGGCGCGAGTATTTCGTCGATCCCGCCACGGGACGCCTGCGTTCCCGGCGCCTCGGCCACGGCGCCTGGGTCCTGCGACCGCAAGTCTGGCGCGACCGGCACGGCAAGGTCCGCCGCAAGGACGGCGCCGCGCGCGCCCTCATCGTCGGCTTCTACACGGGCACGCGAGCCGACGCGTTGAGGCAGCTGCGCTGGAAACCGGACGGCGTCCACGGCTATCCGGACTTCGCGAAGAGGATCCTGTACCGGTCGGACATCGGCTGGCCCAAGACGACCAAGAAGCAGGGGCCGGTCGACATGTGCGCGCGCCTGTGGCAGCACATGTGGCGCTGGATGGTGCGCGACGGGAAGACCGGGATCAACTGGATCGTCCACAGCGGCCTGGGACGCCAATTCAGCCGGCAGCTCGACGAGCCGATCCGATGGGCGATGAGGAACGCGGGCATGCATCCCATGCCCGTCACCGAGGACGACCTGCGTTTCGTCGACGTGAAGGGAAAACTGATCCTGGTCACCCTGCACGTCTACCGGCACACCTTCGCGACGATGCTGCTGGCGATGGGCGTCTCCGAGGCCGAGGTCGCCAGGCAACTGGACATCACGATGCCGCTGCTGCACGCGACCTACGGCCACCATACCCACAACGGATCGAAGGACGTTCGCGCGGCCCTCGATTCGATGAGGCTGTTCGACATCCGCGACATGTTCCAGGACTGACGCGGCTCACCTCGGAGGGCCAAAAGGGGCGGCTGCGAAGCCGCCCCTTTTTCGTTTGGCGCCCCCCGCGTGACGCGGGCGCCGCCGCCGCGTCGACGCGCGACGCCCGCGTCACGCGGCGCGGGGCGGGCCGCAGCGGCGCGGTTTCTTTCCCTCCTTGACCGCGCGGAGCAGCGCGCGGCGGCGCGGGCCGCCGGGCGCCGCGAGACGCGCGCACCGGCTCCGGCCCCTCGATGGCGCTGGGGCGGCCCATGCATCGGTCCGCTGCCGGGGGGCGGCCACATCACGCCGGGCCGAACCTGAGGCGCGATGTCGCCCGACCCGGGATGAGTGGGGTGGGGTGGGGTAGGGTAGGGGCAGGGCGCCAGCATGCCGAAACGACCGAACGGCGCCGTCTCGTGCCTGGCTACGCCTGCGAGTTGCCGTTGGAGCCGCGGAAGTTTCCGTGCCGTCCCGGCAAGTCGCCAAAGTATATCATGGGGTTGCCTGCGTTTCTGTAGTGTTGAATCGCTCTGCAAGAAGCGGAAACACAGAAACGAACCCCCCGGTTTCCGGGCCTTTCCGGCCCGTTCCGGGCCCCCGGTTCCCGTCCGTTCCCGCTTCTCCGGCGCCATTTCGGCGCCGCAGCCCACCCGGTTTTGCGGTATTTGGATACCGCACGGCGGGGCCCGAGCCCGGGGCCGCCGCGAAAGCCTCCGATCACAGGATGCCGCGCCTCGCGTTCGCGCGCGGCGGCAGCTTCGCGATCTTCGGCCCGCGCCCGCCGCCGGCATGCGTGAGCAGCCGCCAGGGGGCGTGGAACGGGAACGCGCGCTCCAGCAGCGCCCGCATCGCGCCCTCCGGCGGCGGGTTCTCCAGCGAGTAGCCGACCGGCGCGCGGGCCATGCGGTCCTGGCCGGCGACGTATTCCGCCGTGCCGTCGTGGCGGTCGTCGGCCTCCTCGACCAGGCTCACGAACAGCGCGCGCACGCGCCCGAGCCTGAGGGCGGGGCGGCCCATTCGGCGCGTCGCCTTGTCGAAGCAGGAATCGACGGCGTTGAACACGCAGGCGCCGCCGTTGGCCGACTGGAGCAGCGGCGTGTCCGGACCGCCGGGGCCGACGAGCGCGAGGCAGCGTTCGACGACCGCCATCGGCGTCCCCAGAACCGGCGTCAGGCGGGCTTTGGCGGCCCGCCTGGGTCCGTGTTCGCCCTCCGGGGCTATCGCCACCAGGTCGCGTCCCTCGGGGCGCCAATCGGCCCGCGTGAGCCGCACGAGGGCGGTGATCGGCACGCCGCACATGAACGCCAGCGCGACCGACGCCGCGCCGCGCGCGCTCAGCGTGGGGGTTTTCGCCGGGAACTGGCCGGCTTCCATGAGCTTCTTCAGCAGTTCGATGTCGTCCTCGCGCCCCGCCATGCCGCCGCCCCATGCTTCGCGATTGCCGGACGGCGCAAGAAAACCGACCCGGCGTCGCCCGAACGTGGGGATTTCGCGCGGTTTCGGCGAGATTTTTTTTGTTCAATCGAGTCATGTCGTTAGCGGCTGCCTCCGCGGTTGCGGCGCATTTTCCCGGTCGGCGATGCGAAAGCCCGCGGCAGTCGTGCGGGAGGGTTCGGGTCTGCGCGGCGAATATCGGCAAGCAGCCGGGCGGCGGCGTTTTCGGCGTGGCCGTCCGTCCGCGGCCCGTCCGGAAACGGATGCGGCAAAGAATCGATCCCGTGTTTTTTGAAAGCCTGCGGACGCCCGCCCGACGACGCGGAAGGACGTCGGGCGTCAGGGTCGGCCCATGTCGCAGACGCGAGCCCACTTGCCCAGATCGAATACGTTCGTGGCGTAGAAAATGAAGTAGCAGGCCAGGCCCAGGAAGGCGACGCCCCCCGCGGTCGGGAGCGTAAGGCCCAAGACCCGAAGGCCCTTCGCGTGGATGCAATATTCCAGGAAGGCGCCGTACCGGTTCGTCCCGTCCGGGTTTTCCGCTTTGACCGGAAAGTAGACCTTGAACAGCGTGAAGTAGTCGACGCCGTTGCGCACGACGGCCAGAAGGAAGAACGCCGTCATGAACGTCGCCGACGGCGGTTTGTTCGGCAGCACCGGGCACGTCAGGTTGCCGGCGAGCGATCCGGACAGGTACGAAAACAGGGCGGCGGTCGCGCAGATGTAGACCGCGTTGACCAGCAGCCAGAATCTCTGGACGCCGATCGAGATTTTGCGGAACGCCGCGCTCAGGCTCTGGCTGGGGTAGAAGGTCAGGCGGAAGAAGGAGACGAACACCCAAAAGAGGCCGAACAGGATCAGCGACTCATGGGCCAGGAAGAACATGAAGAAGCCGGTCCTCTGGGTCACGCCGCCGTCGAGCGATCGCGCCATGAGCACGAACGGGACCATCGTCGCGGTGATCACGCCGAAATCCAGGGCGAGGGCGCTGGGCTGCGGCTTCGACAGCGAACTCGAAGAATAGGTGAGGTCGAGGCCGCGGGAGGCCTGGTGGAAAAACACCGCCGCCGTGACCGCGAGCGTCAACAGCGCGCCCGCATTGAAGAACGTCGTCTGGACATCGAAATAGGCCGGCTTGGCGAGCGCCTTGTCCGTGAACGAGATGATCTTGCCGGTTTCCGCCGCCGCCGCCATCGAAAACACGATGGAAAACAGCATCGCGAACAGCCGATTGAGGTTGTCGACCGTCCGTTCTTGTTGCCGCGCGCGCTTTTTGTCCTCGTCGGTTTCTTCGGCGGCGGTGTTTCCCGCGACGACGACCCCGGCCACCCCCTCGTGCCCTTCGCCCTCTCCGATCGTATCGGTCATCCGCGTGTCCTCCCCGCGGCGGCGCGGTTATGCGGCTCCAGTCGATTCCGATCCGAGCCTGGCCAAAATCCTGTCGACGAGAACCTTCGCCGCGACCCGGTTCACCGAGCATTCGTAGATCAACGCGATCATCTTCTTGACCGTCCGCTGCTCCTTGCCGCTCATGTTCGGAATGGCGGCCAGGGCGTCTTCGTTCGAGACCTCGACCTTGTGCAGCCGCTTTTCAAGGGCGCCGTAGCGGCTGTCCAAAGCGGCCCTGTCGTCCTCGCGCAGCTTGCCGTCCTCGGCGATCCGCTTGATTTCGTGCATCTCGCTTCGGATGCCTTGGATGATCGCATTGGCCGCGCTTTTCGCGACCGCCCCCTGTTCGAGGATCGAGAACTGCTCCTGGATCTTCGTGGCGCCGATCTCGAAGGACTTCAACCGATTCCGCGCGACGGAGCTTTGCCGGCAGCGCCGCGCCACCGCGTCGCCGACCGCGGTCAACTGGGTCGTCAGGTGGCCGTAGTTGGCGGTCTGCTCGAACTCGTCGCGCCGTCCGTTCGGCAGGACCCGGCTGTCGATGACATGGACCTCGCCGACGGTCCAGGAGGCGAAGCGCGGTTCGGGGAAGGCGTCGGCGAATATGCGCGGGTCGCCGACCTGGATGTTGCCCTTGCGCGCGCGCAGGCCGCCGACCCCCTCCGACGCGGGGATCGCGCCATGGTAGCCGTGGTGGAGGAGCCACATGACGGCGCCGACGTTCCCGTCGAGGTCTTCGATCGTCCGGAACTCGGGCTCCGTGAAGGCGTCGAACTTGTCGTCGTCGTAGCGGTAGGCGTCGCGGTACGGACGGTATACCGGCTCCTCGTTTCCGTCGATGTGTATCCTGATCTCCCCGAGTTTCAGGTGCTGCTTGATGAAGTCCGTGATCTTCTTGCCGAACTTGAATTCGGGGGAGAAGGGAACGCAGACGGTCTGTCCCAGGTACGCCGCAATGGCCTCCGGGTTGAGCAGCAGGTCGTTCTTGACCCGGATCGGCTTCACCATTTCGACTTCGAAGAAGTGGTCCGGCCAGTCGCCGCCGGGCAGCTTCGTGATGGTCGCGACCTCCTGGATCAGGTCGCGCACGTCGCCCTGGTAGGAATGGTCCTGCAACAGCCGCTTGAAGGCGCGCCCGTCCCACCGGGCTTCATAGACGCATGGGTCGCCTTGGCTCCTCGACCGGAAGACCAGTTCCTGGCAGTAGCCGAGGCCCGCGAGGCGCCCGATGCCGCGGAAGCCGCGCGCCGGCGTTCCGCGCTTGTGCGAGGCGCCGAGCGCCGTGAGCTTCCTGACGAACCGCGAATTCGGGACGCCGGCGCCGTTGTCGCGCACGACCGCCCTGCGCGCGACGGCGTCCAGCGTGATGTCCACCCGTCCGTGCGTCCTCGGCCCGAGGATGTCCCGGTCCTTCGCGTCGTCGATCGAGTCCGCCGCGTTCTGGATGTACTCCCGGTAGACCGTCAGCGGGTCGACGTACATCGCGGAACTGACAAGCTCCAGGATGTCCTTGCCGACGACGATGTCGCTCGGCGCGTAGAACGAAAGCGGCTTGTTCATCCCCTGCAATCCCTCAAGCGGCGGACTTCTGCGGCGCCGTTGCCGGGCCGTCGAGTTCGAACAGCCCCGCGTCTTCCACCAGTTCGTCCTCGCCGATGCCGAGGTCGACGACCTTCTGCGTCTTCTGGGCTTCCCAGATGACCCGCTCCTGGGCGCGGGTCAGCGGGACGTAGAACGGCGCCACCGCCCGCAGGGCGCGGCTCTCGATCCTGGAGAAATGGGCGCGCAGGTCATCGCGCGAGAAGCGCGCGCGGTCCGGCTTGTCGAACATCACGTCCGAGAGGAGGCCGAGCAGGTCCCGCTTCTCGTCCGGCCCGAGCCGGCCCAGCGCGCTCTTGAATTCCTCGAACTCGGGCTTGCCGGCGCCGCGTTCGTACCACATCCGATTGAACACCATGTGGTGCGGGACGAGCAGCAGCCGATCGAACTGCTCGAACGTATCGCCGAAGGCCTGCTTGAAGAAATCCGGCGCCCCGCTGACGATGCCGTGGGTGGCCTGGAGGATCACCTGCATGGACCGCAACTGGTAACGCGTCCAACCCGGGCCGACGTGCGAGCGGTCTATCATGTCGACGGGCTGGTACCTCATGGGAAACGAGAATATCCGGATGTCGAGTTCCTCGTTGAGCGCCACGTTCAGGCGCATCCGCTCGAACAGATCCCGCGGGTCGTCCTTGAAATTGTACAGCATGTAGTTCGACAGGTCCTTCAGGCCGTTGTCGGCGGCCATGCGGACGGCCTTTTCGTAGGTCTTCTTGAGGCCGAGGTGGTCGAACGCGATGCGCAGCGGGGCGATGCAGATGCGGGACAACTCGCGCAGATACATCGGATCCTTGACGAGAATCCGCGCGTCGACGCCCTGGTTGAAGTCGACGCGGCGCTGGACGGGCACGCCGCGCTTGGAAAGGGTCGCGCCTTTGCCGAACCCGAGGTCGACGATTTCGTCGACGATCTCGCGGAATCGATTGCTCGCGACCACGTTGTTGTCCATCAGGACGAGGTCTTTCTTCTCGCCGTAGAGTTCCGTGATCCGGTTCACGATGCGCGTGAGCGAGGGCGTGTCGCGCTGCGCGCCCTCCAGCTTGGGGACGCCGCAGAAATGGCAACTCCGAATGCATCCCCGCGACGCGTACATGAAGTAGGCGTCGCGCACCGGAAACTTGTAGGGGATTTGGTCAAGGATGCTGTAGTCCGGGACGAGGTTTTCTATCGGCTCCCCCGCGAGGTCGTCGGAATAGAGTTCCTCCGCAAAGTCGTCGAGTTGCAGCGACAGGGCCGGCGCCTTGTCCAGCAGTCCCGAGATGAACCTGATTCCGCGCCAGCGGCGTTCGTTCGCGAATCGGCTGTTCATGAGCGACGCCGCGATGCCGCCGACGAACACCTTGTTGGCCTGGCCGCGCGCCGCCTCCAGGGCGAAATCTATCGCCTGGGAGATGCGGGTCCACTCGAAGGAAAACAGCGTGGTGACGTAGACCCGGTCCCACCCGGAGCCGAGGACGGACCGGTCCTCGCCCTTGATGAAGCGGACGTTGTCCCGCTTCCCGTTCGGGCCGTGGTACTGGGCGATTTTCATCAGGCCCAGCGGAGGGTACTTGTTCCTGTAGGCCGGCTCGATGAGCAGGATGTTCTTGTTCGCCATTGCCGCCGCAGCCCACGAATCCCGCTTGAATCAAGCTACCGAAATTTAGTCGTCCTGTCGATCCCCGTATCGACCACTTTTCAGCAAGCCGCTACGGGGCGCGAAATCCCGTTTTCCTGCTGTAATCCCTTGCGGCTCGGCGTGCGCAATCTCTCGTTGAATTCGGTCGCAACGGCGTCGGCGGCCACGGGGCCGCAAACCCCATGGACCACGTCCATCAGCATTCTCACGACTCTTCGCTGGTCGCGGTTCAGGGTGCTTTCGTCGATCAGGGAGCGGGGCCCGGCCTCGATTTCATTTTCGACGGACGCAATCTCTTTCGTGGTTTTTTCGAGCGCGTCCAACTCCTCTTGCGTCCGCTTGCCGGTCTTCGCCTTTTCGATCTTGAGACCTTGTTTTTGCAGTTCCTTGATCGTCTCGGTTCGGTTGGCGTCCGAGGCGAATCCGCGCTCCAGTTTGCCCTTGACCTTCGCTATCGTCTTTTCCGCATCCTCATGGAGAAGTTCCACGTCGCGGCTTCGCTCGTTCGAACTCCGATACGCGAGACGGACCAGCGGCGCGACGATTTCGCTGACGAGCGTGCTTTGCGTCTCCCGCCACGACTCGTTGTCCTCGAAGAAATCGCGCCGGGAGTTCGGGATGATCGCGTTGTCGAGGATATGGACTTCCCCGCAATACCAGCTGTTGAAACGGCCATGCGTCGGCGCCGCCAATTCGAATATGCGGGAGAACGTCCTATGGTCCCCGACGAGGATGTTCTTGCTGCGCAGCCGCAGACCCCGCATTTCCGGGTTGCCGATGGCGCCCTTGACGTCGTCCGCCTTCGCTATCCACGCGATCCAGCGTGGCGGGTCGTGGCTGTCCTTGAAGGTCTCAATCCCGCGGATTTCCACACGATTGTCCTTGGCGGCGCCTTTATCCTTGGTGGCGCCTATCGAGTAGAAGGTCTTGTAGGGCTTCTTTATCGCTTCTTTGCGTTCGCCCTCATGCAGTTCCAGGTTTATGGTGAGATGCGCACCGACTTCCTTAAGGAACGGGTTGACGAAGGAGTTTGCATATACGAACGGCTGCATGTCGAACTCGACCGGAGCGACTTGCTTGAGATAGCTTCTTACCTTTTCGACGTCCAGGAACTGGTCCTGGTTCTTCGCCAAGTTGATCATCTGCACTTCGAAAAACGACTTTCCCGGGGTGATGTCGGTTCGCTTGACGGTGGTGAGCTTCTCCATGACTTCGACGGCGGTTTGGTCGCCTTCCGTCTGCTCCGCAACCGAAATTATCTTCCGAATCTCGGACGCCGCGAAAGTGATCTCGGTCTTCACGGGTTCGTCCGTGTACGCGGTCGTGAAGACCAGCTTGTCGCAGTACGCCAGCCCGGCCAGCCGCCCGATGCCCCGGAAACCCGCGTCCAAGTCGATCTTCTTCTTCGACGCCCCGATGCTGAGGAGCGTCGTTTTCGCTATCGCCGCCGGGACGCCGGCCCCGTTGTCGCGGATCGTGATGCGCCGCTTCTCCGGGTCTATCCGGACCGAGACGAAACCGTGATTGGCTTCCAGAAATCCCTCGCGCTCCGCCCGCCGTATCGCATCGGACGAGTTCTGGATGTATTCCCGCAACGTATCCAACGCGTCGGGGTACATTCCGACCGTCAGCACGTCGAGGATTTTGGCCCCAATGACGATATCGTTCATGGACGGCTATTTGCCCCCTTTGGGCTGCGCGTAGGCGGGCCGCGGAAAATTTATCCTCACCACCGGGGCCGTGAAGACGGGGTGCTGAACCATCAGCGACCCCTGCGGCAGGCGCATGAGGCTCGCCTGCTGGGTCTTGTTGAGCACGCTGTAGTCGGAGCCCTTCTTCACTTCGACGGCGGAGGTCCGCCCGAACACGTTCGTGGCGCAATTGCCGATGACCCGCTCATGAACGCCGGACCGGAACTGCTCGGCGCCGAACAGCACGATCCCGAGGGAACGTCCGCGCTCGGTGATCTCAAGGAGCGTGGAGGTCAAGGAGCCGCCCCCCTGCTTCGGGGCGTACTTGTTCAGCTCGTCGGCGAAGATCACGATCCGACCGAAGTCGGCGGGCTCGTCGCCCGGTTCGTCGGAGTTCCCGAGCTTCGCCGCGACGATCTGGTCGAGGACGTCGCCGACGACCAGGGTTTGCAGGTAGTCCGGCAGCGGCTCGATATCGATGACGACCACCTTTCCGGGCTTGATGTGCTTCAGGATTTCGGTCGTGGAGCATTGCCGGCGTTCGGACTTCTTGCTGCTCGACATTTCCGAGAAGAGGTCGTTCTTGGTCCGGGTGCGAATGAAACGGAGGAATTTCCGCCACGATTGCACGGCTATCGCGCCGCCCGAGCCCTTCGCGGTGTTCTGTTCGATTTCCTTCTTCAGGGCGTCCCAAGAATTCGCGGAAGACTTCTGCTCGATCTCGCCGGCGCAGTCCTCCATCGTGTGCGAATTGTCCTCCACGTCCGCCAGCAGCAGCGAGAGTTTATCCTTGCCGTGTTCGACGGTGTAAATATAATGGTGGCAGTTGTTGTTCTCGATCTGCCTTCTGTGGACGTCAGCCGGCACTTTCGACGCGTTGTACCGTTGGCCCGCATTGCTCGAATACGGGTAGAAGTAGGTGACGTTCTTGAAGGGCACCGCGTCGAGGCCGCATTTCTTCCAGTTTTCCTTGTCGCCCGGCGCGAGGTCGCTCGCCGGCTCGTCCAGGGACAGCAGGTCGAAACCCTTCACGTTGAAGATGACGAGCGAGACGTCGTCGGCTCGCCGTTGCTGAAGCGCGCTGCACAGGAACATGGCGTAGCTGGTCTTGGTGGCGAGGCCGGAAATCCCGGCGATGTTGAGGTGCGCGCCTTCGGGGCCGATGAGGAAGCTGCCCTCGAATTCGACGTTCACGCTGGTGTCGTTCGACATCGTGAACCATCCGGCGGGTATGGGGCCGCGGAGCCCGGTCAACCCGAGCGCGCGCCGGATGCCTTCCGTGTCCGCCCATTCGACGCCGGCGCCGTTCCGGATCGGCATTTCGCAGTTCTTGTCGTTGAACAGGATCTCCGCGTCGGCGACCGTGGTGCCGATCCTGCGATTGCGGGGTTCGGCGCCGACGTCGCCGAAATCGGACGAGACCCAGTCGGCAAGGTAGCCGGCCCCGTCGGTCAGATACCGCAGTTCCGTGATGATCGCGTAGGTCTTGCTGTCGTTGATATGCCGGATCATCACCACGTCGAACGGCTTCAACACGGTCTTGTCGTCCAGCCAGAACTGGACCGTGTTCGTCGTGCTGGGCTGACGCTCCGTGGCGACCACTCTTCCGATCTTGCCGGACATCACAGCAGCCCCTTGAAGTAGACGTCGGAAAGGAAACGGGATTTCAAGTATTTCTCCGTCAGATAGACCGGGTACAGGTGGTTGGCCCAGCGGTCGTCCGCGCCGAACGGCGTCACGTTCCGTTCCGAAAGAATCATCGCGGAGAGGCTGTTTACGCGATCTGCCTCCAGGCCGTCCTCCTCCTCGGCCCCGTTCGCCAGCACCTCGATCTTCAGCACCCCGGCGAGGGGGGTCGTCATCTGACCCGGCTGCCGAATCCTCAGATACCAGACGCCCAGGATTTTCTCGAAGTCGCCGTATCCGGCCTTGAAGACCGGTGTCCGCTGTCCGAACTTCATCTCCTGCAAAACGGCGCCGAGGTGGCGCCCGCCCTTCATGCCGTGCACGGGCTGGCTTGGCGTAAAGGACTTGCTCACGCCGACCACGTTGACGAGCTGGTTCACCTGGAAGTCGTTTCTCTTCAGCACGTCGCTCCGGAATTGCAGGCTGCCGTCGATCATCAACATCGCGTCTCCCCTGAGGACGCAATCGCTCATCATCGCCTTGACGGCCCAAATCTCGTTGTCGTGCATCTTGTCGAGGATTTTCTTCGTGGCCGACGTGACGTAGTCGTCGGACTGGTTCCCGCCGGACTTGCCGGTGACGTAATCCGTGACGGTGAACGAGAACCGCCCGCTTTCCCTCATCGCCGTTTCGATCGCCAGGCGGTCGTCCTTCCCGATGGCGTCGGGCAGGACGAGCACGTTTTCCCAGCGCGAATAGGGCAGCATGGGCGACAGCGTCCCGTCGGGGTTTCGGCGGAGAACCGCCACGCCGGTTTGTCCGGCCAGAACCGGGAAATACTTGCCGTTCTCAAGGACCACGTCGCTGAATCGGAAGACGCGACGCGACCCGTCCATGAAATAGGAGATGATGCTGGGGGTCGTTTCGGTTATCGCCGCCGTCCGCACGTCCCTGAAGGAAGTTAGCCTCGGGTTCTCGAATATCTCGCCTTTGATGCGTTCGTCGTGCTCCGAGTATTCGGACGCGGAGTCCGCATCCACGGCTCGTTTCTCGAACTCCAGGCACTTGAAGTTCGAACCCACGAACACCCTCTTGAGGATGTCGCTGACCGTCTCCCTTGGCATATCCGAACGCGCCCCGCGGGAGGTCTGACAGCGCTGCGACTGCATCGACCCCTTGATTCATGAAATCGAACATAAGACTCGCATATCCGACATGAAAGGCAAGCGGCGGTTTACTGCCCTCGCGATGGATCGACCGCCCGATCCGATCGATCTTTCCGCCACGGTTTGCGTGCTTCGTCCGCCGAGGGCGGCATCTCGCCGCAGCGATCGCGGAAGCAAGGGCAAAATCGCTTGAGGACGCTGGCTCCCATGCGCCGCGTGTCCCTTGCCGGGATCGGCGCCATCGTCGGGGCGGAGAGCCCTGGCATGTCCGATTCCGCCAAAGTCACGTTCGCGGCGCCATTTCGCGCCAGCAAGAGCTGGGGGGCCGTCGAACAGGAACTCCTGGTCAGCGAACCGGCGGAATTTTCCGTTCCGGTGCTGTCGACGCGCGACCTGAAGCCAGCGGCAACCGTTTGGTTCGACGACGGGAACGAGGCGTGTGGGCTCCCCTATGTGAGCCATGAGGGCCGTCTCTTCCGCCCCCTGATGCGGGACGACGATCGGTACAAGTCGCTCGGCGGCAACCGGAAGTCCAACTATCCTCTCCTGGCGTTCGAGGACGTCTGGCGGACCGGGCACAGGCTTACGAACCTGCTCGCGTCGCCGTTCCGTCCGGGAGACGCCTTGACCGACGAGCCCTACGTGAAGCGAGGGACGCCCGCGGCGCGGCAGTCCTTCGCCGAGGCGAGAGGCAGGGTGCAAGCCATACTCGCGAGCCGCGCCTTCGTCGCGGACGGCACGCTTTTCCATGAGACGGTGACGCCGGGCTGGGGATTTTCGGGATGCCGGGGGACGCCGCTGTCCGTCTGCATACCGGACTATGATTGCGATTACCGGGTGGGGAGCACGCTGTTCGACCCGAGGCTCGACGTCGCTCGCATCGAGGAAACGGTTGTTCCCATGCTGGGCGACCGGGTCGATCTCCGATCCCCGAGGCTTCGTGAAGGACGCATCGAAGTGCACGACGCCGACCTCCTGCCGGACACCGTCGGGCGCGACGCGCTGGCTTGCTTCTGCGTGAACATGCTGGGCTCGTCCGCCGCGATGACCCTGCGACGCCACGGGTTCGACGTTGCGACGGAGATGGACGCGCTCGTCGACCTCGTCGAGCGCGCGGCCCGCGACCGGACGTCGTTGGAGCCTTGCCTCGACGCCGTGCGCGCCCTGGCGAACTGGGAGGACTGCGGGGACCAGCGCGGGGATGGGTACGACTTCGAGGTCTATTCCGTGGTCAGCACGGCGAGGGAATTCATCGAACTCCACGACGCGCTCCCGCCGGGGCCGCCGCGTCCCGACGAACGCGAATACGAGGAAGCCGTCGCGGGTTTCCGACCCTGAACTCCCGCTATCCGCCGCGTTTGGCGCGTTTTCACGTTGGGCGCCGCCGAGGACGCATGCCTCGCGTGTCCATTGCGGTGATCGGCGCCATCGTCGGGTCGGAGAGCCCCGACCCATGCCGGATTTCGAGAATGTCGTTGCTCGCGCCATATGAAGCGGACGTCGTCTTATGAACTTCGATCAGTCGAGGACACGGACTCAGATCCGCCGTATTTAACTGACCATCCAATCTACGTTGTTGAGTGCGGAGATGCGTCTAGGGCGCTATCGGGACGAAGTCAATTCGTACAATAATTTATGTATCAATTGCGGTTACTTTTACAATCGCTTTGATGTGTGGTTTATTTTTATTCTTATATTTTGATAACGCAACTAAAATCGATATTGCGATAGATAAAGAATCGTACTTGTTTCAGAAATGGAGAAAATATGATTATAACATTGTTACTTTGCATCAAAGCGGGGCACTTTCATTTCAAGAAGGCAACGATACGTTGATAGGCGTATGGCGAGCAAACGGGAATAAACTATGTATTTCTATGTACCATGATAAACACATACCAATTAACGGATGTTTTAAGAAAGAATATAAGAAATTGGTTTTTGCAAAGTCGTCGGAATATCAAACTTGGGGCAATGGTGATTGGTACCTAACAGAGGAGCGGCATTTCCGTCCATATTTCGTACTCGATCCAGATGTGTCGAAGGAAGACATTGAAAGAATAGAGGCGGCGAAATTGAATGCACGGCCAATGCCTGACGTGAAATAGTCGACGCCGGGGCACATCGCGTCCGCCTCGCCTTCGTGTCCCTTGCTGCAATCGGCGCCATCGTCGGGTCGGAGAGCCCCGACCCATGCCCGATTTCGCGACAGTCACTTTTGCCGTGCCTTACGCAGCGAGGATCGCCTTCGGCAGGGCGCAGCGCGACGAGTGGATCGGCGAGCCTACCGAGTTCGTGGTTCCGTCTCTGTCGATGGGAGATGTGAAGCACGCGGCGACTGTATTGTTGAACGATCCAGGCGGCATTCCCCTTCGTTACGTGGTCCATGAGGGGAAGCTGTTCCGCCCGTTCCTACAAAGCGTCATGCCGTTGCCGATGCCTGCGAGGCGGATGGGGGAACATCCGCCGGCGCTGACGTTCGACGCCGCGTGGGAATCGCGTCAGGCGCGCACGACCCTGCTGGGCTCGCCATTCCGCCACGGGCAAGTATCGCATTATCCCACCGCCGCGAAGCGGGGCCGCAACGCGGCGCCGCAGGCGCTGGCGGACGCCAAGGACCGCGTCGCATCCATCGTCAATCACAGCGTCATCGTCGTCGACGGCGACGTATTCCATGAGACGGTGACGCCAGGGTGGAAATATTCGGATTCCGACAGGATATCGCTTTCCGTCTGCATCCCCGACTACCACTCGAAAGTCGGCTTCACACTCATCGACCCCAAATTCGACGTCGAGCAAATCGAGGCCGCGCTTGGTTATGGCCAACTGAGCCACTCGGGCCGAATAGACGTGCACGACGCCGATCTGTTGCCGGCGACGGTGGCGCAGGACGCCTTGGCCTGCTTCGGCGTCCACATGCTCGATTGGGTGGGTACGCGGACCCTGCAATCGTTGCACCGGGCCTTCGTGATGGACCTGTACGGGCTCGTCGGCGGCATCGAGCGGGCGGTCGCAAGCGGCGCGTCCCTGCAAGCTTGCCGCGATGCAGTGCGCGCGTTTTCGGCTTGGGACGAATTCAACCCCGCCCTGCCAGACATAGCGGGTGAATGCGGAATGGGGGGTCACAAGGCGGTCCGTTTCCTGCAATTGCACGACGCGTTGCCGCCGGGGCCGCCGGAACCGGAACCGCCCTCCGAAGAAGAGGCCGAGAACATCGCCGGCGCCTTCCGACCCTGAGGCTGCCTTACCCGGCGCGCCTCGCCCGCGGTGCGGTCTTCGCGGCGGCGGCGAGCGCCTCCGCGTGGTTCGGCGGCAACCAAGGATGGGCGACGGGATTCTTCATCCAGGGCTCTGCCGCGACGGCGATGCGCGGCAACTTTTCGATCTCCTTCATCATCGCCTTGGGCGACGGATGCACGTAGACGCCCGCCGCGGTCGGCTGCGTATGTCCCTGGATTCCGTCGACAACGCGCTGCTCCATGGCGAAGTCGAGGCTGATGGACTTGAAGCGGTGTCGCCACCCGTGGTTCGGGTCCACCTTCTCTTTGGGGGCGATGACTCCGATCGTTCTCACCCACTTCGAGAGGTTGCCCGCGATGCTCTGGGCCCTCGTCATCGCGCGCAGCCGATGTTCCGCGTTCGCCTTCGCGTTCGCTTCCGCCTTCAGCCTCGCATCCTCGTCCCCGCCTTCCGGCGTCTCCGGCAGTTCCACGAATTCGTAGGCGTGAAACAGCGGTTCGGTGGGGCGGTGCAGCCGCGCGTACTCGACGAAGCCCTGCACGATCAGGTGTTCGTGCAGCGGGACGTCGCGCTCGGCGTCGGACTTCTGCGTACCGGCCTCTGGAGATATCCGAACGCACCACATGCCGTCTCGCCTGCGGATGTCCATGCCGCGCAATTGCATGATTTCGACGATCCGGGCGCCGGTGTAGGCGCACAGCCAGGGGCCCCAGCGGCGGGCGGCCAGCGTCTTCCGTGCGGGCCGGTCGCCCTGTGAGACGAGGGTTTCCGCCAGGATCGCCTCGGCTTCGCCGTCGTCAAAGCCGCGCATTTTGGTCGGCTTGACCCGCCGCGCCGCGTGCACGCGAATGCCCTCCGCGGGATTTTCCTTGAGCCGTCCGTCGCCTGCCGCGAACGCGAAGATCGCCTTGATGCATCCCAGATATTCGCGCTCGATCGTTCGCGCGTTCGTCTGGCCTTTGAGCCTGGTCAGCAACCCGTCCACCCACGCGCGGACATGCGCCCGCTCGACGATTTGCAGGTCCCAGTCCTTCTTGTTTCGGTCTTTCCTGAGCCCGTACGAAGGCAGTTGACCGAGGAAGTCGTCGAAGATGCGACGATACTTGTCGATGGTCGCCGGCTTCCACCCCGTCGACGCGGCCTCGAATACGGCTTCCGCGAGCGGGCTGCGTTCGAGCATATTCTTGGGAGCGACGAACGGCGGGAAGCGCTTCTCCTTCTCGTCGGGACTGTAGTCGCCATCGCACTCCCGCAAGATGCGCTCCATCGCCAGGAGCACCGCCTTCCCGGACTCCATCAGGAGTCCCCTGCGGACGACGTCTCCGACGACCATTCCGGAGCGTTTGAGTACGTTGTCGAGCGCCTCTCCGGCGTCCCGCTCCAAGGTCGCCAATGCCTCGTCTTCATCGGGCAGAGGGGCCTTTGGGCCGACCTGGTCCGTCGCTATGGCCAATTGCCGACTCCGAACTGCCCAATGGTGCGCCGCCCAGAAATGCCGGTCATGGTCGCGCCAGCGGTTGTAGAACTCCCGATACACCTCGCCCGCCAGGCCGGCGGTCTCTCGTCCGGTCCACAGGGCCGTGTTCCTGACCTGCTCCCAGTAGGCGGCATACTTTGCGGCGCACTGCGTGAAGCGCTCCCGCGCCAGGGCGGGGCTCGACGTTTCCAATGACTCCTTGATGTACCTGCGCCCGGCCACCGGAATCATGTCGCGCGGCACGCGCTGTCGGTAGTAGAAAATCTTACCTATCAGGATGGGGCCGGGCATACGCAAAACCACGCTTGTGACCCTCCCGTGTGTACCAGGAGCGGGTCAACGGGCCCTTAAAGGGGGCGAAAGCGGCGGTTTTGCTGGGTTTCGGGGTGGTGCTGCCAGAGAGGATTGAACTCTCGACCTCTCCCTTACCAAGGGAGTGCTCTACCACTGAGCTACGGCAGCGTTCCAGCGGCGCGCTTTTGGCACAGCCGTTCCGACAAAGCAAGATCGGAGCTTCCGGCCGCATGGAAATCCGCCGCGGCGGCCGGCGGGGCGATGCGCCGCTAGATTACGCGCCTTCCGGCAGCCTCACGGTGGCCAGCGCCATGCACGCGACGCCCTCGCGGCGGCCGACAAAGCCGAGTTGCTCCGCCGTCGTCGCTTTCACCCCGACGCGGTCGATCGTGATTCCCGCGATCTCGGCGAGGCGCGCCCGCATCGCCTCGCGGTGCGGCCCGACGCGCGGCGCCTCGCAGACGAGGTTGACGTCGAGATGCGCGATCCGGCCGCCGCGCGCCCGCACGCGGGCCGCGGCATGCTGCAGGAAGATCGACGACGGCGCGCCCTTCCACTTCGCCTCCGAGGGCGGGAAATGGAAGCCGATGTCGCCGTCGCCGAGCGCGCCGTAGATCGCGTCGCATAGCGCGTGAATCACCACGTCGGCGTCGGAATGGCCTTCCAGCTTGTGGGTGTGGGGTATGCGAACCCCGCCGAGCCACACCGCGTCGCCTGCGTCGAACCTGTGCACGTCGAAACCCTGGCCGACGCGGATGTCGGTCAGGGCAGGGGCGAGCCGCTCGGCTGCGGCGTGGAGATCGCTCATTGTCGTCACCTTGAAGTTTAACGGGTCGCCCTCGAACACGTGCGCGGGATGGCCGGCGGCCTCGGCGACGGCGGCGTCGTCGGTCATGTCGGCGCGCCCAAGAGGCGCCTCTTGCGCCCGATGCGCGGCGAGTATGAGGTCGAAGCGGAACGCCTGCGGCGTCTGCACCGCGCGCAACACCGAACGGTCGGGCGTGCCGACGATGCGGTCGCCGTCGATCTGTTTGATCGTGTCGGTGACCGCAGTCGCCGGCACCGCGGCGCCGAAGCGCTCGGCCGCGGCGATGGCGCGAGCGACGAGCGCGGCGGAGACGAACGGCCGCGCGCCGTCATGGATCAGCACGACATCGGGCTTTAGGGCCGCGAGCGCCTCCAGGCCGTTGCGCACGCTGGCCTGCCGCGTCGCGCCGCCATGCGCCGGCGGCAGCGCCAGCGCGGCGGCGGCGGGACTGGCCTCGAGCGCCGCCTCGTAGAGCGCGCGATCGTCGGGATGGATCACCACCGCGAGCCCCGCCAGACCCGGCGCGGCCGCGAGCGCGCTCAGCGTGTGCGACAGCAGCGGCGCGCCGGCGCAGTCGAGCCATTGTTTCGGCGTCGGCCCGCCGAAGCGCACGCCTCTTCCTGCCGCCACGACCAATGCAAAGACCCGCGCGCTCATGCCCGCCCCTTAACGGGCGCGCTCCCGCGCGACAAGTCAGCCGCCGAAGGCCCTGGCGACGCAGCCGACGCCGGCGACGAAGGCGATGAGGGCGCAAAGCTCTGCAGCGTCACAGAAAAAGCACAGCGCACGATGCATGGTCGCCTCCGTATGGCCTCTATATGTTCATGTTATGTTCTTTTCGCAAAGTCATCAACAGCTTTTCCACAGCTTCGGCGGGAGGGTTAACGCTTGGTAAACGCAGGAATTGCAGGGCTTCGCGGCGGGCGGGCATACCACAGCGTCAACACGGCCAAGGCGAGCGGCGCGACGGCCGCAACGTAACCCAGCGCCGCCATGCCGGTCGCCGCCGCCCAGCACAGCGACAGCCAATGCTCGACCAGCGCGACGAGCTTGGACTGCGAGTGGCGGCGCAACACCATGCCGCGCCGCGCCGGCGCCTGCCGCCACAGCATCAGCAGCGCGCCCGAGACGCCGGCGCCGGCGCCGCAGACCGCCGCGACCGCCGCCGCCCGCGGCGAGGCGAAGGCGAGACCGACGAGCGGCAACGCCATGACCAGCGCCACCGGCGCGGCGATGGCCGCCATTTTGGCCCGCTCGATCTGGCCCCGCGTCGCCGGTGCGGTGGCGACGAAATCCGGCGCGTCCTCGGCGCACAGCGCGATCCAGGCGAGCGAGGCGGAGAGCTGGCCGGCGATGACGACCAGCGTCGGGGCGAAGGCGACGCCGGGCTGCGCCGTCACGCCGCCGTTGCGCCATAGGATGAACGCGATCGGCAATGTATAGAGCGCCTGTAAGCCCATCTGCGACATGAGCCACGGGTCGCGCCACAACAGCCGACGCTCCTTGCGCCGCAGCGCGGTCGCGAGATCGGCCGTGAACCGCGGCGCGCTTGTCTCCCCGCCCGTGGCGGACGCCCCCGCCGCCAGCAAGGCTGCGCGCGCGAACGGCCGCGCAAGGACGAACGCCGCCAGCGCGAAGCCGGCGAGCGCCAGCGCCAGCCACGCCGCTAGCGGCCCCGGCTGGCCGAGCGCCGCGCGTTCCGGCAGGGTCAGCACGGACGGCAGCGCCGCGGCGATGCGACCGCGCACGCCGTCGGGCAGGAAGGCGGCCGCCTGCGCCGCCAGCGCCGCCGAGCCGCCGACCAGCGCCGCCGCAAGTTGGGACACGACGCGGGCGCGCCTGGGTCCGAGCGCGAAGGCGAGCGCCAGCGCCGCGCCGGCGCCGAGGCCCGCGCCGATCAATCCGGCGCCGAGCAGGGCAGGGTAGAGCGCCAGCCAATGCGGCCGGCCTTGCAGCGCGCAAACGTCGGCGAGCGGCCCAAGCAGCAGCGCCGAGGGGCTGACCGCCTCCAACGCCAAAGCGAACAGCCGCGCCAGGAAGAACGCGCGCGCGCTCAACGGGGAAGCCAGCAGCAGGTCTAGATCGCCGCGCTGCGCCAACAGACGCGCCAGCGCCGACATCGGGCTGGCGACTGCCCAGGGCAGCACGAACAAGGCGCCGGTCCGCGCGACCAGCGCCGGGAACTCGCCCGCCTCGCGCGCGCCGAGATAGAGCCCGATCGGCCACGCCGCCGCATGCAGCGCGACGATCAGCCCGACGACGACGCCGATGCGAATCGCCGGGGGCTTGTCCTGCAACGGCGCCAGCAGGCCGCGCCAGGCGAGCCGCAGATCGAGCGCGACGAGGCGGAGGAACATCAGGCCGCCCGCGTCAGGTTGAGGAACACATCCTCCAGCGTCGCTTGTCGGCCGGCGCGCAGGGACTCGAAGGTCCCTTCCGCGACGAGCCGGCCGCGCGCGAGGATGCCGATGCGGGTGGCGATGCGTTCGGCGACTTCGAGAATATGCGTCGTCAGCACCAAAGCCGCGCCGGCGGCGACTTTGGCCGCCAGAATGTCCTTGACCTGCCGCGCCGAGGCGGCGTCGAGGCCGGTCAGCGGCTCGTCGAGCATCAGGAGCTTCGGGTCGTGGATCAGCGCGCCCGCCAGCGCCACCTTCTGCCGCATCCCCTTGGAGAAACCCTCGCAGCGCTGGCGGCGCTGGTCGGCCAGCCCAAGGCTTTCGATCAGGTCGTCCGCCCGGCGGCGGGCCAAAGCGGGCGCGACGCCCCACAGTCCGGCGACGAACTCCAGGTATTCCATGGGATCGAGCTTGTCGTAGAGCTGCGGCTCGTCCGGCAGCCACGCGACCAGCCGCTTGGCCTCGACGGGGTGGCGCCGCGCGTCGACGCCGAATACGCGGATTTCGCCCGCGTCGGCCGGCAGCAGCCCCGCGATCATGCGCAGGGTGGTGGTCTTGCCGGCGCCGTTGGGGCCGAGCAGGGCGTAGATCTCGGCCGGCTGGACCGTGAGGTCGAGGCCGTCGACGGCGGGCTTGCCGAAGCTCTTGCGTAAGGAGCGGATTTCGAGCGCAGGGGTCATGCGCGCGAGCTTACGCAAGGAGGCTTTGCGGGCGGCTTAACGGCGCCGCGCGATTTCGCCCTCTTGGCGCCCGGCCGGGCGGCGCCCAAGTCCAGGACCTCGCCCAAGTCCAGGACCTCGCCCAAGTCCAGGACCTCGCCTCAAGGGGAAACGCCATGCAGCACCGCCGCCTCGGCCGCACCGATCTCAACATTCCGCCGCTCGTGTTCGGCGGCAACGTGTTTGGCTGGACCGCCGACAAGTCCACCTCGTTCGCGCTGCTCGACCGGCTCGCCGAAGCCGGCCTCAACAGCATCGACACCGCGGACGTCTATTCGCAGTGGGCGCCGGGCAACAAAGGCGGCGAGTCGGAGACGATCATCGGCGAGTGGCTGAAAAAGTCGGCCAAACGCGGCTCGACGCTGATCATCACCAAGTGCGGCGCGCCTTCCAGCCCCGACAAGGGCCTGACCGCTGCGGCGATCGCCAATTCCTGCGAGGCGTCGTTGAAGCGCCTCGGCGTCGAGACCATCGACCTCTACCTCTCGCATTTCCCCGACGACGACACGCCCTACGAGGAGACGCTGGAGGCGTTCGCGCGGCTCAAGAAGGGCGGCAAGATCAGGTGGTTCGGCGCCTCCAATCTCGACGCCGGCCAGCTCGGCGCCGCGCTCGAGGCGGCCCGCGCGGCGAATCTGCCGCGCTACGAGGTGTTGCAGCCGGAATACAACCTCTACGACCGCTTCGGTTTCGAAGGCGGGCTGCGCGACCTCTGCGTCAGCGAAGACATCGGCGCCATCACCTATTTCAGCTTGGCGAAGGGTTTCCTCACCGGCAAATACCGTAGCGAGGCCGATCTCGGCCAGAGTCCGCGCGGCGGCGGCGTCAAGAGCTATCTGAATCCGCGCGGCTTGCGCATTCTCGCTGCGCTCGACGAGATCGCCGGCCGCCTCGGCGCCATGCCGGCCGAGGTCGCGCTCGCCTGGATCGCGCAACGCCCGGGCGTGACGGCGCCGATCGCCAGCGCCACTTCGCTGCCCCAGCTCGAAAGCCTGATCAAGGCCGCGACGTTGTCGCTGAGCGGCGCCGACATGGCGGCGCTGGAGGCGGCGAGCGCGGCGTAACCGCGCGGCTTGATTTCGATCAGACCACGCGGCGTTCAATCGTTTACGCATGTCGCTGAAGTGGATGCGGACGCCGCTGGTCAAGCCGTTGCGCTTGCGGGCGCAGCTGCGCCGGTCGCGTTCGCCGTCGCGCCCGCAGCCGGCTGGCTGCGTCCGGAGATCGCCGCCCATGCTTGAGCCTGAAGCCATCAGCGCTAGCCTCGTCGCGAGCTTCGAGGCCGCCGAGCGCAGCGACGCGCCGTTCCCGCACTGGCTGCCGGTGGGCATGCTGCCCGGCGACGTCGCGCAGGAGATCGACGCGCTGCCGATCCAGCCGCCGCAGATCGAGGACACGCTGGGCAAACGCGAGACGAACAATTCCACCCGCTTCTTCTTCGACGCCCGCGCCCGGCTCGATCACGAAGTGTGCGACGACCTCGCCCATGCCCTGCAAAGCGCCGACGTGGTCGACAGTCTGGCCGCGCTGACCGGGGCGCCGCTGCGCGAGGGCAATCTGCGCATCGAATATTGCCTCGACTCCGACGGCTTCTGGCTCGAGCCGCACACCGACATCGGCGCCAAGCTGTTTACGATGCTGATCTACCTTTCGCGCGATCCCGGCGCGGACGAGTGGGGCACCGACATCTACGATTCCAACCTGAAGCTGGTGAAGACGGGACCCTACCACCGCAATTGCGGCCTCATCTTCGTGCCGTCGGAGATTTCGTGGCACGGCTTCCGCAAGCGGCCGATCCCCGGCGTGCGGCGCTCGCTGATCGTCAACTACGTCAAGCCGGAATGGCGCGCCCGGCATGAACTGGCGTTTCCGGACCGGCTGGCGGGGCATTAGCGCGCGGCGGCGATTGACGCCTCGACCTGTCGTCCCCGCGAAGGCGGGAACCCTGGGGCGGGACGACATGCGGTAGTTCTTGAAGCCCCGCTATCCAAGCTATGAAGAAAGACGAAGCGCCGGAGCGTGATCGCACGACCGGCGCCGGATGACGACCTTCTTCCGCTTCCGCGAACGGGACTCCCGTTCGCGCGAACGCGACAGGGAGGGCCCGCGTTATGTCGCTTGGTTCCCGCCGGCAAGCGGGCCGGGCGCGAGCGGTTCTTCGCCGAAATCGCCGAAGCGGGGCGACTCGCAAAACAGGCTGCCTGAGACTTGCCGTTGCGCTCTTCAGATTTGCTTCGACTTGCGCGATAAGGGCGCCAGCCGAAGGAGCAAGTCATGCGGGCGTGGGCGGTAGTTGCGGCGGCGCTGCTTTGCGGCGCGGGGGCGGCGCGGGCGGATTGCGATCATTTCAAATGGAGCCTGGCGAAGGAGAAGACGTGGTTCGCGTTGAGCCCCGAGCCAGCCGGGGCGGAAATCGCGCCGGCCGAGCGGGTCTTCGAGCTGGCGCTGAAGGCCGGCGACGCGGCGGCCTTCGTCGTGCCGTTGAAGAAGCCGATGGCGGCCGGTGAGTACGGCGGCGTCGTGCGCATCTCCGCCATCCCCAAGGCCGGGCTGTATCAGGTGACGCTGTCGCGCGAGGCTTGGGTCGACGTGATCCAGAATCAAGCCCGAGCGCGGACGCGCAACGTCTCGCGGCAGAGCGACTGCCCCGCCTTCGCCAAGAGCGTGCGCTTCGAACTGGCGGCGGGGCCGGCTGTGCTGCAGATCAGCGGCGTCGCGGCGGCGAAGGTCGCTTTCGCCTTCGCGGCGGCGCCGTAAGGCGTCAGGTCGGCGTAGGACCGCTGCGCTCCTCGCGACGGCGATTCGATCCGGTCGCCGGCCGCCCTAATCGTCGTCGTCGACCACGCTCGGCGCGGGCGCCCGCGCGCCCGTGCGGCTGCGCGCGTAGGCCAGAAACGCCGCCGCCTCGCCGTCCCCGCCATGCGCCCGACTCGGCCACACCAGCGGCCAGCCGCGACGCGGCCAGACATAGACCAGCCCCGCGACCGCCTCGATCTCGAGCCCTTCGGCGAAAGCCCAGGTCCCGTCGCGCCCCGGCGCCGTCAGGCGGAAGCCCGCCTCGTCGAGCGTCAACCGCGCCGGCGCGCGCTGCGCCTGCGCCCACGCCAGCGCCGCGCGGCGCAAGCCGAGGAACCGGCGGCGCGTCCACAGCCGATAGATCATATAGGCCGCAGCGAAAGCGATCAGCGCGATCTCCGCGGCGCGCCGGCTGATCAGGCCGGTCCAGCCGAGAATCGCGGCGAACAGCACCGCCAGCATGAAAGCCGCCAGCGGCGCGAGATGTTGCGCCAGCAGCCCGCCCGAGAGCGAGGCCCGCCACGCCGCGCGCGATCCTGCGACTTGCGCCTCCTCGTCGGTCAGTTCGAACACCAGCGGCGTCATGTCTCGGCGGGGCCGCGGGCGTCGATGGCGAGCGCATGCACGCCGTCGGCGATTTCGGCGGCGAGCGCGTCGTAGACCAGCCGATGCCGTTGCACCCGGCTTTTGCCGGCGAAGGCTGCGCTGATGAGGCGCACGGTGTAATGCGTCTCGCCGCCCGGCCGCGCGCCCGAATGGCCGGCGTGGCGATGAGAATCGTCGACGACTTCGAGACTTGTGGGATCGAACGCCGCCTTGAGACGCGCCGCGATCCGCTCCTGCATAGTCATGGGCCGGCCCTTTTCCGTTTGCGCCGCTTTAGGCGAATTTGCCGGCGCGGGATAGTCGTTAGAACATAAGACTTGACGAAAACGCAAATGTTCAATATCGCGCCGCGCGACGACTCCAGCTAAAGGCTCCGCCAGGGGAGGGCGCAATGGCATGCAGGGCACTTCGGGGCGGGGACGCCGCGCCATGACCGTCAACCGTCCGCCGGTCTATGACCGGCTCAGCCGCGATCAGCTCGCCGACGCGCTCGTCAAGATGCACCGCATCCGCCGCTTCGAGGAGGCGGCCGAGGACAGCTACGTCAAGGGCAAGAGCTATGGCACGATGCACCTGTCGATCGGGCAGGAGGCCACCGCCGTCGGCATATGCGCGGCGCTGAGCGACCGCGACTACATTACCTCGACCCATCGCGGCCATGGCCATTGCATCGCCAAGGGCGGCGACGTGAAGCGCATGTTCGCTGAGTTCCTTGGCCGCGAGACCGGCTATTGTCGCGGTCGCGGCGGCTCGATGCACATCGCCGATCCCAGCATGGGCAACCTCGGCGCCAACGGCATCGTCGGCGGCGGGCTGCCGATAGCGGTCGGCGCCGCCTTCTCGGCCAAACGGCTGAAGACCGGCGCGGTCGCGGTCTCGTTCTTCGGCGACGGCGCCAACAACGAGGGCGCGTTCCACGAATCGCTCAACCTCGCCTCGGTGTGGAAGCTGCCCGTCGTGTTCGTGTGCGAGAACAACCTCTACGGCATGTCGGTCTCGACCGCGCGCTCCACCGCCGTCAAGGACGTGGCGTCGCGCGCAGCGGCCTACGCCATGCCCGGCGTCATCGTCGACGGCAACGATTTCGCCGCCGTAGCGCACGCCAGCTTCGAGGCGGCCGACCGCGCGCGCGCCGGCGAAGGCCCGACGCTGATCGAGTGCAAGACCTACCGCACCCGCGGCCATTCGCGCTCCGACCGCAACCGCTACCGCACCCGCGAGGAGATCGAGGCGTGGCGCGCGCGCGATCCGATCGAATTGTTCGAGACCGAGTTGGCCGCGCTCGGCCTGTTCAGCCGCGCAGAACTCGACGCCATCGGCGCCGCGGCGGAGCGCGATGTGGTCGAGGCCGTCGCCTTCGCCGACGCCAGCCCGGTTCCTTCGCCCGCCGATCTGCTCGACAACGTGTACACGCCATGACCCGCGAACTCACCTACGCCCAGGCGATCCAGGAGGCGCTGGCGCTCGCCATGGACGCCGACCCCCGCGTTTTCCTGATGGGCGAGGACATAGGGCTCTACGGCGGCGCCTTCGGGGTCACTGGCGACCTGATCGCCCGCTACGGCGAAGACCGTGTGCTCGACACGCCGATCTCGGAGCTCGGCGGCGCCGGGCTCGCTGTCGGCGCGGCGCTGACAGGGACGCGGCCGGTCTACGAGTTCCAATTCAGCGATTTTTCCATGCTGGCGATGGAGCAGATCGTCAATCAGGCGGCGAAGCTGCGCTATATGCTGGGCGGCGCGGTCTCGGTTCCGGTGGTGTTCCGCATGCCGACCGGCTCCGGTCTCGGCGGCGCGGCGCAGCACAGCCAGAGTATCGAGGCGTGGTACGCCCATGTGCCGGGGCTCAAGGTGCTGCAGCCGGCGACGCCGTACGACGCCAAGGGCCTGCTGCTGGCGGCAATTGAGGACTCCGATCCGGTCATCCTGTTCGAGCACAAGCTGCTCTACAAGGTGAAAGGGCCGGTTCCGGAGGGCCACTACACGGTGCGCATCGGCGAGGCGGCGGTGCGGCGCGAGGGGCGCGACCTCACCCTCGTCGCGACGGGAATCATGGTCCCGCGCGCGCTGGAGGCGGCCGAGGCGCTGGCGGGGGAGGGCGTCGAGGCGGAGGTGATCGACCCGCGCTCGCTGCGCCCGCTCGACATGGCGACCATCATCGAGAGCGTAAAGAAGACGTCGCGCCTCGTGTGTGTCTACGAGGGCGTCAAGGCCTATGGCGTCGGCGCAGAGATCTCCGCCGCTATCGTCGAGAGCGACGCGTTCGATTATCTCGACGCGCCCGTGCTGCGGCTCGGCGGCGCCGACGCGCCGGTTCCATACAGCCCCGTGCTGGAGCAGGCGATGGCGCCGCAGGTCGCCGACATCGTCGCCGCGGCGCTGAAGCTGGCGAGGGCTTAGAGCCGTGCCGGTCGAGGTCATCCTGCCGCGCGTCGACATGGACATGACGCAGGCCAAGTTCACCCGCTGGTTCGTGGGCGAGGGCGACAGCGTCGCCAAGGGCCGGCCGCTGTTCGAGATCGAGACCGACAAGTCGGCGATGGAGGTCGATTCTCCGGCCGGCGGCGTGCTGCGCCACGTGCGCGCCGAGGCCGGCCAGACGCTGCCGGTCGGCATGGCGATCGGCTGGATTTACGCCGAGGGCGAGCCGGTCGGCGAGATCGAGCCCGCCGCTCCGGCGTCCGAGCGCTCCGGCCTGCGCGCGACGCCGAAAGCGCGGCGTATGGCGCGCGAGACGGGCGTCGATCTTGCGGCGCTGAGCGGCTCCGGCCCGCTCGGCCGGGTGCAGGCGCGAGACGTTCTCCCGCCCCCCATGCGGCGGAGAGCCGGGGAGGGGGCCAGCGCCAGCCTGAACCGCGAGTGGCTCGCGCGCGGGCCGCGGGCGCCGCTGGTGCTGATCCACGGCTTCGGCGCCGATCTCAACGTCTGGCGGCGCTGGCTCAAGCATTTTCCGCCCCGACGCGGCGCGCTGGCGCTCGACCTGCCGGGCCACGGCCGCTCGCCGCTGGTCGAGCCGCTGGAGATCGAGGCTTTCGCCGCAGCCATCGCCGAGACTTTGCGCCAGGAGGGCGTCGAGCTCGCCCATATCGTCGCCCACTCGCTCGGCGCGGCGGCGGCGGCGGCGCTGGGACGCCAAGCCCCCGATCTCGTCGGCTCGCTGACGCTGATCGCCCCCGCGGGGCTCGGACCCGACATCAACGGCGCCTTCGTCGCCGGTTTCCTCGCCGCGCGTTCGCCCGCGAGCCTGCGGCCGTGGCTGGCCGAGCTGGCGCAGGACCCGGCGGTGCTCGGCGACGCGCTGGCCGAGACGACGATGCGCCAGCGCCGCGATCTCGGCGTCGGCGAGCTTCAGGCGAAAGTTGCGGCGGCGCTGCTGCCGGACGGCGCGCAGGTCTATTCCGCGCGTGCGGCGCTCGCCGCCTATCCCGGCCCGGTCAAGGCGATCTTCGGCCGCGACGATCGCATCGTGCCGGCGCGCCACGCGCGGGCGCTGCCCGGCTCGGCCGCAGTGCATATCCTGGCCGATGTCGGCCACATGCCGCATCTCGAGGCGCGCGACCTCGTCGCGCGGTTGGCCGGCGACAACGCCGCCGCCGGCGACGAGCGGCGGCGAGCCGCAATGTAACCTTAATTCTGCGCGGCGCCCCGCCCGCCTCAGATTTGCGCGGTATCGTTCGGGCGCCGCCCGGGCGGGCGCTTGCTTTCACGTCAGGTTTACCCATATTTTTCGCTATGGAGGAAGCGGTCGCCGTGCGCGGCGGCTGCGGCCCGTTGCGCCAGGAGTCAAAGTCATGGATTCGCGCGAGTGCAGCGATCCGGTTCGCGTAGCGATCGCTTCGCTGGTCAAGCTGATCAATCTGATCGGCGCGGAAATGCTGGTCGGCAAGCATCGCGACGACGTCGACGCGTTCGAGCAGAGCGTGCGTGCGAAGCTGTTTGCGCATGTGCAGGGCGTATCGCCCGAGGACACCGCTGCCGGCGTGGCTCTCGCCCATTCGCTGATCGAGCCGGTGCTCGCCAATCTGCGCGAGCGGGTGAAGCAGGTGCAGGCGGCGCCGCCGCCGTTCGCGGTGCCCGATCCCTCGGACCAGCGGCTGAACTGAGTAACCGCGCGGCGCAGGGGGCAGGCGGCGAGGCTTTCGCCGCTTTTTTTTGCGTTCCGCTTGAAGGAGGCTGCTGTTGTCCATTCGCGCCGTCAAACGCATCGCGCAGTCCCAGCCGACGATGGAGGGGGCGGGCGTGCGGCTGCGCCGGGCCTTCGGTTTCGGCGACCCCAGCGAGTTCGATCCCTTTCTGATGATGGACGATTTTCGCGGCGACGACCCCCGCGATTACCAGGCCGGCTTTCCCTGGCATCCGCATCGCGGCATCGAGACGATCACCTATGTGCTGGCCGGCGAGGTCGAGCACGGCGACAGCCTCGGCAATCGCGGCGTGCTCGGCGCCGGCGCGGTGCAGTGGATGACCGCCGGGCGCGGTATCCTGCATCAGGAAATGCCGCGCGGCGACGCGGCGGGGCGCATGCACGGCTTCCAGCTGTGGGCCAACTTGCCCTCGAGCCTCAAGATGACCGCGCCGCGCTATCAGGACATTGCGGCGGGCCTCATCCCCGAGGTCACCGACGACGACGGGGTGCGCGTGCGCGTGATCTGCGGCGAGTTTTGGGGCGCGAAGGGGCCGGTCGAGGGGGTGGCGGCCGACCCGCGCTATCTCGACGTGAGCGTGCCGGCGGGTAAGCGCAAGACGCTGATGGTCGAGACCTACCGGCAGGTTTTCGCTTATATTTTCGAGGGTTCCGGCCGCTTCCTCAACGCCTCGGAGCCGTTCGGCGCGCTGCGCGAGGTCGCGGACGACGTGCTGGTGCGCGACGCCGTCGGCAACCGTTCGCTGGTAGTGTTCGGCTCCGGCGACGAGGTCGTGGTTCAGGCCGGCGAGCAGGGGGTGCGCTTCCTGCTGGTCTCCGGCGCGCCGATCCGCGAGCCAGTGGCGTGGCACGGGCCGATCGTGATGAACACGCAAGCCGAAATCCGGCAGGCGATGGCGGATTTAAGCAACGGGACGTTCATAAGCTGATCGTCGGGAGGACCGTCAGCCGTCGTCGTGGCCGGGACAAGCCCGGCCATGACGGAAGGTCTCAGCGCTGTGGAAGCGCCTTTGAAACGTTACTCCTGCGGGATCGCCAGGGGCTTGGCCGGCGCGGCGTCCGCCACCGGGCCCGGGCCGTCGCCGTCGCGCTTGTAGATGTCGGGCCGGAACTGCACGACGCCGTCCGGCGTCGCCCACGCGGTGATATAGACCCAGTAGACGTTGACCGGCTTCGTCAGCTTGACGTCGGTGCGCGCGCCTGAGCGGATCGCGTCGTCGATCGCGGCGCGGTCCCAGCCTGGATTGTCCTTCAGCAGCCACGCCACGTAGTCGCGCACGTCCTGCACGCGCACGCAGCCCGAGGAAACGAAGCGGAAGTCGTCGCCGAAGATGCCGCGCTCCGGCGTATCGTGCATGTAGACGCCGTAGGGGTTGTTGATGTTGATGCGCACCGCGCCGAGCGCGTCGATGTCGGAGCCGGAGTCCTGCCGGTAGCTGTAGTGGGTCGCCTCGTCGGAATTCCAGTTGATCGCGGTCGGCGGAACTTCCTTGCCGTCCTTGTCGATGACGTGGATCTTCTCCTCCGCCAGATAGTTCGGGTCCGCCTTCATCTTCGGGATCAGGTCCTTCTTGATCAGCGACGGCGGCACGTGCCAGATGGGGTTGAAGTTGATGTCGATCGCCTTGGCCTGCATGATTGGCGACTGCCGGTCGATGCGGCCGACGCCGGCGCGGTGGTGAGTGTAGACCTGACCGCCCTCGACCGTCTCGACCGAGGCCGCGGGCAGGTTGACCATGACGAAGCGCTCGCCGAGATCGCCGGAATAGGAGCGCAGCCGCACCGTGTTGACCTGCAACTGGCGCAGCCGGTCCTCGGCGGGGACGTTGAGCTCCTTCAGGGTGGCGTCGTCGACCTCGCCGGTCGGCCCGAGGCCGTGGCGGATCTGGAAGCGCTTGACGCCCTCCTCGACGAAGGAATCGTAGGTCGCGCCCATGCCGGCGTCGGCGTCGAGATCGCCGGTGACGTTAAGCCGCTGGCGCAAGGCCTGCACGCCGCGGCCCTTGGCGCCGAGCTGCAGGTGAAGGCCGCCTGGCACAGGGTTCCAGCCGCCCTGGGCGACGATCTCCTGATAGCGGACGATGGCGTTGTCGGTGGCGGCGACGGTGGCGGGCGACAGGGTCGGCGTCGTTTCGCGCCCAATCGAATCGGGGGCTTCCCAGCCCTGCGGCCATTCGGCCTGATCGTCGGCGGCGCGCTTGCCGGCGAATGCAGGCGAGAACGCCATGGCCGCCAGCGCGACCGCCGCGGCGCCCGTCAGGACGGCGCGCGAAACAAGAGAGCGTTGAATCCGCTGCGACATGGTACCCCTGAGACCTCGTCAATTGCAGGCCAAGCCACGAGCGTCCCGGCGCCCGGAACGGGCCGCGCGGTGATTCGCCCAAGGGACTCGGGACCTCCAGCCTTGTCTGCTTGGGGTGAAGGAACCGCAACGGTCGGGCGTTTTTGTGGCGCTACGGCGAGAAAGACCGCGTCGCAGCCAAAGCGCTGTTTAAGTTTTGTGCTCGGGTTCTTCGGCGCCTGCGTTAACGGACCAGTAACGTTTAAGTATAAGCGGCGCGCTGAGGTCTGTTCGGGCGCCTGCTGCTGCGGAATGCGCCTTAAGGGTTCCGCGCCTCCACCATCTTGACGATGTCTGACATGATGCGGTTGATCGCGAAATCCTTCGGCGTGTAGATCGCGGCGACGCCCTCCGCCTTCAGCGTCTCGGCGTCCTGCGGCGGGATGATGCCGCCGACCACGACCGGCACATGGCTTAAGCCCGCCGCCTTCAGCTTCGCCAGCACCTCGCGGGTGAGCGCGACATGGCTGCCGGAGAGGATCGACAGGCCGACGCAATGCACGTCGCGGGCGCGCTCGACGATCTCGTCCGGCGTCAAGCGGATGCCGTCGTAGACGACGTCCATGCCGGCGTCGGTGGCGCGAACGGCGATCTGCTCGGCGCCGTTGGAATGGCCGTCGAGCCCCGGCTTGCCGACCAGGAATTTGAGCCGCCGCCCGAGCTTAAGCGACACCCGCTGCACTTCCTGGCGCAGTTCGTCGAGATCGTCGGCGCCCTGCCGCGCCTGCGGACGCACGCCTGTCGGGGCGCGATATTCGCCGAACTCGCCGCGCAGCGCCGCGCCCCATTCGCCCGTGGTGACGCCCGCCTTCGCCGCGGCGATCGAGGCCGGCATGATGTTGTCGCCGCGCTTGGCGGCGGCGCGCAGCGCGCTGAGCGCCGTCTCGACGCGCGCGGCGTCGCGCGACGCGCGCCACGCGTTCAGCCGCGCGATCTGATCGGCTTCGACCTCAGCGGATGGCACATAGATCAGCCCTTCGCCGGCGGTGAGCGGCGACGGGTCGGTCTCGGTGAAGCGGTTGACGCCGACGACGATCTGCTCGCCGCGCTCGATCGCCTCCAGCCGCGCCGTGTTGCTCTCGACCAGCTTGGCCTTGAGATAGCCGGTCGCGATCGCCTTCTCGGCGCCGCCCATGGCGTCGATGGCGGCGAGTTCGGCGCGCGCCTCCGATTTGAGCGCCTCGACCTTGGCCTCGATCTCCTTCGAGCCGTCGAACAGATCGCCGTATTCGAGCAGGTCGGTCTCGTAGGCCATGATCTGCTGCAGCCGCAGCGACCATTGCTGATCGAATGGGCGCGGCAGGCCGAGCGCCTCGTTCCACGCCGGCAGCTGCACCGCCCGCGCCCGCGCCCGTTTGCTCAGCACCACCGACAGCATCTCGATCAGGATGCGGTAGGCGTTGTTCTCCGGCTGGCTCTCGGTCAGGCCAAGCGAATTGACCTGCACGCCATAGCGGAAGCGGCGCTTGGCCGGATCGGTCACGCCGTAGCGCTCGAGCGCGATCTCGTCCCACAATTCGACGAACGCGCGCATCTTGCACAACTCGGTGACGAAGCGCATCCCGGCGTTGACGAAGAACGAGATCGCCCCGACGACGTCGGCGAATTTCTCTTGCGCCACTTCTCCGCTCGCGCGCACCCGGTCGAGCACGGCCACCGCGGTGGCGAGCGCGTAGGACAGCTCCTGCACCGGCGTCGCCCCGGCCTCCTGCAGGTGATAGGAGCAGACGTTCATCGGGTTGAACTTCGGCGCCTCGCGCGCGCACCACAGGATCAGATCCTTGGTCAGCCGCAGCGACGCGTCGGGCGGGAACACATACGATCCGCGCGACAGGTATTCCTTGATGATGTCGTTCTGCGTTGTACCGGTCAGCGCGGCGTGCGGCGCGCCTTGCTCATCCGCCACCGCCGCGTAGAGCGCCATCAGCCAGCAGGCGGTGGCGTTGATCGTCATCGAAGTGTTCATGGTCGCGACGGGGATGGCGTCGAGCAGGGCGCGCATGTCGCCGAGATGGCTGATCGCGACGCCGACCTTGCCGACCTCGCCGCGGGCGAGCGGATGGTCGCTGTCGTAGCCGATCTGCGTCGGCAAATCGAAGGCGATCGACAGGCCGGTCTGGCCCTTGGCGAGATTGGCGCGATAGAGCCGGTTGGAATCCGCGGCGGAGGAGTGCCCCGCGTAGGTCCGGAAAATCCACGGCTTGTCGCGTCCGCCCGTCATTCGCTGTTCCTTAGATTTGTGCACAGCACAATCGCAGAAAAGCCGGGGTCCCGCTACTCGTCCAAGGTCGCAGCGTCGCGATGCTCTTCGAGCCAGTCCCGGGTGGCGGTCAGCACTTCCTCGGACAGCGCGCCGTCGCCGATGGCGCGCGACAGGATGAGCGCGCCCACCATCGCCGAAACCCGGCCGATCGCCGCCCGCCGCCGCTCCGCCCCGTTCTCGCCCGGCGCATCGAGGTTCTGGCGCGCGATCATGTGTTCGACGCCCTCCGCCAGCGCCTTGCGGGCGGGCAGTGACGCGCGCCCGGCTTCGCCCGCCAACGCCGCCACCGGGCAGCCGCCGGCGCCATCGTCGCGATGCGCCGGCGAGAGATAGCGCGTCCGGCTCTCCGACCATGCGCCCGGAGGCCGCGGCGCATTCATCAGCTCGGCCAGCGTCGCAGCGACGAGGTCCTCCTTGGAGCGGAAATAGCCGTAGAACGCCCCGTGCGTCAGGCCCGCCGCGGTCATCACGTCGGAGACGCTGACGGCGGCGCAACCGCGCTCGCGGAACAGCCGGCCGGCCGCGGCCAGAATGGCGCTGCGGTTCTCGCCGACCTTGGCCTTGCTCACCTTCATGTGGCGAACCTCACACCGCGCCGCGGCGCCGGCTTGACACTAATCATGACGTCTATCATGTTTGCGATACATGACGACCGTCATGAATAATATAGGAGAGCTCTCCATGTCCGCCAAGTCCAAAGTCCTCGTCACCGGCGCCTCCTCCGGCATTGGCGCCGTCTACGCCGACCGCTTCGCCCGCCGCGGCCACGATCTGGTGCTGGTCGCGCGCGACGCGGCCCGTCTGGAGCGCCTCGCCGAACGGCTGCGGCGCGAGACCGGCGTCGGCGTCGAAGTGCTGCGCGCGGATCTGACCAAGCCGGGCGATGTGGCGCGCGTGGAAGCCAAACTCGCCGACGACGCGGCGATTGACATTCTCATCAACAATGCCGGCGCCGCCGCGTGGGGCGGATTCCTCGATCACGGCGCCGACGCCGCGGCCGATCTCATCGCGCTGAACGTGACGGCGCTGACGCGGCTGGCCGCCGCCGTCGCGCCGCGTTTGGCCGCCGCCGGGCGCGGCGCCATCGTCAACATCGGCTCAGTCGTCGGGCTCGCGCCGGAGATGGGAATGACCGTCTACGGCGCGACCAAGGCTTACGTGAATTTTCTCAGCCAGGGGCTGGCGCGCGAGCTCGCCGACAAGGGCGTCTACGTCCAGGCCGTGCTGCCAGCCGCGACCCGCACGGAAATCTGGGGCCGCGCCGGCGTCGACGTCGAACAGATCCCGGGCGTAATGGAGGTCGGCGAACTCGTCGATGCGGCGCTGGTCGGCTTCGACCGCCGCGAGGCCGTCAGCATCCCGCCGCTTCCCGACGCCGGGCAATGGGAGGCCTATGAGGCCGCGCGCACGGCGATGATCCCCAATTTCCGCCAGCCGCACCCGGCCGCGCGCTACCTCGGCTGAAACCGTCGCCGCAACCGCGACGTCAGGAGAAGCGGTTGCGCAGGAAGGCCATGACCACGATCATGGCCGCCGTCACCGCCAGGATGGCGGTGATCGAGAGATAGGGATCGTAGATCGGCAGCATTCCCGGTCGCAGGTAGTTGAACCGCAGATAAAGCCCGAGAAAGATCCCGGCCGCGACATAGATCGCATTGAAATAGGGGCCGAAGCCCTGCTTCTGCATGATGTAGTCGAGGAAGAACCCGGCGAGCGTCACTGCGGTGAACGACGCGATCCAGAATGCGGCGAACTCGAAACCTTCGAGATTACGCAGGAAGCGCCAGACCGGCTCCATTGCGCCCATGGCCAAATGTCTCCCGAGACGCGCACAGCGCATGTCGCGCGGAAGGATCGCCGCAAAAGCTTTTCAATGCGTGAACGGCCATGCTCCGAAAGAACGGCGCTCTCGCAGCACAAGGCCGTTGATTTCGCCGCGCGCACCCGTCATGTTGCGTCGCAAAACACGCGGCGAAGAGTCGCGGAGCCTGAACTAGGGAGCGCCTCCTCGCCGCAAGAGGGGCCGTAACGAGGACCACATGGACCGCATCGCCGCCGCCGCAACAGGAGACCTGCCTTCGAAGGGCGCCGCCGCGCCGCTGAAGGATCTCTACGAGATCGGCGAGATCCCGCCGCTCGGCCACGTGCCAAGCAAAATGTATGCCTGGGCGATCCGAAAAGACCGCCACGGGCCGCCCGAGCAGGCGATGCAGATCGAGGTCGTGCCGACCTGGACGCTCGACAGCCACGAGGTGCTGGTGTTCGTGATGGCCGCGGGCGTCAACTACAACGGCGTCTGGGCGGCGCTCGGCGAGCCGATCTCGCCGATCGACGGCCACAAGAATCCCTTTCACGTCGCCGGCTCCGACGCCTCTGGCATCGTCTGGGCGGTCGGCTCCAAGGTCAAGCGCTGGAAGGTCGGCGACGAGGTCGTCGTCCACTGCAACCAGGACGACGGCGACGACGAGGAGTGCAACGGCGGCGATCCGATGTTCTCGGCCTCGCAGCGCATCTGGGGCTATGAGACGCCGGACGGCTCGTTCGCGCAGTTCTGCCGCGTGCAGGACCGGCAGCTGATGGACCGGCCGCGACACCTGAGCTGGGAGGAGAGCGCCTCCTACACGCTGACGCTGGCGACCGCCTATCGCATGCTGTTCGGCCACGAGCCGCATCGGCTGCGACCGGGCGACAACGTGCTGATCTGGGGCGCTTCCGGGGGCCTGGGCGTGTTCGGCGTGCAGCTTTGCGCGGCGGCTGGCGCCAACGCGATCGGCGTCATCTCCGACGAATCGAAACGCGATTACGTACTGAGCCTGGGCGCCAAGGGCGTCATCAACCGCAAGAACTTCAATTGCTGGGGCCCGCTGCCGAAGGTCAATTCGCCCGAGTTCAACGAGTACATGAAAGAAGCCCGAAAATTCGGCAAGGCGATCTGGGACATCACCGGCAAGAAGGACGTCGACACCGTCTTCGAGCATCCGGGCGAGCAGACGTTCCCGACGTCCTGCTTCGTGGTCAAGCGCGGCGGCATGGTGGTGTTCTGCGCCGGCACGACCGGCTTCAACCTGACCTTCGACGCGCGTTTCGTCTGGATGCGGCAGAAGCGCATTCAGGGCTCGCATTTCGCGCATCTGAAGCAGGCGAGCGCGGCCAACAAGTTCGTGCTCGACCGCCGCGTCGATCCCTGCCTGAGCGACGTCTTCCCTTGGAGCGAGATCCCGGTCGCGCACACCAAGATGTGGAAGAACCTGCACGCGCCCGGCAACATGGCGGTGCTGGTCAACGCGCCGACGACGGGGCTGAAGTCGCTGGAGGACGCGATCGACGCCGCGAAGGCGAAGGGCGGGTAGGGCGTAATCCGATCCGATCGAGCGGCTGCGTCATTCCCGCGGCCGTTGCTTCAACCCCGCGGCGGACGACGGCGCTACGCCGCGGTGCGGAACGGACGCAGCGGTTTGAGGCGCAGCTTGCGCGGGGCCTTGCCGCGCGGGCGGACCCAGTCCGGCACGGCGAGCGCATAGGTCAGGTCGTGCAGATGGTCCGACAGCGCCTGCCGGTCCCTGAGCGCAGCGAGTTCGGCGAACGGGACCGGGGCGCCGATCACCACCGGCAGCGCCGTACCGATGCGCGCCTTCACCTCATGGAAGATGAGCGAGAGCCGCAGCGTCGCGCTGACATGGCTCGCGATCTGGAACAGCCGGCTGTTCTGGCCGCCGAACCACATCGGCGCCACGGTCGCCCTTGAGCGCTGCACCAGCGCGGCGACGAATGGCTGCCAGCGAGCGTCGACCGCAGGGCGGCGGCCGAGCCGGTCGGGCGCGGTCGAAACCGCGCCGGCCGGGAACACCACCACGACGCCGCCCCGCCCCAGGTGCGCGCGGGCGGCGGCGCGGCTTTCGACATTGGTCTGCAACGCCTCCGGCGTGCCGGCGAAATCGATCGGCAGGACGTGGCCGCGGACCTCGGGCGCGCGCAGCAGCACGGCGTTAGTCAGCACGACGAAATCGCGCCTGACCTTCTCGACCAGCCAGGAGATGACGATGCCGTCGAGCACGCCGTAAGGGTGGTTGGCGACGATGACGACCGGCCCGGAGGCGGGAATGCGGGCGAGCGCCTGCTCGTCGTAGCGGACGTCGAGGTCGAGCTTGCGCACCGCTGCGGCGAAGAAGCTTTCGCCCGCGCGCGGGTGGGCCTGGTTCTCCAGATACATGCGCTTCAGCGTCGGCTGGCCGGTGGCGCGCTCGACCAGACGGATCAGACCGCGCTTGACGGGCGGGTCTTCTGCGGTCGCGTAGCTGAAGAGATACTCGTCCATGCCGGCGTCATAATACGGATTGGTGACCGATGGATGACGCGAACGTGAGAGTCAACGCCTCAGCCTCTGCGCCTTTTGGCCAGCGCGTCGAAATCCTGCAGCTCCGCGACCAGCGCCTCGAACTCGCGCAGCGGCACCATGTTGGGGCCGTCGGAGGGCGCGCGGTCGGGGTCGGGATGGGTCTCGATGAAGACGCCCGCCACCCCGACGGCCACCGCCGCGCGCGCCAGGACGGCTACGAACTCGCGCTGCCCGCCCGAGGCGCCGCCCAAGCCGCCTGGCTGCTGCACGGAATGGGTGGCGTCGAAGATCACCGGCGCGCCGGTCTGCGCCAAGATCGGCAGCGCGCGCATGTCGGAGACCAGCGTATTGTAGCCGAAAGACGTGCCGCGCTCGGTGACCAGCACGTCGCCGGCGCCGGCGCTGGTGAGTTTCGCCACCACGTTCTTCATGTCCCAGGGGGCGAGGAACTGGCCTTTCTTGACGTTGACGGCGCGCCCGGTGCGCGCGGCGGCGACCAGCAGGTCGGTCTGACGGCAGAGGAAGGCGGGGATCTGCAGCACGTCGACGGCCTGGGCGGCCAGCGCGCATTGCGCGCTCTCGTGCACGTCGGTGAGCACGGGGAGCTGCAGCGTCTCGCGGATCTCGGCGAAGACGTCGAGCGCCGCCTCCAGCCCGACGCCGCGCGCCGCCCCGCCCGAGGTGCGGTTGGCCTTGTCGAAGCTCGTTTTGAAGACAAGCCCGATCTTGCGCGCTTGCGCGATCTCCTTCAGCGCGGAGGCGACCTCGAGCGCATGCGCGCGCGATTCGAGCTGGCACGGGCCGGCGATCAGGCTGAGCGGCAGATCGGCGCCGAAACGGACGGCGGCGGGGCCGCGGCCGATCTGGACGTGGGGATTAGGGGGCATCGGCGCTCCGTGCGACAGGTAGCGGCCTCCTAGAAGGAGGCCGGGGCGCGGTCAAATGCGGGGGGAGCCCCACCGCCGCAACGATCTGCGCTCGATGTTTTCTGCAGATCGGGGCGCCTGACGGCGCCAAGGACTTACCGGCCGGCGCAGCGCGTTATTGTTCGGATGGCGCTTTTACCGGCGGGTCGGATTCGACTTTCCAAATTTGGTCGATATACGCCAACATTTCAGCACGCCACGCCATGTTCCGTATTTGTTGCGCCGCTTCAATGGCTTGGTCTCTACGCCGCCGGCCTTCGTCGACGGAGCCATTGTCGCGCTCCGCCATGGCCCAAAAGATGTGGGTGTCTGCTGTGTTCCTTCTCGTCGAATCCGACTGTTGAAGCGGCACAGCCAGGGACTCCGCGTACTTGGCTCGCGCTTCCTCCACTCTCTCACGAGAAAACAGAAAGCGGGCGTAGCCGCGAAGATTGAAAGATTTCAATGCAAGCGCTGGGGACTTGTGTATGCATTGGCGCCAATGACAATCGGCCTTCTCGTAGTCGCCAATGGCGTCAAAGGCATTCGCGAGTAGATTATGGTCGATATCGCTCGCCATGTTGCCGATATCTTTCAGCAACAACTCAGCATGATTTACCAGATATCGCCTTTGCGAGTTCAGATTTCGCCGGGTCAGCACAACCGATTGGCTCGGTTGCTGGGCCGATAGTTTCGCCATTTCTGTATTTGTCGAAGCGATAGCGCCCATGATGTCCGTGAGCGATTTCCGCGCCCCGAGTACATCCTGCTTTTCCTTTTGTTTGTAGGTCGTTACGAGAGAAACGATGGAGATTGCAACCGACGCTGCGCTGAACAGGATCGCGGTGGTTCCGTCTGGCATGCTCTCCTCCCTCGGCAGGCATGTCCACACGATAGGGTCGGGTTTGCAGAGGCGCAACGCCCGGCGGCTATCTTGCGCGGGCTGACGTCTTGCCAGCAAGGCTCGATTTGAAACCCGCTGCAAATCCTCCTAAAGGACGCGAGAAACCACCCACGCCTTTTGAGGACGCCATGAGCCGGGAGCCCCGCGCCACTTTTCGCCATATCGCGCATCCCTCGCCTGTCCCGGCCCACGAGCGCGTCGCCAGACTCGCCGATCCCGGCTTCGGCCGCGTCTTCACCGACCATATGGTCACCGTGCGCTGGAGCGAAGGCCAGGGCTGGCATGACGCCGAGATCCGCGCCCGCGAGCCGTTCCAGATCGACCCCGCCAGCGCCGTGCTGCACTATGCGCAGGAGATTTTCGAGGGCCTCAAAGCCTATCGGGCCGGCGACGGCGTCGTCCTGTTCCGGCCCGAGCGCAACGCGCTGCGTTTCCAGCAGTCGGCCGAGCGTTTGGCGATGCCGCAGCTGCCGGAAAACCTGTTCCTCGGCTCCATCGAGGAACTGGTGCGCATCGACCGCGAATGGATTCCCGACGGCGACGGCAGCCTCTATCTGCGCCCGTTCATGTTCGCCAATGAAGTCTTCCTCGGCGTCAAGCCGGCGAGCGAATACCTGTATGTCGTCATCGCTTCGCCGGTCGGCGAGTATTTCAAGGGCGGCAAGAAGGCGGTCACCGTTTGGCTGTCCGACACTTATACCCGCGCCGCCCCGGGCGGCACCGGCGCGGCCAAGTGCGGCGGCAATTACGCCGCGAGCCTCGTCGCGCAGGCCGAGGCCTCGCGGCACGGCTGCGATCAGGTCGTGTTCCTCGACGCGGCCGAACACAAATGGGTCGAGGAGCTCGGCGGCATGAACGTGGTCTTCGTGTTCGACGATGGCTCGATGCTGACCCCGCCGCTCGGCGGCACCATCCTGCCCGGCGTCACCCGCGATTCGATCCTGACGCTGGCCCGAGCCGAGGGGCGCAACGTGCGCGAGGAGCGCTACTCGATCGACCAGTGGCGCGCCGACGCCGCCAGTGGGCGCCTGCGGGAGTGCTTCGCCTGCGGCACCGCGGCGGTGGTGTCGCCGATCGGACGCATCAAGTCGAAGGGCGGCGACATCGCGATTCCCGAAGCCGAGGGCGGCCCGATCACGCTGGCGCTCAAGGCCAAGCTCGTCGGCGTCCAGCGCGGCGAGGCGGCGGACGAATACGGCTGGGTGCGAAAGGTTCTCTGACGCGCCATGCCAGATCAAAACGCCGCGTCGCGCCGGCGCGGCGTCCTGCTGTATCTGCTGGCGATCTTCTTCTTCGCCATCAACGACGCGCTCGGCAAATGGCTGGTCGCCGACTACACGGTCGGCGAGATGCTGGCGTTGCGCGCGGTCGGCGCCGCGTTCGTGCTGGCGCCGATGGTTTGGCGTCTCAAGGTCGCGCTGACCGACTGCCGCCGGGTCGGGCTGCAGGCCCTGCGCATCCTGTTCATGGCGGTCGACACGTTCTGCTTCTACTACGCGACGCGCACCATGCCGCTCGCCGACGTGATGACGTTCTACATGGCCGCGCCCGTCATCATCACGGCGCTGTCGGCGATAGTGCTGGGCGAGCAGGTCGAGCCGATCCGCTGGGCGGCGATTGCGCTCGGATTCGTCGGCGTCCTCGTCGCGTTGCAGCCGTCGCCGGAGATTTTCGCCCACGCCTCGCCGATCGCCTTGCTCGGCGCGCTGATGTACGCGCTCGGGCAGACTACGACGCGCGCCCTGCGCGGCGCGCATTGGCTGCATCTGGTGGTCTGGCAGTTCGCCGGCGCCGGGCTGATCGGCGCGGCGACGATGCCGTTCGGCTTCGTCGCGCCGGGGCCGTTCGATCTGGCGCTGCTGTTCCTGCTCGGCGTCACGGCGATGACGTGCTTCATCTTCATGACCAAGGCGCTAGCGCTGACGCCGGCCTCGGTGCTGGCGCCGTTCCAGTACACGGCGATCCTGTGGGCGACGCTGCTGGGCTTGATCATCTGGCGCGACACGCCGAGCTTGCCGATCGCGCTCGGCAACGCGCTGATCATCGCCAGCGGTTTCGTCGTGTTGCACGCGGAGCGGACACGCAGCGTGGCGGCGGCGGCGGCGGCGGCGGAGTAGGTCCGCTCAAGCCGGCCGTCTGAGCGCTCCGCCGCTCATGCATGCTCATCCTTGTGCGACTTTTCCCGGTTGCGCAGGATGAAACGCTGAATCTTGCCGCTCGGCGTTTTCGGCAACTCCTTCACGAATTCGATTTCGCGCGGATAGGCGTGCGCCGAGAGGCGCTTGCGCACATAGAGCCGCAGCTCCTCGGCGAGCTCGTCGCTGGCCACGTAGCCGGACTTCAGCACGACGATGGCCTTGACGATCTCCGTACGCTCCGCGTCCGGCTTGCCGATGACAGCCGTCTCGAAAATGGCGGGATGCTCGATCAGTGCGCTTTCGACGTCGAACGGGCCGATGCGATAGCCCGACGAGGTGATCACGTCGTCCGCCCGTCCGACGAAGCTGATCTCGCCGGTCGGCTCCCACTCCACCGTGTCGCCGCTGCGGTAGTAGCCGCCGGCGATGGCCGGCGTCTCCTGCCGGTAGTAGCCGGCGAAGAAGTTGAGCGGCGAGCGCGCGAGGTCGATGGCGAGCACGCCGGGCTGATGGGCGCCCAGTTCGCGGCCCTCGTCGTCGAGCACGACGACGCGGAAGCCCGGCATCGGCAGCCCGGCCGAGCCCGGCCGCACATGCTGGACGAGGCCGTGATGGTTGTTGACCACCATCGCGATTTCGGTTTGTCCGTAGTGGTCATGGATCGGCGCCGAAAGATGCTCGGCGAACCAGCGGATCACTTCCGGGTTGAGCGGCTCGCCCGCCGAGGAGACGACGCGCAACTGGCCCTTGACGGCTTCCGCCGGCGCCTCGCCCGCCGCGATCAGCAGGCGATAGGCGGTGGGCGCGCCGGCGAGGTTGGTGATGCGATGCTGCTTGATCAGCCGATACGTGCTCTCCGCCGTGAACGGGCCGTCGTAGAACATCGTCGCCGCGCCGAGCAGCAGCGGGCCGAGCACGGCGTAATAGAGCCCGTAGGCCCAGCCGGGATCGGCGATGTTCCAGAACCGGTCGTCGGGCCTGAGATCGACCGCCAGCCTCATGTAGGTTCGGAACGCCGCCAGCGCCCTCAGCGGCACCGGCACGCCCTTGGGCAGCCCCGTCGTTCCGGAGGTCGACATCAGCGCCACGAGATCGTCGCCGTGGCGCAGCACCGGCTCGAACTCGGGCGTCTCGGCCGCCAGCGCGGCGGCGAAATCGAGATCGCCGGCGCGCGTCGGGTGCGCCACCAGCGCGGCGGGCGCATTGGGGATTTCGTCGAGCTTGCCGCGGTTGGCGGCGTCGGTGACGACCAGCTTGGCCTCGCTGGTCCTCAGCCGATGCTCGATCGCCTTCGGCCCGAAGGCGGTGAACAGCGGCTGGTAGACCGCGCCCGCGCGCCAGATTCCCATCGCCGTCGTCAGCAACTCGGGACCGCGCGGCAGCATCACGGCGACGACGTCGCCGGGCTTGACGCCGAACCGCGCGAGGAAATTGGCGAACCGCGCCGACTGCCGCTTGAGCTCTTCGAAGCTGACTTCGCCGCGGCTCCCGTCCTGGCGCTCCCATTTCAGCGCGACGCGGCCCGGTTGCGCCCAGCGGTCGCAGCATTCGACGCAGGCGTTGATCCCGCGCGCGAACGAGCCTTGGAACTGACCTTCCACGTCTTCAAGACGGAATGTGGCGTAAGCCTCCTCGTAAGTCGGGCGTGAGGGCATCGTGTTTCCTCGCTGCTGCGTTCTGGTTCGGCCGTTCAAGCGCGGGGCATGCTACCGCATAATCGACTGTTTTGCCCCCGCGACATCTCACCGCCCTCGGCGACGTTCGCCGCAAGGCGCCCTCGTCGTCCGCTCGCCCCATATAACACAACAAAATCGCGTTTCGGTCCGCCTTTCGCCGCTGCGCGTCCCGCAATTGCGCCACACCGGGCGGCTCCACTCGCCGCCGTTCCAAGGGAGGCGGCGATGACGAGATTGGGCAAAACGCTGGCGGCCGGGGTCGCGGCGGCGTCGCTGATGGCCGGCGCGGCGGAGGCGACGGATCTCAAGCTGAAACGGGTCCTGCTGTCGACCGGCGGCGTCGGCCTCTACGAATACGAGGCGGACGTCGAGGGCGACGCGACGGTGGAGCTGAAGGCGCCGCTCGACCAGATCGACGACATCCTGAAGAGCCTCGTCGTGTTCGACGACCGCGGCGGGGTCGGCGGGCTCGATCTCGCCGGCGCCGAGCCGCTGTCCGAGACCTTCCGCACGCTGCCGTTCACCGCCGCCGACCTGCAATCGACGCCGCGGCTGCTGACCGCGCTGCGCGGCGCCGAGGTGGAGATCGCCGGACCGCGCGCGCTGAAAGGCCGCATCGTCGCCGTCGCCGAGGAGACCGAGACCAGCCCGCAAGGGGCGACCACCCGCCATCGCGTGACCTTGGCGGGCGACGCCGGGCTGGAGCAGTTCGTCCTCGAGCAGGCGGAGAGCCTGCGCTTCTCCGATCCCGCCGTGCGCGAGGCGGTCGCCAAGGCGCTGAGCGCGGTGGCGGCCGAGGCCGAGAAGGGCGCGCGCGTGATAAAGCTCAAGTCGCGGGGCAAGGACGCGCGCGTGCTGCACGTCGCCTATCTCGCCGCCGCGCCGATCTGGAAGGCGTCCTATCGCCTCGTGCTCGACCCCGCGCGCGACGCCAAGACCGGCGTGTTGCAGGGCTGGGCGACCCTGGAGAATTTCTCCGGGCAGGATTGGAGCGGCGTCGATCTCACGCTCGTCTCCGGCCGTCCGGTCGCCTACAAACAGGCGCTGTATCGCGTTTACAAGATCGACCGTCCGGAGGCGCCGGTCGATATCGGCGCGAGGCTGAACCCGGGTGTGGACCAGGGCGCCATCGCGGCGCCGCTTTCGGCGGCTCCGGCGCCCACGCGGGCGCGAGCCGACCACCTGATGGCCAAGAGCCGCTCTCTGCAGATGGAGACAACGGCAGGCGCGCCCGCGCCGGTCGCGACGGCGGAGGCGCCCCTGTCCTTGAGCCCCGCAGCCGAGGCGGCGACGGCGCAGGAGGGCGAAACCCAGGTCGCCTTCCACCTGCCGTTCCCCGTCAGCGTCGCCAACGGGCGCACGCTGTCGCTGCCGATCGTCGACGCCGAAACGCCGGTCGAGCGCGTGGCGCTCTACGACCCCCGCGTCGACGCGCGCCACCCGTTGAGCGCCGCCGAGCTGACCAACGACGGCAAAGCGGCGCTGCCGCCAGGCGTGGTGACGATCTACGAGAAGGCCGCCGCCGATTCCTCGCGCGGCGACGGCGAGGCCCGAGGCGCGTCTTATGTCGGCGATTCCCGGCTGTCGGCGACGCCGGCCGGCGAGACGCGGCTGCTCAGCTACGCGCTCGACCAGAAGACCACGGTCGAGCAGGACGATTCCGACGACACCGCGCTGGTGCGCGCGCGCATCGCCAAGGGCGTGCTCACCATCGACGACCTGACGCGCCGCCACACGGTCTACCGCGTCAAGGCCGCCGAGCCGCGCCATCTCGTCGTGTTCGCGGCCAAACTGGAAGGCGGCAAGCTCACCGCGCCCGATCCCAAGACCGTCAAGGAGGCCGAAGGCCGCTATCGCGCGCCGTTCGATGTCGCGGCGGGCGACGGCCAGAGCTTCGACATCAACCAGGAGCGCACCGATCAGCGCCTCGTCGAACTGGCCAGCCTCGACGATTCCAGCCTAGCCGTCTACGCGAAGTCGGGACATGTCGATGCGCAGAGCCGCGCCGCGCTGGAAAAGCTCGCCGATCTCAGGGCCAAGCAGGCCGACGCCGAGCGGGCGGTCGAAGAGGCTGCGGCCAAAATCGAGGCGGTGACGGCGGACCAGACGCGGCTCAAGAATCTGCTCGGCGCCGTCGCGGCAGGCTCGGACCTCTCCAAGCGTTATCTGCACAAGCTCGACGCCGACGAGACCGAGCTGGAGCAGCTCACCGCCGCCAAGGCGCAACGCGAAACGGCGCGCGACGAGGCGAGCCGCGCCGTCGAGGCGTTCGTGGCGGGGCTGTAGCGCCTCAGGCGTTGCCGATCAGGATTCCCACCGCTAGCACCAGCGCGCCGCCGAGCATCACCTTGGCCACCGCCGAGAGCGGCGGCGTATCCATGTAGCGGAACTGGATATAGGCGATGATCGCCAGCTCCAGCGCGACGATGACGACGGCGATCAGCGTCGCGGTGTAGAAGCTCGGGATCAGATAGGGCAGGGTGTGGCCAATGCCGCCGGCGATGGTCATCAACCCGCAGACGAGGCCGCGCAACAACGGCGTGCCGCGCCCGCTGAGCTTGCCGTCGTCGGCCAGCGCCTCGGCGAAGCCCATCGAGATGCCGGCGCCGACGGACGCCGCGAGTCCGACCTGGAACGCATTCCACGAATCATGCGTCGCGAACGCCGCCGCGAACACTGGCGCCAGCGTCGACACCGAGCCGTCCATCAGCCCGACGAGGCCGGGCTGGATGATCTGCAGGATGAAGCGGCGGCGCTCGTCGTCATCCTCCTTGTGGCGGGCGGCGTCGGTCAAGAGCTTGCTTTCGAGCCGCGCCGCGTCGAGCTGGTGCTGGTCTTCGATCGCGGCGAGGTCGCCGAGCAGTTTTCTCACCCCGGCGTCGGTCGAGCGCTCGGCGGCGAGCCGGTAGAAGCGGGCGGCGTCAGCCTCCATCTCTTCCGCGGCGTTGCGCACGCGGTCGATCGGCAGCGGCTTCATGTGCCAGACCGGGCGGCGCACGATGGTGCCCTTGATGTCCTGGCGGCGGATCAGCGGAATATGCTCGCCGTATTTCTTGACATAGGTGTCGAGCAGGCGGCGCCGGTGGTCGTTCTCCTCGCCCGCCATCGCCACGAACACCTTGGCGCTGGAGGGATAATCCTCGCGCAACGCGAGCGCGTAATCGGCGTAGATGCGCCCGTCCTCCTCCTCGTTGGCGATGGCGAGCGCCAGCAATTCGCGCTCCGAGAGGTCGTTGAAATTGCGCATTGTCGAATACTCCCTCGCGACGCCCGCCACTCTTTACGCGCGCTGAGGTCTAAGGGTTCGGCATCAGGCTGACAACCTCGCGGGCGCCGGCGCTCGCCGACTTGAAGGCGCTCGCCAAAAGCCCTACGGCCTGCGCTCAATCCCGACGCAGCGTGAGTCCCGGTGTCCGACCTTCCCGAGCTGAGCCAGTTCCATCGTATCGTCGTCAAGGTCGGCTCGTCGCTGCTCGTCGACCGCGCCGCCGGCGCGCTCAAGCAGGCATGGCTCGACGCGCTGATCGACGACCTCGCCGAACTGCACGGCCGCGGCGCCGACGTGCTCGTCGTCTCCTCCGGCGCCATCGCGCTCGGGCGCACGATGCTCGGCCTGCCCAAGGGCGCGCTGAAGCTCGAAGACAGCCAGGCCGCCGCCGCCGTCGGCCAGATCGCGCTGGCCCGCGCCTGGAGCCATGCGCTGCAAGGCAAGGACATCGTCGCCGGCCAGATCCTGCTGACGCTGAACGACACCGAGGAGCGCCGCCGCTATCTCAACGCACGCGAGACATTGTCCCGGCTCACCGCTATGCGCGCCGTCCCCGTTATCAACGAGAACGACACCGTGGCGACCAGCGAGATCCGCTACGGCGACAACGACCGCCTCGCCGCGCGCGTGGCGACGATGGCGAGCGCCGATCTCTTGATCCTGCTCTCCGACATCGAGGGCCTCTACAGCGCGCCGCCGAAGGACGACCCCGACGCGACGCTGATCCCGCTGGTCGAACGCGTCACACCGGCCATCGAAGCGATAGCGGGCGGCGCGGCCTCGGAGCTGTCGCGCGGCGGCATGCGCACCAAGATCGAGGCCGCGCGCATCGCGACGCAAGCCGGCGTGCACATGGTGATCGCCGACGGCCGGGTGAAGCATCCGATCGCCCGCGTCGCGGCGAAGGCGCCTTGCACATGGTTCCTCTCGCCCTCGACGCCGATGCAGGCGCGTAAGGTCTGGATCGGCGGCACGCTGGAGGCCAAGGGGACGATCACCGTCGACGCCGGCGCCGCGCGCGCGCTGAGCCACGGCAAGAGCCTGCTCCCGGCGGGCGTGACGCGCGTCGAGGGCGAATTCTCGCGCGGCGATTGCGTCGTTATCCGCGACGAGCACGGCGCCGAGATCGGCCGCGGCCTGATCGCCTACGACGCGCTGCACTCGGAGCGGATACGCGGCCGCAACTCGCGCGACATCGCGCAACTCCTCGGCCTTCCCGGCCGCGCCGAGATGATCCACCGCGACGACATGGCGCTGGCCTGAAAGCCGTTTTGCCGCTTACCTCACGTTTTGGAAGGAGGCGCCCATGCTGCGCACGTTGGCCGTTGTCCTTTGTCTCGCCCCGGCGCTGGCGCGGGCGCAGTCGCAGTCGCACGATCACATGATGCACGGCCCGATGGCGCACGCCGCCGCGCCGCACGCCGCCGTCGCCGCCACGCCGACCCAGCCGGGGCAGGACGCCTTCGCCGCCATCCAGGAGATCGTCGCCATCCTGATGGCCGATCCGAACACGGACTGGTCGAAGGTCGACATCGACGGCTTGCGCCAGCATCTCGTCGACATGGACCATGTGACGATCTACGCGCGCGTCAACAACGTCGAGACCGACGACGGCTACCGTTTTGAGGCGTCCGGGGTCGGCGCCGTGCGCGATTCGATCCGCCGCATGCTCGCCGCCCACGCCGCGACGATGAACGGCGTCGGCGGCTGGCGCTACGAAACGGCGGAGATCGAAAACGGCGCCGCGCTCACCGTACATGCGCCCGCGGCCGACAAGGCCAAACTGAAGGGGCTAGGCCTGTTCGGCGTGCTGACGCTCGGCATGCACCACCAGTTGCACCATCTGATGATCGCGCGCGGGCAGGAACCGCACAAGTGACGCCAAGACTCAATGGATGGTCGGTTCCGATCATCGAGTCCCGGCCGACAGGAGCTTGATTCGCCAAAGCGTTTCAGATTTCCAGGTTCGGTGGCGGCCGCGCGGCTTGCGAATGCGCGAGCCGTCCGCCCTGCTTGCGGCGGATGAAATGCACCGTCCCCTCCGGCGCGATAGGGATCACGCCGGCGCGCGTCGTCGCCAGATTGAATGCCCAGTCCTTGCGCCCCGGCCCCGCCTCCAGCGCACCGGCGCGAAATGGCGGCCGCCGGTACAGATCGGCGCGCGCGAAGCTGGCGCTGGTCCAGCAATTGCCGGCCCGCAGCAGCATGAGATCGAGCGTCTCGGTCTCGATGGCGGGATGCACCCAGACGACCGGTCCGGCGGGGGGTGGGCGATTACGTCGCGCCCGTCGCGGTCCGACAGCGCCGCATGGGCGACCTTGAGCCAGTTCTCGCCCATCAGGTCGTCGCCGGCGAGGAACGCGACGAAACGCCAGCACGCGGCCTTCACCCCCGAAGTTGCGGGCGAGCGCGGGGTCGCCGAAGTCGCAAAGCCCGACCCTGGGCGCGACCCCGCGGGCCGCGACCGCCCGCTCAGTCGCGGCGTCGCCGCAGTCGACGACTGCGACGATCTCGCAGGACAGCCCAGACGCGGCGGCGGCGGCGCGGGCGGCGCTGCGCAAGGCGGGGATGGCGATGCGGCCCTCGCGGCGCAGATTGACGACGACGCTCACCTCGATCGCGCGTCGCCTCCCTCCAAGGCGTTGAGCCGCCGCACGCCTTGGGCGGCCGCGCCATCGTCAATCTCGCCCGCGCGCTATTGGAGAACGATCCGGACGCGTGCGTGCTGATCGTCTGCACGCAGAGCGAACGAGGTCGACGCGCTCGACTTGGGCCGCGCCGTCGCACGGGCTCACCGTCGCCAAGGTCACGCCCGAGATCGACGACGCGCACGACACCTACGTCGCCTTCACGCGGCCAAGCTGTTCCCTCTCCCCCTGCCTGTGGACGAGCGGCTCGGCGGCGTGGCGGCCGAGGCTCGGTCCCGCCGTGCTTCAGCCAGGGCGCCACGATGACACCCGCGTGCGGCCGCCGCCCGGTCGCCTTGGCGAGCCTCCGGTAGAGCCGGAATATCTGCGCCTCCTCGTTGCGAAACACGACATAGGCCGTCACGCCTTCGCCCGGCGACGACCGGTTGTCCGGGGAGAGGCGGGTCAAATGGCGGATCGGCGCGTGAACGACGGCGCAGCTCCAGGAATTCCGGCCGCACGAAACGCTTCGGCAGCGCGTCGATCAGCGCGAGCGCCTCGGCGTCGCGGCTGAGCGCGATGGCGAAGCGGATGCGCATATAGGCGAGCCGGATACAGCCGGGTTCGCGCGCCGCCGCCGCGGCGACAATGCGCGCGCCAGCCTCGAACGCCCACAGCGTGCGGATTTCCAGCAACTGATAGGCGATCTGGATCGCCTCGCCGGCGTTGAAGGCCCCGCCTTCGCCCCAGCGCGCGCGCAAGCCGCGCCGTCCCGCTCCAGCGCCTCGACTTCGCGCTCGGCTTCGTCGAGCTGGCCCAGGCTTTGCAGGTTCCAGGCCCATTACGAGCGCAGGTCGGAGTCGTCGGGAAGGCGCGCCCGCGCCGCCGAGATCAGCGCCGCCAGTTCATCGTGACCGTGCTCGCGCTCCTTGGCGAGCGGCGATCCGGAAACCGCCGCTCCAGCCGCGCCGCCTATGTCGTCGCGGCGGCCGTGATGCGCGCGCGATCCGCCACTGCGCGGCGGCCCGCTGGGAAGCGCAGCATCGGGTCGTCGATGTCGGCCAGCACGGCGGCGTAATCGCCGCTGTCGCGATAGAGGCGCGGACTCTACATGCGCGCCCAGACCTCGCGCGGCCAGGCGAGTTCGCCGTGATGGCCGGGATCGTCGGCGTCGAGCCGGCGCTGCACGTGACCGGCGAAGCCGTCGAGCCCGAGCCCGACGCCGCCGTGCTGCAGCCGCCCGTCGGGATAGCTGAGCTTGGCGCCGGCCTGCGGCCGGGCGGCGAGGTCGCGCATCCGCCCGAGCCAGCCGGGGCCAGCGCCTCCACGTCGTCGTTGAGGAACAGCAGGAACGGCGCGCGCGGAGACGTTGAACGGGCCGGGACGCTGGAGCGCCTCGACGTTGGGCCGGCGCCATGTCTCTTATTCCTCCGGCCGCGCGAACTGCTCCCAGCCGCGCAGCCCCCCGCATGTACTTGAGCTGCGGCTCAATCCGTAGGAGACGAAATGGCTCACCGGCTGCGGCCCCGACATGACGTCCCAGCGCTCGACGTCAAATGCGAAATCGCCCTCGGCCAGCGTCGGCGAGATCCGGATTTCGCTGATGCGCTCGAGCCGCCGGCCCATCATCGCAGCGGGCGGCCGCTCGTCGTGAACGTGATGGCGGCCGACGAATCGCAGCCCGGGCCGGGTCAGCGGATCGGTCAGGCCGGAGACGTACTCCATGCGGACCCGGCGCCCCGCGCTCGGCGGCGCGCCGCAACGCAGCCGGGGTCGCCTCCCAGCCCGCAGCCATCGCCCTGACGTCGGTCAACGCCGCAAGGCCGGCTCCCCGACGCGGCAGGGCCGTCTACTTGAGCGTAATCGCCGCCGAGGCGGCCGTGGATGTCGTCGAGGTGACGGGCGCCAGGACTCCGTTGAAGATCGCGACCGCCTTCTCGAACTCGACCGAGGGCGCGTTGGAGACATAGACGAGATCGCGGTTGGCGATCTGAAACCGCTGCTGCATGAACAGGCTGTTGGGGTTCACGAGGTCGAGGTGATAGACGATCGGGACCTTGCCGTCGGACCGCCCGAGCGCGCTATCGGGCCGCAGCGCCCTGACGATGGCGGGGTTTTCGAGCCGGAAGACGAACAGGCCGCGCGCGTCGGAGCGATAGTCGGCCACGCCCCCGACCTTCGCCAGCGCCTGCGCCAGGGTGAGCGAATCGGCGCCGAACGGGACTTCCGAGGCGCCGTTGACGGCGCCGTAGGTCAGGAACGTCTGCGGATCGCGCACCAGCGTCACCGTGTCGCCGGGGCGCATGAAGATGTTCTCGCGGCTGTCGTTGGTCACGCGCGCCAGCGGCACGCGCTCGGTGACGCCGTTGCGCTGCAGCACCACATAAAGCTCGTTGACCTGCATGCGCACGCCGCCGGCCTGCGCGATGACTTCGAGCAGCCGGTCGCCCTTCGTCGAGAGCGCGACACGCTGCGAGGCGCCGATGCCCTCGCCGCCGATGGTCACGGTCGAACTGATCGGCTTGTTGTCGGTGACCAGCACCTGCGGCTGGATCGCCTTGCCTTCGAGCGCGTGCTGGATCACCTCCTGCACGGCGCGCGTGGTGCGGCCGGCGACCACCACCCGCCCGGCGTAGGGCACGGAGATCGAGCCGTCGCGGCCGACGACCTGCTCGGGGATGGTCGCGCTGTTGGCGCCGGCCGAAAGATGCTCCAGCGCGGCCGGCGAGGAGAACAGCCCGCCCGAACTCGCCTCCCAGATCGTCACCGCGATCATGTCGCCAACGCCGATCACCGGCTCCAGCGAGGCGCGATGATCGCCAAAGCGCGCTGCGAGGCTGGACTTCGGCCGGCGGGCGAGATCCTCGATGGTCGAGGGGTCGACGTCGATCACTTCATAGGGTCTCACGACGGGATCGCTCGCGCCGGCGTCGAGGACGGCTGCCGTGCTCGGACCGGACGACGGGAGATCGGCGCAGCCGGCGAGCCCGAACGCCACAAACGCCGTTGCCGCCGCCACCAGACCGATTTTCAGAGTAGACCCCAATTCCAGCAGCTCCCGCTTTGGCAAGTCGGATATACCCGCTAAACGTTAACCCGTCCAACCCGCGCACCGCGCGGTCCTACGTTGCTTTCAGTTGTTTTCAGACACATAGCGAAATCTGCTGCGTCTTTTCCGTCACACTTGGCGACTTTTCGCCGCCGCCGCCGCCACTGTGGCGCGAACCGCAACTGCCGCAGCCGGATTGCGCGCCGCGCGGCAAAATCTAGGCGGGATCGAGCTTTAGCGGAGCTTGCGGCCGGCGTTCGGCGGCGCCGTCGGCCTTGCCGGGCGATTCCGCATTCATTTAAAATTAAGCAAGAAATGTATTTAGCGCACGTTAATCTTGTTCAATCGCCGTTGGAAGGGCTTGCCAAATCACGACAATTCGGCGCCCTTGCGCAACGAGGCAGCAGGCGGAAAGGTCGCAATGAAGTCCGACATTGAAATCGCGCGCGAATATGCGCTCGCGCCCATCGCCGAGATCGCCGCCAAGCTCGACATCCCCGATTCGGCGCTGCACCCGCACGGCCGCCTCGTCGCCAAGCTCGACCAGACCTATCTGGCGAGCCTGGAGAGCCGCCCGCTGGCCAAGCTGATTCTCGTCACTGCGATCAACCCGACCCCGGCCGGAGAGGGCAAGACGACCACGACCATCGGCCTCGGCGACGCGCTGAACCGGCTCGGCAAGCGCACGGCGATCGCCCTGCGCGAGCCCTCGCTCGGGCCTTGCTTCGGCCAGAAGGGCGGGGCGACCGGCGGCGGGCGCGCCCAGGTCGCGCCGATGGACGAGATCAACCTGCATTTCACCGGCGATTTCCACGCCATCACCTCCGCCCACAATCTGCTGGCGGCGCTCATCGACAATCACATCTACTGGGGCAACGCGCTCGACATCGACGCCCGCCGCGTCGCCTGGCGGCGCGCGCTCGACATGAACGACCGCGCGCTGCGCGAGATCGTCTGCAGCCTCGGCGGCGTCGGCAACGGCTTCCCGCGCGCCGACGGCTTCGACATCACTGTCGCCTCCGAGGTGATGGCGGTGTTTTGCCTCAGCCGCACGCTGGCCGAGCTCGAGCAGCGGCTCGGGCGGATCGTCGTCGCCGAAACCCGCTCCCGCACGCCGGTCACGGCGCACGACCTCAAGGCGTCGCCGGCGATGACGGCGCTGCTGCTGCGCGCCTTTGAGCCCAATCTGGTGCAGACGCTGGAAGGCAGCCCCGCGTTCATTCACGGCGGCCCTTTCGCCAATATCGCGCATGGCTGCAACTCGATCGCGGCGACCCAGGCGGCGCTGCGTCTGGCCGACTATGTCGTCACCGAAGCCGGCTTCGGCGCCGATCTCGGGGCGGAGAAGTTCTTCGACATCAAGTGCCGGCAGGCCGGCCTGAAGCCCGACGCGGTGGTCGTGGTGGCGACCGTGCGGGCGCTGAAGATGAACGGCGGCGTCGCCAAATCGGATCTCGGCCCGGAGAACCTCGACGCGCTGCGCCGCGGCCTGCCCAATCTGGAGCGCCATGTCGAGAACATTCGCAAGTTCGGGCTCGAGCCGGTGGTTGCGATCAACCGGTTCGACGGCGACTCCGAAGCCGAGCTCAACCTGTTGCGCCACGCCATGCGCGCGCGCGGCCTGGCGACGGTCGTCAACGAGAGCTGGAGCCGCGGGGCCGAGGGCGGCGCGGCTTTGGCCCAGGCCGTGCTCGACGAGATCGGGCGCGACCGCGCCGATTTCCGCCCGCTCTATCCCGACGACATGCCGCTGTTCGCGAAGATCCAGACCATCGCGCGCGAGATCTACCGCGCCGCCAACGTCGTCGCCGACGCCAGCGTCGTCGCGCGGCTGCAGCAATGGGAGCAAGCGGGTTACGGCCGGCTGCCGATCTGCGTCGCCAAGACGCAATATTCGTTCACGGCGGACCCTTCGGCGCTCGGCGCGCCGGAGGGCTTCAACATGCCGCTGCATGAGGTGCGGCTGCGCGCCGGCGCCGGCTTCGTCGTGGCGCTGATGGGCGAGATCAACACCATGCCCGGGCTGCCGCGGGTTCCTGCCGCGGAGCGGATTCGGGTCGAGGAGGGGCGGATCGAGGGGCTGTTCTAGAAGCCCCCGCCGCGGCTCGCTGCGGCCGGAACGGCGCTCGGCTTCAGCTGCAGGTCTCGTGATAGCGACGGCAGGTGCCGGCGCCTTCGAGGCCCAGCTCGTCCTTGTGCTCGCAGGCGTAGCGCAACTCGTCGCAGCGGTTGTGGCTGCGTTCCCCGCATTGCTCGTGATAGCGGCGACAGGTGCCGGCGCCTTCGAGGCCCAGCTCGCCCTTGTTTTCGCAGGCCCAGCGCAGCGCCTTGCAATTCTGCGCGTAAGCGTCCGCTGGCGCCGCCAGGCCGAGAGCGAAAATCCCCAACGCCGCCATGACCGCTATTCTGACTCTCATACATGCCTCCCTTTGACAGATGGAAACAGTTCTTAGTTACGGTCTGCCGAACGGCGGGCCGTCGCTGCAATGGGCTGGATGTTTTCAGCGCTCACGATGTTAACGTCTATCTCGCAGCCGGAATGGGCGCAAGGAGGCGGGCCGCCGGCCGCGACCCTGCGCTAAGTCTCCGCGCCTGAGAGAGTAGCCCGCCCGAGTGAGCCTTCAGCCGCGCTCGCGCCGGTTCAAGAACGCCAGCCGCTCAAACAGATGCACGTCCTGCTCGTTCTTCAACAGCGCGCCGTGCAGCGGCGGGATCAGCTTGCGTGGGTCCTTCTCGCGCAAGGTCTCGATGTCGATGTCCTCGCTGACCAGCAGCTTGATCCAGTCGAGCAGCTCGGAGGTGGTCGGCTTCTTCTTCAGCCCCGGCGTCTCGCGCACGGCGAAGAACTGCCGCAGCGCCTCCTCGATCAGCCGCGGCTTGAGGCCGGGGTAGTGCGAATCGACGATTTTCTGCATCGTCTCGTGGTCGGGGAAGCGGATGTAGTGGAAGAAGCAGCGGCGCAGGAAGGCGTCCGGCAGCTCCTTCTCGTTGTTGGAGGTGATGACGACGATCGGGCGGATCGACGCCTTCACGGTCTCGCCGGTCTCGTAAACGTGGAACTCCATGCGGTCGAGTTCGAGCAGCAGGTCGTTGGGGAACTCGATGTCGGCCTTGTCGATCTCGTCGATCAGCAGCACCGGGCGGCTGGCGTGGGTGAAGGCGTCCCACAGCTTGCCGCGCTTGATGTAGTTGCGGATGTCGGACACGCGCGCGTCGCCGAGCTGGCTGTCGCGCAGGCGCGAGACGGCGTCGTATTCGTACAGACCCTGCTGGGCGCGGGTGGTGGACTTGATGTGCCAGGCGATCAGATCAGCGCCGAGCGCGGCCGCGATCTCCTGCGCCAGCAGGGTCTTGCCGGTGCCGGGCTCGCCCTTGATGAGCAGCGGCCGCTCCAGCGCGATGGCCGCGTTGACGGCGGTCTTCAGTTCGTCGCTGGCGATATAGGTGGCGGTGCCGGAAAAGCGCATGAACGTCCTCGACAGGTCGGGGACGTTCATCGCCTCTTTCGGCGCGGCGATCAACCCTGCGGGGCGGGCGGCGCCTCGGGCGCTTCGTTGCGGCGGCGCCGATCGTTCATGAAGGCGTCGAACTCGGCGCGGTCCTTGGCGACGCGCAGCTGGTCTAGGAAACCCTTGAACTCGCGCTGCTCCTCTTCGAGCCGCTTCAGCGTCTCGTTGCGATATTCGTCGAACGCGGCGTTGCCGCTAGTCGAAGGCGTTTGACCGAACCAGCCGCCTTGCGGAGCGTAACGCTCCATGCGGCTGCGCACCTGCTCCACCTTGTCCTGGGCGCGCGCCATCTTGCGCTCCCAGCGCTGCATTCCGTAGCTCCCGTTGAACATGGCTCCGTCTCCTGCGCAAATCTGCCGTAAGCGCCGCCGCCGCATCAGGATGAAGGCGAGCATGGCGAGCCCCAGCGGCCACCACCAGAGAAACCCGAGAATCATCAGCACGATATGCATGGCGACCGCTCCTGGCCGACGTCGTGAATGTAATAAACATTTACATGACGGCGCGAGGCTGTCAAGTCGCATAAGCGCAACCTTTTCAGGGCGCGCCGAGGCCGCGCAGATAGACGAGGGTCTGCGCTTCCAAGAGTTCGGCCGGGGTCATCGGCAGCGGACGCCGCGCGCCGTCGCCGCGGCCGAACAGCGCCGCGACGCCATGCGCCATGCTCCAGATGTGCAGCGCCACCATCAGCGCCGGCGGCCGGCCGGCGGCGGGCAGGGCGGCGACGATCTTGTCCGCCGCCGAGCGCAGCACGCCGAAAGCGCGGTCGCCCGCCTCGCGCAGGGCGGCGTTCTCGGCCAGCGGCACGCCGGATTCGAACATGGCGGCGTAATAGGCGGGCTCGGCGCGGGCGAATTCGAGATAGGCCTCGCCGAGTCGGTGCAGGGCGGCGAAGGGGTCCGGCCGTCCGTCGTCCCAGGCCCTTGCGAGGGCGCCGGCGAACTGCTCGAAGCCGCGCAGCGCGACATTGGCCATGAGTTCGTCGCGGTCGCGGAAATGCCGGTAGGGCGCGGCGGGGCTAACGCCGGCGAAGCGCGCGGCCTCGGCGAAGGTGAAGCCCGCGGGGCCTTTCTTGGCGATCAGGTCCAGCGCGGCCTGGATTAGCGCCTCGCGCAGGTTGCCGTGGTGGTAGCCGCGCGGCTCCTTGCTCCAGCTCATGTGTGGAGGCTTTACATGAGGGCGGGGGCGGCGTCACCCGCCAGCGGCCGGAGAACTGCGGCGAACGAGACGGGAGGTTAGCCTTTCGACGAATTCGTGGTTGCCTTAAGGCTGCAAGGCCCCGAACTGGGCGATAGGCTTACGCACATCGTTCAATCGCGCAACGTACGCAAGCCGGATATATTTCCATTCCGGCACGTGAGATCGTTAGGTTCGTCAGGCTGGCGCCGTTTCAGCCGAGTTCTCACATCTGTACTGGCCCCGCAACTCAAGTTTTCGCGTGCTCGATTAAGAATCCTACAATAGTCCAGAGGAACGCACCTGATGACTTCCGCTATCGCCGCAGTGCAACAACCCATCGTAGCGCTTCCCAAGCCGTTCGGCAATCCGGCGGTAGTGGGATTGGGCGGCTTCGGCATGACCACCTTGATGCTGCAGTTCCACAATCTCGGCTTTATTGGACTGGGGCCGGTGATCTGGATCGGCTTCGTGTTCGGCGGCGCGGCCCAATTGTTCGCCGGTTATCAAGAACAGAAGATGGGCAACAACTTCGGCTATGCGGCTTTCGCGGGCTACGGCGCGTTCTGGATTTCGCTGTGCGCCTACCTGCTCGGCTCGACGACAGGCAACAAGCTGCTGACCCTGTCCGAAAGCGATCTCGGCTTCTTCATGTTCGGCTGGACCTTGTTCACCGCCGGCCTGTGGATCGCCTCGTTCAAGATCAGCAAGGCGATGTTCGTGACGTTCTTGACTCTTCTGATCGGCTTCATCTTGCTCGACCTGGTGTTCTGGGGCCATCCGGAGCTGAAGGCCTTCGCCGCCTACGACCTGATCGTCTGCGCGCTGGGCGCCTGGTACATGATGTTCTCGATCATTTTCAGCAGCGTGTTCGGTCGCGACGTGCTGCCCGTCGGCAAGCCGATTTTGTGATCGCGACAATCTGGGAGTCTGGGCGGGCGTAAGCTCGCCCGTCACCCCATCGCCCCCTTCACCGTCTCGATCAGCTGCTTCAGCGTGAACGGCTTGGGCAGGAACTGGAACTCCAGCCCCTCCGGCAGGTTGCGCGCGAACGCGTCGTCGGCGTAGCCCGACACGAACACCACCTTGGCCGTGACGCCGCGGTTCCGCAGCTCCATCAGCATCGTCGGCCCGTCCATCTCCGGCATGATCACGTCGGAGACGATCAGGTCGACCGGCCCGTCGGCCTCCTCCAGCACCCGCAGCGCGTCGACCCCGGAATCCGCCTCCAGCACCGTATAGCCGCGCGACTGCAGCGCGCGCGAGGCGAAGGCGCGCACCGCCTCCTCGTCCTCGACCAAAAGGATCGCGCCGCGCCCGGTCAGATCCGCGGCGGGCTTGACCTCGGCTTTCTTGACCGTCTCGACCACCGGCTCGGGGATGTGGCGCGGCAGCAGGATGCGGAAGGTCGCGCCCTGGCCCGGCTCGCTGACGCAGAACACATAGCCGCCGGTCTGTTTGACGATGCCGTAGACCATCGACAGCCCGAGCCCGGTGCCCTTGCCGACTTCCTTGGTGGTGAAGAACGGCTCGAAGATCTTGTCGCGCACGTCGGCCGGAATGCCGTGCCCGGTGTCCTGCACCTCGACCAGCACATATTCGGCCGCGACCAGCGATTTCTCGTTGAACGCCGCGCACTCGTCGGCGGCGACATTGCGCGTGCGCAGCATGATCCGCCCGCCCTCGCTCATCGCGTCGCGCGCGTTGACGACGAGATTGACCACCACCTGCTCGAACTGGTTGAGGTCGACCTTGACCAGCCACAGGTCGCGCCCGTGCGCGACTTCCAGCTCGATCCTCTCGCCGACCAGCCGGCGCAGCATCATCTGCAGCTCCGACAGCACGTCGGCGAGCTGCAGCGTTTGCGGCCGCAGCGTCTGCCGGCGCGAGAAGGCGAGCAGTTGGCGCACCAGACCCGCCGCGCGATTGGCGTTCTGGCGGATTTGCATGATGTCCTGGAACGAGGGATCGGTCGGCCGGTGGTTGACCAGCAGCAGATCCGAATAGCCGATGATCGCCGTCAGCACGTTGTTGAAATCGTGCGCGATGCCGCCGGCGAGCTGGCCGATCGCCTGCATCTTCTGGCTCTGGGCGAAATTCTCCTGCAGCGTCTTCTGCTCGGTGGTGTCGAGCGCGATCACGTTGGCGCCGGCGCTCTCGTCGCCGCGCGCCTCCGCCGCCGAAATGAAGAACCGCACGGCGCGCTCGCCCTTGCCCTCGACGGTCGCGTCGAGCGGGGGAATCTCCGCCTTGCCCTCGGCGGCTTCGGCGATCGCCGCCGTCAGCGCCGCGTGATCGCGCTCGGCGACCGCGTTGAACAGCGTGGCGCGCGGGTCCTTCAACGCCGCCGGCGCGAGCTTGGCGAAGGCGCCGTTGGCGCGCCGAACGCGTCCGTCGGGCCCAAGCGCGGCCAGCGGCAGCGGCGTGGAGTTGAACATGCGCGAGAAGCGCGCTTCCGCCGCCTCGCTCTCGGGACGCGGCGCGTCCGCGCTCGCCTCCAGCACCAGCGTGCGCGACGGGGCAGGGGTCCCGTCCGGGCCGAAGGCGACGCGATGGATCAGCCGCGCCGGCTTGGACACGCCATGCCGGCGCTTGAGGTCGACGACGGTGTCGACCGTCTTGGTCTCGCCGGCCGCGCCGCCGCCGCAATCGAGCAGCGCCGCGCCGTCGGCGGCGATGATGTCGCTGAGCGTCATCTGGCCCGGCGTGAACTCGGCGATGTCGTAATCGAGCCAATTGGCCAGCGTCGCATTCATGTAGGCGATGGCGCCGCCCGCCTCGGCCGAGAAGAACCCCGCCGGCGCATGGTCGAGATAATCGATCGCGTGCTGCAGATCCTGGAAGAAGGTCTCGTGCCGCTTGCGCTCGCCGGTGATGTCGCTCAGCGACCACAGCGCCGCCTGGCCCTGGCCCAGGCCGTTGAGCGGGCGCACGCGGATGCGGTACCACGCCGCCTCGCCGTCGCCCGACAGCGGCGGCGCCAGCCGCAATTCCTCCACCGCGACCCCGCCCGTACGCGCCGCCTGCGCCAGCCGGTAGATCGCTTCGGAAGTCTCCGGCGCGCGCGCGAACAGCCGCTCGACGGCCTGCGCCTCGCCGCCCGACAGCTTGCGGTAGGTTTCGTTCGCGTAAAGCACGCGCGAGGCCGCCGAGGTGACGACCATGCCTTCCTCGCTCGTCTCGGGGATGGCGCGCGCCAGATCGAACTCGGTGGCGCGGCTGATGAAGCGCACCAGACCAAAGGCGTAGATCAGGATCGAGAACACGCCGAAGATCGCCAGCGCCGCGATGGTGAACGACACGGCGCGGCGGCTCAGCTCGCCGGGCGCGAACACCAGCGCCGCGGCCGAGACGACCACGGCGATCAGCATCACCGCCATCAGCCCGGGGCGGGCGACGCGTTCGATTCCCTTGACGGATGGCGCTGTGGACACGGACGTCATGACCTAACGATCGCCTCGCTTGCGCCGCGGGGAGCGCAGCCCCCACCCCGATTCGCTGTTCGTGCGAACATGCTTCGCCCCCGCGCCGAAGGCAATCACGCGCCGGGGCAGTCGCCAAAGATCAGTTTCGCTTAACCGCCGCGCGGAATCTGTTTTCATAGTGCGTTCGCTTTGATACCATTTTTTGAGCTTAAAGAATTACGATGCAGAGCTTGCGGCTCCCTAATCGGCGTCCGCGGCGCGGGCGAAGCGGCGAGTAAGGCGTGATTGATGTTGCAGTCGTTAGTTAACCTTCTCTCGCTCAACGGACGTGTCGGCCAGATTCTGGTCGTCGTCCTGATCGCGCTCATTCTCGCCGCCGTGGCCTACGCCATATATCGTTTCGGCTTCGCCGGCCGCGTGCGCGCGCCCGGCGCGACCCGCGGCCGCGCGCCGCGGCTCGGCGTCGTCGACGTGTTCGGTCTCGACGGGCAGCGCCAGCTCGTCATCGTGCGCCGCGACAACATCGAGCATCTGCTGATGATCGGCGGCCCCAACGACCTCGTCATCGAATCCCAGATCCTGCGCAACTCCGCCAATGGCCGCGAAGCCGCCAAGCCGCAGGCCGCAGCGCCGGCCGAGCCGCTCATGGAGCCGCCCGCGTCCGCGGCCGCCGCTCCCCGCCCATCGGCGCCTGCCGCCGCGCCTCCGCCGCCGCCGCGCCGCGTTCCCCCGCGTCCCACGCCCGCCGCGAGCGAGCCCGCCGCGCCGGCGCCGCCGCCGGTGGTGGCGATCCCGGCCGCCGAGCCAGTCTCCGCCGCGCCGGTCGTGACAACCGCGAAGGAGCCGGCGCGCCCGGCGCCGCCGCCGAAGATCGAAATCCTGCCGCCGAAGCCGCCTGCCGAGCCCGCCCCGCCGCCGCAGGTCAAACCGGGGGAGGCGGCCGCCGAGCCCGCGCCGCGGCCGGTGATCGACGGGATTTCGCGCCGGATGCAGCCTTACGCGCCTAAGCCCGCCGCCGCCGTGTCCGCCGCGCCGCGTCCGACGCTGCCGGCGCCGATCACGCCGCAGCGTCCGCGCCCTGCGCCGGCGCCGGAGTCCGCGCCGGTCGTCGAGCCGCCAAAGCCGGTTGCGGAGATCCCGGCGCCGAAGCCGCCCGAGAGGCCGACGGAAAGGGTCATCGTGACCCCGCCGCCGCCGCCCGCTGCGCCGCCGGAGAAAGCCGCGACGCCGCGCAACAAGGAAGAGACGTTCTACGATCTGGAATCGTTGGAGGCGGAGATGGCCCGCCTGCTCGGCCGCGAGCCCTGAGGGGCAAGGCGGCTTGAGGCCCCCGCGCCGGGCGCGAGGGCCGTCGGTCAATCCTCGCGATAGACCCGCTCGCGCCGTTCGTGGCGCTCCTGCGCCTCGATGGACAGCGTGGCGATGGGCCGCGCGTCGAGGCGGCGCAGCGAGATCGGCTCGCCGGTGTCGACGCAATAGCCATAAGTTCCGTCGTCGATGCGCGCGAGCGCGGCGTCGATTTTGGAGATGAGCTTGCGTTGCCGGTCGCGCGCCCTCAGCTCAATGGCGCGATCGCTTTCCGATGATGCGCGATCGGCGATATCAGGGTGATTCTCGCTTTCGTTCTGCAGCGCGGTCAGAGTTTCCCTGCTTTCTGCTATGATAGATTCACGCCACGCCAGTAGTTTGCGCCGAAAATAGTCCTTCTGTCGGTCATTCATAAAAGGTTCGGCGTCGGACGGCTTGTAATTCTCCGGAACGACGGTGTTCACTCCCATGACATCGCTTCCCCACGTCGCAAGCGCGGCCCTTATAACGACAAGGTCGTATAGGAACAATGACCGAAGGGGCGGCTCGGACTAGGGTCAAGATAACCATCTCGCGAGGGGAGAATCACACATGTATCGCCGCATTCTGCTCGCCGTTGACCTCGCTGACGAGGCCGAGCCGCCCAAGGGGCTCGCCGAGGCGCTCGAGCTGACCCAATCGAGCGGCGGCGCGCTCCGCCTCGTCAACGTGCAACCCCTTCTGCCCGCAACATTTATGGAATATGTGCCGGCCGATTTCGACGCCGAGCAGGAACGCCGCGCGCATGACGCGCTCGCCGCCGTCGCCGCCAAGATTTCGCTGCCGCCCGAGCGGCTGTCGGTCGCGGTGGCGAGCGGCGGCGTCTATCACGAACTTTTGCGCGAGGCGACGGAATGGAACGCCGACCTCATCGTCGTCGGCTCGCATCGCCCCGTCATGTCGGACTATCTGTTAGGCTCCAACGCCAAGACCATCGTGCGCCATGCGCAATGTTCGGTGCTGGTCGTGCGGGCCTGAGCCTGGTTTGAACCCCTCGGTTCCCTCGGCGCGACGCCCGCCGCCGTCATCGCGTTGATCGACGCGCGGGCGGGAAGCCGGGTCGCGCCGGGCTCGGATTGCCGAGCTTACGGCGAAGGAGCGGGGATGAAGACGATCTCGTTGCCGGGCTGCGCGGCGCTCGCTCTGATTTGCGTGGGCCTTGCGCAAAGCTCCCCGTCCGAGGCTCAGAGCGGCGCCGCAGGCCGGGACTCTAAGATCGAGCCGGATTTTCCGCAGGTTCGGGCCTCCCCGGGCCTCCATCAATCCGGCAACGAATGCGCTCCCGATCGCGCCGAGGCCGCATGGGGTCGAAACAATCGGTTCCTTGGCTATATTTGCGTGAGAAATCCGTCCCTTCGTTGACCTTTGGCGATCCGCCGCAAGAATCCGGTCGCCGAATTCCCGCTCGACATCGGAGAAACAGCGGCTCGAGAGATCAGCCGGCGGTCGGCGTTCCCGAAAACATCCAGGCCGCCGCAAAACCGATCACGATCAGCACGAGCGCGCAAACCAACACCCAAAGCACCGGCTTGCCGAGCGGCCCCTGCCGGGCGGTGTCCGACGTCAACACCTGCGGCCGGCCCTCTTCGTACATCGGCGGCGGCGTGATGTTGTCTTCCTCGACGATATGGGTCGCGTCCTTGTCGACGAGCTTGGTCATGGCCGCCTCCTCACGAGTTCAGGCGACCAACGCAGGTTATCGAGAGGGGGTTCCCGGCGGGGCGGTCAGTAGCCGAACTGCTCGCGCAATATGCGCTCGTCGAGCGAGTGGCCGGGATCGTGCAGCAGCACCAGCGTCGTGTCGTGGTCGGTGGCGATCTCGACCCGCGCCACCCGGCGGATTTCGAAATGGTCGGCGGTGGCCGCGACCGGGCGCTTGTCCGCCTCCAGGATTTCTATCGCCACGCGCGCGTTGTCGGGCAGCAGCGCCCCGCGCCAGCGTCGCGGCCGAAAGGCGGAGATTGGCATCAGCGTCATCAGCGGCGCGCCGAGCGGCACGATCGGGCCGTTGACCGAGAGATTGTAGGCCGTCGAGCCCGCCGGCGTCGAAACCAGCACGCCGTCGGCGATCAGCTCCGGCAGCCGCACCGCGCCGTCGACGATCAGCGCCATCTTCGCCGCCTGCGAGGTCTGCCGCAGCAGCGACACCTCGTTGATGGCGCGCGCGAAGGTCTTGTGGCCCTTGACGTCGATCGCCTCCATCTTCAGCGGATGCAGGATCGACGGCCGCGCCGCGGCGAGCCGCGCGGGCAGGTCGGCTTCCGAATATTCGTTCATCAGGAAGCCGACGGTGCCGAAATTCATGCCGTAGATCGGCTTCGGCTTGTCCATCATGCGGTGCAGCGTCTGCAACATGAGGCCGTCGCCGCCCAGCGCGACGATCACGTCGGCCTCTTCCGGCGCGCAGTCGCCGTATTGCGAGCACAGCCCCGCCCGCGTCTGGCGCGCCTCGGGAGAACTCGACGACAGGAAGCTGATCGCGAAAGCCTTCGACGCCCGCGCGTCCATGTCGTTCGACTCCAGGGGAGGACCTATCTACGGGACGCAGGGGGCCCCGTAAACCGCCGCTTTCAGCTGCGTGGCATGCGTCTTCGCCGCATCTCCAGGCTGATGACCATCAGCCCGCTGGTCAGCACCACCGCCGCGCCGAAGAAGGTACGCGCGTGCGGCCAGTCGCCGAACACCACGTAGCCCCAGAAGATCGCATAGGCGAACATCGAATATTCCAGCGTCGCCAGCAGCGACGCCTCCGCCCGCCGCACCCCCTCGAACCACAGATACTGCCCCGTCGCGCCGACCAGCCCGAGCCCGCCCATCAGCGCCAACTGCTTCAGGCTCGGCCAGACGCCGAGGCTCGGCAGCATCGCGCCGCAGGCGCCGAGAAAGCCGATCGAACCCGCCAGCATCATCGCCGGCGTGGTGATGCCTTTGGCCAGCGAGCGCGCGAGGATCGTCGTCAGCGCCCAGGAGAAGGCGGCGAGCAGCGCCAGACCGACAGGCGCCAGCGGCGCGCCGGCGCTGGGATTGGCGGCGATCAGTACGCCGACGAAGCCCAGCAGCGTCGCCGCCCAGCGCCCGAACCCGACCCGCTCTTTCAGCAGCGGCGCCGACAGCGCCACCACGAACAGCGGCGCGACGAAATAGTACGTCACCAGCTCCGCCAACTGCAGCTTGCGCGAGGCGCTGTAATAGGCGACCCAGGCGATCAGGATCAGCGCCGAGCGCAGCGCGATCGAGCGCAGGTTGGAAGGGATCGCCAGCGCCCGGTAGTCCGCGCGGTTGAGAAACGCGAACGACAGCGCGACGATGACGCAGGAGCGCCCGAACAGCACTTCCGGCACCGGCAGATCGATCACCAGCGCCTTGACGATGGCGTCCTGCAGACTGAACGCGGCCCAGCTTCCCAGGCACAGCGCCGCGCCGATCAGCGTGCGCGGAGCGGCCTTGGCCGCGCCGGCGGTCGTCTCAGACATGCTCGTCTTCGAGATGCGCCCTTATGATGTCGTCGAAGCTGCTTTCCGCTTTGAACCCGAGGCTCTCGGCGCGCTTGGCCTCAAATTGGGTCGGCCAGCCGGCGACGATGCGCCGGATCGTCTCGTCGGGCTCGCGCCGGATCAGCGCGACCGCCCTTTCGCCGCCCGCGCGGCGCAAAGCCTCGATCTGCTCGGCGACCGTCACCGAGACCCCCGGCATGGACAGCGCCCGCCGGGCGCCGAGCTGCGCCAGATCGAGGCTCGCCGCGTGCAGCAGGAAGCCCACCGCCGCGCGCGGGCTGGCGTGATGATGGCGCACGCTGTCTTCCACGGGCAGCACCGCGGGCTCGCCCTTCAAGGGCTCACGGATGATGTTGGAGAAGAAGCCCGACGCCGCCTTGTTCGGCCGCCCCGGCCGGACGCAGATCGTCGGCAGCCGGATCGCGATCCCGTCGAAGAAGCCGCGCCGCGAATAGTCGCACAGCAGCAGCTCGCAGATCGCCTTCTGCGCGCCATAGCTCGTTAAAGGCGTGGTGAAGAACTCGTCGCCGATCATTTCAGGGAAGGGCGCGCCGAACACGGCGATGGACGAGGTGAACACGACGCGGGGTTTGTAGGCGCCGCCCGATAGCGCCTGCTCGCGGCGCAAAGCCTCGAAGATCGCGCGGGTGCCGTCGAGATTGATGCCGTAGCCCTTGTCGAAATCCGCCTCCGCCTCGCCTGAGACCACCGAGGCGAGCAGGAACACGACGTCGGGCCGCGCGGCGGCGAGCCGGCCTGGAACATAGAGCGCGGCGATGTCATAGGCGGCGGTCGTGATGGGGAAGGGCGCCTGCGGCGGCGCAGGCGTGACGATATCGACCGCGTCCAGGCTGGCGATTTTACGCCCGGCGAGTTCGCCGTCGCGGGCGAGCCGAGCGACCAGTTTGGCCCCGATCATGCCGGCTGCGCCGATCACGAGCACCTTCATAGCGTTCCTCCTTGGCCCCGCTAGCTAGCCCGCTGCGGCCAGCCGAAGCTAGCGCGTACGCCTCGAAAAATCAGATCGCCGCGTCGACCAAAGGCATGGAACGAAAGGGAACTTATCCACAGGTTCCGCGCTTAAAGCACACGGTCCATTTTTTCGTCGCAATTCCCGGTAAAACGCGACAGTCGAAGAGGCCAAGACTATACGGTCCTCTTCGGTGTTGGTTAACCCAGGAGTGGTAATGAAAGCTGTGATTTTAGGGTTTCTTGGCGCCTTGACTGTGTCTTCTCTTGCGTCGGCCGACGAGTTCGGCATCGCCACCTATTATTTTCATCCCCGCTATCCCAGCAGCCTGATCGCCGCGCATAAGTATCTGCCGTTAGGCACGAGGGTGCGCGTCCACGATCTCGACAACGGCCGCCATGTCGACGTCACCATCGTCGACCGCGGACCTTTCGCCGGCCCAAGCCGCATCATCGACCTCTCGACGGTGGCCGCGAACGTGCTCGGCATCCGCTCGGCCGGCGTCGCCCACGTCCGGGTGCAGCGGCTCTAACCACCCTCAGAGGCGGCGCGCCGATGTGATCGCGCCGCCGCCGCTGGCCGCGATGCGCTCCCGCGCCGCCGCCAGCGGCTCCGAAACGACGGCCATGTGAAAGCCGTTGGCGTGTAAGAGAGTGGCGGGATCGCGCAGGATCCCAACATGGCCCTTCCAGAACACGAGATCGCCGCGCGTCAGCGTCGCGTCGGCCGGAAGCGCCTCGCCGAGCTTCTCCAGCATGTCGCTGTCGCGCGGCGCAGGCAAGCCGGCCGCCGTCAGCGCCGCCTGCGCCAGCCCCGAACAGTCGATCCCTTCCGAGGTGCGTCCGCCCCAGAGATAAGGCGCGTTGAGGAAAAGCTCCGCCACGGCGACGTAATCCGGCTCGACGCTGCCGACGGGCGCGAGGTGACGCGCCCAAAAGTGGCGCCCTTCGCCGTCGATCAGGAAATCGCCGTTCTCGCCCGTGATCGTCACCCGCGCCCCCAGCGACAGCGCGAGCTTCTGCGGACGCTTGATGCTGGCGCCGGGATAGCCGTGCGTGCGCAGCGCCGCGACGCGATGGGTCGGGACGGCGACCTCGCCGAGCGCGGCGCTCTCAAGATAGCCGACGTAGCCGTCGCGCTCGAGCTGGACCCAGGCCCAGCCGTCGCGCAGCTCGTAGACCGTCGCCGCCTCGCCGTGCAGCGCCTCGGTCTCCCAGCCGGAGCCGCTGCACGGCCGCTTGTGCAGGGGGGCGCTAGCGGCGGCTATGGCGGCCGGGCGGCCTCGGGCGAAATTTTCGGCCTGGAACTTGCCGCGCAAGTGATCGGCGGCGAGATCGGGACGGGCGGGGGTGAGACGGGGATCGGTCATGGGCCGCGAGCAAACCGGCATAGGGTTAACAAATCCTTGCCGGCCGTATTATGGTCGCCGCAGAGCCGCAAGAGACCCCGCACATGAACGCTCCCGTCCGCGAACTCGTCGAAACCGTCTCCGCGCCGTTCGAGCGGGCGCGCGCCATGCCGCGCAGCGTCTACACCAGCGAGGATTTTCTCAAAGCCGAGCTTCGGGACGTTTTCGCGCGCGATTGGGTCAGCGTCGGGCGCGCCAGCGCGCTGAAATCGCCGGGCGATTACGTCGCCTACGAGCTGGCGGGGCAGCCGATCGTGGTGTTGCGCGACGGCGCCGGTAAACTTCGCGCGATGTCGAACGTCTGCCGCCATCGCATGTCGACGCTGCTCGAAGGCCGCGGCTCGGCGCGCGTCATTGTCTGCCCCTATCATGGCTGGACCTACAACCTCGACGGCTCGCTTCGCGCCGCCCCGGCGATGAGCAAGAACGCCGGCTTCTGCAAGGACGATTACAAGCTCCCCGCGGTGCGCTGCGAGGAATGGCTCGGCTGGATCATGGTGACGCTGAACCCCGACGCGCCGCCGGTCGCCGAGCAGCTCGCCGAGGTCCACGCGCTGATCGACGATTTCGGCATGGAAGGCTATGTCGAGAGTTTTCGCGAAACCTTCCGCTGGGACACCAACTGGAAGGTGCTGGCCGAGAATTTCATGGAGAGCTACCATTTGCCGGTCTGCCACGCCGACACCATCGGCGGGCTGTCGAAGCTCGAAGAGATGGTCTGCCCGCCGGGCAAGCGGATGTTCAACTACCACTGGATTCTGAAAGACGACACGCTGAAGATCGCGCTCGCCCACCCGAACAACACGCGGCTGAAGGGCGAGCGGCGGCGCACGACGTTCCTGCTGTCGATCTACCCGAGCCTGCTGATCACCATCACGCCCGGCTATTTCTGGTATCTTTCGCTTCACCCGCACGGGCCGGGGCAGGTCGACGTGCTCTATGGCGGCGGCATGTCGCCCGACTTCGCCTATGCGCCCGAGGCGCAGGAGCATTTCGCCGCGGTGAAGAAGCTGCTCGATCACGTCAACGACGAGGACAAGGGCTGCGTCGAGCGGGTCTATCGCGGGCTATGCTCGGATCTCGCCGAGCCCGGCCATCTCAGCCACCTGGAGCGGCCGAATTTCGATTTCGCCCAATATCTAGCCGAGCGGACGGGAGGGTTTCAGAGGAAGTTCGGGTAGAGCGGCGCATCGTCATTGCGAGCGAAGCAATCCTGCCTTTCCGGACGTCATGCGCTCGTGTGGCGGCGGCGCTGGATGGCTTGCGCTTCGCTCCTCGCAATGACGGAGCCGTCACATCAGCATCGCCGCCCCGCGATCCAGATAGGTGTCCAAAAACTGCTCGATCCGCGGATGCCGCGGCTTGCCGAACACCTCCTGCGGACCGCCTGACATCAGCACCCGTCCGTGGTCGAGGAACGCAATCCGCCGCCCGATCGTCGCCGCAAAGCCGATCTCGTGCGTGACGATCACCATCGTCATGCCGTCGCCCGCAAGCTCCCGCATCACGCCCAGCACTTCGCCGGTAAGCTCAGGATCCAAAGACGCCGTCGCTTCGTCGAACAGCATGATCCTGGGCTCCAGCGCAAGCGCGCGGGCGATCGCCACCCGCTGCTGCTGGCCGCCGGAAAGCTGCGACGGGTAGCGCCCCGCAAGTCCCGCCAGCCCGATGCGCTTCAGCTGCGCCATGGCGCGGTCCTCGGCCTCGGCGCGCGGCAGCCGACGCACCAGCTTCAGCGCCTCGCTGACATTGCCGAGCGCCGTCATGTGCGGCCACAGGTTGAACTGCTGGAACACCATGCCGATGGCGGCGCGCACCTTGCGCAACTGCGCCGCGGCGACGCGCCTGCGCTTGCCCACGACATCCTCGGTAAAGCCGAGCGGCTCGCCGAATACTTCGATCACCCCGGAATCCGCCTCCTCCAGAAAGGCGAGGCAGCGCAACAGCGTGCTCTTGCCCGAGCCCGACGGCCCGATCACGCAGGTCGCCGCGCCCTCCGGAATCTCGAGGTCGATCCCGTGCAGGACCTGCGTCGGCCCAAAACTCTTGCTGAGGTGTTTGACGGTAATGGCTGTCGTCATTCTCAAGCGAACCGAAGCCTAGCGAGCCGGCGCTCGGCGAAGCGGCCGAGCCAGGCTGCGATTTCAACCAAACCCCAGTAGCCGAGCGCCAGCAGGAACAGCGCCTCGACGAAGGCGTAGAACTCGGTGCCGATGGTGCTGACGGTGAGCGTCAGCTCCGGCACGGTGACGACCGACAGCACCGCGGTGTCCTTCAACAGGCTCACCGCGAGGTTGACGCCAGCCGGCAGCACCAGCACCGCCATTTCGGGGATCAGGATCCGCCGCACGATCTGGGTGCGCGAAAACCCCGCGCATTGCGCCGCCTCGATGTGCCCGCGCGGCACCGCTTCGAACCCTGCGCGCACCACTTCCGACACATAGGCGCCGCCGTAGACCGACAGCGCCAGCACGCCCGCCGGCTCGGCGTCGAGCGCGACGCCGACATAGGGGCCGCCGAAATAGAGCAGGAACAATTGCACCAGAAACGGCGTGCCGCGCCATATTTCGACATAGCCGAGCAGTAGCCAATCGAGCCAGCGCGGCCCATAGCGCCGCCCGACCGCGACCGCAAAACCGAGCGCCGCCGCGCCGGCGAGGCTCGCCAGCCAGACGAAGACCGTGACGCCGAGCGCTGAGAGAATGTCCGGCGCCCGCGACAGGATGAGTTGATAATCGAACCTCATCGCGCGCCCCACGCCATGCGCTTCTCGGCGTAGCGCCCGAGCCCCGCCACGCCGCGGTTGATGACGAAATACAGCAGCCCCGCCGCCGAATAGAGTTGGATCGGCTTGAACAGCGAAGTGTCGAGATCCTGCGCCATGCGCGTCAGCTCGACGACGCCGACGACCGAGACCAGCGACGAGGCCTTGAGAATGAGGATCGCCTCGTTGACCACCGCCGGCAGCGTCAGCCGGAACGCGATCGGCGCGCGGATGCGGGTCAGCTGCTGCCACGGCGTCAGGCCCAGCATGTCGGCGCTTTCGAGCAGACCCTTCGGCACGCTGGCGAAACCCCCGCGCAGGTTCTCGGCCTGATAGGCGCTGGTGCAGAGCGAAAGCCCCGCGACCGCCGCGACCACGCTGGGCACGTTGATCCCGACCACGGGCAGAAGATTGTAGATCAGCAGCAATTGCACCAGCAGCGGCACGCCGCGGAAGAAGCTGACATAGACGCGGGCGGGTCCGTTCAGCAGCGGATTGGGCGACGCCCGCGCCGCCGCGACGCCCATGCCGAGCGTAATGCCGACGACAATAGAAATGGCGCTGATGACAACAGTATAGAGCGCAGCCTTGACGAGCAGCAGGAAGAGGTAGGGGGTCATGCGTCAGAGCAGCCGCGCAACCGCGCAGCCGCCGTCACGCCCGGGCTTGTCCCGGGCATCGACGCCGCGCGGTCGAGGCGCCCCCTTGTATTTGCGAACAGACATCATCGAACAATCGGCCGCAGCGCTTTCGAACCACGTGGATGGCCGGGACAAGCCCGGCCATGACAGACGAGGCGGCTTAAATATTCGGCTCCTGCGGCGTGTCCGGCGTGTCGAACGTGGTGCCGAACCACTTCTCCTGCAGCTTGCCCATCCGCCCGTCTTTCTTGATCTTCAGCAGCGCGGCGTCGACGGCGTCGTCGAGCGATTTGTAATCGGCCTCCTTGCGGCCGATGAAGCCGAAATAGGTCTTCACGCCGAAGGTCGGCAGCACCACCGCGAACGTGTCCGGCTTCTGCTTGGCGACGAAGGCGATGTTGGGCAGCGAATTGCCGACCGCGACGACGCGGCCCGCCGCGAGATCGGCGTAGGCTTCGTTGAAGCCGACATATTCCTTCACCTTGACGCCGCCCGGCAGCTTCTCGCCGAACGCCTTGGTCTGGGCGAGCTGCGAGGTCGCCTTGGCCTCGCCGATGGTCTTGCCGCCGATGTCCTCCGGCTTCATGATCGAACTATCGCCCTTGCGCTTCATCAGCGCCACGGTCGCCTCGGCGATCGGCAGCGAGAAGCGGTAATGCTCCGAGCGCGCCTTGGTGATGGTGGCGGGTCCCGCGACATAGTCGAACTTGCCGGCCTCCAGGCCCGGCAGCACGCCGTCCCACGGCAGCGTGACCCATTCGATCTTGACGCCGAGCTCCTTGCCGATCTCATCGAACAGATCGACGTTGAGGCCGACATGCGCGCCCGCGTCGATGAAGTCGAACGGCGCGAATTCGGTCTCGGTGCCGACCTTCAACGCGCCCGCCGCCTTCGCCTTGGCGAGCGCGTCCTCGGCGAACGCCGTCCCGCCCAGCGCCAGCGAAACGCCCAAAGCCAGCGCCGCCGCAAACAATCCTCGCCTGTACATGCCGAACTCCTTCCCACGCGACAATTGCGCGCAGTCGAAGCGAAGGGGCGCCCGGTGTCAAGCCGACGCGCGCCGTTCTTTTGCGCTTGTCCCGCCCAATCGCCGGACGCCGCACGGCCGATTCGCGTGCAGGTTTGACGAGAGCAGATTACTCTGTTATGCAGAGTTATCTGCGTCGAGAGGTCGCCGGTCATGTCCCTGCTGCACGCGCCGCTCTATCCGCTCGCCCTCGTCGGCCTCGCCGCGCTTGCGCTCGGCGGGATGCTGGCGGTCCCGCTGACCCGCCCGCCGCCGATGACGTCGATCAAGGCGGGGGCCGAGAAGATCGACCATGACGGCGCGCCCGAGCTCAGCCGCTATCAGGCCCGCGATGGGACTTGGCTCGCCTATCGCCTCTATCCGGCGGCGGGCGCCGATTCGGGCCTGGTGGCGTTTCTCGTCCACGGCTCCTCCGCCGCCTCCAACGAGATGAACCCGATGGCCAAGGCGCTGGCGGCGTCCGGCGTGACCGCGCTGGCGCTCGACGTGCGCGGCCACGGCGCCTCGGGCGCGCGCGGCGACATCGGCTACGCCGGCCAGCTCGAAGACGACCTCGCCGATCTCATCGCTGAGCTGCGCAAGACGCACCCTAACGTACGCCTTGCGCTGATCGGCCACTCGCTCGGGGGCGGTTTCGCCGCGCGCATTGCGGCGACGCCGGTCGGGCGCGAATTCGACCGCTTCGTCTTGGTCGCGCCGTTCCTGGGTCCCGACGCGCCATCGAGCGGCGAGGGCAACCGGCGCTGGGCCAGCGTCGATCTGCCGCGAATTCTCGCCCTCACGGTTCTGCGCCGGCTCGGCGCGACGCTCGGCGAATCGCTGCCCGTCATCGCCTACGCCAACGATCCCGCCGCTTCGACCTATCTGACGTCGGTCTATTCCTACCGCTTGCTCGCCGACTACGGGCCGGATTTCGACTGGGCGACGCAGAAGCAGGCGATCCGCGCCGCCGCCGGCAGAATCGCCGTCGTCGCCGGCGCCGACGACGAGCTGATGGTCGCCGCCGCCTACGAGCGCGAGCTGAAGCCGCTCGGCGTCGCGGTCGTCGTTGCACCGCATGTCGACCATATGGGAGCGGTGACCGAGCCGACAGCGCTCGCCGCCGTCGTCGCCGCGGCGAAGGGCGGCTGACATGCGCATGCTGCGTTTCGCGCTCGCCGAATTCGGCCCGCTGATCGTGTTCTGGGCGCTGGCGCTCAGCTTCGGGATCAAGGCGGCGATCGCCGGCTCGCTCGCCGTCATCGTTGTCGACGGCGCGTGGCGGCTCATCCGCAGCCAGCCTTTCACCCGCCTCTATCTCCTCGTCAGCGCGCTGACGCTGGCGTTCGGAACGGTCGACCTCTGCGTGGCGACGCCGTTCCTGCTGGTCTACGAAGCGCCGATCACCAACGCGCTGACCGGCGCCGCCTTCGTCGTCGGCGCCTTCGGCGAGACGCCGATGCTGATGGAAATCGCGCGGGCGCGCCCGGGCGTCGTCGTTCCCGACACCGGCGAGACGCGCCGCTTCTTCCGCCTGTTCACGCTGATCTGGGCCGGCTATTTCTTCCTCAAGGGCGCCTTCTATCTCTGGCTCGCCGCTACTCTGCCGCTGACGCAGGCGCTCGCCTTGCGTTCGGTTCTCGGGGGATTAAGCCTCGCGATCATGAGCGCGCTCAGCGTGACCCAGGGCCGGCGGCTGTTCTTCCTCTGCCGCCGGCTCGGCTGGCTTGGCGCGCGGGAGACCGCAGCGGGGGCGAAATGAGTTTTGACAGGCGCCAGGCGAGCGCCGATCTCGCCGCCATCGACGACGTGGTCGGGCGGGTCAAGCAATCGCGCATCTACCGCGTCTCCGGCGACATCGCGATTCTCTGGGGCGTCGCGCAATTCGTGCAGTGGGGCGTCGCCGCGGCGTCGCTGGCCAACGCCGGCTGGAGCTGGATCGTCGTCGACGCGGCCGGCGTGGCGCTGACGGCGGCGTTGCTGTGGCGCGCGCTGCCGGCGCCTGCGGGCGGCGTCGGGGCCAGCCGCACGCTCGCCGCTTTCGCGCTGTTCTACGGATTCGGTTTCCTCTGGTCGAGGCTGATCGGCCACTTCGCCGGCCAGGAGGCCACGGTCTTCTGGCACACATTGTTCCTGTTCGGCTATTGCCTGGCGGGGCTCTGGTTCGGTTTGGGCTTTCTCGTCATCGGCCTGAGCCTCAGCCTGGGGATTGTCGCCGTCTATCTGTTCGTGGCCCCGCCGCTGTTTTGGCTGGTGATCGCGCTCGTCTCGGGATGCGGTTACATCGTCTGCGGCCTGTGGATGCGGCGGGCGTGATGGCGGCGCCTGACGACGTCATCCACCAGCCGGTGCGCTTGCGCGTCATGGCGGCGCTGAGCGCGGCGTCCGAGGGCCTCGACTTCGCCAATCTGAAGAAGCTGACCGGCGCGACCGACGGCAATCTCGGCGCCCATCTCGATCATCTCGCCCGCGCGGGTTACGTCGAGGTGAGCAAGGCTTTCGTCGGCCGCCGGCCGCGCACCACCGTCAAGACGACAAAGGAAGGCCGCGCCGCCTTCGCGCGGCACGTCGCCTTCCTGAAAGAGATCATCGCGGAGGGAGGGTAGGGCGGCCTGCCCGCGAAGGCTTAGAATCCAGCGGCGACACGTCGTCCAGCCCCCGGGTCCCCGCTTTCGCGGGGATAACAGTCTAATGCCGGTATTGCTGGATGCGCGTCGTGCGCAGCCCCGCCAGCCCGTACTGGTCGATCGACACCTGCCAGCTCAGGAACTCGTCGACGGTGAGCGTATAGCGCGCGCAAGCTTCTTCGAGCGAGAGCAAGCCTCCGCGCACCGCCGCCACCACCTCCGCCTTGCGCCGGATGACCCAACGTTTCGTCGAAGGCGGCGGAAGATCGGCGATCGTCAACGGGCTCCCATCGGGACCGATGACGTACTTGACCCTCGGCCGCAGCGCATCACTCATCGAACACTTCCACGCGAACGCAACCCTACCTTGCTGAAACTAGTGGCTTCCGCTTAAAATTTGGCTAAGCCGAAGCGTCGATTTCGTGAGCAAAGCCTTGACGCCGGCCAATGGCGCAGTCGTGGGAAACGCGCTAATTGCTCTTGCGCGCCGACCCCACGCCTCCCAAATCGGCGCCAATAGATGATGGGTCCCCGGAATGTCCCTCGCCGCGCTCGCGCAAATCCCGCTCAACTCGCTGGGCCTTCCCAAGTCTCCGGCTGAGACGCGGGTGGTCGTCGCCATGTCCGGCGGCGTCGACTCGAGCGTCGTCGCCGCCATGCTCGCGCGCGACGGCTACGACGTCGTCGGCCTCACCATGCAGCTCTACGATCACGGCGCGGCGGTTCATCGCAAGGGCTCCTGCTGCGCCGGCCAGGACATTCATGACGCGCGCGACGTCGCCGCCCGTCTCGGCGTGCCGCATTACGTTCTCGACTACGAAGCGCGCTTTCGCGAAAAGGTGATCGAGCCGTTCGCCCGCGCCTATGTCCAGGGCGAGACTCCGATTCCCTGCGTCGCCTGCAACCAGCACATGAAGTTCGTCGACCTGTTCGAGGCCGCCGACGACCTCGGCGCCGATCTGCTGGCGACCGGCCATTACGTCGTCAGCCGCGACGACGGACACGGCGGCCGCGCGTTGTTCCGGGCGGCCGACCCCGAGCGCGACCAGAGCTATTTCCTGTTCGCCACCACCCACGACCAGCTCAACCGGCTGCGCTTTCCGCTCGGCGGCTTCATGAAGCCCGAGGTGCGGGCGCTGGCCCGCGCGTTCGGTCTCGACGTCGCCGACAAGGCCGACAGCCAGGACATCTGCTTCGTGCCGACCGGCCATTACAGCCAGATGATCGAGCGCCTGCTGCCCGGCGCCGCCGAGCCCGGCGAGATCGTCCATGTCGACGGCCGCGTGCTTGGCCACCACGACGGCATCCTGCATTACACCATCGGCCAGCGCCGCGGCCTCGGCGTCGCCGCCGGCGAGCCGCTCTATGTCGTCGCGCTCGACGCAGCGCGTCGGCGCGTCGTCGTCGGCCCGCGCGAGGAGCTCGCCACGCCCTTCGTCCATTTGCGCGACTTCAACTGGATCGGGCCGGGACGGCTCGAAGACATTCCGCACAAGGGCCTCAAGGTCGGCGCGCGGGTGCGCTCGACCCGGCCGCCCGCGCCCGCCGTGCTGTTCGGCGACGGCCATGTCGCCTTCGCCGCGCCGGAATCCGGCGTCTCGCCGGGCCAGGCCTGCGTACTCTACGACACCACCGATCCGCGCGCGCGCGTCCTCGGCGGCGGTTTCATCGCTCAGAAAGCTTCGATCTGAAAGGAGCAGGGGATGTCCGCGTTCGACGAGGAAGCCGCCTTCGGCCGACCGCAGCCGAAGCCCGCCGTTCACGTCATCGGCGAGAACGTCGACACGCTCTCGGCGCCCGAGCTTACCGAACGGATCGAACTATGCAGGCGCGAGATCGAGCGCCTGCAGGCCGCCTGGGCGGCGCGCGAGGCGACAAAGGCCGCGGCGGATGTCTTTTTCAGGCGTTGATCTGCGCCAATATGGAACAGTTTTTGCGTGGCTTAACTCTTCGTTAACTTTTTCGCCTTAACGTGGTGTTTGCCAAATCGGATGCCTCAGGGCCGTTCCTGAGCCGGTTTCGCCTCCCTAGCTACCTTGAGCCGCCGAAAGGCGGCTTTTTTTTGCGTTGTGGGCGGCGGGGCCTCGCGTTAACCTTAACAGGAAGCAAACAAGCCATCGGCCCGCAACGGCGCTATGCTTGCAACGTTCTCGCGCATTAGGGGGCGCTGCGCCGAAACCGTACAGACCGTAAACGGTGAGGCCAAGCGTGTCTCGAGGCGGCTCGAGGAGTTCTGTATGAGTGCTCGTAATAACGTTTCGAACGGCGGGGCTCCGCAAGGCGCACTGACGGAGCAGGCGATCTCCTTCGCCCAGCGCCATACCCATTCCGAGGCCTTCAAATCGCTATTTCGCGAAGGCATGAATCTCGTTGAGGAAGCCGCCGGCTATCTCGACGGACCTGGCCGCGCGGCGTCCAAGACGCTGCGCCGCCCCGCCGCGCTCGCCTACGCCACCGAAAGCATGCGCCTGACGACGCGGCTGATGCAGATCGCCTCCTGGCTGCTGCTGCGCCGCGCGGTCAACGAGGGCGAGATCACCCAGGCGCAGGCGCAATCGGAGCGCCATCGCGTGCGGCTGACGCGCCAGGAGCTGTCCTGCGATTCCGTCATGCTCGGCGAATTGCCGGCCGAATTCACCGATCTCGCTGAGCGCTCGCTGCGGCTGCAATCGCGGGTGATGCATCTCGACCGCTCGTTCGCCGAGCCGCCGCTCGCCGCCGCGACGACGGCGGACAACCCGCTGGCGCAGCAGATCGCGCGCGTCGAGGCCGCGTTCCGCGACCTTTAGAACAGCCGCCGCCGATCCCTCCCCCTTGACGGAGGAGGGGGCGTTTGGGGGCCGGCGCCGCCCGTTGGCAAATCGCCCCGATTTGGCCGCAAGCGGTCATTACCGGCGAACGCCATGTCCGAAGCCCGACTCTATCTGATCACGCCTGCGCTGAGCGCAGCCGACGTCGACGCGTTCTGCCCCCGCTTTGCCGCGGCGCTCGCAGCCGGCGACGTCGCCAGCGCGCTGGTGCGTCTGAGCCCCGGCGCCGACGCCAAGCGCGTCGTCGCGCCGCTGATGCAGATCGCCGCCGCGCAAGACGTGGCGCTGCTGATCGAGCACGACGCGCGGCTCGCCGCCCGGCTGGGCGTCGACGGCGTGCATGTCGCCGGCGCCGAGGTCGTCGACGCCGTCGAGAGCGCGAAGGGCGAGCGCATCGTCGGCGCCGGCGATTTGCCGCTGCGCGACGACGCGATGGCGGCGGGCGAGGCGGGCGCGGATTACGTGATGTTCGGCGAGCCGGTCGGCGGCGTCGCGCCGACGCTCGAATGGACGCTCGAGCGCGTCGGCTGGTGGGCGGAGATCTTCGAGGCGCCCTGCGTCGCCTACGCCGCCGATCTCGCCGCCGTCGCGCCGCTCGCCGCCGCAGGCGCCGATTTCGTCGCCCTCGGCGATGCGATATGGGACGCCGACGCGGCGCAAGCGGTGCGCACGGCGATGGAGGCGCTTTGAGATGAAGCTCGGCCTCTCCCTCGCGGTATGGTTCGCGCTGAGCGGCGCGGCGCTCGCCTTCGATCCCAATTCGCCGATGATCCAGGCGCCGACGGAGCGCGAGGTCGGCCCCGACGCGCCGCTGAAGCCCAAACCTGGCGATCCCCCCGGCGACCTCGCGTACGGCGCCTACCAGCGCGGATACTACATCACCGCCTTGCGCGAGGCGACCAAGCGCCTCTCCGCCAACCCCGCCGACGCCGCCGCGATGACGCTGATTGGCGAGATCTACCACGACGGCCTCGCGCTCAAGCGCGACGACGAAGAGGCGGTGCGCTGGTGGCGGCTCGCCGCCGAGCGCGGCGACGTCGCCGCGGCTTACGAATATGGCGTCGCGCTGCTGTCGGGCGCCGGCGTCGCGCAGGACAAGGCCGCCGCGCGCGCGCAGTTCGCCGCCGCCGCCGCGAAGGGCCATATCGGCGCGCTCTACAATCTCGGCGTGCTGGCGCTGCAAGACGCGGCGCCGGACTACGCCGCCGCCGCCGGTTATTTCCGCCGCGGGGCCGAGGCTGGCGACGGCAATTCGGCCTATTCCTACGGCGTGTTGGTGCGCGAGGGCAAAGGCGTTCCGCTCGACACCGACGCGGCGGCGCTTTGGCTCAAGCGCGCGTCGGACGACGGCATCGTCGCCGGTCAGGTCGAATACGCCATCATGCTGTTCAACGGCGTCGGCGTCGACAAGGATGAGGCGGGCGCGGCGGGGATCTTCCGCCTGGCCGCGGCGCGCCGCAATCCGATCGCGCAGAACCGGCTCGCCCATCTTTATCTCACCGGGCGCGGCGTGCCCAAGGATATCGTGCGCGCCGCGCTATGGTCGGGCCTCGCCCGCGAGGCGGGGCTGAAAGACGACAAGCTCGACGCCGCCATCGGCCGGCTGACGCAGGATCAGATCCGGCAGATCAACGAGCTCGCGCGGCAGCAGGCGGAGTTTTAGACCTCACGCAAGCGTGGCCGCGGAGCGGTTCATCCTCCCGCCATTTCGCGCTAAAGCGAGACCTCCCGTGAGGAGCCTGCGCATGTCCGAGGAATACACGCCGCCGAAAGTCTGGACCTGGAACAAGGAGAGCGGCGGCCGTTTCGCCAGCATCAACCGCCCCGTCGCCGGCGCCACGCACGAGAAGGAGCTGCCGATCGGCCGCCACCCGCTGCAACTCTATTCGCTCGGCACCCCGAACGGCGTCAAGGTGACGATCATGCTCGAGGAGCTGCTCGCCGCCGGCCACGCCGGCGCCGAATACGACGCCTGGCTGATCGACATCGGCAAGGGCGAGCAGTTCGGCTCGGGTTTCGTCGGCGTCAACCCGAACTCCAAGATCCCTGCATTCCTCGACCGCAGCGAGACCCCGCCGGTGCGCGTGTTCGAATCCGGCGCGATCCTGGTCTATCTCGCCGAGAAGTTCGGCGCCTTCCTGCCGACGGCGCGAGGCAAGCGCGCCGAGACGCTGTCGTGGCTGTTCTGGCAGATGGGTTCGGCGCCGTTCCTGGGCGGCGGCTTCGGCCATTTCTACGCCTATGCGCCGACCAAGATCGAATACGCCATCGACCGCTACGCGATGGAGACCAAGCGCCAGCTCGACGTGCTGAACCGCCGCCTCGGCGAAACCCGCTTCATCGCCGGCGAAGACTACACGATCGCCGACATGGCGATCTTCCCCTGGTACGGCGGGACGGTGAAGGGCTGGAGCTACGGCGCCGGCGATTTCCTCAGCGTGCAGGAGTACACCAACGTCATCCGCTGGGCCGACGAACTGCTGGAGCGCAAGGCGGTGCAGCGCGGCCGCATGGTCAACCGCACCCAGGGCGACCCGTCGACGCAGCTTCGCGAGCGCCATGACGCGGGCGATTTCGAGACCAAGACGGCCGACAAGCTGCCGCCGGAAACCTGACCCACCGTCATCCCCGTCGCCCGCATATAAACCCCCGCAAAAAAGGCATCGTGGCGCGGCATTAACGCGCTTGCCGAGCCGCGCCCGGCCGCGCGAGAGATCGTGCCTCGCAGCGGGGGCGGGATGAAAACTTTCGACTATGTCATCGTCGGCGCCGGCTCGGCGGGCTCGGCGCTGGCGAGCCGGCTGACCGAGGACGGCAAACATACGGTGCTGGTGCTGGAGTTCGGCGGCTCCGACCGCTCGATCTACATCCAGATGCCGGCGGCCCTGTCGATCCCGCTCAACATGAAGGCCTATAACTGGGGCTACGCGAGCGAGCCGGAGCCCGAACTCAACAACCGCCGCATCACCTGTCCGCGCGGCAAGGCGCTCGGCGGCTCGTCCTCTATCAACGGCCTCGTCTACGTGCGCGGCCATGCGCTCGACTACGACCGCTGGCAGGCCGAGGGCGCGCGCGGCTGGTCCTACGCGCATGTGCTGCCGTACTTCCGCCGCGCCGAGACGTTCCGCGGCGCGCCCAGCGAATACCGCGGCGCCGACGGCCCGCTTGTCGTCACGCCCGGCGCGCGCTGGAACCCGCTGTTCGACGCCTTCATCGAAGCGGGACGGCAGGCCGGCTATCCCGTCAGCGCCGATCTCAACGGCGCCGAGGGCGAAGGCTTCGGCGGCTTCGACATGACGGTGAAGGACGGCGTGCGCTGGTCGGCGGCCAACGCCTATCTGCGTCCGGCGATGAAGCGCCGCAACCTCGCCGTCGAGACCTACGCGCGGGCGACGAAAATCCTGTTCGAGGGCCGCCGCGCCGTCGGCGTCGCCTACGAGCGCAAGGGTCGCTCCGAGAGCGTGCGCGCCGCGCGCGAGGTGATCCTGTGCGGCGGCGCGATCAACTCGCCGCAGCTGTTGAAACTTTCCGGTGTCGGCCCGGCGGCGGAGCTGCAGGCGCTCGGCGTCCCCGTGCTGCACGATCTGCCCGGCGTCGGCGAGAACCTGCAGGACCACCTCGAATATTATTTCCAGGTCGCCTCCAAGCTGCCGATCACGCTTTACCGCCACACCGGCCTATTCGGCCGCGGCCTCGTCGGCGCGCAATGGCTGGTGAGCGGCACGGGGCTCGGCGCGTCGAATCACTTCGAGGCGGGGGCCTTCATCCGCTCAGCGGCCGGGATCGAGCATCCCGACATCCAGTACCATTTCCTGCCGCTCGCGGTGACCTACGACGGCAACTCTCTGGCCAGCGAGCACGGTTTCCAGGCCCATGTCGGCACGCTGCGCTCGAAAAGCCGCGGCCACGTGCGTCTGGCCTCGGCCGATCCGCGCGACGCGCCGAAGATCGTGTTCAACTACATGAGCCATCCCGACGACTGGACCGAGATGCGCGCTTCGGTGCGGCTGACGCGCGAGATTTTTGGCCAGCCCGCGTTTGCGCCCTATGCGGGCCGCGAGATCCAGCCCGGGGTGGGACGGCAAAGCGACGCCGAGATCGACGAGTTCCTGCGCCAACATCTCGAGAGCGCCTATCACCCCTGCGGCGCCTGCAAGATGGGCGCGGCCTCGGACCCGCTCGCCGTCGTCGGCCCGGACACGCGGGTGATCGGGTTGGAGGGGCTGCGCGTCGCCGATTCCTCGATCATGCCGTCGATCACCAGCGGCAACCTCAACGCGCCGACGATCATGATCGGCGAGAAGGCCGCCGACCTCATCCTCGGCCGCGATCCGCCGCCAGCGTCGAACGCGCCAGTGGTGCTGGCGCAGGGGTGGCGGGAGCGGCAGAGGTAGGGAGCTTAGTAAGCTTCATGCCTCGGCGTCGAAAGTTCACCGCCAAAGGCAAGCGTCACTTATGGTGGCCGCCGCGCCACCAACCTCACCACCGCGCTCGGCCCCACGTGCAGCGCGCCCTCGTGCAGCTCGACCTCGGTCTCCTGCAACAGCTCAATCTCCGCGCCTGCGAAATCCGCCCGAAGATCCGCCGCGCTGTAAAGCAGCGCAGCGTCCCTTGGCCCGCCCCGCGCGCCCGCCTTCTGTTTCTCCAGTTGCGTCGGCGTGAACGCCTCCAGCACGACGCGGCCGCCCGGCTTCAGCGCGGCGAGCGCGCGCCGGTGCAGAAGCCGCCGGTGCGGCGCGGTCAGATGCAGATAGAGCAGGGCGACCACATCGTACGCCCCCTCGCGCCAGTCCCACGCCAGCACGTCGGCCTGTTTCGCGTCGACCTTGACGCTGCGCGAGGACGCGAGCCGTCGCGCCTTCTCCACCCCCGCCGCCGACAGGTCGAGCGTTTCGACCTGCAGCCCGAGCCGGGCGAGGTACACGCCATTGCGCCCCTCGCCGTCGCCGGGAACCAGCGCATGCTGGCCCGGCTCGAACGAAAGCGAGGCGAGGAACGCGTTCGGCGCCTCGCCATAGGCGTAATCGGCGCCGCGGTAGCGTTCGTCCCAGAACGCCGCGTCCGACATCAGCGATAGGCGGCGGCGATCGCCAGAAAATCGGCCGCCTTCAGGCTCGCCCCGCCGACCAGCGCGCCGTCGACGTTCGCCAGACCGAGCAACTCCTTGGCGTTCGACGGCTTGACCGAGCCGCCGTAGAGGATGCGCACTTTCGCCCCCGCGTCGCCGAGCAACTCGCCAAGCAACAGCCGGATCGTCTTGTGCATCTCGGCGACGTCGTCCGCCGTCGGCGTCAGGCCGGTGCCGATCGCCCAGACCGGCTCGTAGGCGACGACGAGGTTCTCCGGCGTCGCCCCCTGCGGCAAGGAGCCGCGGACCTGTCCGCTCACGACCGCCAGCGCGTCGCCGGCGTCGCGCTCGGCGCGCGTCTCGCCGACACAGACGATCGCGACCAGCCCCGCCCGCAGCGCCGCTTCGGCCTTCGCCTTCACCTGCGCGTCGGTCTCGCCATGCATCGCCCGGCGCTCGGAATGGCCGACGATCACATAGGCGCAGCCCGCGTCCTTCAGCATCTCGGCCGAAATGTCGCCGGTGAAGGCGCCGCTCGGCTTGGCGTGGCAATCCTGCGCGCCCAGCGCCACCGGGCCGCCTGTCAGCGCCGTTCCGGCGTGGGCGATAAGCGTCGCCGGCGGGCAGACCGCCAGCTCCGCCACGCCCGCCTCGCCGCGCTCGACGCCGGCGCGGATCGCGGCGATCTCGCCCAACGCGGCCTTAACCCCGTTCATCTTCCAGTTTCCCGCGACCAGCGGGCGCACGTCCGGCGTCATATCGTTCTCCCCTTTTGGGGCGCGGTAACACGGGACCCCCGCCTATGCAAAGCCCGCTTGGGAAGCTAGAGAGGCGCGCAACGGTTAGGACCTGGGCGCCTCGATGCTGGATGGACTACGCAAAGCTAGCCAAGGGACGATCGGCAAGCTCGTGATGACGGTCGTCATGGGGCTCATCATCGTCAGCTTCGTGATCTGGGGCGTCGGCGACATGCTGCGCGGCTTCTCCTCCAACACGGTGGCGAAAATCGGCGCAACCACCATCACGTCGCAGCAGTACCAGAACGAGGTGCAGAGCGAGCTCTACCGGGTGCAGCGCCAGCTTCGTCAGCCGTTGACGGCGCAGCAGGCGCGCGCGCTCGGCCTCGACGCGCAGGTGCTCGACCGGCTGATCGATCAGGCCGTGGTCAACGAGCGCGCCCGCGGCCTAGGGCTCGCCATCTCCGACCAGTCGATCGCCGAACTCGTGCGCAAGGAGCCGAGCCTGCGCGACGCGAGCGGCCAGTTCGACCGCGCCAAATTCGACGCCGCGCTGCGCGAGCAGGGCATGAACGAACGCTCCTTCATCGCCGAGCAGCGCGAGATCTACATGCGCCAGCAGATCCAGTATTCGCTGGTCGACGGCCTGAGCGCGCCCAAGCCGCTGGTCGACGCGCTGCAGGCGACGCGCAGCCAGACGCGCGAAATCGCCTATTTCACGCTTGGGTCAGCCGCCGCAGGCGACATTCCGCCGCCCTCCGACGATACGCTGAAGGCCTTTTACGACGACCACAAGGCCGCTTGGCGCGCGCCGGAACTGCGCGGCTTCGACGCGCTGGTCGTCACCCCCGCGACGCTGGCCAAGCCTGGGGACGTCAGCGACGATGAGGCGCGCGCCCAATACGACAAGCTCAGGGACTCCAAATATACCGTCGCCGAGAAGCGCAAGCTGCAGCAGATCGTGTTCCCGACCGAGGCCGAGGCGCAAGAGGCGTCGGCCAAGATCATGGCGGGCGCCTCGTTCGACGACGTCGCCAAGTCGCGCAATCTCAGCCCCGCCGATCTCGACATCGGCGAGGTGACCAAGGCGGACGCCTTCGATCCGGCCATAGCCGACGCGGCCTTCGCGCTGCCGCAGGGCGGCGTGTCGGGTCCGATCAAGGGCCAGTTCGGCTATGTGCTCGTCCGCGTCGTCTCGGTGACGCCGGGCGAAGTCAAGCCGTTCGACGCGGTCAAGGACGCCGTCAAGCAGGAGATCGCCGCCGGCCGGGCGAGCGATCAGGTGCAGGCGCTGCACGACAAGATCGAGGACGCCAAGGCCAGCGGCAAGACGGTGGCCGAGGCCGCCCGCAGCGTCGGGCTGGAGGCGAAATCCTACCCCGGCGTCGACCGCCAGGGCCGCAACGCCGAGGGCGCGGAAGTCGCGGTTCCCGACAAGGGCCTGCTGCTGCCGGCGGTGTTCGCCTCTGACATCGGCGTCGACGACGAGGCGATTCCGACTAAGGATCGCGGCTACATCTGGTTCGCCGTCACCCGAATCGACCCCGCGCACGATCGCGCGTTCGACGAGGTGAAGGATAAGGTGGCCGAGGCGTGGCGCGCCGAGGAGACAAGCAAACGCCTCGCCGCCGCAGCCGCCGAGGACATCAAGCAGATCAACGCCGGCGCGGCGATCGCCGACCTCGCCAAGGCCGCCGGCGCCGAGGTGAAGACCGCGATGGACATCAAACGCGCCGGCGGCGGCGGCTTGGCGCCTGAAGTCGTCGAAGCCGTGTTCGGCGTCGCGCCCGATCGCGCCGGCTCGGCCACGACCGCAGACGGCCGTCTGGTCTTCAAGGTGACCTCCGACGCCTTTCCGGAAGTCGCGGCCGGCGATCCGGAAGCGGCCAGCGTCGAGGGACGCGTCAGGTCCGAGATCGGCGCCGCTGTTGTCGAGCAATATGTCAATGCGCTGAAGCGCGAGATCGGCGTCACCATCGACCGCCGCGTGCTGCAAGCGTCCGAGGGCGGCTGATGGACGTCGAGAAGCTTTACGCGCAGGGACGGCCTTGCGTCCTCACGACGACGCTGGTCGCCGATCTCGAAACGCCGGTCTCAGCCTATCTCAAGCTCGCCGCGAGCCGAGCCGGCGACATGTTCCTGCTCGAATCGGTCGAGGGCGGCGCCAGCCGCGGGCGCTATTCGATCATCGGCCTCGACCCGGACCTGGTGTTCCGCTGCAACGGCGCCACGGCCGAGATCAACCGCCGCCCGGGGTCCGACCGCGACGCCTTCGTCGCGCTCGACAAGCCGCCGCTGCAGGCTCTGCGCGATCTCATCGCGGAGTCGCGCATCGACCTGCCGGCGGGGCTGCCGCCGATGTCGGCGGGCATGTTCGGCTATCTCGGCTACGACATGGTGCGGCAGATGGAGCGGTTGGCCGCAGCCAAGCCCGATCCGATCGGCGTGCCCGAGGCGCTGCTGATCCGCCCGACCGTGATGGTGGTGTTCGACAGCGTGCGCGACGAGATGATCGTCGTCGCGCCGATCCGCCCCGCGCCCGGCGTCGGCGCGCGGGCCGCCAAGGCGGCCGCGGAAGCGCGCATCGACGCTGTCGTCGCCGCGCTCGAAGGCCCGCTCGATCATGTCCCGCCCGCCATCGATCCCTCGCTGACGGCCGAGAGCGCCGTCTCCAACACGACCGAAGCCGAGTTTCTGGGCATGGTCGAGCGGGCGAAGGAGTATATCCGCGCCGGCGACGCGTTCCAGGTCGTGCTGTCGCAGCGCTTCACCAGCCGCTTCGAGCTGCCGGCGTTCTCGCTCTATCGGGCGCTCAGGCGGGTGAACCCCTCGCCCTATCTCTGCTTCCTCGACTTCGGCGGCTTCCAGATCGTCGTCTCCAGCCCGGAGATCCTGGTGCGCCTGCGCGAGGGCAAGGTGACGATCCGCCCGATCGCCGGCACCCGCTGGCGCGGCAAAACGCCGCAGGAGGACGCCGACCTCGCCGCCGAGCTGCTCGCCGATCCGAAGGAGCGCGCCGAGCACCTGATGCTGCTCGATCTCGGCCGCAACGACGTCGGCCGCGTCGCCGAGATCGGCTCGGTCAAGGTGACCGATTCGTTCTTTATCGAGCGCTACAGCCACGTCATGCACATCGTCTCCAACGTCGAGGGGCGGCTGCGCTCCGGCCTCGACGCGGTGGACGTGCTCGCGGCGGGTTTCCCGGCGGGCACCGTATCGGGCGCGCCGAAGGTTCGCGCGATGGAGATCATCGACGAGCTGGAGAAGGACAAGCGCGGCGCCTACGCCGGCTGCATCGGCTATTTCGCGGCCAACGGCGATATGGACACCTGCATCGTGCTGCGCGCCGCGGTGGTGAAGGACGGCCAGATGCAGGTGCAGGCGGGCGGCGGGATCGTCTACGATTCCGAGCCTGCCTACGAGCGCCGCGAATCCATCAACAAGGCGAAGGCCTTGTTCCGCGCGGCGGAAGAGGCGGTGCGCTACGCCACCCGGGCGAAGCGGGGGCAGTAGGCGGCCGCAACTCCGCCCCCCGCGGCGTTTACAACGAACCCATCGGCCGGACCTCCATCACCTCGATGGAGGATTGCGGGATCGTCAGGTGCGGATGCCGCTCGAACGCCTTGGCCGCGGCTTCGTGCGTCTCCGCTTCGACATAGGCGCACAGCATGATGTCGTTGCGAGCGTCCGCAACGCCGCTCGCGGTGACGCGCTTGGTTTTGCCGCCGGCTTCCGTGCTGACGATCATGGCGGCATGCTCGCCCATCCAATCGCGCCACGCCGCCTGCATCTTCTCCTCGGCGGGCCGTCTTGTCTCGGGATCCGTCTTGCTCCAAGTCTCCAGGACGGCGGCGGGCGCCAGATAGAGAACGAGAAACCTCTTCTTGTTTGACTCCGCCATGTCGCTTCCTCTCCAGTCGCGCAGAAACCTATCGGCTCGATTTCCGAATTGTCGCGCGGCGCAATATAGCGGAAAAAAGCCAATGGGCTGAAGGGCTGAGGGCGGATATGCGACTGTGGATCAAGAACCCGTGCGCCATTCTCGCGCAAGGCGCCGGCGGCGGCCTCGTCGTCGCCGACGGGGTCATCGCCGAGCTGGTCCGGGCCGGCGCCACGCCGCAAGTCGACGCCACCTTCGACGCGCATCGCCACGTCGTCCTCCCCGGCCTCGTCAATTCGCATCACCATTTCTTCCAGACGCTGACCCGCGCCCACCCGGATGCGATCAACAAGGAGCTGTTCCCCTGGCTGAAATCGCTCTACGCCGTGTGGTCGCGGCTGACCCCTGAGCAACTGCAAGTCGCCGCCAGGCTCGCGCTCGCCGAACTGATGCTGTCCGGCTGCACCACTGCGGCCGATCATCATTATCTGTTTCCCAAGGGCCTGGAACACGCCGTCGACATCGAGGCTGACGCCGCCCGCGAGATCGGCGTGCGCATGACGATCACCCGCGGCTCGATGAACCTGTCGGAAAAGGACGGCGGCCTGCCGCCCGACAGCGTCGTGCAGGACCGCGACGCCATCCTCGCTGACTCCGAGCGCGTACTGAAGCTGTTCCACGACCCGAAGCCCGGCGCGCACATCCGCGTCGCGCTCGCCCCGTGCTCGCCGTTCTCGATCGACAAGCCCTTGATGATCGAGACCGCGAAGCTGGCGGAAAAATACGACTGCCAGCTCCACACCCATCTGTGCGAGACCATCGACGAGGAGCGTTTCTGCCTCGACATGTACGGCCTCCGCCCCGTCGACCTGTTGGAGGAAACCGGCTGGATGTCGAGGCGCACGTGGCTCGCCCACGGCATCCATTTCAACGACGAGGAGGTGGCGCGGCTCGGCCGGGCAGGGGTGGGGGTCGGCCATTGCCCGACCTCCAACATGGTGCTGGCCTCGGGCGTCTGCCGCGCCTGCGAGCTGGAGCGGGCGGGCTCGCCGGTCGGCCTCGGCGTCGACGGCTCCGCCTCCAACGACAGCTCAAACATGATGGAGGCCGTGCGCCACGCGCTGATGATCGGCCGCCTGCGCTACGGCGCCTCCGCCATCACCCATCTCGACACGCTGCGCTGGGCGACGGAGGGCTCCGCCCGCTGCCTCGGCCGCGACGACATCGGCCGCATCGCCCCCGGCATGCAGGCCGACCTTGCGCTGTTCACGCTCGACGAGCCGCGCTTCTCCGGCGCGCACGATCCGCTCGCCGCGCTGGTGTTGTGCGGCGCGCATCGCGCCGACCGGGTGATGATCGCGGGCCAATGGCGAGTGATCGATGGCCAGCCCGTCGGGATCGATCTCGAAAAACTGATGGCCGAGCATCGCGCCGCCGCGCGCGCGTTCGCCTAAAGCGCCTGCATGACCATCTGGATCGTCCTCATCCTCGCCTCACTGTGGGCGGGCGCGCAGAACGCGCTCGCCGGCGGCGGCTCGTTCATCACCTTGCCGACGCTGATGCTCACCGGCATGGACGCCCGCGCCGCCAACATCACCTCGACCATCGCACTATTCCCGGCGCAGATCGTCATGGGCGCGACGGGCCGGCAACAGGCGGAAAGCCCGCCCGGCGTCAGCTTCACCGCGCTGTTCGTGATTTCGCTGGTCGGCGGCGCGCTCGGCGGCCTCATCCTGCTGGCGACGCCGTCCGACTTCTTCGCCAAGCTAGTGCCGTGGCTGGTGCTGTTCGCCACCGCCATGTTCGCCTGGGGCAGCTTCTTCCGCAAACCCTCAGCCCCCGGCGTCGCCGTCATCCCGCCGAAGCTGGAGATGGCGATCCAATTCGCCATCGCCATTTACGGCGGCTATTTCGGCGGCGGCATCGGCTTTCTGATGATGGCCTCGCTGGCGATGGCGGGCCTCGCCGTGCGCGCGGCCGGCGCGACCAAGAACGTGCTGGCCGGGGTGATGAACGCCTCCGCGGTGGCGATCTTCGTGTTTTCGCACGATGTCTATTGGAAACAGGTCCTCGTGACCGCCATCGCCTCGTCCGTCGGCGGCTACGTCGGCGCGCGGATGCTGAGCGTCGTCAACGAGAAGGTTTTGCGTGTCTTCGTCGTCGCGATCGGCGTGCTGTTGACGCTGGGGCTGTTCTGGCAGGCCTGACGCTTTCGTCGTCGATTTTTCGCGCGGACATGATTACGACGCGGTTGCGTGGAAACCAGCGCCGAGGGATCATGCCGAGCCAGGAGAACCACTTCGTCCACCGCACCGGCTGGCTGCGCGCGGCGGTGCTCGGCGCCAACGATGGGCTGGTCTCGACCGCGAGCCTGATCGTCGGCGTCGCCGCCGCCGCATCGGGGCGCAACGAAATCCTCACCGCCGCCTTCGCGGGATGGGCGGCGGGCGCGATGGCGATGGCGGCGGGCGAATTCGTCTCGGTCAGCAGCCAAGCCGATTCAGAAGCCGCCGACCTCGAACGCGAGCGCCGCGCCCTCAACGACGAGCCGAAGGCCGAGCTTGAGGAGCTGACGAAAATCTACGAGGCGCGCGGCCTCGACGCCGATCTCGCCCGCAAGGTCGCCCAGCAACTGATGGCGAAAGACCCGCTCAGCGCCCATGCGCGCGATGAACTCGGCTTCACCGAGGAGGCGGCGGCCCAGCCGCTTCAGGCGGCGCTCGCCTCGGCGTTGGCGTTTTCGCTCGGCGCGATGCTGCCGACGGCGGCCGCTGTCCTCGCGCCGGCGCAATGGACCATCGGCGCCGTCTCGGCCGCAACGCTCGTATTCCTGGTGGCGCTGGGCGCGCTCGGCGGCTGGCTCGGTGGCGCGAGCCTGTGGCGCCCGGCGCTGCGGGTCGGCTTCTGGGGCGCCGCCGCGATGGGCGTGACGGCGGGGATTGGTGCGCTGGTGGGGCGGGCGGTTTAGCTCACCACGTCAACCACCGCCTTCCCGCGAAAAACCCCGCCAGCGCGACGATCCCGGTCGCCAGCGGATACCACGTCGCGACGAACAGCGGCGAATCGTCGGTGCAGTTGGTGGCGTAGATCGTCGCCGAGACGCCCGCCGCCGCCATGCCGGCCAGCGCCCCGGTCAGCCCGGGATAGCGCGGCGCGCCCTCGCGCAGCGCCAGCACCAGCGCCGTCAGCGGCGGGATCGAGAATACCGGCACCAGCGTCAGGCAATGCAGCCAGTTGTGACCCACAACCTTCCTAAACCACAGATCCGCCGGCACGGTCGCCAACTCGACGCCGAGCGCGAGCGCGAGCAGCGCGGCCGGCGCGAGCAGCCAAGCCAGCACAGCCCCGGCCGAGGCCTCGGGCCGCGACAGCCGCAGGCAGATCAGGGCGGACGGCAGCAGCAGCGTCAGCGTGTCGAGAAACTTCAGGTCGAAGCGCACCGTCCGCGCGGCGGCGGCGATGTCCGGCCGCGGCCCCAGCGCGGCCATGAACACGGCCAGACTGACGCACGCTCCCGCCGCCAGCGCCAGCGCCACGCGCCGGCTCAGGCTCGGCCCGCGCAGCGCCGCATCGGCGCCCAGCGCCAGAATGAAATCCTCCGTCCTCATGGCTGCGTCGCCTTCCACACCGAAGCGAGCGATTTCAGCGCGCGATGCAGCGCCACCCGCACGGCCACCTCCGTCATCCCGAGCCGCGCCGCTGTCGTTGTAATCGACTGCTCCTCCAGCGAGATCGAGCGCACGATGTCGCGCGCTCGCGGCGTCAGCGTCTCCATCAGCCGCTCGACGTCGGAGCGCGCGTGCGGGTCGGCGGCTTCCGGCGCGGCGAGCACGGCCTCGAAATCCTCGATCGGCTCCGCCCGCCGGACGCCGCGCCGGCGCATCGCGTCAATCGCCTTGTGGCGCGCGATCGCATGCACCCAGGGCGTCAGCTTCTGGGCGGGGTCCCAGGTCTGCCGCTTGAGATGGATCGCCAGCAAGGTTTCCTGCACCACGTCCTCGATATCAGCGTCGCCGACCCGGCTCCGCGAGAAGGCCGCCCGGATCGCCGGACGGATCGCACGCCCAATCTCGGCCAGCAGCCGCCGATAGGCGGCCTCGTCGCCGGCCAGCGCGGCGCGCATGGCCTCGCCCCAGCCTGACTCGCGCAATTCTCCGGGAGTGGCCATTCGTCCTTCGCCGCAGGGCAGCCGTTGTTACACGGAGGGGATATTCTGACGCGGGCGTCCTGTAACACGGGCCCGCGTCATCCCGAATAGGACGGCGAACCCGGAGGCGCCAAATGAGACCGTCCGCAGCCCTGCCGCCGCGCGCCGGCGTCGGCTTCAAGCCCGAGCATTTCGAGCCCGTAATGGCCGGGGAGGCTGACGTCGGCTTCTTCGAGATCCACGCCGAGAACTACATGGGAGCCGGCGGTCCGCCGCATCGCCGCCTGGAGGCGTTGCGCGAGCGCTATCCGCTGTCGCTGCACGGCGTCGGCCTCTCGATCGGCGGCCCGCGGCCGCTCGACCGCGAGCACCTCAAGCGCCTCGCCGCGCTGCGCCGCCGCTACGAGCCCGGCCTGTTCTCCGAGCATCTCGCATGGTCGAGCCACGACACCGGCTTTCTCGACGACCTGTTGCCGCTGCCGCTGACGCGCGAAACGCTCAGGATCGTGTGCGACCACATCGACGAGACGCAGCAGGCCGTCGGCCGGATGCTGCTCGAAAACCCCGCGACCTACGTGCGCTTCGCTGAGAGCGACATCCCCGAGACCGAGTTCCTGGACGAGATCGTCCGCCGCACTGGCTGCGGCCTGCTGCTCGACGTCAACAATGTGGAAGTGCAGGCCGGAAACCATGGCTTCGACGCCTTCGCCTATCTCGAAGCGTTCCCGTTGCAAGCCGTCGAGGAGATCCATCTCGCCGGCTACGCCGACGCCCGCGACGATCCGACCTTGCGCATCGACGCGCACGACAGCCCCGTGCGCCCCCGCGTCTGGTCGCTCTACGCCTCGGTGATCGCGCGCATCGGGCCTAAGCCGACGCTGATCGAGTGGGATAACGACGTGCCGGACTGGCCGACGCTCCAGGCCGAGGCGAGACGAGCCGACGCGGAGGCCGCCCGTGTCCTTTGAGGCGACTATCGCCGCCTTCGCCCGCGCGCTCGCCGATCCCCAGGCGCCGCCGCCCGTCGCTCCGGCGCGACGCTTCGCGGTCTACCGCAACAACGTCGCCGTCGGCCTCATCGGCGCGCTGGAGGCGCGTTTTCCGGTGACCCGCCGCCTCGTCGGCGACGATTTCTTCCGCGCCCTCGCGGGCGCCTTCATCGCCGCCCACAAGCCGCAGACGCCGGTGCTGATCCACTACGGCGCCGAGTTCCCGGACTACGTGCGCGGCTTCGCCCCCGCCGCCGAGCTGCCCTATCTGCCCGACGTCGCCGCACTCGAAAACGCCTGGGCCGAGGCCTACCACGCCGCGGAAGCCTCAGCCCTGCCGTTCGCCGCGCTGGCGGAGATCGCACCGGAGCGGCTGGAGACGCTGCGCCTCGTCCTCCATCCCGCCGCGCGGTTGTTGAGCTTCGCAACGCCCGCCGCGAGCCTGTGGGCCGCGCACCAGCGCGAGGGCGAGCCCGCCGCGCCGGAGACCTGGGCGCCTGAGCAGGCGCTGATCGTCCGCCCGCAGGCGGAGGTTGAGGTCCGCCGGCTGCCCGAGGGCGGCTACGGCTTCCTCGCCGCGCTGCGCGACGACGCCACGCTGGGCGAAGCCGCCGCGCCGCTGATCGCCGCCGGCGGCGATCCCGGCTTGCATCTCGTCGGCCTCATGCAGTCCGGCGCCGTCGTCGCCTTCGTCTGAACCGGAGTTTCCATGTCCCTGACCTTAGCCAAGCCGCTCGCCCGCTTCACGCCCTGGGCTTTCGGCCTGTGGCCGGCCTCGCTGACGCTGCTCGCGCTGCGCCTGACGCTCGCCTTGCCGTTCTTCAAGTCCGGCCTGACCAAATGGGACGGCTGGTTCAATCTGTCGTTCGGCGCGACCGCGCTGTTCACCGACGAGTACAAGCTGCATTGGTTCGGCGCCGAATACCCGTTCCCGTATCCGGAACAAATGGCGCTCGCCTCCGCGGTGGCCGAGGTGACGCTGCCGGTGCTGCTGGTTCTGGGGCTCGGCACGCGCTACGCGGCGCTGGGGATTCTCGGCATGACGGCGGTGATCCAGCTCACCTATCCCGACGGCTGGCAGAACTTCCATCTGCCCTGGGCGGCGATGGCGCTGGCGTTGGTCAGCTTCGGCGGCGGCCGGCTGGCGCTGGATGCGGCGCTGGGGCTCGACAGGGCGCCGGGGGGGTAGTCATTCACGACCGCCCCGCCTCGCGCACCACCTCCGCCATCGGATGGTCGCTTAAGCCCTCGATGACGCCCTCGCGGTCGGCTTGCGGCCGGTTCTGGCTCGCCTTCCACTTGCCGCGCAGTTCGCTCACGGCGATCTCGATCCCGACGATGGCGCGCAACTGGCCGGCGACAAAATCCTCCGGCGCGTCGCCGACCGCCCAGGGCTTCTCCCGCCCCGCTTCGCGCTCGTCCGTCAACTGCCCCACCTGCGCCCGCAGCCAATCGGCGTCCTCGATCACCCGCACGGTCCCGCGGGCCTGCGCCATCACGTAGTTCCAGGTCGGCACGACCTTGCCGGTCTCGCGCTTGGTCGCGTACCAGGACGGCGTGATGTAATGGCCGGCGCCCTGGAACACGACCAGCGCCTCGCCGCCGCCGGCGAGATCGCGCCACTGTGGATTGGCGCGGGCCAGATGCGCCCGCAAGCCGCCAAAGCGCGATCCGTCTTCGAAGCGCGTGAACGGAACCGCGTTCGCCAGCAACCCGCCCGTCCCGTGGCTGATCAGCAGCGCCAGCGGATGCGCCGCCATCAGCGCGAAGATGGCGTCGAGATCTTCCTGTCGATGCAGCGGCGGCTCGTACATCTCACTCCGCCGCCTGACCCGTGAGCCCGAAGCGCCGCTCGATGTAATCCTCGACGATGCGCTGGAACTCGGTGGCGATCCCCTCGCCGCGCAGCGTCATCGCCTTGACGCCGTCGATGAACACCGGCGCGGCCGGCGTCTCGCCAGTGCCCGGCAGCGAAATGCCGATATCGGCGTGCTTGCTCTCGCCGGGACCGTTGACGATGCAGCCCATCACCGCAACATTCAAACCCTCGACGCCGGGATAGCGCGCCTTCCATGCCGGCATCGACTCATCCAGGTAGTTCTGGATGTCGCGCGCCAGCTCCTGGAACACAGTCGAGGTCGTGCGCCCGCAGCCGGGACAGGCGGCGACCTGCGGCGCAAAGATGCGGAACCCCATCGTTTGCAGGATTTCCCTGGCGACCTTGACCTCCAGCGACCTGTCGCCGCCGGGCTCAGGCGTCAGCGAGACGCGGATCGTGTCGCCGATCCCCTCCTGCAGCAGCACGCCGAGCGCGGCTGACGAGGCGACAATCCCCTTCGACCCCATGCCCGCCTCGGTCAGCCCGAGGTGGATCGCGTAAGACGAGCGCGCCGCCAGCATCCGGTAGACCGTGATCAGGTCCTGCACGCCGGAAACCTTCGCCGACAGGATGATGCGCTCCTTCGCCAGCCCGATCTCCTGCGCCCGCGCCGCCGAGTCGAGCGCCGAGCGGGTCATCGCCTCGCGCATCACCGCGCGGGCGTCGAGCGGGTGCGCCGTCTTGGCGTTGTCGTCCATCATGTGGGCGAGCAGCTCCTGGTCGAGCGAGCCCCAGTTGGCGCCGATGCGCACCGCCTTGCCGTACTGGATCGCCTTCTCGACAATGGTCGAGAACTGCACGTCGCGTTTGTTCTTGAACCCGACATTGCCGGGATTGATGCGATATTTGTCGAGCGCCTCGGCGCAGGCGGGATGCTCGGTCAACAGCTTGTGGCCGATGTAGTGGAAATCGCCGACAATCGGAACCGTGATCCCCCTCGCGCGCACCTTGTCGCGGATATGCGGCACGGCGGCTGCGGCCTCGTCGCGATCGACGGTGATGCGCACCATCTCCGAGCCGGCGCGGGCGAGCGCGGCGATCTGCCGCGAAGTCGCCTCTACGTCGGCGGTGTCAGTATTGGTCATCGACTGCACGACGATGGGGGCGCCGCCGCCCACGGTCACCGCGCCGGCGCCCGATCCGACGCGAACGCCCGTGGTTTGGTGGCGGGCGCGAGGGCCGAAAGCTTCCGGAGCGGTCATAGCGGTGTTCCAGGTAGGGATCGTGCCCCCTATTAAACCTTGGCGCGGCCCACGAAAACCCCTGCGGACAGCGCCGATGCCGCACGACGCGCAGAAATGCGCGCCTTGCGCAGCCATGATGGACTTGATCCGACGGAGTTCATAGGATCAATCCGGCTGGGACATCCTTGGGAGGAAAAGTTGAAGCAACTCAGCATCATCTTGGCGATCCTGGCGCTGTTTTCCGGCTTGTACGCCGCCTACCTCTGGGATCTCTCGACCAAGGTCGATCACATGCAGGGCTGGAACGACTCCATAGTAACCGGAGATGCGACCGAAGACCGTGAGGTCATGAAGGCGTGGTTCAACACTTTCGCGGTTTGGATTGACAAGCTCAGCAAGGCGATCCGCGAGTCCGGCGGCATAAATTCGCGGGCCGCGCGGTGGACGGCGATTTCGGTCGTCCTCGGCGGTTTTTCCTCGCTGCTCGGCGCTTCTAGCGCCTGACGCACGCGGCCAAAAACCAAAACCCCCGCCCTTGCGGGCGGGGGGTTCACGGTTCAAGTCTGCGGTTGGGGCGACAGCCCCGGCTCCGGGCCGTAGCCCCTGGGCTTGCCGGTCGCCGGCACCGCGGTGCGCGGCGGCGGCGGCGTTTCCTTGCTGTCGGCGGCTTCACGCACCGGGCGAACCCCCTGCAGCAACGCGATGATCTCCTCGCCGCTCAGCGTCTCGAACTCCATCAGTCCGCCCGCCAGCGTCTCCAGGTCGCCGCGCCGCTCGGTGAGAATGCGGGTCGCCGTGTCGTGCGCCTCGTGGATCAGCCGGCGCACTTCCTCGTCGATGGTCTTCGACGTCTCTTCCGAGATGTTCTGCTGCCGACCCATCGTATAGCCGAGGAACACCTCGTCCTGGTTTTCGCCATACATCACCGTGCCGAGCTTCTCGGAGAAGCCGAGCCGCGTCACCATCGCCCGGGCGATCTTGGTCACCTGCTGGATGTCGCCGGCGGCGCCGGACGTCACCTTGTCCTTGCCGAAAACCAGCTCCTCGGCGACTCGCCCGCCCATCGCCATCGCCAGCATCGAGATCAGCTGCTCGTAGCTCTGGCTGATCTGGTCGCGTTCGGGCAGCGACTGCACCATGCCGAGCGCGCGGCCGCGCGGGATGATCGTCGCCTTGTGGATCGGCGTCGAGGCCGGCATCGACAGCGACACCAGCGCGTGGCCCGCCTCGTGATAGGCGGTGAGGCGCTTCTCGTCCTCGGTCATCATCAAGGTGCGGCGCTCGGCGCCCATCATGATCTTGTCGCGCGCGTCCTCGAACTCTTGCTTGGTCACGACGCGCTTGCCGCGCCGGGCCGCCAGCAGCGCCGATTCGTTGACGAGGTTCATCAGGTCGGCGCCGGAGAAGCCCGGCGTACCGCGCGAAATGACCTTGAGGTCGACATCCGGCGCCAGCGGCACCTTGCGGACGTGGACGCGCAAAATCTTCTCTCGGCCGATGAAATCGGGGTTGGAGATCGTGATCTGGCGGTCGAAGCGGCCGGGGCGCAGCAGCGCGGGATCGAGCACGTCGGGCCGGTTGGTGGCCGCGATGATGATGATGCCCTCGTTCTGCTCGAAGCCGTCCATCTCGACCAGCAGCTGATTCAGCGTCTGCTCGCGCTCGTCGTTGCCGCCGCCCAGGCCCGCGCCGCGATGGCGGCCAACCGCGTCGATTTCGTCGATGAAGATGATGCACGGCGCGTTCTTCTTCGCCTGCTCGAACATGTCGCGCACGCGGCTGGCGCCGACGCCGACGAACATCTCGACGAAGTCGGAGCCCGAGATAGTGAAGAACGGCACGTTCGCCTCACCGGCGACCGCGCGCGCGGTCAGCGTCTTACCGGTGCCGGGAGGGCCGACCAGCAGCACGCCGCGCGGGATCTTGCCGCCAAGCTTCTGGAACTTCTGGGGATCGCGCAGGAACTCGACGATCTCCTGCAAGTCCTCCTTGGCCTCGTCGACGCCGGCGACGTCCTCGAACGTCACGCGGCCCTGCGCCTCGTTGAGCAGCTTGGCTTTCGACTTGCCGAAGCCCATGGCTTTGCCGGCGCCGCCCTGCATCTGCCGGCTCATGTAGATCCAGACGCCGAGGAACAGCACCAGCGGCAGCCCGTTGATGAGCAGGGTCAGCAGCCACGAATTGCCGTCCGACATCGGCCGCGCGGTGATCGCGACGCCCTTGTTGAACAGCTTGTCGACGAGGCCCGGATCGCTCGGCGCGTAGGTCGTGAACGCGCGGCCATCCTTGTAGTGGCCGTCGATATTGGGCCCGGAAATGGTCACGTCGCGGACGCGGCCGCCATCGACCTCGCTCAGCAACTGGCTGAACATGATCTCGCTGTTCGGCGACTTCTGCGCCGGGCTCTGGAACAGAGTCACCAAGGCCAGGACGAGAAGAAAGATGATCACCCATAGGGCGAAGTTGCGCAGGTTGGCGTTCATCGCGTATCCATCGACCTCGATGGCTCCGAAACTGGAGCGGCTCGCGGTCCCAAAAGACCATTTAAGCGCAAGCGTGACGATTGCCAAGGGAACTACGCGCTATAGATTTTGCCGCCGCAAACTGAAATTCGAGTGATGGAGCCGCCCGCCACGCCAAGGGCCCGCGCGCGGCGTTGGCGGGGTCAAGCACAATCGGGGCTATCGCTCGCCCGTGCGCCGCTTGCCAAGCTAACTTTCACTCCCGCCGGGACTTCTTGCAATTCAACCGCATCGCTCGCGTGCGCAGGCGCAGTCGCGCCGGCGCCGAAGCCGGCCCCTACGCTCCGGCCCGAGCAAACACATCTGTGTTCGCGGCTCGCAGCCCCTGTTGTCTACTGGCCGGCACGATAGTTTCTTTATCGCCCTGGCGCCCAAGCCTGCCGCGACAGCGTTCGCAAGCGGCTGCTCGCCGCGATAGACCGGCTCCCGCTTCTGCTTGAACGCCTGCAGGCCCTCGAGATAATCGGCGCTGTCACAGACGACCCGCCCCAGGCCCTGGATGCGCTCGAACCCCTGCGGGCTCATCGGAAGCGCTCCGGCGAGGATGCGCAGCTCCGCCTTCATCACCGCGATCGGCAGCGGCGCATTGCGGGCGACGCGTCTACGCGAACTGCGCCCGCGCGCCGGCCGCTTGCGCCATCGCGAGGCGGCTGCAAAGCTTCGCCCGTTGCCTTTACGCCCCGCGCAGCGCCTCCGCGGGCTTGCGTCCCAGCGTCCGCCACGCCCCGATCAGCCCGAGCGCCACCGTCAGCGCCAGCCCGCCGAGCGCCGCCGCAAGCGCCGGCGCGAACGCGAATTCGAACTCGAATTTCATCACGTAAGCCACGATGACATAAGCACAAAGCGCCCCCGCGCCGACCCCGAAGGCCGCCGTCGCCGCCCCCAGCGTAGCATATTCCACCAGCGACGCCGCGATCAGCCGCGCGCGCGTCGCGCCGAGAATCTTCAACGTCACTGCGTCCATCAACCGCGCCCGCGCATTGGCGGCCAGCGCGCCGGCCAGCGTCAGCACCGCGGTCGCCAGCGCCACCCCCGCCGCGGCTCGGATCGCCAAGTCGAGCTTCGCCACTAGCGCCTCGACCGTCGACAGCGCCTCCTTCACCCGCACTGTGACGACGTCGGGAAACTCGCGCGCCGCGTCGCGCACCAGCTTGACTTCGGCGGCGGCCGGCGCGCCCGGCGGCGACTCCGCCGTCATCAGCACCGAATGCGGCGCGCCGCGGAACGTGTTGGGCGAGAACACCAGCACGAAGTTGATCGCGAACGAGCTCCAGTCCACTTTGCGGAAATTGGCCACTTGCGCCGTCACGTCGCGCCCGAGCACGTTGACCGTCAGCATGTCGCCGAGTTTCAACCCCAGCCCCTTGGCGATCTCGCCGTCGACCGAAACCAGCGGCGGCCCGGCATAGTCGGCCGGCCACCACGCCCCGCCGGTGAGCTCGGAGCCCTTGGGCGGCGTCGCGGCGAAAGTGATGCCGCGGTCGCCTTCCAGCACCCATTGGGCGTTTTCGGCGGGATGCACGTTCTCCGAAGCAACGCCTGCGACACGCACGATCCGTCCGCGCATCATCGGCGCCTCGGACAGCCGCGCGTCCGGCGCCTCCTTCATCAGAAACGACTTGAACGCATCCGTCTGAGTGCTTCTGATATCGACGAAATAGAAGTCCGGCGTTCCCTCCACGCCCGGCCGCAACTGCGCCCGCAGGTTCACGTCGACCAGCGTCAGCGCGACGATCACGGCGAGCCCGAGCCCCAACGACAGCACTACCGCCGGCGTCGGCGCGCCGGGCCGGTGCAGGTTGGAGATCGCCAGCCGCCACTCCATCGGCCCGCGCCGCGGCAGCGCCCGCGCAGCCGCCATCGCCGCCCAGGCGACCCCGCGCAGCAGGATCAGCGCCACGACGGTGGCCACCACCACCGTCACCGCGACGCTGCGCTGCGGGCTCGCCGCGATCCCGACGAAGGCCAGCGCCGCCGCCGCGAGCGCCGCGAATACGGCGTAGCGCTTGCGCGTCCTTGGCGCGTCGGCGGCTATGAGATCGCGGAACAGCGCGGTGGCCGGCAGGTCGTGGGCGCGTCCGAGCGGCAGGATCGAGAACGCCAGTGCGGTTAGAAAGCCATAGAGCGCGCCCAGCGCGAGCTGGCCGGGATAGACCCCCGGCTGGATCGGATACGGCAGCGCGGCCGCCGCCAGCCCCGCCACGAGATAGGGAACCGCCGCGCCGACGCAAAGCCCGATCGCCACCCCGACGCCGGAGACGACGAGAAACTCGATCGCCGCCACCGCGACGATCTCCGCGCCGCTGGCCCCGAGCGCCTTCAGAATCGCCAACGAAGCGCGCTTGCGCTCCAGAAACCCCTGCGCCGCATTGCCGACCCCGACGCCGCCGACCACCAGCGAGATCAACCCGACCAGCGCCAGGAACTCGCCGAAGCGGTCGATGTTGCGGGAAAACTCCGGCGAGACGTTGGAGCGCGAGCGGACCTCCCAGCCGGCCTGCGGAAACGCCTTTTTGGCCGCCTCCACCATCGCCTTGACTTGCGCTTCAGACGCCGGCGCTCCGCCGGGATTCATGACGACGCGCGTCGTCCAGCGCACCAGCGAGCCCGGCTGCACCAGCCCGCTCGCATCCAGCGCCTGTTGCGAGATCAGCACGCGCGCGCCAAAGCCGATCCCGGCGGCGAGCCGATCCGGCTCCTTGACGATCTGGCCGCGGATGACGAGTTTCAGGTCGCCGATCTCAAACCCGTCGCCGACTTTCAGCCCCAACCGGTCGAGCAGGATGTCGTCGACCTCGGCGCCGTAAACTCCGTCCGTCTCGGCCAGCGCGCCGGCGGGCGCGGCCGGCGGCGCAAAGACCGCCTCGCCGAGCGGCGGCCAGTCCGGGCCGACCGCTTTGACGTCGGCGAGCGTCGCGTCGCCGGCGCCGTTGCGCGCCATCGCGCGCATGTTGGCGACGTCGTCGAGCTTGCCATGCGCGGCGAGCCAGCCGCGCTCCTCAGCGCTCAACTGCCGATGGATCACCGAGAACGAGGCGTCGCCGCCGGCCAGCGTGCGGCCCTCGCGCGCCAGCCCGTCCTGCAGCGAGCGCGCCAGCGAATTGACCCCGACGATCGCCGCCACGCCGATGGCGATGCAGGCGAGAAAGATGCGAAGCCCCTGAAACCCGCCGCGCAGATCGCGCGCGGCCAGCCGCGCCAGCGAGGCCAGCCTCACGCCGCGCCCTCCAGCAGCCCCGAGCGCATGTGGACGGTGCGGTCGCACAGCGAGGCCAGCGCGGGATCGTGCGTCACCAGCGCCATCGTCGCGCCGCGCTCGCGCGGCAGCGCGAACAAAAGCTCGATCACGCCGCGCCCGGTCGCCTCATCCAGGTTGCCGGTGGGTTCGTCGGCGATGATCAGCGCCGGCCGCGGCGCCAGCGCGCGGGCCAGCGCCACGCGCTGCTGCTCGCCGCCCGAGAGCTGAGCCGGGTAATGTGACATCCGCTCGGACAGGCCCACCGCCGCCAGTTCCTCCGCTGCCCGGGCGCGAGCGCCGCGCGCGCCGGCCAGCTCCAGCGGCACGGCCACGTTCTCCCACGCCGTCATCGTCGGGATGAGCTGGAACGACTGGAACACGATGCCGATGCGTTGGCCGCGAAACCGCGCCAGCTTATCCTCGCCCATGGCGTGGATCGGCTGCCCGTCGATGAAGATTTCGCCTTTGTCGGGCCGCTCCAGCCCGGCCATGGTCATCAGCAGCGTCGACTTGCCCGACCCCGAGGGGCCGATCAGCCCGACCGTCTCGCCGCGCGCGATCCGCAACGACACGCCGCGCAGCACATGCACGCGCACCGCGCCGCTGCCCAGGCTAAGCTCCACCCCTCGCAGCTCCACCGCCGCCGGCGCCGCCTCTTCGCGTGGGCGGCGGACTGCATATATGGGATCGGCAGAATCGCTAGGAGGCATCATGCGGGTCTCGAACGGGCAGGCGACATATGGGATGCTCGGCGCCATCGTCCAAGCGCTCGCCGTCCTGCTCATGACGACTTCGGCCGAGGCGAAACCGCTAAAGCTGGTCGCGCTCGGCGACAGCCTCACCGCCGGCTTCGGCCTCAAGACCGGCCAGGGCTTCACCGACGTGCTGCAAAAAGCGTTGCAGAGCAAAGGCTACGACGTAACCGTGGTCAATGCCGGCGTCTCCGGCGAGACGGCCGCCGACGGCCTCGCGCGCTTCGACTGGAGCGTACCGCCCGACACCGACGCGCTGATCGTCGAACTCGGCGCCAACGACATGTTGCGCGGCCTGCCGCCGGAAAACGCCAAGCGCTCGCTGTCGGCGATTCTCGACAAGGCGCGCCAGGCGCATATCCCGACGCTGCTGGCGGGAATGAAGGGCGCGCCGAATTTCGGGCCGGGGTACAGGCAGGCCTTCGACCGCATCTTCCCCGATCTCGCCGCCCAGTACGGCGTGTCGCTGTATCCGTTCTTCCTCGACGGCGTCGCCGCCGATCCCAAGCTGAACCAGTCCGACGGGCTGCATCCCAATCCGGAGGGGGTGAAGATCATCGTCGAGCGCATCCTCGCCCCGGTCGAGGCGCTGCTGGATAAGGCGAAAGGGTAGGGCGAGCGTCGTTATATCAGGATTGAAAACGCCGCCCTCTACGTCGTGGCCGACGACGGAAGGCGCAGCTTCAGGTTTATCGCCCCGGTCCTCCGCCGCCCATACACAAAAGAAAATACGCGGCAATAGGCAATTGCGCGAGATCCCCCGCGAAACCCACGTCGGGTTTAAAGAAGCCCTAACGCTTTGCCGGCAATCATCGATTTCCGTTGTTCCCGGTCGGGGTAGCCGCCATGCGCAATCTCGCTCTGGTTGTCTTAATCTTAGTGGGTCTGTCAAATATCGACCACGTCTGCTATCATGACACGATGTTGAAGCCGATCTATTCGGCGCTTTGGCGTCATGTATTAGTGTTGCTTTCGGCCTGAACTTGCGCGGGCTTCAGCGCAGCCAAGTCGCTCGCACCCACCATCCGGGCCGGATCGCCTTCAGCCGCCGCGCCGCCCGCGCCGCCGCGTGGCGGTCGGCGTAAAGCGCAAAGCATGTCGCCCCCGAGCCGGACATGCGCACCAGCCGCGCGCCGCCCTCGCCGCGCAGCTTCTCCAGCGTCTCAGAGATAACCGGCGTGATCCGCTCCGCGCTCGCCTGCATGTCGTTGCGCCCGCGCGCCAGCGCCGCGATCACGTCGTCGTCGAGCGACTCGGCGAAGGCCGCCGCGCCCGACGCCTGACCTTTCGCCAGCCCCATGCCGGCGAACACGGCGGGCGTCGGCGAGGCCGCGCGCGGATTGACCAGCAGCGCCGGAATCGGCGCCAGCCGCAACGGCGGCCCCAGCTTCTCGCCGATCCCGCTCATCCGCCGCGCCCTGGGATCGAGACACACCGGCACGTCCGCGCCCGTCGCCTTGGCGGCCTCGGCGAGCCTGGGATCGTCGAGCGTCAGCCCGTTGTGGAAGGCGAGCGCCCTGAGCGCCGCCGCCGCGTCGGAGGAGCCGCCGCCGAGCCCCGCCGCGACCGGAAGCTGTTTCCACAGTGTGAACCGCCCGAGCTTCAGCTTGGGGATAACCGCCGCCAGCGCCTGCGCCGCGCGCAGCACCAGATTGTCCCCCTCCGGCCCGGCGGCTTGAGCCGTCGGCCCCGAGGTCGCCAACGACAGCGGCTCGCCGGCGACGAAGCCGAGCCGGTCGCCCACGCCGGCGAAGGCGACGAGGCTGTCGAGTTCGTGGTAGCCGTCCTCGCGCCGGCCGAGGATATGCAGCGTCAGGTTGACCTTGGCAGGCGCGCGCCAGACACGCATGATCAGCCGCCGGTCTTGCTCGGCTCCGGGCTCGGGCTTGCGCCCGCGGCGGGGCCGGGGGGCGTATCGGGCAGGCCGTCCTTGATCTTTTCCAGGATCTTGGGGAGATCCTCGGGCTCGGCGCCGAAGTCGCGCGCATGGTTCCACTGGAACTGCGCCTCGATCTTGCGCCCGACGCGCCAATAGGCGTCGCCGAGATGGTCGTTGACGACGGGATCGGCGGGCTTCAGCTCCACCGCGCGCTCCAGCTCGTTGGTCGCCTCGGCGTAGTGGCCGAGCTTGAAATGCGCCCAGCCGAGGCTGTCGACGATGTAGCCGTCGGTCGGCTTCTTATCGACCGCGAGCCGCAGCATCTTGAACGCCTCTTCCAGATTGACGCCCTGGTCGACCCAGGAATAACCAAGATAATTCAGCACCAGCGGCTCGTCGGGATAGAGCTGCAGCGCCGTCTTGAAGTCGGCTTCCGCCTTCGGCCATTGCTTGGTGCGCTCGTAGGCGATGCCGCGGAAATAATACAGCACCCAATGCGCCTTGTCGGGCGTCCCGAGCTTGGCGATCGCCTTGTCGTAGGACTCGGCGGCGCCGGCGAAATCCTTGGCCGAACGCTGCAGCGTGCCCAGCGCGCTCCAGGCGTCGGGGTCGTTGGGATGCTCCGCCGCCACCTGCCGCATCAAAGCCAGGCCCTTGTCGGTCTCGCCGAGCCCGTCATACTCGATGCCGGCCTGAATCTGAGAGCTTTCCGCCAGCGGCGAGGTCTTCGGCACGGCGAGATAGGCCTCGATCGCCTCCTGGCCGCGCTTCATGTCGGCGAGCAGGTTGGCGACGCTGACGGCGGCGAAATCGTGATCGGGCCTCAGCGCCAGCGCGAGCCGCAGATAGACCAGCGAGGCCAGTTCGTCGCCCGACCGCGTGCCGGCGCCGCCGAGCCCGTACAGCGCCTCCGCCGCGCCCTCCTTCGGGTTGTGCACGACAGGCTGAACCGTCTTGCCGGAATCGATCTCCGCCAGCGCCGCCTGGACGACCGGGTGATCCGGCGTGCGGGCCGAGAAATCGGCGTAGACCTTTTTCGCGCCGGCGACGTCGCTGCGCCGCGCCAGGAAGCGCGCATAGGCGTCGACCAGCCGCAGCGTCGAGGAATCCTTGGCGTAGGCGAGCTTGAAGCGCCGCCCGGCCTCGACGGGATCGCCCAGCGTGTCGGCGATCAGCGCGGCGTGGTAGTCGCGGAACACTGCGACGCTGGGGTCGGTGATGCGGTCGAGCGCGTCGAGCGCATGGCGCAGGTCGCCTGCGCCGGCGAAGGCCCAGGCGGTCAGCAGCTGCGAGGTGACGTCGCGCGATTTGCCCGCCTCTCCCGCCGCCAGCTGCGCCCTTACGCCGGCGTAGTTCCCGTTGGAGAACGCGCGCGCAGCAAGCGCGAGTCGCGCCAGCGAATTGCCGGGATCGCGCGCGGCGAGCCGGTCGGCCAGCCCGAAGGCCTCCTTCGCGTCGCCGTTGGCCAGCGTCGAGGCGAAGGCGCGCTCGATCAGGTCGAGATTGCGCGGATCGGCCCGCAGCGCCTCGCGGAAATAGACCGCCGCCGCGTCGGTGTCGCGGTCGGCGCTGGCGATCGCGGCGGCGAGGTAGTTGCCGGGTTCGCTGGCGGCGATGTTATAGCGCTCGGAATCGGGCGCAGCCGTCGCCAGCGCCGGCGAGGCGAGGGCGGCTGCGAGAGCGGCGAAGGCGATACGGCGAAGGGGCAAGGGCGGGGCTCGCTTCAGGTCAGTTGCGCTCATTAACCCGGATCGACGGAAATGGGAATCGGGAGACGCTGGCGAGCGTGGCGCCGAACGGACGCTTTTCGCCGCCTTCGCCGCGATACGGGTGCGAATCGGCCCTGTTCGCATTCCCTGACGTCACTTTGATCGAGGTCAAAGGCGAACGAAAATTAATGCGGGATGAATTCTACGGCTGTGACGTGTAGCGCGAAGAGCCGGGCATGACCAGATTTCCAGCGTTCGGAGAATCCCGCGGTGGGCTTGGCTTTGCGTTTCGCTCGGGGCGTCCGGCGACGCGTTTTCCCGAGACTTCGCTGAAGGCGGCGTGCGACGCCGCCCGCAGCGCGATCCAGGCTTTCGACGACGGCGCCGCGCGAGGCGATCCGTTCGCCCATCTCAGCGAACTCTCGGAGCTTGAACATCGCGCCGTAATGACGGCCTGCACAACCAAGGCGGCGACGGCGGCCGGCATCGCCGAGAAGGCGCTGCTGCTCGACCGGATCGCCGCCGCTGGCAATCCGAATAAGGCGACATTGGAGAGCTTCGCGCTATCCCTCGCCGCCGACGCCTTGGCGCTCGCCAAGACCATCGCGGCCGAGGGGCCGCGGCGGAACTGACGGACCCGCAACAAGGCCGCTGTCGCTTTGCTGCACCAAAATGCAACTTTAAGTTGATATACGTCAAAAGCGTCAACCTGATTCTGTCCGAACACCGCAACAGCCGTCACTCGTCGCGCAAGAGCCGAGCATGACCAAGATCGATAAACACGGAGCGTCCCGAAACGGTCAATTTGGTTTTGCGTTTCGGTCGAAGAGTTCGGCGTCGGACCCCTCCAGATTTACCCTGAAGGCGGTCTGCGCAGCCGCGCTCCACGCCGTCGAGGCGTTCGAGGAGAGCGCCCGGCGGGGCGACCCGGTCGACCGATTCCTGATGTGCTCGGAACGCGAGCACCGCGCCGTAGTCGCGGCGTGCGCCGTCCGGGCCGCGACTCCCGCCGACCTCGCCGACAAGGCGCTGCTGTTCGCCAGGCTCGCCAGCGCCTCCAATTCCTCGCAGGCGACACTGGAGACGTTCGCGTTCTCCTTCGCCTCGGACGCCGCTGCGCTGGCCAAGAGCATCGCCGCCCCGGCGCGCAAGCGCCGCTAGGCGGCCACCGTCAGCCCGCGCTGCACCGCCGGCCGCGCCAGCGCGAAATCGAGCCAGCGCTGCACGCGCCCGAATTCGTGCCACTCGACCAGATCGCCCGCGCCGTAGAAGCCGACGAGATTGCGCACCCAGCCGAGCGTTGCGACGTCGGCGATCGAATATTCGCCCATGATCCAATCGCGCCCGGTCAGCCGCGTCTCCAGCACGCCGAGCAGCCGCTTGGATTCCTTGACGTAGCGCTCCAGCGGCCGCTTGTCCTCGTACTCCCGCCCGGCGAACTTGTGGAAGAAGCCGACCTGCCCGAACATCGGCCCGATGAACGCCATCTGGAACATCACCCAGGTTAGCGTCTCGTAGCGCGCGCCGCCTTGCGGCAGCAACTGCCCGGTTTTCTCGGCGAGGTAAATCAGAATCGCGCCCGACTCGAATAGCGCCAGCGGCTTGCCGTCGGGACCGTCGGGATCGAGGATCGCCGGGATCTTGCCGTTGGGATTGAGCGAGAGGAACTCCGGCGTCCAGCTCTCGTCCTTGCCGATGTCGACGCGCTGGATCTCGTAGGGCAGGCCGATCTCCTCCAGCATGATCGACACCTTGACGCCGTTGGGCGTCGGCAGGCCGTAATATTGCAGCCGGTCCGGATGCTTGGGGAGCCATTTGCGGGTGATGGGGTAAGCGCTGAGATCGGCCATGGTCCTTCCGCTGTTTTCACGCCTCGGTCTCATGGTGTAACCTGTGCCGATGCAGACGCCTATCGCTCTCGCCCTCGCTCTCGCGCTCGTGAGCGCCCCCGCCATCGCCGACGAGGCGTTGACGATTCCGCCCGTGCAGATCGACCCGCATCCCGAGCCGTCCATCTGGAGCGGCCTCTATGTCGGCTCCGGCGTGAGCTTTTCCGCGATCAAAGGGAGCAAGGGCGCGTTCGGCGGCGACGTGTTCGCCGGCTACGACAAGCATTTCGACAACAATTTCGTGCTCGGCGTGAAGTTCGACACCGGCTTCGCGCCGTTCGCGTTGGGGCGCTACCGCGGCTTCGATTATGCGATGGGGTCGGTGAAACTCGGCTACGATTTCGGGCAGGTGACGCCGTATGTCTATGCGGGCGCTGGAATGGCGCGGGCGACGGCGTTCTCGTCGGGACTGCCGAACGCGGGCGATTCGCTCAACGGCGTGTTCGGGCCGGGACCGGGGCGCGGGGTGGGCGCGTTCGGGGCGGGCGTGGATTACCACGTCAACAACAATATAACGATCGGGGTCTCGGCGGGGGTGATGCGGGGGGCGATGGACGGGTTCTGAGCCAGCCGTCACGGCTTGCACAGATGGAACATCCGGGCGATCCCGCGCGCCTGCAGCCGCGACAGGGCGATGCGGTGGAACGCCTGCACGCGGGGATCGGCAAGCACGCCGCCCTCGCCGCGGCTCCGCCAGCGGGCGCGATGCCGCGCAAACAGCAGGTCGAGAAACTCGTCGGGCGGAGTGTCGGCGCGTCGCAGCTTGCGCCTTTGCCGCGCCGGGACGCAGCCCGCGAGGTTGGGTCCGCGCGGCGCGATGACGGGGCAGGCGTCCTGTGCGATCAGCTCCTGTTCGACGCCGTCGGGCGGCGCAAGGCGGAGCGCCGCGGCGCCGGACGCCAGCGCCCCTAAGCGCCCATCGTCCCATTCCGTGGCGGCGAGCCGCGCGACGGCGGCGTCGGCCGCGCGTCTCTGCTCGGGCGAGGCCGACGGGCCCAGCTTGGCTAAGGTGACAGCGATTCCCGCCTGCGAAAAGCCGCCCGCGAGATCCAGCGCATAGCGCCAGACGCTGCCGATCGCGTCTGCGGTCATCAGCAACCGGTAAGGCGTTGCTAGCTCGCCAGGCGCGCAGCTTCCAGTTCAGGCAAGGCGAGCGGCCGCTCTTCCTGGATATCGCTGAACGTGTCGGCCTGCAGCAGATAGTGCGCGTACGCGCGTTCCCAGGCGCGCGCATCGGGTGCGCCCCAGCGGCGGCGATAATCCGGCGCGCCTGGATTAGGAAACAACGGCGCTGGATCGCTGGTCCAGACGCCACCGCGCTGCAGCCTTTCGCGCCTTTCGGCGATCAGGTCGGCGTCAACTGCGGAAGTCTACATCAGATTGGCCTGAACGAAGGTCACGCTGCGACGCGCGTGGAGCAACCGTTGCGCCAGTTCGTCGGTTGAGAGACGGCGACTCTTGTCGAGTTGGACGCGACCCTCCTCAGTCAGGCTCTCGACGCCGGCCTCGATGGAGACGCGACCGACCGCGCCGAGGAGATTGAGCATCTCGGGCTTCAACAGGTCGATGCGCTCCTGCACGCCGAACTCAATTGCGCGTTGCGCCAGGAAGCTCTCGTCGACAAAATAGAGATAGGGCGCCCCCGCGGCGATGAGGCCGTCGATCTCCTCCAGCAGAGACGGTGTGGCGCAAGGCGCCGCGCCGTCCGCAAGCGCGGCCAAGATCTTCTCACATTTGCCGAGCACGACGAGATCGGCGCCAAGTTTGACGAGCGTCGTCTGTGGCGTCGCCGATCCATGCGGACCCACCGCGACTGCGATGCCGCCACGGCCATCGCGCGCGGCGACAAACCCGCGCGGGATCCGCAGCTCCAGCGGGGCGCAGCGCCAACAGATAAGTCGGCGCGGTTGTGAGAACGGTGATGTCCGGCCGGAAGGCGGCGACTTCGTCGGCAAGCGCGCGGGCTTCGAGATCAAGCAAGTGGTCGTCGAAGATCTGCGACGCATGGCCGGCGCGCTGCAACAAGGCTTGACGCGCCCCGAGTTCGAGCGACAGATGCGGCCCGCGGCAACCGTAATAGATGCCGCCGTCAAACCGCCAGCTCGGGTTGACGAGCGCGATCCTCATTCCGCCGCCTCCGGACGCTGCGCAGCGAAGACAGGCGACTCCGGCGCCGTTTGCAACCAGACGAGAAGCCGCCTGACGCCCTCACGCCAGGGCAGCAGCGCCGCACAGTCCAACTCGCTTCGGGCGCGCGAGGCGTTGGATAGATGGCAGCGCCGGTCGCCTGGCCGCCAGGGTTGGTAGGCGATCGTCAACCGGCGGCCGGTCAGTCGACATAGACGATGTCGCGCGCCTGGCATCCGTCGCCGAAGATCGAGATCGGCCCGCCGCGCAGCGTGCGAATGAGAAAATGCGCGACCCAGCCCTGATCTTCACTGCCCATCTGGCTCGGTCCGTAGATGCAGCTCATCCGCATCGCCACGGTGGGCAGCCCGAAGCTGTGCGCGTAGTCGAGCACATACTGGTCGGCCGCGCCTTTCGAGCAACCGTAAGGTTGGCGTCGAGCAGAAGACAACCGTCCGCCTCGCGCGTCAGCTCGATGTCACCGAGATCGCCGCAGAGTTTGGTGGTTGACGCGAACGCCAACGGAGTAGGGCGGTCCTTGCGGCGCAGCGCCTCGAGCAGCGCCAAAGTCCCCTCGACGTTGACGCCAAAGTCCTGGCGGGGATCGGCGGGACTGGTCGTCACCGCCACCTGGACCGCCAGATAAAACACAGCCTCGGCTTGCGCGACCGCCACCTCGACGGCCGGGCGATCGCGGATGTCGTCGCGCACGAAGTTTATCTGGTCGCCGTGACGGCCGCGCAGCCAGGCCGCATTGTGCTCCGCGCCGGGGCGCACGGGATTGTCCAGCACGATGACCCGATGACCGGCGCTCGCGCGCCAGTCTGCAAGGTTGCTGTCGATGAAGCCGGCGTCGCCGGCGACCAGCGCCGCGCCTGGAGCGTCGCTCGTCATGCCGGCAGGCCCCGACGGCGCACAGCGCGCACGCCATCTCGTCTTCGTCTCTGACGTCGCCGACGACGAGCTCGATTCCGTCTAGCGCTTTTCTGATGCGAGCGGCGTCGTCGGGCCCGTGCGGCTGTTCGATCAAGCTGTCGTGAATGCGAACTTCAAAACCGCAACCTATCATTTTGCGAGCAACATGGCGTCGAATGAAACCTGCGCCTCCGGCGATGAGGACTCGCTCTTGCGCTTCGAACCTCCGATACGACGCACAAACATCAAGCGCGGCGAGCCGCTCACGTTCCCGGATAAAATAGTTGTGATCGCCGCCGCTCCGCCCGCCTTGGCGCGCCGGAATCTACGCTCGTGCGACGGCGCCGCGCGAATTTCTCCAAAATTTCTAACGGTCTGCGAGCATGAGAGGCGCAGGCGGCGTTCTGCGGCGACGTTGTTTTTCCCATTTGCGCTTGGGAACAAATCATGCTGCTGGTTCGTCGAATGGGAGTTGGCGCGGCTCTTGCGCCTACGTCTTCGCCGGCCTTGGTTGAGCCCCGTCGGCCTGAAGGAGTAGGACGATGAAATATCTGGTCTGTGCGGCGGCCTTGTTGTCGGGTCCGGCGCTCGCTCACGACTTCTGGTCCAATGGCGATCCGGTGCCGCCCTGGGTGAAGGCGCAATGCTGCGGTCCCAACGATGTTCATCATCTTCGCGCCGGCGCGGTTCACATCCAGCCGGACGGCTATCACATCGACGGCATCAGGACCGTGGTTCCGGTCACGCGCGTGCTGCCGTCTCCGGATGGAAGCTACTGGGCGTTTTGGAATGCGGTCGGCGAGCCCGAGCCGGTGATCTTCTGCTTCTTTGCGCCGCTGAACGGAACCTGACTCGCTGGTCAACCGACGCTCTGCGCCACCGCGGAGCGTCGGCGCAGGCGCGCGGCGTCCAGCAGCATCTGCGCCGCCCAGAGATGGACGTTGCGCTGGCGCACGAGATCGCGCATCGCGCGAATGCGGACGCGTTGCGCGTCGGGCGGCATCCTGAGCGCGAAGTCGAAGGCGTCGGCCATGCCGTGCGCATCGTAGGGGTTGACGATCACCGCCTCGGCGAGTTCGCGCGAGGCGCCGGCGAAGCTCGACAGCATCAGCACGCCCTGTTCGTCGTCGCGCGCCGCGATGAACTCCTTCGAAACCAGATTCATGCCGTCGTGCAGGCTCGACACCACACAGATGTCGGCGGCGCGGAATAGCTCGTAGACCTCGTCGGGTTCGTGGTGGCGGATCGAGAGCACGATCGGCTTGTAGGCGCCGTCGCCGTGTTTGCTGTTGATCGCATCGGCGGTGCGGATCGCCTCGTCCTGCAGCGCGCTGTAGGATTCGAGCTTGCTGCGCGTCGGCGCCGCGGCCTGCAGGAACACCAGTTTGCCGCGCCAATCGGGGCTACGGTCGAGCAGCGTCTCCACCGCGCGCATGCGGTCGACGATGCCCTTGGTGTAGTCGAACCGCTCGATGCCGACCGCGATCTTCGTGTCTGGCCGCAAGCCGAAGCGCTCGATGACGGCGCGGCGGCACTCCGGCACGGGCGCCTGGCGGGCCAGCGCCGCCGGCGGCCATTCGATCGAGATCGGATACGAGCGCACCAGCGTCTCCAGGCCCGCCAAGGTCACGGAATTGCGCTCGCGGTCGATCCGGCTCTCCATGAAGCGGTCGACGCCTTCAAGAAAATTGTTGCAATGGAAGCGCGTATGAAAGCCGACGATCGAGCTGCCGAGCAGGCCGTCGATGATCGCCTCGCGCCACGGGCAGATGCTGAAGGTCTCGGCGTTGGGCCATGGTATGTGCCAGAAGGTGATGATGGTCGCGCGCGGCAGGCGTTCGCGGATCATGCGCGGCAGCATGGCGAAATGGTAGTCCTGCACCAGCACGATCGGGTCTTCGCGCTGCGCCTCCTGCACGACCGCGTCGGCGAAGCGGCGGTTGACGGCGACATAATGCGCCCAATCGCTTTCGCGGAAGATCGGCCGCACGAAGGCGATGTGGCAGAGCGGCCATAGCCCTTCGTTGGCGAAGCCGTAGTAATAGCCGTCCTGCTCCTCCTCGCTGAGCCAGACGCGGCGCAGCGAATAGGCGGGATTGTTCGGCGGCACCGGGACCCGGTCGTTGCGGTCGACGGTCTCGCGGTCGGCGGAGCCGGAGCCATGCGCGATCCACACGCCGCCGCAAGCGCGCATCACCGGCTCCAGCGCCGACACCAGGCCGCTGGCGGGTATCTGCAGCGCGATGTCGCCGTCCTTGTTGTGGTTGTGTATGTAGGGTTCGCGGTTGGAGACGACCATCACCTGCGCGCCGGGAAGTTCCTCGATCAGCAGCTGATGCAGCGTCTTGGGCGACCATTCGACGTGGATTCCATGCGCATATCTGCGCTCCATCCGCAGTTCCGACAGCAGCGCGCCGATGTCGCGGCCGATCGGCGGCTCGAGCTGTCGCGGTCCCGCGGCGCCGGGACGCAAGTTGGCGATCGCGCTGCGGAATGCGTTGGTCCAGCCGCGCATCAGCACGGTGACCACCGCTGCGCCGAGCAGGCCGAGCCCGCCGGCGACGCCGACGAGCGCGAGCGCCATGTAAAGTTCGGCCTCGTGGGCGCGCCGCTGCGTGAAGGTGAGATCGTGCAGCACCAGCAATTCGCCGCCGCCGTCGCTGGCGGCGAGCGGAAACACCGCGACGCTGATCGGACGGCCGGCGTCGGTGATGCGATAGAAGCTGTCGCCGTGCACGGCGCCTTTTTCCGGGCAATTCACGGCCTTCGGCATGTCGCGGGTGGCGTACAGCAACTTGCCCTCGCCGTCGCAATAGCCGAGCGCCAGCAGGCGTTCGTCTTCGGCGAGCCGCTCGAAATAGGGGCCCAGCGAAAAATCGGGCTTCAGTTCGAGCCCGCGCTTGACGCTGTCGCGGATGGAGCGGAACACCAGACTCGAGCGCAACTCGATATCGCGCTCCGACCAGTGATCGACCACGACGAAGGCGACCTGCGTCATCGCCACGATCAGCACGACGACGCCGGCCAGACTAACGGCCGCGATCGGGTTGCTCGCCATGCGCCGGAGCCAGGCGGCCCAGTTGCGAAAGCGCGGATGGGTAATCCAAAGCGGGAGGCTCAAGGTCACCGCGCGTGTTCCCAGCCGCGCGACAGCCGCATCGCCGAGATGATGACGCCGACCAGCGAATAGGTCTGCGGGAAGTTGCCCCAGAGCTCGCCGGTGGCGGGGTCGATGTCCTCCGACAACAGCCCGACGTGATTGCGCCCGGCCAGCAGCTTCTCGAACATCCCGCGCGCCTCGTCGACCCGGCCGATGGCGGCGAGCGCGTCGACGTACCAGAAGGTGCAGACGGCGAACGAGACGGTCGGCTCGCCAAAATCGTCCGGCGCGTCGTAGCGCAGCAACATGCCGTTGCGCGCGAGGCGCAGGCCGATCTGTTCGACGGTGGAGACGAAACGCGGGTCGTTGGCGGCGACGAAGCCGATCTCGTGCAACAGCAGCACGCTGGCGTCGAACTCGTCGCCGTCGAGGCTGCCGGAGATGACGCCGACCCTGTCGTTCCAGGCGCGCGCCAGTATCGCCTCGCGCAGGCTTTCGGCCGAGGCGCGCCAACGCTCCGCCCGCTCGGGCAGGCAAAGCCGCTCGGCGATGCGCGCGAGGCGGTCGCAGGCGGCCCAGCACATCGCGGCGGAATAGGTGTGGACGCGGACGCGGCCGCGATATTCCCAGATCCCGGCGTCGGGCGTGAGCGCGTTTTTCGCCGCCATCTCGCCGAGCGGCTCCAGCCGCTCGAACAGGCCGACGTCGCCTCTGGCGGGCAGGCGCTCGTCGAAGAACATTTGCGAGGCGGCGAGAATGACGGCGCCATAGACGTCGTGTTGCGTCTGACCGACGGCGGCGTTGCCGACCCGCACCGGCCCCTGGCCGCGATATCCCGAAAGCGTGGTGACGATGCGCTCGCTGAGATCGCTCTCCGGCAGCACGCCATAGACCGGCTTCAGCGTCGGCCGGCGCTCCAGGGCGATGACATTGGCGATGTATTCGATGAAGCGCTCCATCGTGCGGCTGGCGCCGACGCGGTTGAGCGCCTGGACGGTGAAATGCGCGTCGCGGATCCAGCAGAACCGGTAATCCCAGTTGCGTTCGGAATCCGGCGACTCGGGAATTGAGGTCGTCAGCGCCGCGACGATGGCGCCGGTCTCGGCGAAAGAGCACAACAGCAGCGTGATCGAGGCGCGGATGACGGCGTCCTGCCAGTCGAAGGGAACGTTGAGCGTGCGCACCCAGCCGAACCAGAACTCGCGCGTGCGGTCGGCGAAGTCGGTGTAGATGCGCTCGGGAGCGTCGGGCAGCGTTTCGTCGGGGTGAAGAATGAAGTGCAGCGGCCGGGCCAGCACGAAGCCGGCGCCGCTGAGCACATAGCTCACCGAGGCGTCGGTGGTGACGCGGAACGCGCTGCCCTCGGCGACGAAGCTGATATGGTTGGAGCCCTGCACGACGTTGGGCGTGCGGCCTCCGTAATCGCGCAACGGGCGCAGCACCGCGCGAATCCGGCACAAGCCCGTAAGCGGCTCGACGCGGCGCACGATCATCGGCGGCCGGTGGACGCGGCCGGCGGTCGGAAACAACGGCGCGAAATCGGTGACGGCGTAGGAGCCGGACGGCGTGGTCACGACGGTGCGCAAAATCGCCGTGTTGCGCTCGTATTTCTGTTCGGCCGTGTAGGTCTCGTCGGGGCGGAACGCGAACAGGCCGCGCTCTTCCTGGGAGCCGTCGATCAGCGCGCAAAAGATCGGGTCGCCGTCGAGCCGCGGCCAGCAGCACCAGACCATGCGGCCCTCGCGGTCGACCAGCGCCGCCAGGGCGCCATTGCCGACGACCGCCAGATCGAGCGAGGGTTTGCGGCTCAAATCGCGCCTCCGAGAGAGTTTTCCGCTTTGGCGACGCAACCGCCGCTCGCGGAAACAAACGCAGCGCGTTGCAAGAGGGTCCGAAAAAGAGCGGCTGTTTTTTGTGGCATCGCGAACAATTTCCACGGCGAATCTGCGAGTTCGGCCTCAGGGCCGGCGCTGGGTTCGCAAAGCGGAGACTCTTGTCTCAGGCGCTCACATTTGTTGCTTTGCTGCGACACGAAGCCGTGACGGGTCCGCGCTTCGCGATAACAAAGACGCAGGCGACAAGGCTCAGCTCTCTGCAGCCCGAGCGATGTCGAAGCAACGCGTTGTCAGTCCAAACGCGTGAATAGAGAGCAAATGCGTCAATACTGTGGGAACGCAAGATTGCGCGCGATGTGCGGTCGCGCGCCTTGTTTGCAGCCGGCTCAGATCTCCAGCCCGATCTTGCCGAAATGGCCGCCCGCCATTTCGTGGCGAAACGCGTCGGCGGTCTCAGCCAGAGGGAATGTGCGATCCACCGCCGGCCGCACGCCCGCCGCCTCCAACGCGCGCACGAAATCCTGCTGCTGCCGGCGGTTGCCGACAATCAGCCCCTGCAGCCGCTGCTGCCGGCGCATCAGCGTGCTCGTCGGGACCTCGCCGCTGCGTCCGGTCAGCACGCCGATCAGCGCGATATGTCCGCCGATGCGACACGCCGCGATCGACTGCGGCAGCGTGCCGGGACCGCCAACCTCGATCACATGATCGGCGCCGCGCCCGCCGGTGAGATCGAGCACGGCCCGGCTCCAGTCGGGCGTCTGGCGATAGTTGATCGCCCCATCGGCGCCGAGGGCGCGCGCACGCGCCAGCTTCTCGTCGGAGGACGAGGTGACGATCACGGTCGCGCCCATCGCCTTGGCGATCTGCAACGCGAAGATCGACACGCCGCCGGTGCCGAGCGCCAGCACCACGTCCCCGGCCTTAAGGCCGCCGTTGACGATGAGCGCGCGCCACGCGGTGAGCCCCGCCGTCGTCAGCGTCGCCGCCTCGACGGCGCTGTAGCCCCTGGGCGCGTGGGTGAAATGGGTCGCCGGCGCAACCACGAGCTCGCGCGCGTAACCGTCGATCCCGTCGCCGGGCACTTGCGTAAAATCCCCCATTTCGGGCTCGCCGTCGCGCCAGAACGGGAAGAAGCAGGAGACCACGAGATCGCCGGGCGCGAACTCGCTCACGCCGTCGCCGACCGCCTCGACCTCGCCGGCGCCGTCCGACATCGGGATGCGCCCGTCGGCTGTCGGCGAGCGGCCGGAGACGACGCCGAGGTCGTGAAAGTTGAGCGAGCTGGCGCCGATGCGGACGCGGATTTCGCCCGGACCCGGCGCGCCGGGTTCGTCCAGCTCGACGACGGCGAGCCGGTCAAGTCCGCCGGGGGCGGCGAGTTTCAGCGCTTTCATGGGCTTCCTCACAAGCTGACGTTGGGCGCCGTCGAGGCGCGAGCGAGCCACGCCGGAACGGGCAGGTTCCTCTCGCGCAGAAAGACCGGATTGAACAGTTTCGACGCGTAGCGCGCGCCGGAATCGCACAGCAGCGTGACGATGCGGTTGCCCGGGCCCAACTCGCGCGCCAGCCTCATCGCGCCCGCGATATTGACCCCCGAGGAGCCGCCGAGCAGCAGGCCCTCGTGCTCGACCAGATCGAACACGATGCGCACTGCCTCCTCATCTTCGATATGATAGGCGAAATCGACCGGCGCGCCTTCGAGATTGGCGGTGATGCGGCCCTGGCCGATGCCCTCGGTGATCGACGAGCCCTGCGCCTTCAGCACGCCGGTGGTGTAGAACGAATACAGCGCCGCGCCGCTGGGATCGGCGAGCGCGATCTTCACGTTTGCGTCGCGCTCCTTCAGCGCCATGCCGACCCCGGCCAGCGTCCCGCCCGAGCCGACGGCGCTGACGAACCCGTCGATCCGGCCGCCCGTCTGCTCCCAGATCTCCGGCCCCGTGGTCTGGTAATGGCCGCGCCGGTTGGCGACGTTGTCGAACTGGTTGGCCCAGATCGCGCCGTTCGGATCGCTCTTCGCCATCGCCTGCGCGAGACGGCCGGAGTATTTCACGTAATTGTTCGGGTTGGCGTAGGGCGCGGCGGGCACCTCGACCAGCTCGGCGCCGAACAGCCGCAGCATGTCCTTCTTCTCTTGGCTCTGCGTCTCGGGGATGACGATGACCGTGCGAAATCCGAGCGCCGAGGCGACCATGCCAAGACCGATCCCGGTATTGCCGGCCGTGCCCTCGACGATGGCGCCGCCGGGCCGCAATTGCCCGCGCGCCACAGCGTCCCGCACGATGGCGAGCGCGGCGCGATCCTTGACCGAGCCGCCGGGATTCATGAACTCCGCCTTGCCGAGGATCTCGCATCCCGTCGCTTCGGACGCGGCGCGCAGGCGGATGAGCGGCGTATTGCCGACGGCCTCGATCACCGACGGATGCATCGACACACCTCTTCGTACATGATTCCTACGGACGTAAGGGGGTTATACATCGACTTGCGCGCTTTGGCAGCCTCCGCTCAATCGCAAACGCGGTGCGGCGCGAGACGGTCGCAATCGAACTCGACGCCGCCCGGCCGATCCGGCGCGGCCAGGCTCCCGTCAGCGATCTCGACTATGTCATGGTCGGCGGCGGCTCCTCCAGCTCCGTCGCCGCGCGCCTCGTCCGTGACGGCCGATACCGCTCGCCGACCGCGGCTGACGCCTCAGTCGATCACTTGATAGTTGATCTCGACGGGAGAGCCGCCGTTGATCGGCAAGATGTCCTGCGGGCAGGCCGACATGGCGACCACCACGTCCATCTCGGCGCGCAGCACGACATAATCGCCGGGCTTGGAGACCGGCTCGCGCCATTCGATCTTGCCATCGGGGCCGACAGGTATGTTCATCCAAAGGTTGAGCGGCTGCGGCGTCTCAGGCAGCGGCGCATGGATCGCCCGCATCGCCGCGGCGAGATTGTCGGTGCAATTGTCGTGATAATCCTTGCAGCCGAGCAGGCCGTAGCGATAATCGTCGCAGGCGGCGATCAGCGTGTCGTGCAGCCCCGGCGAAGTATCCTCGGCGAAGAACAGGATCGGCCGCCGCCGGTTCGAGTAAAGGTTGTCGCCCTTGGTTGGAAAGATCTTGCCCAGCGTCGGGCGCGTGTGCTCCATCGACATGAACTCGTGCGGGTCCTCCGCGCTGAACGCCCACGTGTCGCAGACCTGATGACCATGCGTGTTGACGATGCGGATCGACTGCCCCCTGCGCAGCCGCACCGCGCGCCCGCGGCGGGCCGGAACGGTCGAGAGTTCGTGTTTGTGAGACATAGGCGGTCCTCCTAGACGGCGGCTTTCAGGCGCTCGACGCGGCGGCGCAACAGCTCCAGCGTCGTCAGCAGCGCCAGCGAGATCAGCACCAGCAACGTGGCGACGGCGAGAATGGTCGGGCTCACTTGTTCGCGCAAGCCCGACCACATCTGTCGCGGGATCGTCCGCTGATCGGCGCTCGCCAGGAAGATGACGACCACGACCTCGTCGAAACTGGTCACGAAGGCGAATAGCGCGCCGGAGATCACGCCCGGCAGGATCAGCGGCGCTTGCACGTTGAAAAAGGCGTATAGCGGCCCCGCGCCGAGATTGGCCGCCGCGCGCATCAGCGAGCGGTCGAACGAGGCGAGCGTCGCCGTCACCGTGATGACGACGAACGGCGCGCCGAGCAGGGCGTGGGCTAGGATCAGGCCGAGATAGCTCTGAGCCAACCCGATGGACGAGAAGAAGAAGAACATGCCGGTCGCGGTGATGACGATGGGAACGATCATCGGCGAGATCAACAGTCCGGTGATGACGCCACGAAACGGCATCTCCGGCCGCGACAGGCCAACGGAGGCGAGCGTGCCGAGCACGGTGGCGATGGCGGTGGCGCAGACGCCGACGATGGCGCTGTTGCGCGCGGCGAGCATCCATTGGCCGTGCCGCCAACTATCGCTCAGCCAGTCCCAACTCAGCGGCGCATCCGGCGCCGCCATGCCGTTGGTGAAGATGTCGCGATACCACTTCAACGAATAGGCGCTGGGCTTCAGCGCCACCATTGCGCTGGTGAAGCTGAAGAAGCTCTCCGCATTGAACGACAGCGGCACGATGACAAGGATCGGCGCGATCAGGAACACGAACACCGCCGCGCAGAAGCCGATGAAGACGAAATGCTGCGTCCGCTCGGCGGGCGTCGAATAGGGCGAGAGCATCAGGCGAGTTTCATCTTGTCGGCGCCGACGAGGCGGTTGTAGAGCCAGAACAGCAGCAGCACGCCGACCAGCAGCAGGGCCCCGATCGCCGAGGCGAGCGGCCAGTTCAGCGTCTTCTGCATATGGAAGGCGATGATATTGGAGATCAACTGGCCGCTCTGCCCGCCCACCAGAGCCGGCGTGATGTAATAGCCGATCGCCAGGATGAACACCAGCAGCGAGCCGGCGCCGAGGCCGGGGATCGTCTGCGGAACATAGACTTTCAGGAACGCCGTCCACGGCGAGGCGCCGAGCGACAGCGCCGCGCGCACGAAGGTGGGGCTGACGCCTTTCATGACGGAATAGAGCGGCAGGATCATGAACGGCAGCAGCACATGCGTCATTACGATGAGCGTGGCGAACATGTTGTACATCATTTCGAGCCTGTGGCCGTCGTCGAGGATGTGCAAGGCGACGAGCGTATCGTTGACGACGCCGTTCTGCTGCAACAGCGCGATCCAGGCGGTGGTGCGCACCAACAGCGACGTCCAGAACGGCAGCAGCACCACGATCAGCAGCAGATTTGCGACGCGCGTCGAGACCTGCGCCAGCAGATAGGCGACGGGATAGCCGAGCGCCGCGCAGGCGAGCGTCACCGCGGCGGCGACTGCGAGCGTGCGCTTAAACAGCATGAGATGGATCGCCTCGTCATCGCCCGCCGCGCGCACGCCGCCGTCGGCCTGCAAGCGAAGATCGAGCGCCTGCAGCAGGAAGCGCGGAGTCAACGCCGGCGCCACGACCTTCAGCGCCCGCCAGATCTCTGGCGACGCCCAATCGGCGTTCAGATCGGCCAACGCCGCGCAATAAGGCGGCTTCAGCGTCGCGTTGGCCGCCTGCTTGATGCGCGACAGGCTGCCGGCCCGCTCGCGGTTGACGAAAGTGGCGATCCGCGAAGGCAGGGCGAGGTCTTTGCCTTTCGCTGCCTGCATTTCTGTGACGAAGGCGGCGCACAGCGGCTCCGAGGGCGGCTCGTCGATGCGCCAGTGCTTCAGCAGGCGCGTCGTTTCCGGCAGGTTGGCGGCGACAAGGTCGTTGTAAACCGCGCCGCGCACCAGAGTGAAGATCGGCGAGAGAAAGCTCAGAGCTACAAACAACAGCAGCGGCGCGACGAGCAGGAACGCGCGCGCCTTGGCGCGCCGCTCCGCCCGCGCGAGCTGGCGCTTGAGAGTTCGAACGTCGAGCCCGCTCGCCGCCATGGCGCTACTTGCCGATCCAGTTGACGAAGCGCTCGTTCAGCTCGTCGTAGTGGTCGGCCCAGAATTTGACGTCCTGCACGATGGCGTTGCTCATGTTGGCGGGATTGGTCGGCATGTGCGGCGCCATGTCGGTCTTGCCGTCCTGGTATTTGCCCACCAGCGGCGCCGAGGACTTTCGCGCCGGGCCATACGGAATGTACTTTGCCTGATCGGCGAGCGGCTTGGTTGATGTCGAGAACGCGACGAAGTCCCAGGCCAGATCCTTGTGCTTCGATCCCTTGAGGATCGCCCAGGTGTCGAACACCTGTTGCTGCCCGTCCCACACGATCACGAACGGCTTGCCCTCGGCGACGGCGGGCGTGAACAGGCGGCCGTTATAGGCGGTCGTCATCGTCACTTCGCCCGAGGCGAGCAGTTGCGGCGGCTGCGCGCCGGCTTCCCACCAGACAACCGAGCCCTTGATCGCGTCGAGTTTCTTGAACGCGCGGTCGACGCCTTCCTTTGTAGCGAGCGTCTTGTAGACATCCGCCGCGGGCACGCCGTCCGCCATCAGCGCCATTTCGAGGTTGACCTTGGCCTCCTTCTTCAGGCCGCGCTTGCCGGGAAAATCCTTGATGTCGAAGAAGTCGGCGACCTTGCTCGGCTTGGCGCCGGGGAATTTCGTCGAGTCGTAACCAAACACGTTGGCGTAGGCGATGGTCGCCACCGAGCAGTCGGTCAGCGCGCCGGGAACGAAGTCGTCCGTCGCAGCGGCGCCGTTCTCGCCCTTCGGCAGCTTAGCGGGGTCGAGCTTCTCGAACAGGCCGTCGTTGCAGCCCGACACCGCCTCGGAGGTTTCGACGTCGACGACATCCCAGGTCACGTTGCCGCTTTCGACCTGCGCCTTCACCTCGGCGAGGCCCCCGTTGTAATCGACCGAGACGATGCTGTTGCCGGTCTTGGTCATCCACGGCTTCTGATAGGCCTCGGTCTGCGATTTGGTGTAGGCGCCGCCCCACGAGGTCACGGTCAGTTGCTCGGCGTAGGCCGATGCGGCCCCAAGCCCAAGCGTCGCTACGCCCGCCAGCAGAGTTACAGTCAAACTCTTCATCCCACTCTCCACAGTTCGGCGCTCCATGCGCCTTGGCGTCAAATATCGAGCGCGCGGCCGTCTTCGACCGCCCAGCCCAGCCGCACCGTCTCGCCGATGGCGAAGCGGTTGCGCACAGCGGCGTTGCCGAGCTTGACGATGAAATTGTCGTCGCCAAGCACCGCCATCCGCACGCGGACGTGGTCGCCGAGATAGATGATCTCGCGCACGCAGCCTTCGACGCCGACTTCCGCCTGCTCCGGATTGATCACGACGCGCTCGGGCCGGATCGAGATCTGCGTCGCCTCGCCGACGCTCGCATGCACCGCCAGCGCCGGCAGCCGCACGCCGCCGTCCATCTCCACCTCGGCGCGGCCGTCGTGCAGCGCGCGCGTGACGCCGCGCAGCCGGTTGTTCTCGCCGATGAACTGGGCGACAAAACTGTTTTCCGGCTTCTCGTAGAGATCGGCGGGAGTCGCGAGCTGTTGGATGCGGCCGTCGTTGAACACGGCGATGCGGTCCGACAGGGTCAGCGCTTCGGACTGGTCGTGCGTGACATAAACGACGGTGATGCCGAGCCGCTCGTGCAGATGTTTGATCTCGTACTGCATGTGCTCGCGCAGCTGCTTGTCGAGCGCCCCGAGCGGCTCGTCCATCAGCAACAGCTTGGGCTCGAACACCAGCGCGCGGGCGAGCGCGACGCGCTGCTGCTGGCCGCCCGAGAGCTGCGCCGGCTTGCGGGACGCAAACGGCGCCATCCGCACCATGTCGAGCGCGCGCCCGACCCGCTCGGTCACCTCGGCGCGCCCGATTCGGCGCACCTTCAAGGGAAACGCCACATTGTCGGCGATGCTCATATGCGGGAACAAGGCATAGTTCTGGAACACCATGCCGAGTTCGCGTTTGTTGGGGGGAATGTTGTTGATCAGCTCGTCGTCGAGGAAGATGTCGCCGCTGGTGGCGGTCTCGAAGCCTGCCAGCATCATCAGCGTCGTGGTCTTTCCCGAGCCGGACGGCCCGAGCAGGGTGAGGAATTCGCCGCGTCCGACCGACAGATTGAGCGCCTTCACGACGAGCGTGTGGCCGTCGTAGGTCTTCTCCACGTTTTCGAACCTGACGAAGCCCTGTTTGCGCACAATTTGCTCCTCGACGCCTAGCGATTGGGCAAGCTTCAGGTCCGGCGCGCAAGGCGCCGGCTCCGCCGGAGCAGTTGCAAGCGGCGCGCCATTTGGCGACGGCGGGAGTGCGTTGTTTTGTCCGCGCGTTTGTTTGGCATGCCGCCCCCCTGCCTTGCCGATCGAGCGAGCCTAGCGCGCACCTGCGGCTACGACGAAATGAGTAATTGTCATGGCGGGATCAGCGCCGCTCATGCGGCGACATCACGAGATCGGCGAAGCGGGCGGCGAAGCTCTGGGCGAAGCCGCTTTGCGCCCGCGCGTTCAGATAAACGCCGACCGTGACGTCGCCGAGCGTCGGCAGCGGCCCGCGTTCGCGCACGCGCGCGAGCTTTTCGGGAACCAGCCGATCCGCCAGCACGGTGACGCCGAAGCCGGCCGCGACCGCCGATTCAATGCCGAGCTGCGACGGGCTCACATAGACGACTGAGAACGGCCGGCCTTCGCGCTGCAACGAGGTCAGCATGGCGCGCCGGTAGAGGCAGCCCTCGGGGTAGCAGACAAGGCGCAGCGGCGCGCCCGGCGGCGGCCCGGCCTCAGCGGCTGCGACCCAGGAGAGCCGCTCGCGCCAGGTCATGAAGGCGTTTGGCGCGGGGCTGTCGGGCGTCATCGCGATGACGATGTCGTAGAGATCGTCGCGCAGGCCCTGCAGCAACTCGTGACTGAGCGCGCAGACGACGTCGAAGGCGAGATTGGCGTCCTCCTGCGCGAGGCCGCTGAGGATCTGCGGCAGGAAGTGATCGGCGTAGTCGTTGGGCATGCCGAGCCTGAGCCGGCCGCCGCTCTCCCGCCGCGCCAGCTTGACCAGCATGGAATCGTTGAGGGCGAGGATCTGGCGCGCGTAATTGGCGACGATCTCGCCCTCCTCGGTCAGCACCGCGCCGCCGTCGCGCGCGAACAACTGAACTTCGAGAATCTCCTGCAGCCGCTTGATGCGCAGCGAGATCGCCGATTGCGTTCGCCCCAACTGATCGCCGGCGCGACCGAAGCCTTTGAGGTCGATAACTGCGATGAAGGCTCGCAACAGATCGGTAGGAATGTCGCGCATCGCGCAAGCGCCTCGAAGGGCGCCCGCCGCCCGCCGTCAGCGCCGCACGATATTGGCTTCGGGGCCAAAGGGGAAGCCGGTAATGTCTTCCGCACCGTCCTCTGTCAGCACGAGAATGTCGTGCTCGCGATAGCCGCCCGCGCCGGGAACGCCTTCGGGCAGCGACAGCATCGGCTCCATCGACACCACCATGCCCGACCGCAGCACGGTGTTGACGTCTTCGCGCAGTTCGACGCCGGCTTCCCGTCCATAATAATGGCTCAGCACGCCAAACGAATGGCCGTAGCCGAACGAGCGATAGCCGAGCAGGCCATGGTGACGGTAGATCTCGTTGAGTTCGGCTGCGATATCGCCGCAGCGCTTGCCCGGCCGTAGGATTTCGAGGCCGCGGCGATGCACGGCGCAGTTGATCTCCCAGATCTTCAGATGCGCGTCGCTGACGTGATCGAGGAACAGCGTGCGCTCCAGCGCAGTGTAATAGCCGGCGATCATCGGGAAACAGTTGAGCGAGAGGATGTCGCCGCTTTCAAGCTTGCGCGAGGTGACGGGGTTGTGCGCGCCATCGGTGTTGATCCCCGACTGGAACCAGACCCAGGTGTCCATCAGCTCCGCATGCGGGAAGCTTTCGGCGATATGGCGCACCATCGCCTGCGTGCCGGCGAGGGCGATCTCGTGCTCCGGCGCGCCCTCGCGGATGGCGTCGCGGATGGCGTAGCCGCCGATGTCGGCCGTGCGCGCGCCTTCGCGGATCAGCGCGATTTCTTCTTGAGACTTGATGGTGCGCATCCACATCGTCGACTGGCCGATATCGACGAAGTCCACGCCGGGCAGCGCCTCGACGAGCTGCCTGTGCAGGTCGAGGTTAATGTGGTCGAATTCGACGCCGACACGCTTGGCGCCTTTCAGCTCCTGCTGCAGCGCGTAAAAATAGTTGTCCTTGCGCCAGTCGGTGTAACTGACGTTGTCGCCGAAGGTGCGCCGCCACGGCTGGCCGGCGTCGATGCCGGCGGAAACCGAGACCGCGCGCGTTGGCGTGACGATGAAGGCGAACTTGCGGCCGAAATAGCAGTACAGGAAATCGGCGAAATAGTTGATGTTGTGGTAGGAGGTCAGCAAGGCGGCGTCGAGCTTCATTTCCTCCAGCGAGCAGCGCAGCGCATCCTGCCGGCGCTGCATTTCCGCGGCGCTGAACGTGCCCTTGGCCTTTTCGCCGTTGTGCATGATCTGCAGACGCAGCAATTCGTTGGTGGTCGGGCGCATGCTGTCTCCCTCGCCGCGGCGGCGGCTGACGATGTCGGCGAGGCTACGATCATTTGCGCGCGCAGGGGAAATGAGTAATGCAAATCGCGCCATTGGGGCCGCGCGCGGTCGCAGCCGCCCGCCCGGAAGCGCGTGCGCATCGCCGCGAAAGCGGCAATGGCAGGCGCCGGTTTGCGCTAGTAGCCGACGCCGGTGAGCAGGAACGTCGGGCAGGCGAGGATGGCGCATTCGCGGTTCTGCGACGCCGCCGCGACAAGGATGTCGGAGCCCGAGCCGGCCGACCAGCGGCCCGCCAGCCGTCGCAGGCCGCCTTGGGCGGCGCGCCCGCCGTGGCCGGCGCCGTGTAAAGAAGGCGCGCCGCGGCGAACGTATCTTGCACAAGTTCAGTCAAGGCCGCCTGCTTCAGATAGTCTCGCAAGGGCAAGACGCCGAAGCGTGAGTCCGCCGCGGCAATAGAAGACATCCAGCGCCGCTGTGGAATCGAGTGAGCGCGGGCCTAGCGGCCCAGCTCGAAGATGAGCCGTCCGCCATTTGCGACGAGCAGCGCGGCGCGCGAAGGCTCGAGCGCGCGCCCCCGTTGCAGCGACAGCAACGGAATCGTGGAGCGCAAGGTATCAGAGATGCCGTCGCGGTGGTCTAGGCTTCCCGCCAAGCTCCCAGGCCGTCGATCATGGCCGACGCCATCCGGCGATGCGTCGCCCGAACGCCGGCGTCCGAGGAAGCGCATGAAGTCAGGTGTCCAGCGAAAGGGACGAGAAAAGCCATGATCAATCGTCGAGATCTCATGCGCGGGGCGCTCGTCGGCGCCGGCGCTTTCGGCTTCGGCCGCGTCAATCCGGATTTTCTTTACAACTCGGCTTTCGCGGCGGAGAACCGGCCGGTGCGCTTCCTCGGCGCCGAAGCGCTGACCGGCAACTGGGACCCCACCACGCACACCAACCTCGGCCAGCTCATCGTCGAAGGCTTCGTGTTCGGCTATCTGACCCGCGCCCCGATGCGGCCGGAAAAGCCCGACGAACTCATCTTCGAGCTTGCGGAAGCGCTGACCCCGATCGACGAGCACACGATGGAGGTGAAGCTGCGCAAGGGCGTCAAGTTCCACAACGGCGAGCCCTTCACCTCCGCCGACGTCAAGGCGACCTACGAATACGGCTGCCTGCCGGATCGCCCGGCGCAATGGTATCCCGGCCAGGTCAAGATCGACATCGTCGACGATCACACCTGCCGCATCAACACCAAGGAGTATGGCTATCCCGCCGCGCTGTACTACTACCTGTCGTCGTTCCTGCCGATCATGTCGGCCAAGGACGTCGCCAACAAGAAGCAGCTCTCCGCGCGCATGAACGGCACCGGGCCGTTCAAATATATGGAGCAGCAGGGCGATACGACGGTTCTGGCGGCCAACGCCGATTTCTTCATGGGCGCGCCGAAAATTCCCGGCCTGAATTACCATTTCGTCGGCGACACGACGACGCGCACGCTCTCGCTGCTCAACGGCGAGGCCGACATCATCGAGCGACTGGAGGCCGAGCAGGTCGAGACGATCGCCAAGGACGCGCGCTTCAACATCCACAAGGCGCTGTCGGTGGAGAACAAATATCTGTTCTTCCGCTGCTCGAAGAAGCCGTTCGACGATCCGCGCATCCGGCTCGCGGCCTGCCATTCGATCGACCGCAAGCAGGTGCTCGAAGTGCTCGGCGTCTCCGGCGCCTTCTCCAAGGCGCATATCTCTCCCGTCAAGTTCGGCTATGTCGAGGTCGCCGATTATCCCGAATACGATCCGGACAAGGCGCAGGCGCTGCTGGCCGAAGCGGGTTTCCCGAAAGGCGAGGGGCTGCCGGAGCTGACCTATTACACCTCGGTCGGCTTCTATCCCAAGACCAAGGAATACGCCGAGCTGATAACGGGCATGCTGCAGGAGCAGGGCTTCAAGGTCAACCTGCAGACGCTCGAAGTCGCCGCCTGGGGCAACCTGCTGTATGACAAGCCCGGCGGCGGCGAAGGCAACATGATCGATTGCGGTTGGTGCACCGGCTCGCCCGAGCCCGATCTCGTCATCCGCACCCATTTCCACTCTTCGTCCAAGCGCATCACCGGCATCGTCGATCCCGAAATCGACGCCGTGCTCGACAAGGAGCGCAACGCGACCTCGATCGATGAGCGCAAGAAGATCCTGCAGACCATGACGCTGCCGATGCTCGCCAAGAAAGCTCCGGCGCTGGCGCTGTTCACCTCGGTGTTCATCCACGCCTACAACAAGAAGCTCGACGGGCTGTACATCTATCCCAACGGCATGCAGGATATGTCGAAAGCGACGCTGGCCTAAAGCGCGGTCCCGCCGCCTCCGCGCGCGGAGGCGGCGGCGCAGGAGAAAGGTTCGTTCATGCTGTTCCTCGAGTTTCTGGTCAAACGGATCTCGCAGGGCCTGCTCATCGTCGCCATCACGTCGTTCATCATCTTCACGCTGCTGCGGGTCGTGCCGGGCGACCCTGTCCGGTTGATCGTCGGCGGCATGGCGCCGCCCGACGTCGTCGAGCAGGTCGCGACCAAGATGGGCCTGCGCGACCCCATCGTGGTGCAATACGGCCGCTACATGGGCCGCTTGCTGCAAGGCGATATGGGGCAATCCTATCTGCGGCCGCGCAGCGGCATGATCGCGGCGGGCGGGCAATATATCGATCCCACCAAGTCGGACATGGCGCCGGTCGTCGATCTCATTCTGGAGCGCTTGCCTTACACGCTGCAACTGGGCGGGCTGGCGCTGGCGTTCGCGTTCCTCATGGCTTTCCCCATTGGCGTCGCCGGCGGGCTGCACCCCAACGGCTGGCAGAACAGCGTCGCCTTCGGCGTGCAATCGCTGTTTGTGTCGTTGCCCAACTTCTGGCTGGCGATCGTTCTGATCCTGTTCCTGTCGGTCAAGCTCGATTGGCTGCCGGCGCTCGGCTACAAGGGTTTCTCCTACACCATCCTGCCGGCGTTCGTTCTCGCGGTCGAGATCACGCCGTTCATCGTCCGCACGCTGACGACCTCGCTGGCCGAAGTGATGCAGGCCAACTTCATCGACGAGGCGCGCGTGCGCGGCCTGTCGCGGCGGCGCATCGTCTATTTCCACGCGTTGCGCAACGCTTCGGCCCCGCTCGTCAACCTGCTCGGCATCCAGTTGTCGACGCTGATCGGCGGCGTGCTGGTGATCGAATATATCTTCGACTATCCGGGCCTGGGCGACCTGACCGTCGTCTCCGTCGTCGGGCGCGATTTCCCTGTGATCCAGGGCATCGCGATCACCACCAGCGCCGTCTTCGTGTTCATCAACATCGTCGTGGACCTCGTGGCCTACATGATCGATCCCCGGGTGGAGCTTTGAGCGCCTCCGCCGGAAGCCTCGCCGGGCAGACCGTCGCCGCGGCGCCGCCGCGCAGCCGCTCGATCAACCGCCGAATCCTGGAAACGGCTTGGCGCATGTCGAGTTTCAAGCTCGGTTTCGCCGTGTTCCTGGTTCTGCTCATCGCCTCGCTGGTCGTGCCGCTGGTGTCGCCGATCAGCGCGACCAAGATGATCGTCAGGGACAAGTTCTTGCCGCCGCTGTTCCTCGGCGTGAAATGGGCGTGGATTCACCCGCTCGGCACCGACCAGCTCGGCCGCGACATGCTGATGCGTTGCCTGATCGGGCTGCAATATTCGCTGATGATCGGCGTCGTCACGGTGGCGCTGATCTTCGTCATCGGCTGCGGGCTCGGCCTGTTCGCCGGCTTCAAGGGGCGCTGGTGGGATCTCGTCATCATGCGCATCACCGACGCGCAATTGTCGATCCCGATGATCATCCTGGCGATCACCATTCTGGGCGTGTCGCGGCCGAACGTGCCGACAATCATCATTGTGCTGGCGCTGTCGGGCTGGCCGCTCTACGCCCGCGTCGCCCGCAGCGCCGCGGTGACCGAGCGCGGCAAGGAATATGTGCGCGGCTTGCGCGTGCTCGGCGCCAGCGACTGGCGCATCCTGTTGTTGTTCGCCGCCCCCAACATCCTGCCGCCGATCGCCTTCGTCGCGGTGCTCGACGTCGCCCGGATGATGATCTTCGAGGCGATCCTGGGCTTTCTCGGACTTGGCGTGCAGCCGCCGACGCCGAGCTTCGGCAGCATCATCGCCGACAGCCGCAAATACCTGATCAACGCCTGGTGGATCGCCACCAGCCCCGGGGTGTTTCTGGCGCTGGCGCTGACGTCGATCAACCTGATGGGCTCCTCGCTGGAGAAGGCGCGCAACCGCATCTTCGGGGGGCTGTGATGGATCGCTCGCTCATCCTCGACGTCGCCGACCTCAAGGTCGGGCCGACGGCGCCGGGCGCCGCGCCGATCCTCGACGGCGTCTCGTTCAAGCTTCACTCGGCGGAGATCTTTGGCGTCTACGGCGCCAGCGGGGCGGGCAAGACGATGCTGAGCCGGGCGCTGGCCAACTGGCTGCCCGAGACGCTCGCCTATCGCGGCGGCTCCGTCAGCTTCGCCGGCGCCGACATCCTCAGCAAGGGCGGCGATTTCCGCGTCGGGCGCGACATCGCCTATATCGGCTCCAAGCCGCAATCCTCGCTCGACCCGACGACGCCGGTGGGCGCCCAGATCGCCGAGAAGCTGCGCGGCGTGCGGCCCGACTGGAGCGCGCGCGAGTGCCGCGAGCGCGTGATCGATCTGCTCGGCGAGGTGCACATCCCCTCGCCGAAGGAACGCTATTGGGACTACCCGTCGAAATTCTCCGGCGGCATGATGCAGCGGGCGATGATCGTCGACGCCATCTGCGCCGAGCCGGTCGTGCTGATCGCCGACAACGTGACGCAGCCGCTCGACGTCACCATCGGCGCGCAGATCGTCGCGCTGCTGCATGATCTCTGCCTGCGGCTCAAAATGGCGACAATCTATCTGTCGTCGTCGCTGCCGACGCTTGGCCAGTTCGGCAACCAGACCGCGGTGCTGCACGGCGGCCGGTTGGTGGAGACGCAGGCCTTCGCCGATCTCATCGCCAGGCCGCAGACCGAGCACACGCGCGCAGCCATCGCCAGCGTGCCGCGCATCTGGTCGACCGCCGAGGGACCGCTGGCGCGCTCGGTGTCGGAGGGCGAGCAGCCGTTGATGCGGGTCGAGGCCGTGCATCGCACCTACAAGGTGCGCAAGAAGGGCCACTTCAACGCGTTCTCGCACGTGCAGGCGGTGCGCGGGGTGACGCTCGACATCATGCCGCGCGAGAACTTCGGCATCGTCGGCGAGTCCGGCTGCGGCAAGTCGACGCTGACGCGGCTGCTGGCTTGGTTGGAGCGGCCGGACCGCGGCGCCATCGTGATGAACGGCGTCTCGCTCGGCGAGCTTTCGCCGCGCAAGCTGATCGCCAAGCGCAACGAGTTCCAGCTTCTGCTACAGGACCCCTACAACGCGCTGCCGCCGCGCACCACGGTCGGCCGCATGATCGAGGAGAGCTTGCGCATCCGTGGCGGCCTCTCCGGCAAGGCGTTGCGGGCGCGGGTGCGCGACGCGATGGCGGAGGTCGGGCTTTCGGCGCAGCTCTACGACGAGTTGCCCAATGCGCTCTCCACCAGCGACCGCCAGCGCATCTCGATTGCGCGCGCACTGATCCTCGATCCGAAGCTGCTCATCCTCGACGAGACCTTGTCGTCGCTCGACCAGCGCGAGCAGGGCAAGCTGATCGAATTGTTCTCGCGGCTGCAGGAAAAGAACGATCTCACCTATGTCTTCATCTCGCACGATCTCGCCATGGTGCGGAAAGTCTGCACCCGCATCGCGGTGATGTATCTGGGCGAGATGGTCGAGATCGCCGACAACCGCGACCTGTTCTTCGATCCCCGCCACCCCTACACCAAGGCTTTGCTGTCGGCGGCGCCGACACTGGAGCCCAAGCCCGTCGAAGCGCGCGTCTATCTGCTCGAAGGCGAGCCGCCGAGCCCGATCGAGATTTCGCCGGGCTGTTCTTTCGCCTCGCGCTGCCCGCACGCCTTCGCCCGCTGCCGCGTCGAGACGCCGCTGCTGAAGGCCTCCGCGCCCGGCCGGCTCGCCGCCTGCCATCTGCTCGACGAGGCGCCGGGCGACAAGGCGGCGGCTTAAAGTTCAGGCGCGCGGCTGCAGCGGCCAGTCCATTGCGAACCCGCGCATGTCTTCCAGTGCCTTGGCGATCTGCAACACGCCGAGATCGTCGCAGCGATGGCCGACGATCTGCACGCCTATCGGCAACCCGCGGCCGTCGAAGCCCATGTTGATCGTGCCGGCCGGCTGTCCGGTCTGGTTGAACGGCGCCGTGTAGACCGTATGGGCGAGCGGCATGGCGCGATCCGGGCCGGGCTCCTCGGCGGGAAAGTTGACCATCGGCAGCGTCGGCGCGATCAGATAGTCGTAGGGCTCGAAGGCCGCGAGCAGCTGCGCCTTCATCCGCGTGATGGCGGCAAGCGCGCGATAGAGATCGGTCGCCCGATACTCCTTCGCCTTCAGCGCCCAGTCGCGCACATAGGGGTTGAGCCCGTCCGGCCCATGCGGCGGCAGGTTTTCGATCTCGACCAGGCCGCGGGTCTGGAAGAAATAGTCCATCGGCGCATAGGCGTCCCAGTCGAACGGCGAGACGAACGGCTCGACCGCGGCGTCCGCGTCGGCGAGCAGGCGGCCCGCCGTCTCGACGGCCTCGCGCACGGGCGCCTCGACCTCGGGACCGAAACCGATATCGGTCAGCACGCCGATGCGCAGGCCCTTGAGGTCGCGCCCGAGCCGCTGGTGATAGGGCGTCCCTTCGTCCGGAAACGCCCAGGTGTCGCGCTCGTCGAAGCGGCAGAGCACGGTCAGCAGGCGCGCGACGTCCTCGACCCGGCGGCCCATCGGCCCGGCCATGCGCATGAAATCGGCCGGCAGATGCGCGACGCGGCCATGCGTCGGCTTCAGCGAGGCGAGGCCGCAATGGCCGGCCGGCAGCCGCACCGAGCCGGCGATGTCGGTGCCGATGCTGACGAAGCCGACGCCCGCCGCGAGCGAGGCGCCCGCGCCGGCCGAGGAGCCGCCGGTGTTCCACTTGAGGCCCCAGGGATTGCGGGTGACGCCGAAAAGCGAGCTAAGGCCGGAGGCCATCAGGCCGCAATCGGGCATGGCGGTCTTGGCGAACACCGGCGCCCCGGTCGCCATCAGCGCCATCGCCGGCGGCGAATCGTAGTTGGACGGCGGAATGTCGGCGTTCCCCTTGATGCCGTGATGATAGGGCCAGCCGATCATCGCCACGCTGTCCTTGACCGTCATCGGAACGCCGTCGAGCAGCCCGAGCGGTTCGCCGCGGCGCCAGCGCGCTTCCGACGCCTGCGCCCCCGCTAGCGCCTGCTCGGGGCGGAAGCAGAACAGCGCGTTGATCGCGGGATTGACCGCCTCGGCGTGGTCTAGCGTCTCGCGCATGACCTCGACCGGCGACAGCCCGGCCGAGGCGTAGGCGCGCATCAGTTCGGCCAGGCTCAGCTGCGCCAGTTCCCGTATCGCCATCGCCCGCCGCTCCCGCTCTTGCAGCGCGAGATAGCGGCGCCGGCGGCGGGGCGGGTAGGGCGATGGGCGGTGAGGCAACATTTGGTGGAGTCGCGGACATCCCCCTGCGCCGCGTTCGTCGCGACACTGGCGGCGGTATCGGGGAAATGGGCGAGCGCATGAGCAGGTTCGACGAGGAGCGCCGTCTCGCATTGGCGGGGGCGGCGTCGGTTCCCGGATGGGAGGGACGCGACCTCGTCGCCGAGCCCGCCATCGCCGTGCTCGCCTCGCCGAGCTGGCGCGGCGTCGACGGCGCGCCGTGGCGGGTGAGGGCGGGCGACGATAGCCTGCTGGTCAAGGTGATGGACCCCGACGCCGCGTTCTACATCGACCTCGCCACGACATTCCTGGCCGCCCGGCGCGCATCCGACCTCGGCGTCGGGCCGAAAGTGTTCGCCGCCGACGAGGCGACCGGCGTGCTGGTGATGCAGGATCTCGACCGCGGCTGGCGGGTCGGCACCCTCGACCGGCTGCTGGAGCCGGCAATCGTCGACGCCGTCCTCGCCGCGCGGCGCAAGTTCCAGACGAGCGGGCCGCTGCCGAAGACGGCGGGCGTGTTCGACGAGATCGAGCGCTTCTACGCGGTCGCCAAGGCGGTCGACGCGCAACTGCCGGTCGACGCCGGCTGGCTGGTCGACGAGCTGCGTTTCGCCGGCGGAGCGCTCAAGGGTCTAAACATCGTCCGCGCGCCGATCCACGGCGACGGCAATGTCTCCAACCTGATGATCAGCGATTCCGGCGAGATTAGGCTGATCGACTGGGACCGCGCAACGACCGCCGACCCCTTGGAGGACGTCGGCAGTTTCCTGGCCGAGGCGTTCGAGCAGGAGCCGGAGGCGCGCGACGCGTTCGATCGCAACTATCCCGGCCTGGGCGAAGCCGCGTTCAATCGCGCGCGCGTCTATGGCGTCGCCGACGATCTCAGATGGGGGCTGATCGGCGCAGTGGTGGCGGCGAAGTCGCCGCGCAACACGCACGAATTCTACAAGTTTGCGAGCTGGCGGTTCCTGCGCTGCCGGATGGCCGTGCGGGCGCCGCGCTTCGGCGAACAGCTCAGGAGAATGACATGAGCCTCAAGCGCAGGGTCGGCGAGGCGCGCTCGCCGCACGAGAAAAACGTCGAGGCCGCCATCGCCCGCGTGCCGCAATGGCGCGGCCGCACGGCGCAATACGTCTCGCTGGTCGGCGGCCTGATGAACCAGAACTGGCTGGTCGAGATCGAGGGCGAGACGCGGCGGTTCTTCGTCAAGGTGCCGGGCGCGGGTTCGGAGATGTTCATCAACCGCGTCACCGCCAACGAGGCGGCGCGCAACGCCCACGCCATCGGCGTCGCGCCGGAGGTGATCTTCTTCGACGCCTCCGATGGCCTGGAGGTCAGCGAGTTCCTGGAGGGCTATCGCGCCTGCACCAACGCCGATTTCGGCGATCCCGCGATCCGCTCCGACGCGCTCGCGCTCTATCGCCGGGTCCACGCCGGGCCGCGGCTGCAACAGACCAAGACGATCTTCGACATGATCGACGAGCATATCGCGCAGGGGCGCGAGTTGGGCTCGGCGTTTCCCGTCGACATGGCGTGGCTCGAGCATCGCTATGCGCAGGCGAAGGCCGCGTTTCTCGCCGCCGGGCTCGACATCGTGCCCTGCTTCAACGATCCGATGCCCGGCAACTTCCTGATCGGCGCCGACCCGGCCGCGCCCAAGCCGATGCGGCTGATCGACTACGAATTCGCCTCCAACAACGAGCGCAGCTACGAACTCGGCGTGCTGTTCGCGGAGATGTTCTACGACGAGCGGCTGACGGAGGATCTGGTCGCCGAATATCTCGGCGAGCGCCGCTCCGACATGGTGGCGCGGGTGGTGATCAACCGAGCGCTGGCGGACCTGAAATGGGCGTCGTGGGCGGTCGTCAACCGCAGGCTGAATACGTGGGACTTCGATTATCAGAAATACGGCGCATGGAAATACATGCGCGCGCGCGACATCATGTACGATCCGCGCTGGGAGGCGTGGCTGCGGCGGATATAACTCGGCGCCGTCGCCGTCATGGCCGGGTTTGTCCCGGCCATGACGGAAACCTACGGTCCAAAGCCGTAAAGCCGCCCCCTACCGCAGCGCCTCCAGCGCCTGCCGCATCAGCTCCGGCGTCGCCGCGGCGACGACGCGCCCGTCCGACGACGGGTTCAGCTCGTCGCCATGCCAGTCGCGCATGAGGCCGCCGGCGCCCTCCACCACGGGAATCAGCGCCATATAGTCGAACGGCTTCAGCGAGGTCTCGACCACGAGATCGCAATGGCCGGAGGCGAGCAGGGCGTATTGATAGCAATCGCCGCCGAAGCGACGAAACAGACACCGACGGCTCAGCGCGTCGTAGCGCTCCCAGTCGCGCGAGCTGAAGAAATCCGGCGACGAGGTATAGATCTGCGCCTGCGCCAACTCCGTCACCGCGCTCGCGCGCGCCGGCGCGCCGTTGAACACCGTGCCCGCCGCCGCGCCGACCCAGCGCTCGCGCAGCGAGGGCATCTCGACCACGCCGAACATCGCGCGCTCGCCGTCAGCCAGCGCGATCAGCACGCCGAACAGCGGCATCCCGGTGATGAAGCTTTTGGTGCCGTCGATGGGATCGAGATACCAGGTGAAGCGCTCCCCCGGCGTATGGCCCATTTCCTCGCCGACGACGCCGTGCCGGGGATAGCGCGCCGCGATCCGTTCGCGCAGTTCGCGCTCGATTGCCTGGTCGGCGACGGTGACCGGCGAAAGGTCCTGCTTGCGTTCGAAGCCGATGGGCGTGCGAAAATAGCGCAGCGCAATCGCCCGCGCGGCGTCGGCGAGTTCGTGGCCGAACGCCGTCAGTTCCGCGACGTCGGGCGCGAGTTCAGTTTCCATCGCATCCCCCTGACGCAAGCGGCGGCGCTTCAACCATGAACCAAGGCGTCGGCTTTGTCCTCGATCCGGTAGGCGCGCAGCGCCCCGAGCGCCGCGGCGCGCACGTCGCGCTCCTCGCTCGGACGCGCCGTCTGCCGCACGTCGCGCGGCGCCATCTTGAAATGGCGGCTGAAGCTGCGGGAAAAATGCGACACGTTCTTGAACCCGACCTCGTAGGCGACCTCCGAAACCGTGCGCCGGCCCGAGGGGTCGGCGACTAGCATCTCGTAGGCGCGCTGCAGCCGCTTGGTCTGCACGAACTGGCCGACCGTGGTGTCGTCGTCGTTGAACAGGCTGTAGAGATAGCTCACCGAGATGCGGCTGCTCGCCGCGATCGTCCTGGGACACAGATCCTGATCGCCGAGGTTGGCCTCGATGAACTCGAAGATGCGCCGGCGCAGGTGATAGCGCCCGTTGCGCACGTCGAGGACGCCGCCCCTGTCTTCCGCCGCCAGCGTCAGCGCCACGATGCTGACGATCTCGGTCGCCAGCGCTTCCGGGTTGGGCGGATGTCCGCTCGCGAACAGTTCCGCCACGCCGCGCAGGAAATCGACCAGCAGCCGGCTCATATGCGGGTTCGGCTGGAACCGCCGCTCCGCGTGATCCTCGACCGAGGCGATGCGGCCCTTCAGGTCGGCGGCGGGCAGGCTGACGATGGCCGCCTTGCCGCCGCGCTCGACTTCAAGCTCGAACGACGACTTGAGGCCGAGCAGGACATATTCGCCCTCGGCCAGCCGCTCGGCTCGGCCTTGCTGGCGATAACGCAGCCCGGCGCGGGTTGGGAAGGCGATCAGATACGGCGGCTCGAGTCCGCGCCCTCTGCCCGCCGCCTCGGCGAGGAAATCGGCCTGCGTCACAATCCCCGTCGCGAGATGGATCGCGACGCGGCCGATCTCGATCCGGCTCAGCATGGCGGCGCGCGCTTGAGGTTCGAGACTGAGCATGGCGCATCTCCTCAGAGGATTTCGCGAGACGGGGCGGCGACGAGGATTTCCGTGCCGGCGGCGCGCAAAGCGTCCGCCAGCGCGCCGCTCGGCGTCGCATCGGTGACGAGCCGGTCGATTTCGCTCCACTTGGCGTAGACGCTGAGCGCGCGCTGCTCGAACTTGGCGCCGTCGGCGACCAGGATCGCCTCCGAGGCGCGCTTGACCATGGCGCCGTAGATCGCGCCCGCCTCGTCGTCGGCGTCGTGGACCCCGCGCGCGTCGATCCCGGTCGCGCCGACGATGGCGCGGTTGGCCTCGTAGCTGTCGATGCTCATGATCGTCTGCGCGCCATATACATAGCCTTCGCCGGCGTGATAGCGGCCGGGGCAGACCAGCACGCGGATCGTCGGGTTGACGCCGAGCGCGGCGGCGATGGCGAAATCGTGGGTGACGACGGTGATGTCGTTGACGCCGGCGGCGAGCGCGCGGGCGACATGGTAGGTGGTGGCGCCTGCGCCCATCATCAGCACCTCCTTGGGGCGGATCGCCGCGACGACGGCCGCGGCCATCGCCTCGCGCGCCGCGACCCGCAACGACTTGCGGTTCTCGACCGTCGGCTCATGCGCGAACGGTCGCGCCGCGCCGCCATAGGTCCGGTTGATCAGCTTTCGTTCGTGCAGCTCCATCAGGTCGCGACGGATGGTTTCGCCCGAAACGCCAAGCGCGTCGGCGAGTTCGGACGCGCGCAGCATCGGCGTCGCCGTGAGCTGCGCGACGATGTGGCGCTGGCGCTCCGATTTGGAGAGACGCTCACGCTCCAAACCGGCGAGCTTGGCCGCCGACGTTTCCTCACGCCCCATGTTTTGCCCCGAACGAAAGCGTTCGTTGACGCTTGGCTGAGCGAGAGGTTGATATGAAGCCGGTTGGATGTCTACACCAAATATGTGGCAAGTTCCGCAATTTCTGCGCAACGGCGCCGCACAAACGTTCAGACATGATCGATCCCGCGCCGCCGTTTCTTGCATTCCTGTTCTTTCGCTCCAGCCCGATTGTGGAGCTTTCCTCATCCTGCGACGCTGCCGCAGGCGGCGGCGTGGAGCGGGAGAATGCAGGCGGGCAAGGAAATCCTGGCGCTCAACGCCTTCGACGGCGCCTCCGCGGAGGCGCTCGATCCGGCGTTAAATGAGGCGGTGCGCCGCCGGCTCGCGCATTTCGGCGCCCGTTCGGTGCTGTTCTACCAACAGCCGATCCGCATGGCCCGCGCCGAGGGCGTCTGGATGTACGACGTCGACGGGCGGCGCTACCTCGACCTCTACAACAACGTGCCCTCGGTCGGACATTGCCACCTCAGGGTCGCCGAGGCCGTGGCGCGCCAGATGGCGCAACTCAACGTGCATTCGCGCTATCTGTCCGACATCGTCGACGATTACGCCGAACGGCTGCTGGCGACGTTTCCGGCCCCGATCCGCCACGTCGTCCTCACCTGCACCGGCAGCGAAGCCAACGATCTGGCGCTGCGCATCGCGCAAGCCGCGACCGGGGGGACCGGAGTCGTGGTCACCCAATCGGCCTATCACGGCAACACCGCGGCCGTGACCGCCGTCTCGCCGTCCTCGCAACCGGGCAAGCCGCTGGCGCCGTATGTGCGCGCGATCCCCCCGCCGGACGGCTACCGCGCGCCAACGGCCGATCTCGCCGCACGCTTCGCCGCCGACCTCGCCGCCGCGATTGACGATCTCGAGCGCAGCGGCGTCAGGTTCTCGGCGCTGCTGCTCGACAGCGTGTTTTCCAGCGACGGCGTGTTCGCCGATCCCGCCGGCTTTCTCGCCCCCGCCGTCGAGACGGCGCGGCGGCGCGGCGGGCTGTTGATCGCCGACGAGGTGCAGCCGGGGTTCGGACGCACCGGCGCCTCGATGTGGGGTTTTGCGCGCCACGGCGTCGTCCCCGACATCGTCACCCTGGGCAAGCCGATGGGCAACGGCTTCCCGATGGGCGGCGTCGCGACGCGGCCCGACCTGCTCGACAGGTTCACGGCGCAAGTCAAATACTTCAACACGTTCGGCGCCAATCCGGTCGCCGCCGCGGCGGGGCTGGCGGTGCTCGACGTCATCCGCGACGAGAAGCTGATCGAGAACGCCGCCGCGACCGGCGCCTATCTGCTCGAAGGCCTGCGCGCGCTGGCCAACCGCCACGCCGCGATCGGCGACGTGCGCGGCGCCGGCCTGTTCATCGGCGTCGAACTGGTGCGCGACCGCGCCCTGAAGACGCCGGCGCCGGAGCTGGCGACCGCCGCGATCAACGGACTGCGGCGCGAAGGCGTGCTGATCGGCGCGGCCGGCGCGTTCGGGAACACGCTGAAGATCAGGCCGCCGCTGCCTTTCGCGCGCGAGCACGCCGACCAAGCGCTCGCCGCGTTCGACGCTGTCCTCAGCCGTTTGTAAGAGACCTCGATGCGCTGTCCGCCCCGGTTCGCCGCCCGTTTCGAGAGTTTTTCCGCCATCGGCGCCACCGGCGACGGCGGCGTGCATCGCGTCGAGGGCACGCAAGCCAACGGCGCGGCCCGCCGCCAGCTCGTCGCCTGGCTCACGCAAGACGGCTTCGACGTCAGGGTGGACCGGGTCGGCAACATCTTCGGTCTGCTGCAGCTCGCCGGCCCGGAGGCGCCCTGGATCCTGGCCGGCAGCCACATCGACAGCCAGCCTTACGGCGGCCGCTTCGACGGGGCTTACGGCGTCATCGCCGCGCTGGAGGCGGCCTGCGAGGTGCGCGCGCGTGTCGCGCCGGGAGCGGCGCCGAAATGCAATCTCGCGGTCGTCTCCTGGTCGGGCGAGGAGGGCGCGCGCTTCAAGACGCTGCTTGGCTCGCGCGCCTTCGCCGGCGTGACGCCGGTCGAGGACATTCTCGCCGACCGCGACGTCGCCGGCGTCAGCCTGCGCGACGCGCTCGAACGCATCGGCTTCCTCGGGCAAGACGCAGCGCCGCCGCTTCCGGCGGCCTATGTGGAGCTGCATGTGGAATGCGGCGCCATGCTGGAAGGGCAAGGGCGCCTCGGCATATTCGAGCGCTGGTGGGGCGCGCACAAGCTCGACGTCACCTTTCTCGGCGAGGCCGCGCACACCGGGCCGACGCCGATGGCGAAGCGCCGCGACGCGCTCTACGGCGCGGCGCAAATCATCGCCGGCGTGCGCCATCTCGCCGACGCCGCCCCGGTTGGCGACTTGCACACCTCCGTCGGCAAGCTGACAGTGGTTCCCAATTCCCCGAACGTAGTGCCGAGCGCAGTCACCGCCGCGGTGGAGCTGCGCTCGCCGAAAGCCGAGGTGATCTCGGCAGCGCGTGATCGTTTGATGGAGATGGTCTCGGTCGCCTGCGCGACGGCGCGGCTCTCCTACCGCATCGACCGCGACGATCTCCGGCTGCCCGGGCGGTTCGACGAGAAACTCGGCGCCTTGGCGCGACGCATCGCGGCGTGGCACGGGCTGCAGCCGACCGGCGTCGAGACCATGCCCGGCCACGACGCGATTACGCTGGCGCCGTTCTGTCCGGCGCTGATGCTGACGGTGCCGAGCCGCGACGGCCTCTGCCACCATCCCGACGAATGGAGCGCGCCGGAAGATCTCGAACTGGGCGCGGCGTGGCTCGTCGGGGTGCTTCGCAGCCTCGTGCTCGACGGCCCGCCCACGGCGGCTTAGCGAAAGGCGCTTGCAAGGAGGTAAAGGGCGAGTTGGCGCTCCCTAGGGGACCCAAGGATACTAATTAGTACAATACAATAAGCAACGGTTTGGTGAGCATCTCCGCCTTGAAAGGTCAGGGAGAAATTTTGCCCGTCCCAAACCCATATCTACCGCTTACGAACCACGAATTTGCTTAGGAGCAACCGATATGATCGACATTCACAACAATGCTGAAATGGGAAAGCTCATCACAGCCCTGGCCGAGAGGATCGCGACGACCATTTTGGCAGACGCTTTCATGGAAGATTACGAATCCGAGTTGGACGAGGAAATAGGTGAATTATTGGAAGCTGCGAATGCACTGCATACGTTGAACTACCCCATCCCCTTCGTTGTGCAGGAAGTGTTCAGGCTTCACGGAGAATGTCACCTACGCGATGTTCAAGTGGACTAATTGAAAGAGTCGTAATTTCGAGTATTACTACCTATAATCTCGCTATACAGTCGCTATTCATGAAGGAGGGCGTCACGCGCCCTCCAATTTTGAATGAGGGTTCACCCGATCTGACCTACGGTGAGCTTTGCTCTGTACTGAGGGGGAGCTGATTTAGCAGCCTACGGATGTCGCGCCAGTTCGGCATCTCGCGGTCGAGCGCTGCGAAGAAGTCGGGCGAATGAGTCGGCCACACCAGGTGCAACAGCTCATGAAGCGTCACATAGTCCAGGCACTCAGCGGGCTTCTTGGCTAAGTCCGTGTTCAGACGAACGTTTCGGCTCTTCGGATTGCAACTGCCCCACTTGGTCTTCATCCGCTGCACGAAGAGCCGGTTCAGCGAGACCCCTAAGCAAGACTCCAATTTCCGGACGCGGGGCTCCGCCGCTTGCCGCACCTCGGCGCGATACCAAGCCTCTAGCACAGCTCGGCGATCGTCGACTGAAGCGCCAGGGCGGATGCGTAGCGTTAGCTTCCCCGGCCTCAGGCGCACCCCGGCCGCTCCATCCGTTGCCGCCACCTGCAGCAGGACTCTCTGGCCCCAAACGAAGTGACTTTCTCTCTCGAGATATTCGCGCGGCGGCTCGCGCTCCTGTGCCGCGAGCTTGCGCTGGTGACGCCTAATCCAGGGCAGGCGCGATGCGGCGAAGGCGCGGATCGCGTCAAGGCTTGCCCGCTGCGGTACGGCGATCCGCACGCGCCCCGTTACTGGCAGCACGCTGAGGTGCATATTCTTGATGTCTTTGTGAATAATCTCGACATCAAGGCCGCCGAGCTGGATCGTGATCGCCATCAATACTCTTTCTGATGGTACAAGATGGCGAAGATGCGCTCGGTCGCAGCCTCGTCGTTCACGATCCCCCAGATCAGCTTTCTAACCTGCTGTTCGCGCGCCAGCACGCCGCGCCAGTCGGCAGGCGCTCGCGTCCTGACGGCTGCGTCGATCCTGGCGGCGAGGCCGGCGTCCTTACCGAGATTGTTGTAGAGGGCTCGCTGCCCCTCGGTTCGGATGCTCGGGGGCCGGTCGCCGTCGTCGCCTGCGCGGACCTTGGTCACCAGCTCCGCGATCTGCTTTAGATACTCCTCATAGGCCAGTGCTTTTTCCCTGCGCGCCTGGATGATCTCGGCGAGCAGCTTCGACAGCTTCTCGTAGAAGGCCGGGTCGCTCATGCGCTCCTTGACGATCGTCGCGCGCACGTTGTTCTCGATCGTCTCGGCGACGGCGTCCTTGCTGCGTTTAATCGGCTCGGGCATGGCGTCGATCGCGCTCTCGATCCCGATCTTCTCGACGATGTCGAGCAGGGACATCTCGTCGAAAGGCGAGATTTTCCGGGGCTCCTTCGCCTCGATATAGGTGTCGATCAGGTGCCGCATGTCGGCTTCGTAAGCCTTCAAGTCCAGCGTCTCGCCGCTCGCCATACGGACAACGTCGCGGATACGGACATAGTCGGCGACGGCGCGCTTGATCCTGTCGGCTTGTGTCGCGTCGTAGCCGGCCAGATCGAGTTCGTTGGCGATCTCGGCGAAGGCTCCGACGAGAGCGGCGCAGGCTTTGTAGAACGCCGCGCGGAGACTGGCACGCTCGGCGACTTCTTCGGGTATCTCGGTGTTGCCGCAGAAGTAGCGCCGGTGGGCGTCGTCGTCGCGGGGTGGCGGCACGGGCTCGCAGATCAGGTGGGCGGCTTCCAGAGCGTCGTCGAGCCGCTTGCGGCATTTGGCCAGCCGATCCGGCAGGACGACCTCCGGGCCTATGCCTGGAGCCGTGGTGTCGAGCTCCGACGTGTAGACCTTGAGCGCGCCCTGGACTTTCTCCAGCAGGCTCTTGAAGTCGACGATGTAGCCGAACGGCTTGTCGTCGCCGTCCAGCCGGTTGGTGCGGCAGATGGCCTGGAACAGGCCGTGGTCCTGCATCGTCTTGTCGATGTAGAGGTAGGTGCAACTCGGCGCGTCGAAGCCGGTCAACAGCTTATCCACGACGATCAGCAGCTTCATCGTCGCCGGCTCCTTGAGGAAGAGCTTCTTGGCGGTCGCCTCGTAGACCTCCGTCTTCGTCATCCCAGGGTGGGCGGGCACGTCCTTCAAAATGTCCTGGTAGATGTTGAAGACGAACTGCTTGTCCGTCTCGGTCGAGGCTCCGGTGTCCTCCCTTGAGATGTCGGAGGCGTGCGGGTTGTAGGAGGTGACGACCGCGCAGTGGCCCTTGAACATGGTCTTCTGGAAGAGCGCGTAATACTTGCACGCCTCGAAGATGCTGCCGGCGACCAGCATGGCCGTTCCGCGTGCACTCATCAGACGCCGCTTCGTCCCGAAGTCATGCAGGATGTCCATGACGATCCGCTCCATGCGGGATCGCGAGCTGAGCACGTTCTGCATCGTGCCCCACTGCTTGCGCAGCTCGTTCTTCTGCCAGTCGTTCAGGCCGCTTGTCTTCGCCTCGAACCAGGCGTCGATCCGGTCCTGGCTGCCCAGCGTCTGATCGACGTCGCGGGCCTCGTACAGCAGATCGAGCACGATGCCGTCCTCGACCGCCTCGCTGTACTTGTAGGTGTGGATGTAGCTGCCGAAGACCGCCAGGCTGGTCGCCTTGTCCTTCTTGAGCAGCGGCGTGCCGGTTAAGCCGATGAAGACCGCGCCGGGCAGCAGCGCCTTCATGGTCCGGTGCAGCCGGCCGCTCTGGGTGCGATGGCACTCGTCCACGAAGATGAAGAGGTCGCCGATCGGCTTCGGGGCCGTCGCCTCCAGCTCGCGGATAAAGCGGTCGAAATTGCCGTCGTCGTGCTGCCCGAATTTATGGACTAGCGAGCAGATCAGGCGCGGCGTCGGCGCGCCGGAGATCAGCGCCATCAGGTCGGCTCCACTCGTGGTGCGGCGGATGTCGTGGCCGGCGTTGGCGAAGTTGCCCTCGATCTGCTCGTCCAGCTCGTCGCGATCCGTGACCACGATGACGCGGGCGTGCGGGTTGTTCTCCAATATCCAGTGCGCCAGCAGGATCATGACGATGCTCTTGCCCGAGCCCTGCGTGTGCCAGATGATGCCTCCCTCGCGCTTCCTGATGCGCTCCTGGGCGGCCTTGACGCCAAAATACTGGTGCACGCGCGGCAGTTTTTTCTGCCCGGCGTCGAACAGCACGAAGTCGTGCATCAGCTCCAGCAGACGGCGCTTCTCGCACAGCTTTAAGAGGTATTTGTCGAGCTTGATCTCCGTGTCGTCCCGCTCGTCTTCTTTCCAGGTCAGAAAGTATTTCTCTTCAGTCTTGATCGTGCCGTAGCGCAGCCCCTGACTATCGTTGCCCGCGAAGACAAACTGGATAGTCGTGAAGAACCACTCATTGAACTCGCGCCTCTGGTTCGAGCATAGCTGGCCGATACCATCCGATATTGAGACGTGGCTCGCCTTCAGCTCGATGACGCCGATCGCGATCCCGTTGATGTAGAGCACGATGTCCGGCCGCCGCTCGTAGCCGCCAAGCAGCGTGACCTCCTCGGCGATGGCGAAGTCGTTCCGCTCGGGGCGCTCCCAGTCGATCAGGGGGACCGTCTCGGACGGCAGGCTGGGCTCGGGCTTGACCGAGACGCCGTAGCGCAGCACCTCGTAGACGGCCTTGTTGTTCTGGTAGAGGCTGCGGCTGTGGTTCGTAGCCTCGCGGCGCAGGCGTTCGAGAACGGCGGCCGCCTGGGCGTCGCTGAAGCCCCGCGAGCGCACGTTGGCCGCGAACAGGTCCTCCTCGATGTTCTTGTTGGCCCGATCCGTCCAGTCGCCGAGATAGCGCCACCCGAGCCGCGTCTGGAACAGCGCCACGACGCGGTTCTGGGTCGCTCGCTCGGAGTGTCCGGTCATGTCTTCACCAGTTTGAAACGGATTTCGTATCGAAAAAAGGTGAGGTTCGGCACGACGGCGAGCGCCCAGCGCAGCTTCTGGTCCTCCTCCAAGGCGATGATGGCCCCCTCGACGATCTGGTCGGGCTCGGCGATCTCGCTCTTGACGAAGCCCATGTAGCGCAGCGCCTGGCCGACCACGACGTCGGTCGCGCGCCCGCGCTTCAGCTCGACCACCAGCAGGCGCTTGCGGTCCTTGCTGATGGCGAGGATGTCGATCGGGCCGGCGTCGGTCGGGTACTGCTGGCCGACCTTCGCGCCGTCCTCCTCGAAGATCGTGTAGCCGCCGCCCAGCTCAGTCTGATCCCAGTTCGCGACCAGGAACGCCTCCAGATGCTTCTCCATCGCGAAGGTGGCGGGGTCCTCGATCACGGGGTCTGAAGCCACGATGACTGGCGCGGCAGGCACGGTCTTGAGGAAGGTTTCGATCTCGGCCGCATATGGCGTCACGGAGCTTGCGGCGCTCCCAGAACTCATGGCGGCTCGCAGCGCCTCGCTCATGGCCTCGCGCGCGATCGCGACATCGAGCCAGCGGACGCGGCGGCGGTGCGGCAGCGGGCCGCCGGGGACGTAGTAATAGCCGCCCGTGACGTCGCCGACGCGGTAGGAGCCCGCGCCATCGGGGCAGAGCACGATGTCGCCGTCGTTGATGCCCTTGCCGATGGTCCAGAGCGCCCCACAGGCGAGGCCGGCCGTGACCTTGGACTTACCGGGATGGCCGGCGAGAAAGACCGGGATGAACTTCTTGTTGAACTCGCGCCACTGCTCGGGCAGCGCGCGGCTGAGGTCCTCGTTAATCTCGAAGTCCGCGCCGATGAAGCCGCCCGCGAAGCACTCCGCCGCGAAGGCGCTGCCCTTCCCGAGCATGACACGGTAGTAGGACTTCATACGAGCCGCACCTCCCCTGTCAGCAGCGCCTGCATCATGCCCTGCTTGATGTCGCGCGCCTTGGAGAGTTTGGCCTCCAGTCCAGCGAGTTCGGCGTCTATGTCGGAGAGGACAGTGGCGATGGCGTACTGCTCGTCCCTGTCCCGTGGAACCGGAACTCGGTATGATTTCAGGATGCCGAGGTTGGTATGAGGAACTCCAGTCTGGATCGCGCTATCGACGATCTGGCGCTGACCGGCCGAGCTTGAGAAGTAGTAGTAGAAATAGACCGGATCGAACCTGTCGCAGTCGGCCGCGAACTTCATCTGGCTTTGCGAGACGAGGTAGCGCGGATAGCCATTGCGCGGAACTATGGCGACCTGTCCTAGCGTGCCGCGCTGTGTAAAGATGAGGTCAGACGGTTGCGCGCAGTTGGCCGCCAGGGCCTTGGCCTTCGCCCCGCTGACGTAGACGAACTCGCCGCTGACGTACTTCGTGCCCATGTTCTGGCCGCGAATAACAGGGGTGCCCGTGGCTTGATAGTCGGCCGATACGAGGTCTGATCCGAACGGACCGCCGACGATCGAGTTCGGCGCGCGCGACGCGGCCGATGCGACTGAGACGTTCTCCCAGGTGCCTTGAAACCCCGGCAGGCGGCGCTGGCCGGTCAGCAGCTCCTGCATCGCGCCCTTCTTCATGTCGCGCTTTTTGGCGATCAGGGCCTCCAGCGCGGCGATCAGCGCGTCCGCATTGCCGAGAGCGGCGGCGATCGCCTCCTGCTCATCGAGAGAGGGGAGCGGGGCTAAGACCTTTCGCAGGTCGGCTTGACCAACGTTGGCGCGGATAGCTCCTTGGCCTCGCGCGATGATCTGTCCGCGAACGGCGGGCGCGCGTAGGCCGTATCCGATGTACTCGCTTCGCACCTGAGCTGCGTCAGGTCGGCCTCGAATGACGAAGCCGCCGAAGATGACAGGCTCGTCGTCTTGATAGACCGAGGCGAGTGCTAACTCCTCTTGGGTCTCGGACGTGCGGTTGAACAGGACGTCGCCGCGTCGTACCTCGAATGCGCGGAGCTGAGCGGGGGACACGGCGACCTTGCCCGGCACGTCGTCAGCGGTCAGGCGGCTCTTGGTGATCACCTCCAGGACGTTGATGAACGGAACCCCAATCCCGTAAGCGGCACGGTCAGCATTGAAGCCGTTCTGGAACTCCATCAGATTGCCGAGGGGAACGACGCGCCATCCTTCAGGGACCTTCCCGACTTCCGTCTGCTTGTACTTCACCGGGCGCCTGGAAGCTGCCGGGTCGGCATCGTCCGGCTCCAGCGTCGCGCGGTCATCCGGGATAGTCGTCGGGTTCGGTTCCCGCTCGCCAATGCGGTGTGCGCTATGCACGTCGCTCTCGACCTGCATAGGAATAGCCCTCTTCCTATGCACGTCCTCCTCCACCCCCGGCATCCGCCGACCCCTCCCAGAGCGCCTGGACGTTAGTGAGCAGGTCCACCAAGTCCTTGTTGATAAAGTAATTATCTCGCCCAAAGCGCAGCTTGTGCAGAAGCCCCAGCTCCGTCAACGCCTCCAGGTACTTCGTCGCCGTGACCCGCGTCACTCCGAGATCGCGCACGATGAAGGCGATCTTGCTGTAGGGGTGGCCGAACAGCGAGTTCAGCAGGTCCTGGCTGTAGACGCGCGGCAGCTCCGAGCGGATTTTCACCTTGTGCGCCTGCATGACGTTCTTGATCGCGTGCACGAGCAGGGTCGTCTGCCGGGACGTCTGCTCGACGCCCTCCAGCATGTACATGACCCATTCCTCCCACGCGCCCTTGTCGCGCACCGCCTGCAGCAGCCGGTAGTAGTCCGCCTTCTGCTGGTTGATGTAGCGCGACAGGTAGAGCACGGGCGTGGTCAGCAGGCCCTGCTGCACGAGGTAGAGGATGTTGAGGATGCGCCCGGTGCGCCCGTTACCGTCGTAGAACGGGTGGATGCTCTCGAATTGGTGGTGGACGATCGCCATCTTGACCAGCGGGTCGAGGTCGCTGACGGCCGGGTCGTTGAGGAACAGCTCCAGGTTCGCCATGCCGGCGACGATCTCGTCGTGGCTCTGCGGCGGCGTGAAGACCGTCGCGCCGGTGCGCTCGTTCTTCAGCTCGGTGCCGGGCAGCTTGCGGAAGCCGGCGCGGTTCTCCTCCAGCGTCGCCTGGATGGCGAGGATGTCGTTAAGCGTGATGAGGCCAGTCGCGCGGACCTTCTGGAAGCCCTCGCGCAGAGCGCGGGCGTAGTTGTGCACCTCCTTGGCCGCCAGCGTCACGAACTCGTTGGCGTAGACGTCGCTCTTGAACAGGTCGTCCTGCGTCGTGATGATGTTCTCGATCGCCGAGCTGTCGCGCGCCTCCTGGAGCGACAGCGTGTTGACGAGGATGTTCTCGTTCGGCACCAGCCCGGCCGCGCCCTTCAGCTCCGCGAGCGCGCGATGCGCCAGCGCGAGCTTCTTGAGGATCGGCTTGGTCTCCAGGTCGATCAAGAGCGGCAGCGTGGGCGGCTGGTAGGGCATCAGAGGGCGAAGCCCATCTTGGCGAGATGCCCCGCCACGGCCTTCTCCAGCTCGCCAACGCGCGCTTCCAGATCGGGGAGGGTGGCGCTGTAGCGGTCGCCGAGCTCCTTCACGCGCCGCGTCAGGCCCTGCGCGACGCGCGCGGTCTCGCCCGCGATACGAGCCTCCAGGCTCGCCATCCACTTGTCGTCCACCACGAGCGCCTTCACGTCGTCGGGCTTCAGCTTCGGGTACTTCGCATAGGCGGCGGCGTCGAGCGCGGCCTCGGCGGCCTTAATAGCCTTCTTCAACTCACCCTCGCGCTCGGCGTGCTGAAGCCAAAGCGTCAGGGCCTTGCGCTCGTCGGCGGCGCTGCGGTCAGTCTTGATCTCGCGTATCCGCGCCTTGACGGCGGCGGCGCTGATCGAGAGTTCGCCGTCGTCCATGAACTCGGAGAACAGCCCGTCCTCGCTGCCGTGCTCCTCTTCAAGAGCAGCTGCGTCAGCGGCGGCGCGCTCGCGCTCGGCTTCAAGGTCGGCGATCCTCTGCGCGTCGGCGGCGAAGTAGCGCGCGACGATCAACTCCTTGGGCACGAGGTCGCAGGCCCAGCCCTTGTCCTTGACCGTCTCCTTGCCGTCCTTGCCCTTCTTGCGCTCGATCACGCGCGCCGTCTCGGCCTTCCAGCCGTCCACGGCGATCAGGTAGGCGTCGTCCTGCATGACGTCGCCCCAGTAGCTCATGAGGTGCTGGTAGACGTCGTAGGGGTCGATGAGCGGCCGCCCGCGATAGTGGGTGAGAAGGCCCTCCGAGAGTTCGACGATCAGCTCCTTGGGGTGGAAGCCGAGAGCCAGCTCCTTGAGCCTCGCCGTCTCCCGCTCGCGCCACTCCGTGAAGTGCGCCGCAAGGCTGTGTGTGAAGGCGCTGAACTCGGCGTGGTCGTGGATGACCGCGCGGATCGCGTCGGGCTTCGCCGCGAGATCGAAATAGCCGGGCCGGTTGGGCTTGAAGAGGGCGGCCTTCAGTCCAGGGCAGACGGCCCAGTAGGGGCCAAGCGCCTCGACGTCGCGCGCCGGCACGCCGCCCTTGAGGTGGGCCTCGATGTCGTGCTTGTCCTCGGGTGGCTGGCTGTCGATGTAGCGCGGCAGGTTGAGGTTGAAGTCGTTCTTCACGATCTCGTCGAGGCCGACCACGCGCGCGTATTTCGGCTCGTCCGCGCCGCGCCGGAACACGTCCACGATGCGGTGGATGTCCATCTCGCGCAGCCGGTTCTTCGGGCCGTCCTTGATGAAGCCCCGGCTCGCGTCGATCATGAAGATGCCGCGCCGCGCGCCCGCGTTCTCCTTGTCGATGAGCACGATGCAGGCCGGGATGCCGGTGCCATAGAACAGGTTCGCCGGCAGGCCGATGATTGCCCGGATCAGGCCGCGCTGTACGAGGTTACGCCGGATGTCGGCCTCCGCGTTGCCCCGGAACAGAACGCCGTGCGGCAGGATGCACGCGCCCCTGCCGTTCGACTTCAGCGAGCGGACGATGTGCAGCAGGTAGGCGTAGTCGCCCTGCTTGGGCGGCGGGACGCCGAAGCCGTCGAAGCGGTGGAAGTTGATGGTGTCGGGGCTCTCCTCGACGACTACCGCGCCGGGCTGGAGTTCGTTCGGGTCCATGCCCTGGCTCCAGCGTTTGTCGCTGAAGGGCGGGTTGGCAACCACGTAGTCGAACGTGTGTATCGCGTCGCCGTCGCGGAAGAACGGGTCGGCGAGCGTGCTCTGGCCGGGGTGGATCACCGCGCCGGCGTGGTCGTGCAGGATCAGGTTCATCTGCGCGAGGCCGGCCGTAGCGCCGTCCTTCTCCTGGCCGGAGAGCGTGACCTTCAGACCCGTCTCGTCTGCCACGCGGATGAGCAGCGACCCCGAGCCGCAGGTCGGGTCGTAGACTGTAGTCCGCTCCGTGGTGGCGGGATTGCGGATGCCGATGATCTGGGCGATCATGCGGCTGACCTCGCCGGGGGTGTAGAACTGGCCCTTGGACTTGCCGCTCTCCGTGGCGAAGTGCCGCATCAGGTACTCGTAGGCGTCGCCGAGGATGTCGTCGCCCTCGGCGCGGTTGCGCGCGAAGTCGAGCGCCGGGTCCTCGAAGACGGCGATCAGGTTCGTGAGCGTGTCGACCTTCTGCTTGCCCGATCCGAGCTTGCCGCTGTCGTCGAAGTCCGGGAAGCCGCCGATCTTGTTCGCGGCGACGAGCGGCGCGACGATGTGCTTGTTGATCCGGTCGCCGATGTCCGTCTTGCCCTTGAGGGCGACCATGTCGGCGAAGCTCGATCCAGCCGGGACCTTGATCTCCCCATACGGCTGCCCGGCGAATTTGTCGGACACATATTTAATAAAGAGGATGGACAGCACGTAGTCCTTGTACTGCGAAGCGTCCATGCCCCCGCGCAGCACGTCGCACCCCTGCCAGATGCGGCTATAAATTTCCGATTTCTTGACCGCCACAATGCCCCCAGGGCCACCCAAGTGATTTGCTGACCCTGTAGCAGACGCACGCCCCGGCCGGGTAGCGTAGATCGGCCACAGCCGAGAACGCCGACGCGGACGACTGGACGGGACGTGAGGCGGTGCGCAGACGCTGTCGGCGAGCTGGACGGCTTCGGAGGAGGATCGGCCTCGTTGCTGCGAGCCAAAGCTTAGCGGTGATCGGTGAACTAACGTCCAACCGCCAGTCTGATGCAGTGTCGGTGGCTTCGAGGACCAACAGGCGCATTGGTGCAGTGTAGCGCTTCTAGAGTAATGCAAGTGGTGAGCGATATTTGGTTAATCTATACGGTTTTCGGGGCCGTAGTTCGTTCCTGTGGCGTTGATGATGTCGAAGGCACTTGATGATCTGGAGTAGTTTTTAAACTCACAACTGATTTAGCGCGCTGGCGCACACCAAGTTGCGAAGCGGGAATTCCTCCCCCGGAGCTTGGCAGATGGCCACCCCAGATTCTCACAAGCCGTTCTACTCTCTTGACGAGCTCGCAAATCAGCTCGGCATCTCGCGTTCTCTTGCTCGCAAGTCCTTCAAGGTCGTTAAAATCGGCCGCCGCGTTGTTGTACGCCGCGCCGACTTCGAGGCAGTGATCAAGGAGGGCGTCAAGTGAACGAGAAGATGCCGATCGCCCCGGTCATCGCCTGGCATCCCCCGTATCCGTGGAGCGCCTGCCCAACGGTCGAGGTTGTCTGCCCCTATTGCGGGCATATCCACACGCACGGCGAGGGTGACGGATCGCGCGCTCCGCACTGCAACACCGTTGATCACGCCAAGAACGACTACATGCTCCTGGGGACGGACAACGCCCGCCTGGTCTACGAGCTGAAACGCGAGAAGTTCTTCGACAAGGCCGGCCACGCAAAGTCTGGCAAGCCGACGACGCAAGCACCCAAGCGCACCGCCTCCTACGGCGAGCGCGGGCGCATCGTCATCGATCCGCCGTCCGCCTCTCGCGAGGAGGCGCGCTCGTGATCGGCGTTCACACGAATGCGCTGGCTGCCGCAGACTGGTACGGCGAGCGCGGCTATGCCACCATCCCCATCGCGTACCGCGGGAAGCGCCCCAGCGTAGAGAACTGGCCGAAGCTTGCCACCACTGATCCCGCCATCCACGCGGAGTGGTTCGGCGTTGGCCCGATGAACATCGGCATCGCCACGGGCCAGAAGTCCGGCGTGTTCGCGGTCGACGTCGATGCGAAGAGCGGCGGGCTTGATACCCTCCGCCAGCTTGAGGAGACGCACGGGGCGCTGCCCCTGACGCCGACGCAGCAGACGGGCGGGGGCGGTCTGCACTTCCTCTTTAAGCTGCCGCCCAACTTCGTCGTCAAGAACCGCGGCGAGTTTATGCCCGGCATCGATATCCGCGGAGAGGGCGGCCAAATTGTCGCGGCTCCCTCCCTGCACGAAAGCGGCGTTCACTACGCCTGGAAGCCGGGCCTCGCACCGGGGGAGGTGGCTGTCGCAGACCCGCCTCATTGGCTGCTTGAGCTGCTCCAGCTGAACCCGGCGAAGGCGCCCACACCGGGTGTGGTGACTAAGGGCAGCGGGCGCATCGTCGTCGATCCCGACCACAAGCCGGAGTTCAAACCCAAGCCGGCCGACGCGGCCAGCGTGGTCGCCGGGTGTGTGGCCATAAGGCCTTGCTACGAACGGCCAACGGAGGTTTCCGAGTGGCTCTGGAAGATGGCGGTGGGGGTGATCGGCCGCACGGAAGATGGCCGCCGCCTGGCGCACTACATGTCCAGCCTCGATAGCGCACGCTACTCGGAGCAGGATGTCGATAAGGTCCTGGACCGTTTGTTGAAGGACTCGCGCGGGGCGTTCACGTGCGACGCTTTTGCGCAGGAGGTGCCGAGCGCGTGCCTCAAGTGCCCCTTCCGCCACAAGATCAGGTCGCCGCTCCAGTTGGGACGGGAGCACCGCGCCTTGATAGAGCTGCAGGCACAACACTTCTACTCTACGGCGGACGAGGTCTACTACGACGTCAGGCGGCGCATCACTAAGACGTCCAAGGACTTCGCGGCTACGTATGCGGATAAGCTGAAGGTTAACCCGCACCAAGCGTTCATCTGCTCGCCAACCGCGCCAAAGGTCGACCAGCTCAAGTACATGCCAGGAGCAGCGGGAGTCGTGGTGCGCGACTCACGTGGTGTCGTGTTCGGCAACACGTACATGGACGACGGCGTGGTTGCCGTCGACGGCGACTCCTCGATCCTGCAAGAGCACTTCCAATTCCTCTTACCCAACCAAGAAGGCGAGCGCGATCACCTGTTGAACGCCATGGCTCATACGCTGCAGCGCCCGGAGCAGAAGCTGCGCCACGCCATCCTCATCAAGGGCGGTCAAGGGACAGGGAAGTCGACTATCGCGACTATCTGGGCACGTATGCTTGGCGAGTCGAACTGCGTCTCGGTCGGGAAGGACGAGCTCGAGTCCACGTTCCAGGGCGGGATCTACAACCGGCAGCTCGCCGTATTCGAGGAGCTGTTTCTGAAGGGGTGCGACCGCTACAACGAGCTCAAGGACTTCATCTCCGACGACGCGAAGCGGGCACAGAAGAAGAACGTCGACTTCTACACCGCACGCACCCCGTTCGCCATCCTCGCCCTTTCGAACAAAGAGTTGCCGATCTTGATCCCGGAGGCGAACGACCGCCGCTGGTTCGTGATTGAAAGCTCCGCGCAGCTGCGGGATGAAGGGTACTACAAGCGTCTTCATGGCGATGGTATGATGCAGCTCGGTGCGTTCAAGAAGTGGCTGCTGGACCGTGACATCTCGGAGTTCAGCCCGAACGCTCCGCCCCCAATGACGGAAGCTAAGCGCTCGATGATCCAGAAGAGCCAAACGCCGCTGGAGCGCATGCTGCCTGAGATTCTCGATGAGCTGGGGCGCGAAGTCGCCGAGGTCAGCGAGATCCAGAGCCTTCTGGGGCACAAGGGCGTCCGCGCAAGCAGCTCGGAGGTGCAGGACGCCCTGAGGCGTCTCGGCGCAGCGCCCCTCGGCCAAAAGCGGGTCGGGCGGGAGCGGCCCTCGCTCTGGGCTATCAAGAACGCGGAGAAGTGGAAGGCGGCCGGTAGTGATGAGCTGATCGCCGAACTGCGCCCTGTGCCCATCTCCGTGCCTGGCGTCGGAACCATGACCTTAAACTAGGGGCTGGGAGCACCAGCGTTATTATTACCATGTCGAGAAGGAGCTATCGATCTGTCTGGCTGTCTGTCTGTCTGTCTAGGCCATCGGGGATCCTCCTATAAGAGACGATAGCTCTTCTTCGAATTTCATTTCTTGGCTTAGACAGACAGACACTAAGACGAGGCGAAGAGTGATATGATATCAGTTGAGGTATTTCAGGATAAGATCCCGCCATGGGCGATCGCTGGCACAAAGCTGGCGTCCGACGCGCTCGGGCTGGACCGCTGCGCGTTTCTGATGCGTCGCTATCGTGGCCAAGGCCCCCAAGCTGTTCCTTCGTGGTGGGTTGAAGGCCGCAGTATCGCTTGGTCCGGCGTGAGCTTGCTGCATTGGCTAGGAGATCGCCGACCAGCTGTCGCCATGTACCGCCAGTCCCTGCTGGACAGCATCGGAGCAGACGCAATTCAATGCTCGGAGGAAGAAGTGCGTCTGCTGGCCGCAGCGTCGGCGCAGGCCTGGAGCGACCCAAACATAAGGCTGACGACGGCTGGGAAGCGAGCGCACCAGCAATTTATCTTGCAGCCGAATTAGCGGCGGATTGTAGTTGGAATGCAGTGTTCGATGGACGCCGGCAGTACGATGCAGCGTCGATGACTTTAATAGTGCTATCATCGAAAACGCGCTAACACTATGCGTTAGAAAGTCGACCTGTTGCGAAGTCGGCGCTGGCTAATCGGCAGAAATGTGTGTACTCATCAACTATTGCAACTCGCTCTCCTACGCACGCTCGCAGCCGCAATTCTTGCTCGCAGCTGATTGTCCGTTTCGGCAAAGCGCTCTTAGTGGAGGGCGGCCGATACGGCTCGACGGAGAGGTCCTGACTCGATGCACGCAATCTGCAAGACGGTGGAGAGGTCCTGGTTGGACAGTCGATAGGAGGGATGAGGACGAATTTGTGATCCCGATTGGATGGTGATCGCGCCGAGCGTCGGCGGCTGGGACAATCGCAATTCATCTACTAGAGATTTTCTTTGGCACCGGGACAAAGGCCGGCTGAGCGTGTATGAGGTGGTTGCAGAGGTTTTCGGGATCGCTCTCGTAGTCTCTTCTACAAAACCGCTCACCTCCTACGATTGACCAAGTAAGCCCACTACCAACCATGGACGGTTGCCTTTGCCGACGACCTACTACCACTACCAACAAGTGATCATCTATATGCGCCTACAAAATACTGACATCTAACTGTGGATGGTGCAAATGACGGAGCTTCGTGTGAATATTGCCAAACTTGAGCCGCGGCTGGTCGACGTGAAGTCGGCGGCGGCTTACGTCGGCATCTCGGCATCGAAGCTCCTTAACCTCGTTCATGAGGGCCGTGCACCCAATCCGCGGCGTATCGACCGCCGCCGTCTCTGGGACCGGCACGACCTTGACCAGTTCATCGACGAGCTCGACTACGAAGGTCACAACTCGGGGGCGCGTGATGCGACGTGGGACGACTGATTGTGCCGCGGAGGATGCCGCCTCACTGTGAGCGTTGGAAGGACCGTCACAAGAAGTGGCGCGTCTATTTCCGCAAGGACGGGAAGCGCATCGCGCTGCCAACGACGATCGGGTCAGCGGAGTTCGACGCCGCTTACAAGGCGGCGCTGGTTGGCGCGGCTTCGACTGAGGACAAATTTGTGCGTCGGGTTGCGCCGACGCCCGGAACGATAGGAGCGTTGATAGTCTCGTACCAAAGGAGTACTGCCTTCGCCGACCTGAGGGCGTCGACCAAGGCCGGGTACTACTCGCGCATGGAGATGATCCGCGAAGCGCACGGGCACCGTACGGTGTCTGGGTTGAGCCGCGCCAACATCGTCGATAAGGTGCTGGGCCCCTATGCCGATCGGCCGGGTCAACGCCTGGCAATACTAAAGATGCTGCGGGTCCTGATCCGGCATGCTATCGAGTGCGGGCTCCTGACCCATGACCCGTCGCTGGGGATCAAGAGGCCTAAGTCGCGAGAGATACGCTCGTGGACTGATCACGAGATACAGCAGTTCGAGCGTCGGTGGGCAATCGGCTCGAAGGAGCGCCTCGCATTCGCGCTGCAACTCTACACCGGCCAGCGGCGTTCCGATGTCCACCGCATGGCATGGGTCGACATCGTTGGGGAAGGGCGCATCCGCGTGATCCAGCAGAAGACAGGCCAGAAGGTCGACATACCGCTTCATGCTGCCCTACGCGAAGTCCTCTCGTCAGCCGATCGGGACTACTCCACGATCCTGCACACCGAGTACGGGAAGCCGTACACGGTGGACGGCTTCAGCCAGTTTATGCGGTCGGCGATCAAGGAGGCTGGCCTGCCACTTGAGTGTCAGCCTCACGGGCTCCGCAAGGCGGCGGGACGCAGGCTCGCTGAGGCGGGATGCACCGCGCGCGAGATCATGGCGGTGCTCGGACATCGCACGCTTGCTGAGGCTGAGCGCTATACCCGCGATGCGGACAACGCTCAGCTTGCAACATCAGCGGTAGCGCGTCTCGAGAGGTCGGCTTCCCAAACCCCCCTCGTGGGGTTTGGTAAAATACCCAGAAAGGGTAAAGTTATCAATGCGCTGACAAAGGAGTTGGCGCTCCCTAGGGGACTCGAACCCCTGTTTTCGCCGTGAGAGGGCGACGTCCTGGACCGCTAGACGAAGGGAGCAGCGGCGGGGCGCTGTTAAACACCTCCCGAGCGCGAAGTCAACGATCCTTGCCTGCGCGAGCCCGCGGCGCCATCACTCCCGCCAAGGGAGCGAACATGACTTACGGATTCGTCGGACTGGGACATCTCGGCGCCAAGCTCGCCGGCTCGCTCGCGCGCGCCGGCTTCCCACTCGTCGTCTACGATCTCAATCCGCAACTCGCCGAGCCGCTGGTGGCCGCCGGGGCGCGGCTCGCCGCCTCGCCGGCCGAGGTCGCCGCGAGTTGCGAGGCCGTCGTCACCTGCCTGCCGTCGCCGGCCGTCTCGGCGCGGGTGCTCGACGCCATGCTGGCGAGCCCTCGGCCGGGGCTGGTCTGGATCGAGATGAGCACCAACGACCGCGATTCGATTCTCGCCCTCGCCGAAAAGGCCGCGACACACGGCGTCGCGACGCTTGAATGCCCCGTCACCGGCGGCGTGCATCTGGCCGCCACCGGCGAAGTCACCGTCATCGTCGGCGGCGACGCGGCGCTTTACCAGCGCCACAGGCCGGCGCTGGCGGCGATGGGCAACCGCATCTTCCATGTCGGCCCGCTCGGCTCGGCCTCGGTGATCAAGGTCATCACCAACATGCTCGCCTTCATCCATCTGGTCGCGGCGGGCGAGGCGCTGATGCTGGCCAAGCGCGGCGGCGTCGATCTCGCCACCGCCTTCGAGGTCATCCGCGCCAGTTCCGGCAACAGTTTCGTGCACGAGACCGAGTCGCAGCTCATCCTCAACGGCAGCTACAACATCAACTTTACGTTCGATCTCGCCTGCAAGGATCTTGGCTTCGCGCTCGGCTTCGGTCGCGAGTTCGGCGTGCCGCTCGATCTCGCTGCGCTGACCGAGCAGACCTTCATCCGCGCCCGGCAGGCCTACGGCGGCGCCGAACAGTCCACCGCCGTCGTCAGGCTGCTCGAGGACGCGCTGAAGACCGACCTGCGCGCCCCCGGCTTTCCCGCGGAGCTGAAGTCCTAGCCGAAGCGGAAGGCGGAAATCGTCTTGCCGCCGATCACGTCCTGGAAATCGCGCTTGCCCTTGTCGGCGCCCGCTGCGCCGGCCGTCACCATCAGCGGCAGCAGGTGTTCCTCGCGCGGGTGACAGGCGCGGCCGGACGGGGCCTGCGCCCAATGCGTCAGCGCCGCGTCGCGCTCGGCCTGCGCCGCCGTCGCCGCCGCGCCAAGCCAGGAATCGAACGCAGCAGAGTCGCGCCCGTCGCCGTTGCGGAAATGCCGGAGGTCGTGGTAGCTCATGCCGCTGCCGACGATCACGACGCCTTGCTCGCGCAACGGCGCCAGCGCCCGACCGATGGCGATATGCTGCGCCGGATCGAGATCGCGCTGCAGCGACATCATCGCGACCGGGATGCGCGCTTCCGGGTCGACGATCAGCATCGGCACGAACACGCCGTGATCGTAGCCGCGCTCGTCATCCTCGGCGACCGGGAGCCCCGCGGCGCGGATCAGCTCGGCCGCGCGCCGCGCCACGTCGGGCGCGCCCGGGGCGGGGTAGCTGAGCTGATAGGTGTGGGCGGGGAAGCCGTAATAATCGAAGATCATCCCCGGCGCCGGGTTGACGCTGACCGTGGGCTTCGCCGCCTCCCAATGCGCGGTGACGACCAGGAACGCCTTCGGCGGCTCCGGCAGGCTGGCGACCACGCCGGACAGATAGACCCGCAGCTTCTCCCAGGACTTGGCGCCGAACGGCGGCGGCGCATCCATCCAGAAGCAGGGGCCGCCGCCGTGCGGCAGGAAGATCGTGGGCTGTCTCATCATGGCTGGCGTCCTGAAGGCGCGCCGCCACGCGGCGACGTCCCCCAAAATAGCGGCCCGCTTTCGCTCTTGCGAGCGCCGCCGCAAGAAAACTGTGTTCCCGTAACCGGAACATTTGCCTTTCGCGCGCGCCTTGGCGCAAACTGGCGTCAATACGACAGCGACAGGGGAGGGCGACGCCATGAGCGATCTCGAAACGCGCACGATGGCCAAGGTGTCATGGCGGCTCGTGCCGTTCCTGATGCTCTGTTATTTCATCGCCTATCTCGACCGGGTCAATCTCGGCTTCGCCGGCGGGCCGATGAGCCACGATCTCGGCTTCTCGGCCTCCGTGTTCGGCGGCGCGGCGGGCATCTTCTTCATCGCCTATTTCTTCTTCGAGGTGCCGAGCAACATGGCGCTCGACCGCTTCGGCGCGCGGCTGTGGATCGCCCGCATCATGTTCACTTGGGGCCTGATCGCCGGGGCGGAAGCCTTCGTGCAGGGCTGGCCGAGCCTCTACGCCGTCCGCCTGCTGCTCGGCGTCGCCGAGGCCGGGTTCTTCCCCGGCATCATCTTCTTCATCACGCTATGGTTTCCGTCCGCCTACCGCGCACGCATCATCGGCTTGTTCATGTTCGCGATTCCGATCTCGACGGTGATCGGCGCGCCAATCTCCGGCGCGCTGCTCAACCTCGACGGCGCGGGCGGCCTGAAGGGCTGGCAATGGATGTTCATCATCGAGGCCGTGCCTGCGCTCATCATGTCGGTGGTCGTCTATTTCTACCTGACCGATAGGCCGCAGAACGCCATCTGGCTCGATCCCGAGGAGCGACAATGGCTGCGCAACCGGCTCGCCGCCGAGGTGGCGACGCGCGAGCGGCACGGCGCCGCCTCCTGGCTGCATTCGATGATCGACCCGCGCGTGATCGCGCTCGGCTTCGTCTATATGGGCTGCAACATCCCGCAATACGGCCTCAGCTTCTTCCTGCCGCAGATCGTCAAGGCGTTCGGCCTGACCAACGTGCAGGCGGGTTTCGTCACCGCGCTGCCCTACGCCGTCGGCGCGATCGGCATGATCTTGTGGAGCCGCCATTCCGACGCGACCAAGGAGCGGATGTGGCACGCCATCATTCCGCTGGTCGTCATCAGCGTGTCGCTGGTCGCGGCGGCGCTGTCGCCGACGCCGACGATCAAGATGGCGTTCCTCTGCGTCGCCGGGTTCGGCTTCTTCGCGGTGCTGCCGGTGTTCTGGACGCTGCCGACCTCGTTCCTCAGCGCCGGCGGCGCGGCGGCCGGCATCGCCGCGGTCAATTCGATCGGCAATCTCGGCGGCTATTTCGGGCCGCAGGTGTTCGGCTTCCTCAAGGATGTCAGCGGCGAGTTCGCGAGCCTGGTCTATCTTGCGATCTGCGCGCTGATCGGGGCGATCATCGTGTTCGCGCTCGGCCACGATCCCGCGCTGGAGCACCCGACCGAGGGCGTGCGCGCGGCGGAATAGCCCCTTGCCTCGCGCCCCGGCTTGACGGATTCATGGCGGCCCCGGAGAGGAGCCCCGATGTCCGCAACCTACGACAACGACAACATCTTCGCCAAGATCTTGCGTGGGCAAGCGCCCAGCGTGCGCGTCTACGAGGACGAGGCCGCGCTCGCCTTCATGGACGTGATGCCCAGAGGCGAGGGCCACCTGCTGGTGATCCCCAAGACGCCCGCGCGCAACATCTTCGACATCGCGCCCGATGCGCTCGCCACGCTGATGCCGCGGGTGCAGAAGCTGGCGCTCGCCGCCAAGGCCGGGCTCGGCGCCGACGGCGTGTCGGTGCACCAGTTCAACGAGCGGGCGGGTGGGCAGGTGGTGTTCCACCTGCATTTCCATGTCATCCCGCGCTTCGAGGGCGTCGAGTTGAAGCCGCCCGGCGGGCCCATGGTCGCAGCCGCGGAGCTGGAGCCGGTCGCCGCGAAAATCCGCGCCGCTTTGGCGACTTCCTGAGCAATTGCACAAAAAATAAGCGCGGCGCGCCCAAGGACGCGCCGCGCTCAACTTGCCGTTAACGAAGCCTTAAGCCGCGGCGGACGCCGCCTTCGGCACTTCCGCAATCGACTTCAGCACCGCGGAGGCGATCTGGTAGGGGTCGCCGAGCGAATTCGGCCGGCGATCCTCGAGATAACCCTTGTAGCCGTTGTTGACGAAGGAATGCGGCACGCGCACCGAGGCGCCGCGGTCGGCCAGGCCGTAGGAGAACTTGTTCCACGGCGCGGTCTCGTGCTTGCCGGTCAGCCGCTTGTCGTTGTCGGGGCCGTAAACCGCGATGTGGTCGAACAGGTTCTTCTCGAACACGCCCATCAGGCTCTCGAAATAGTCCTTGCCGCCGACCGTGCGCATATATTCGGTCGAGAAGTTGCAGTGCATGCCCGAGCCGTTCCAGTCGGTGTCGCCGAGCGGCTTGCAGTGCCACTCGATGTCGACGCCGTAGCTTTCGCACAGGCGCATCAGGATGTAGCGGGCCATCCACATCTGGTCGGCCGCGGTCTTCGAGCCCTTGCCGAAGATCTGGAATTCCCACTGGCCCTTGGCGACCTCGGCGTTGATGCCCTCGTGGTTGATGCCGGCGTAGAGGCAGAGATCGAGATGCTTCTCGACCAGCTCGCGCGCGACCGAGCCGACGTTCTTGTAGCCGACGCCGGTGTAATATGGACCCTGCGGCGCGGGATAGCCTTCCGCCGGGAAGCCGAGCGGGCGGCCGTCCTTGTAGAAGAAGTATTCCTGCTCGAAGCCGAACCACGCGCCGGGATCGTCGAGGATCGTCGCGCGCGAGTTCGACTCATGCGCGGTGCCGTCGGGGTTCATGACCTCGCACATCACCAGCGCGCCGTTGACGCGCGCGCCGTCGGGATAGATGGCGACCGGCTTCAGGATGCAGTCGGAGTTGTGGCCCTCGGCCTGCTGGGTTGAGGAGCCGTCGAACCCCCACAACGGCAATTGCTCCAGCTTTGGGAAAGCCTCGAAATCCTTGATCTGCGTCTTGCCGCGCAAACTCGGCACGGGCTTGTAGCCGTCCAGCCAGATATATTCCAACTTGTACTTCGTCATCGCATTCTCTCGTCGTTGACACGCCCGGCCGGCGAGAGACCTCGCCCGCCTCGCCAGGACCCTCTGAGGTCGCCCCCGGATCGCCAAACCGTAGCACGAGGCGTGCCAGCCAGCGCTGCGCCGGCGGTCCGCGACCTCTCAAGAAAAGCGAAGTCGAGCCTGCGGGATTTTTCACCACGCATCTAACAGGAACAAAATAACGGCGGCGGCGCTTTCTAACCGTGTCGTGAACGCAAAAAGCCGGGATTCGTGTTAGAAGGCCGGTCCGGACGCTTCCGGGGGACCAAAATCGTAGGAAACCGACCCATGAATCCTCAAAATCAGCGCGAAACTGGCCAGATTTTGCAATTTCCGCCGCCTGAGGCCCGCCTGCGCAGGGGGCGAACATTTCAAGCAAACGCTAAGCAAAAGAACACAGTTTTTGAAATCGCGACTTCCGGCTACGGCGGCGCTTCGTACCACGAGGCGGCGATCGCCGAGGCGGATCGCTCGCGCAAGCCGTGATGGCGGCGAGAGCGCGCAGCGATAAGAGACAATCGCAGCCCTGACCCGTCGTTCCCGCGAAGGCGGGAAGGATAAGCCATGCGCATTTGGGTGGAAGGTCGGAGTGCGGCCGGGAGTCAGGTTTCGGGCGGTTCCGTCCCGCCGAGTCCGAGCGAGCGCTGCACCATCACCGTGTCGGTCCAGTGGCCGAACTTGAAGCCGACCTGCGGCAAAAACCCGACCTTGCGGAAGCCGAACTTCTCGTGGATCGCCAGCGACGGCTCGTTGGCGGCGTCGATATAGCCGATCACCTGCCGGAATCCCGCGGCCGCGCAAGCGTCGATCAGCGCCTCCATCAATCTGCGCCCGAGTCCGCGGCGCAGATGGTCGGTGTGGATGTAGATCGAGTGCTTGACCGTATAGCGATAGGCAGGGCGCTTGCGGAACGGCACGACAAAAGCGTAGCCGAGCACGACCCCGCCCTGTTCGGCGACGATGTGCGGCATCTTGCGACGCAGCATCGATTTGCGGCGACGCTTGAGGTCGTCGGCGTCCGGCGTCTCGATGTCGCCCTGATGGCGCGGGTCGACCCCCTTGCGGATATGATGCAGGTAGATCGCCAGCATCGCCGGCACGTCGGCGTCGCGCGAATTGCGCACGATAACCGGAGCGGTTTCGCCGTCCAAATAGGAGCTCATCAATCTCCGGCCCAGTTTCGCCGCCCCTTGATCATAGAAACAAAGCCGACGCAATGAGGGCGGCGGAGGCGCCGGCCCGAGGCATCGGGAGCCGCGTAGATTTTGCATTGCAGCAATTCGCGGCGCGGCGGCCGGGCGCCAAATTCTGGCGCAAGGCGCTGATATCGCTAAATTAGATTGCATTTAAGCGGGAGACAAAGTTTTTGCGCGACCTTTTGCAGCGCAACAAACCTTTGCATCGCTCTCCAGACGAATGTACAAAAACCCAGCGAACGTGCGAACCGTCGGCGCATCCCCGGCGGCCGAGCGCGCGCCGGGCGGCGGGCTATTCGGCCGCAAACCCCTGGGGAACCACCGATGAAGATCGTCAAGCTGCTGTTGACCGCCTCCGTCCTGGCGACCGTCGCCTCGCTCGCCGGCGCCGCCTCGCACCGGGAGCTGTTGCGGACCGTCTCAACCTACAAGCCGGCGGTCGGCTTCAATCACGTCGTCGGCGGCGAGCGCTTCGTCGGCTATTTCCTCGCCGGTCCCGACCGCTGCGACGTGACGGTGTTCCAGGCGCACGCCGACGACGACAGGCTGGCGACCCCAGCCCGCCGTTTCGTGCTTGAGATCGCCGCCGGCGGGCGCAGCGAAATCGACGTCGGCCCGGATTCCGCGCTCGCCATCGCCTGCACCGCCGACGCCGACCTGATCAAGATCGCGCCGCAGGTCGGCCGCATCCATGCGGCCGGCTTATGAGCGCCTCATTCCTCCGCATCCTCGCGCACGACATAGGTGTAGAAGCGGATCTTCCCGTCCGGCTGGGCTTCGCGGTAGAGCCCCTGAATCTCCGCCTCGAACCCTGGAAACAGGTTGGAGGCGCGTTCGAAAGCTTTCAGGTAGTCGATCATCGGCTGGGCGCGGGCGTCGAGCCGCTCGCCCGGCACGATGGTGGCGATGCCCGGCGGATAGACCACGAATAAGGTCGTGGCGATGCGGCCGCCGATCTCGTCGATCGGCAGATAATCGACGTTGTTGCGCACCAGCTGCTTGGCCGCCTCGTGCGGCGACATCGCCATCTCGGGCAGGAATTCGGGCGAAAACTGCGCCTTCTGCAGCCGAGAGACATTGGCCTCGCGGTAGAACGCGTGCATGTCGGCGCACAGGTCGCGCAAACGCCGGCCGCGATAGCGCAGCGGCCGCTTGGCGACGAACTCCGGGATGATGTCGTCGAGCAGCGCGTTGTCGTCGTGATAGCGCTTGAACGCGGCGAGCGCGGAAACCAGCGTGCCCGCCTTGCTCGATTCGACGCCCGGGGTGAGCAGGAACAGCAGCGAGTTGAGGTCGTTCTTCTCGCACACCACCCGGTTTTCGCGCAGGAACTGCGCCACCACCGGCGCCGGAACGCCATACTCGGCGTATTCGCCGGTGCGGCGGTCGAAGCCCGGCGTCAGCAGCGTCAGCTTGGCGGGGTCGGTGATGGCGAAATCGGCCTCCAGCCGGCTGAAGCCGTGCCAGTCGGCGCCCGGCTGCAGCATCCAGTAGCGGGGATCGCGCGCCAGCTGGTCGGTCGAGATCGATTCCCAGGCGACGTTATGCGCTCTGCCCGGCGCCGCGACGTCGGGGATCTCGACCCGGTCCGGCACGAACGGATCGAAGAACCAGCGCCGCGCGGGATCGCGCTCCTTCTCGTCGAACTCGCGCTTGATCGCCCTCAGCTTCTTGCGCAGCTCGATGCCGAGCCGGATGGTGTCGTCCCATAGCACTTCGCCAGATTTGCCCTTCATCATCTGCGCGCCGACGTCGAGCGAGGCGAACAGCGGATAGAACGGCGACGTGGAGGCGTGCTGCATGAAGCCTTCGTTGAAGCGGCGATGCTCGACGCGGCGGCGCTGGCCTTTGATGTGGCGGTCGCGGATGTGGATCTGGCTCGCTTGGCTGAAGCTGGCGAGCTGCTTGTGGGTCGATTGCGTCGCCACGATGCCGGGCGAGTTCGGCCCGAGCGCCCGCAGGCCCATGGCGAAGCGGCCCTCGTAGATCGGGTGGAACTTCATGAAGCCCGCCCAGGCCTCGTCGAACAGAATGTAGTCGCAGAGGTGGCCGATGCGCTCGACCACCTTCTCGGCGTTGAGGATGGTGCCGTCATAGGTGCATTGCTCGATCACGGCGACGCGGAACGGCCGCGGCTTCTTCCACGCCTCGCGGACGCAGGCCAACGGATGCGTGCGGATGCGCTCGCGCAATACGCCCTCGTCGAACGCGTCGGCGTAAATCGGCCCGATCAGGCCATGCGCGTTGCGGTCGGCCGGCAGATAGACCGGCACGCCGCCGCTAATCAGCAGCGCGCCGTGATGGGCGGCCTTGTGGTTGTTGCGGTCGAACAGCACCAGATCGCCCTCGGCGATCAGATTGCCGAGCACGACCTTGTTCGACGACGACGTCCCGTTCAGCACGAAGTAGGTCTTCTCGGCGCCGAAGATCTGCGCCGCCTCCTTCTGCGCCTTGAGCGCCGGCCCTTCGTGGGTCAGCAGGTCGCCCAGCTCCAGCACCGAGTTGTCGAGGTCGTCGCGGAAGATCGCCTCGCCCAGATGCTCCATGAAGATGCGCCCGATCGGCGAGCGGTTATAAAAGATGCCGCCGTTATGGCCGGGACAGGTCCATAGCTGATTGCCTTCCTCAGCGTAATCGACGAGCGCGCCGAAGAACGGCGTCTTCAGCGTCTCGGCGTATTGCTTCAGGCGAGAGACGAGGTTCTTGGCGATGAACTCCGGCGTCTCCTCGGCGAGGAACACATAGCCGTCGATGAAGTCCAGCACCTCGACGGGGATGTCTTCGAACCGCTTGCCGCGCACCAGGATGACGATCGGCATTTCGAGGCCGCGCTTGCGCATCAGGTTGATGAGCGAGGCGGCTTTGCCTTCGAGGCCCTTCTTGCCCCAGTCGACCACCATGCAGCCGATCGCCGCGTCGGTCTGCACGGCGATCTCGGCGTCGTCGAGCCTGCGGGCGCGCACGACCTGGAAGCCCATGCGGTCGATCGCCTGGATGATCTGCGCGACGCGATTGCCTTCGAGGTCGTCGGCGTCGAAGTTCGGGGCCGAGAATAGGAAGGTGAATCGCTGGAAGTAGTTCATGGAGAGCCCTCTGCGCCGGCGGCATTAGCGGGCGCGGGCAGGGGAGACAACAGGGATGCGACGGTTTCGTGACGGGGTGGGCGCCCCGCTTGGTAACGCCTGCCGGGTGACGCGCGATATGGTAAGACGGGGCGCCGGGAAGACGCGCCGCGATGAGGTCGCCAATGGTTCGTCAAATTCTGTTCGTTGCGGTGCTGTCGCTGTCCGCCGGCGCGGCGGACGCCGCTGCGCCGAGGGGATCGTGCGCGGACATGGCGGGCCGCCTGCAAGCTTATTTGCAGGCGCATCCGCACGCCGTAGGCGTCTTGAAGCAAACCACGGGGGCGCAACTCATGCATCAGCCGACGCGTGAGTCGGTGGAGCAGGCGCGGCACAAATCGCGCCAGGATCTCGAGGCGCTGCTCGCCAAGGCCAGGGCGCATCAGGCGGCGGGCGACGAGGCCGGCTGTCGCGCCGACCTCAAGGACGTCGAATGGATGTTGCAACCCTAAAGGCCGCTTGGCCGCCGGCGCGGGGCGCCGCAAAAGCCCGCCATGCTGCACATCATCGACCTCACCGGCTACAAGCTGCAGCCGGAGGAGACGGGCAGCGTCGGGTCGATCAGGTGCAGGTAGGTCGCCATGGCGTGGAAGCAGGCCTCGTTCGGCTGCACCTCGCCGGAGGAATCGTAAAGCTGCTCGCGCTGCACGTGCGCGTAGCCGAAGAACGCCGACGGCAGCTTCGGGACCCAGTCCTGCGCATTGACGATCCGCCACGACGTGAAACCGAGCCGGTCGACCGCCGAGGCGAAGGCGGGATCGCCGACCATGGGCGAGGCGAAAGTATAGAGCACGGGGGTTTGCGGCCCCTGGCTGCGGGCGTTGTCGAGCGCGAACAGGGTGGCGAGCGCAGAGCCGAGACTATGCCCGACGATGTCGAGGACGCTCGCCGGGCCTGCGTCCGCTGCGCGCGCGAGCGAAGCGGGCCTGCCGCCCCGCACATGCGCGGCCACTTGCGCAGCAAAGCCCCCGACATGGGACAGCGAACGCGGCGCGGCGCGGCCAGCGACGCCCGGAGCCGGCGCCTCGACGAGCCGCATCGTCTCGTAGATGCGCGCGAAACCGTACGAGACCGTTCCGCAATCCGTGTAGGTCTTGAACGGCACGCGCAGGACCGAGGTCGCGTCGTCGAACCATTCGACGAGGCGTTCGGTGCCGCGCAAGGCCAGCACGGAGCGCGTGGGATCGGCCAGGCTCTGCGCGATGAAGCCGTAGAACACCGGACCCGTGCCGCCGACGACGAAATCCTGCATCTGAACCCAGGCGGTCAGCCGGTGCGTCGCCGGGAAGCCGGGGCCGGGCGGCGGGGTAAGATTGCCGGGATCGGCGAGGAACATCGCATAGGCCTGATCGATGAACTGGCCGTAGGACACCGCCGCCTGCGGATCGAATCCGTCGACGAGGCGAGGCTGCAGCGCAACGGGGCCGAAGGCGGCGAGCGCCGCGGAGACGATCGTCTCGACGGGGACCTGCGCAACCCCCCGCGCCGGCTGCGCCGCGAACAGGGTCGCGAGCGCCGAACCGATCGGAACGCCGAGGCCGGTGCACGGGTCCGGCCCGGGTCCGGCGGAATAGAGTCCGTTCTCACCCTGGGTTATGTCGACGAAGCAGGCAGGATGGCTCCACAGCCGATCGCCGACAAAGCCGAGCCTGCTTCCGAACGCCGCGAACAGGCCGGCGTAGAGCGGAGCGACGGCGCTGGTGCCGCCAAATGCGTCCTCCACGTCGTGAACGATGAGATTGTAGCCGGTCTTGGGGTCGGCGTTGGCCGCGACGTCGGGGATCATGCGCATGGCGGGCCCGTTCGGGGCGACAGTGTCCGTGGGGGCGCCGACCTGCCACGCCGGGCGCGGGAAGGCGTCCGAAAAACCGCCGCCCGTGCCCTCGCCGGTGGGATTGCCGGGGGTGTTGTTCCACACGACTTCGTTGATCGCGGTCTTGGTGGTTCCGCCGCAGCCGACGACGCTCGGGCTTGAAGCCGGGAGGTCGGCGTTGGCGCGATTGGCGCCGCCGTCGGAGGCGTTGTTGTCGCCCGCGGCGGCGAACACGATCATTCCCGCCTTGACCGCGGCGGCGGCGGCCTGCTCCATGTCGTCGACATATTGCGTCCCGCCGTCGCTCGCCCACGACCGCCAGATCGCTTCGTCCGCGCCCCAGGAAATCGAGCACACGTCGCAGCCGTCCGCCGTCGCCTTCCTGACCGCGTCCGCGATGCCGCCCGGTCGGTTGAGCGCCCAATACATGCGGATCTGCGCCGGTTGCCCGGTGGCGAAGCTGTAGGCCGCCGCCGCCACCTCTATGTCCATCGTCACTTCGATGTCGGGGTCGTCGTTCTGGCCGCGGGCGAGGCCGGGATTGTTGCCGGCGCCGGGGTGGACCGCGACGCTCTCAATGTTGGGGCGCGGAACGCCGGCGCCGTCGCAGAAGGCGAAGACGTCCTCGTCGACATAGCCGCCCGCGAGTTCGACGATGGCGATCACGCCCGCGCCGGTCGCGCCGCTCGGCCACGCATAGGCCTTGCAAAGATCGGCCAGATCCCAACTCCGCCGCGCGCCGCGCGCCGCCGAAGCCCGCGACGAGACAGCGACTTCGTGGCGCAGCTTGAAATAAGGCCTGCAGGCCGCCGCAACGGCGGGAGCAGCCCGTTGCATATAGGAGTGCACGGCCTCGGCCTGGGGCGCCGCCGGCAGCCAGACCGCCTTGCAGCGAACCAGCTCCTGCTTGCGCTGCGCCAGATTGATGAGTCCGCCGTTGACGATCCGCGTGATCGTCTCGATCTCGTCGAGGTCGGCGAAGTCGTTGCAAGTCATGAAGACGCCGTTGCGCATTCGGCCGGCCGTCGCGTATTCCGCCGCTGCGATCTCCAGGCAGTGGGCGGGGTCCGCGGCCAGATCGGGGTTGTCGACGAGGTCGACGCCGATCTTGCCGCCGATCCGGCGATAGGCCTCCTTGCCGGTGATCTGCAGCAATCCGCGACCGCGGTACCTCCAGCCGTCCCCCGGCGCGTCATTGCCGAGCTCCGCCCGGTCTCCATAGACTTTGTTGGCGATCGCTTCCGGCTTGTGGGCGAAGGGCGCCGCGGATTCGGCTGTTGGAAAACGGCTCGGCCAGGTCTTCATCAGGCCTTCGACCGAGTAATTGAGGTTTTCCACCAGCGCGCGGAAGTCTCCAGTCTCCTCGAGGATCTGAGCGAAGAAGTGACAGATCCGCAACGGGGAGGCGGCGACGCCGTGCTTGGCCAGGATTGCGCTTGCGCCCGCGTCGGCGAACGCCGACTTGTAGGTATCGTTGGCGTGCGGCGCCAACGAGAGAACTTGCGCGATCGTGATCGTCGTCATCTGGGCCTCCCTGTGCGGCGCGGCTTGGCGCCGAGCTATCATTCGCCTCGCGTAAAGCACGGCCGAGGGCGCACGACCTCCCGGTCTCGACGGGCGCGCCGAGTTGCAACGTAATGGGGCCGGACTAGAGGCTAACCCGTCTACAGGTTGCCGCAAATGTCTGAATAGACCATGCAACCAATCGGCAACGCAACACAACGGCGAAGGGTTTGCAAGCGCATTCGCGCGATGTTTGCGCGGCGCGGCGGCCGGGCTTGCCGTCCTGCCGTGTTTCGGCGCAAAAGCCCGCCCATGTTGCATATCAACGACCTGACGTACCGCATCGGCGAGCGCCTGCTGATCGACCACGCTTCCGTCGCCATCCCGACCGGCGCGCGCGTCGGGCTGGTCGGCCGCAACGGCGCCGGCAAGACTACGCTGTTCCGCATCGTGCGCGGCGAACTGCACTCCGAGACCGGCGGCATCGCGACCACCAAGAACGCCCGCATCGGCTCGGTCGAGCAGGAGGCCCCCGGCGGCGCGCAGACCCTGATCGACTTCGTGCTCGACGCCGACGTCGAGCGCCGCCGCCTGCTCGATGAGGCCCACACCGCGCACGATCCCCACCGCATCGCCGAGATCCAGACCCGGCTCGCCGACATTTCCGCCCACGCCGCCCCGGCCCGCGCCGCGCGCATCTTGGCGGGCCTCGGCTTCGACGAGGCGGGGCAGGGCCGCGCGCTGTCGGAGTTCTCCGGCGGCTGGCGCATGCGCGTTGCGCTGGCGGCGGTGCTGTTCTCCGCGCCCGATCTGCTGCTGCTCGACGAGCCCACCAACTATCTCGACCTCGAAGGCGCGATGTGGCTGGTCGATTACCTCGAGACCTACCCGGCGACCGTCGTCGTCATCAGCCACGACCGCGACCTGCTCGACGACGTCGCCAACCACATCCTGCACCTCGACCGCGGCAAGCTCACCTTATGGAGCGGCGGCTACAGCAGTTTCGAGCGCCAGCGCGCCGAGGCGATGGTATTGCAGGGCAAGGCGGCCAAGAAGCAGGAGGAGCGGCGCAAGCACCTGCAGAGCTTCGTCGACCGCTTCCGCGCCAGCGCCACCAAGGCCAGCCAGGCGCAATCGCGGCTCAAGATGCTGGCGAAAATGGCGCCGGTGGCGGTCGCCGTGGACGACAGCGTGCTGCCGTTCTCCTGGCCGCCGCTGGCCAAGGAGCTGGCCTCGCCGCTGGTGGCGTTGGAGGGCGTCAGCGTCGGCTACGACGGCAAGGCGGTGCTGTCGCGCATGAGCCTGACGCTGCAGAACGACGACCGCATCGGCCTGATCGGCGCCAACGGCAACGGCAAGTCGACCTTCGCCAAGCTGATGGGCGGCCGCCTCGCCCAGCTTTCCGGCAAGATGGTGCGCGCGGCGAAGCTGGAGACCGGCTTCTTCGCTCAGCATCAGGTCGACGACCTCGCGCCGGGCGGCAGCGCCTACACCCATGTCGCCGAGAAGATGCGCGGCGAGCCGGAGGCGAAAATCCGCGGCCGCGTCGCCCGCATCGGCTTCTCCTCGGGCCGCGCCGATACGCCGGTGGCGCAGCTCTCGGGCGGCGAGAAGGCGCGGCTGCTGATGGGGCTGGCGACCTTCGACGGGCCGCAACTGCTGATTCTCGACGAGCCCACCAACCATCTCGACATCGACAGCCGCGCCGAGCTGATCGAGGCGATCAACGATTACCAGGGCGCCTGCATCCTGATCTCGCACGACCGCCGGCTGCTGGAGGCCTGCGCCGACCGGCTGTGGCTGGTCGCCAACGGGCAGGTGCGCGCGTTCGAGGGCGATCTCGACGATTACGCCAAGCTCGTGCTCGGGCAGGGCGCCGATAAGACGTCACAGCCGCGCGCCAAGACCTCGCCGCCCCCGGCGCGCCAGGAGCCGCCGCTGGAACGCCAGATCGCCGCCGCCGAACAGAAGATGCAGCGCTTCCAGGAGCTTTTGGATCGTGTTGACGAAGCGCTGGCGAAGGCGCACGGCGAAGGCGCGGCCTCGCCGCAAGCTCTCGCCCTCGCCGCCAAGCGTCAGGAACTCGAACGCGCGCTTATCGCGGCGGAAGAGAGCTGGCTCGAACTTTCCGTTAAGGCGCAACCCGCCAACTGAACAGCGTCTATATTGCGATGCAGCCGGCGTTGCGACCGCGCGGTCGACTCAGTTGTGAATATTTTCGCGGAATCACTTCGATGCCTATTGCGGAGAAAGGATATTCGTATAAGTACTATTGCGATATCCACGTGGGGGTAAGTCATGTCGTCTAATGATTCGCCGTCCAGCGATTACGTCGCGTTGGCGGCCGAGGTTGTATCGGCGTTTGTGGGTCACAACTCTCTACCGGTTTCGGAACTTCCCGGTTTGATATCTTCCGTTCATGCAGCGCTGGTGAAGATTTCGGGCGGCACAGCGATCCCAGCGGCGGTGGAGCCGGAGATCTTGACTCCGGCGGTGCCGGTGCGAAAGTCGATTACTCCAGATTATCTCGTCTGCCTCGACGACGGCCGCAAGTTCAAGTCGCTGAAGCGGCATCTGGCCTCGCTCGGCATGACCCCCGACCAGTATCGCGCCAAGTGGAACCTGCCGGCGGACTATCCGATGGTCGCGTCCAACTACGCCGCGACGCGCTCGGCGCTTGCCAAGAAGATCGGCCTCGGCCAGAACCGCAAGCGCGGCTAGTTGCGCCTTGCAAGCGCGGCTGACGGCGTCGCCGGGACGGGGTAACGTAAGGGAAGCCGGCAATAGTCCGGCTTCTCGTGGTTTTCATGCTTGAGACAATATGGCTCCGCGCCTCGCCGGACGAGGCCGCCTTCGCCTCCGACGCCGTGTCTTGACGGCGTCTTGACCCGGCTTTAGGCGGACCCATTCCGGGTGGACCGGGGCGCGGCTGCGGCCGAAACCAGGGGCAATTCGGATGGCCGAACTCGACGCAAAGCGACTGCAGATGATCAACGGGCAGTTGCGCACCAGCGACATCAACGATCTTGACCTGTTGTTCGCGTTTGCCGCCGTGGCGCGCGAAAACTTCGTCGCGCCGGCGCAAGCCTCGCTGGCCTATTCCGATCTCGAAGTCGCCTCGACGGGGCCCGCCGGCCGCCGGCTGCTGACCCCGCGCACGCTCGGCCTGCTGCTTAAATCGGCGGCGCCGGCGCCGGGCGAGCAGGCGCTCACCGTGGGCGACGGCGCCGGCTATTGCGCCGCGGTGCTGGCCGCGCTCGGCCTCGACGTCGTCGTGCTGGAGACCGATTGCGCCGCCGCCAAGGCGGCGACGGCGGGCGATTCGCACATCCGCTGCGAGCAGGGGCCGCTCACCGAGCCGCCGCCGGGAAGCGGCCCGTTCGATGTGATCGTCGTCAACGGCGCGTTCGAGGCGCAGCCCGAGCGCCTGCTGGCCGCGCTGAAGGACGGCGGCCGGCTCGTCGGGCTCAGCGCCCGCGATGAGGCCAAGCGGATCGTTCTGTTCGAGAAAGCCGGCGGCGGGATCAGCGAGCGGGCTCTGTTCGACGCGCCCGGCGACCTGCTGCCCGGCTTCGCCCGCCCCGCCGCCTTCGCGTTCTAGGCGCCCCTGGGGCAGGTGTCGCAACTTTGCGACATGGACCGAAAATCGTAGCCTCCGGCGCCTTGCTTGCGGCGGGGTTATGGCCTCCGCCTTCATATCCATTTAAGATTATTTCCGGTTAATTGGGCGGTCGAATCGCAACGGTTGCGGCCGAGGGGTTAGCGTGGTGACTGCGAGAATGCGTGACCAGAAGACGAATCCGGCTCGCAAGGCTCGCCTCGCTCGCGGCGCCGCGCTGATCGCGCTGGCGCTTGTGGCGGCGACCGCCGCGCGCGGCGAGACTATCGGCGGCGCGCTCGTCAAGGCCTATCTCAACAATCCCGACATCAATGCGCAGCGCGCCGCGGTCAGGGCCACCGACGAGTACATTCCGCAGGCCAACGCCGGCTATCTGCCCAAGGTGTCGGCGAACCTCAACGCGGGCGTGTCGGAAACCTATGAGCAGGACGTCGGCGCCCTTCCGGGCATGTCGCCATATTCGGGGCTGCTGCCGCGCGGCTACGGCGTCCAGGTTCAGCAGAGCGTGTGGGACGGCAATCGCACCTTCAACACGGTGCGATTGCGCGAGTCGCAGGTGCTCGGCCAGCGCGAGCAATTGCGCAACACCGAACAGAACACGCTGCTCAACGCGCTGACCTATTATATGAACGTGATGCGCGACACCGCCGCGCTCGACCTCAACCGCAGCAACGTCGAGGTGCTGAAGGAGCAGCTTCGGCAAACGCGCGACCGCTTCAACGTCGGCGAGGTTACGCGCACCGACGTCGCCCAGGCCGAGGCCGCACTGGCCCAGGCGCAGGCCAATTACCTGATCGCGCAATCTACCGTTCAGGCGTCGATCGCCAGCTACCGTCAGGTCGTCGGCGATCCGCCGGCGAGCCTCGCGCCGGTCTCGCCGGTGAACCGGCTGTTGCCGTCGACGCTGCCGCAGGCGGTCGCCATCTCCATGGTCGAACATCCCGCCATTACCGGCTCGCTGCACGGCGTCGACGCGTCGCTGCTGCAGGTCAAGGTCGCCGAGTCGGCGCTGTATCCGCAGGTCGGGTTGCAGGCTTCGCTGACCAAGGCGTTCGACTCGACGGCGCTGCCCGCCGGCAGCAAGGTGCTCAACGGCCAGATCGTCGGCAGCATCACCATTCCGATCTACGACGGCGGCGCCACCTCCTCCTCGATCCGTCAGGCGAAGGAGCAGGTGACGCAACAGGAGCTTTCAACCGATTCGCAGCGCGACAAGGTGCGTCAGGCCGTGGTCGCCTTTTGGTTCGAGAATACCAACGCGGTCGGCGTGCTGCGCGCCGCCCGCTCGCAGGTGCAGGCCGCCGAGGTCGCGCTCGCCGGCGTGCGCGAAGAGGCGAAGGTCGGCCAGCGCACCACGCTCGACGTGCTCAACGCGCAGCAGACGCTGCTGCAGGCGCGGCTGGCGCTGGTCACGGCGCAGCACGATCAGGTCGTCTATTCCTACTCGCTGCTGTCCAGCATCGGCCGCCTGTCGATGAAGATGCTCGGCATCTCGGTCGCTGAATACGATCCGCGCAAGCACTTCGATCAGGTCAAGACCAAGCAATTCGGCGTGCGCACGCCCGACGGTCGCTAGTCCCGGCCTGCTCCACGAACGACCCGTTGCGCGGGCGCTTCGCTTGGCTCAATCTGGGATCTAACGCCTCGCGAATCGGTTGTTTCGCGAGCGGCTTGGGGCGGGTGGGAGTCTTCGATGAGCGTGGCTTTGTCCAGCAACGACGATGCCGATGCCGAGGCGCTGCGGCGGGCGCAGCGCGCGCACGAGCCTTCGATGGATGAGATTCTCGCCTCGATCCGCGCCATCATCGCCGACGACCGCGAGCCAGCCGCGCCCAAACCGCAGATCGTCTATTCCAGCGATGCGCCGGTGAAGCCGGTCGCGCCCGAGTCCGAACCCGCGCCCACCCCGCCGACCGTGGTGTGGACGCGCAAGGCGGAAGCGCCGGAGTCGGCGGCGCAAGCGCCGCAAAGCCCGCCGGCGCAACCGCAGGAGGAGCCGCTGATGTCGGAAGAGGCGGAAGACGCCGTTTCCGAATCGTTCGCCGCGCTTTCCGAATCCTTGAGCGAGCACGCCATGCAGGTCGCCGGCGACATGGCGCGCGAGATGCTGCGGCCGATGCTGAAAGCCTGGCTCGACGAAAACCTGCCGCCGCTGGTGGAGAAACTGGTGCGCGCGGAAATTCAGCGGCTGGCGCGCGGCAGGCGGTGAAAGCCGGCGTCAGGCCAGCGGCTTGACCATGTAGACCAAGGCGCCGTCGGGCAACGGCGCCTCGCGCTCGACGACGAATCCGCGCCGTGAATAGAAGCGGATATTCTCGCCGAAAAGCCGGTTGGTGTAGAGCCGCAAGCCGCACAGGCCGGCTTGCGTCGCCAGCGCCTGCGCGAGGCCGAGCAGCCGCCCGCCGCAGCCACGTCCCTGACAGCGCGGCGACACCGCGAGATTGACGATCAGCAGATGGTCGCCATCCGGCGTGGTCTCGATCAGGCCGGCGAGCCCATCGTCGCTCTCTAACATGTCGAAGCGATGGCGCGTCAGCGCCAGGGCGTAGTCGACCTGCATCGGCAGCGGCTCGCGGCCGATCAAGCCGACCCATTTCGCGTAAGCCTCGCGCGTCAGCGCCGCGATGGCGGCGGCGTCCTCGGCCGTCGCGCGCCGCAACCTCACGCCCTCAGCCCTCGAACTTGTTGTTTTTCGGGAAGCCCTTCGGCGGCAGCCGGCCCGCCTCGGCGCGATTGCCGATAAACTCCTTCAGCTCCGGCAGCGCGACATTGAAGCTGCGTCCCGCCGAATCGCGCCAGCCCATGCCCGCCTTCAGCGCGAACACGCGCGCGTCCGAGAGGCCGCCGTCCTTGTAACGCTGCAGCCGCACCCCCTTGCCGCGGGCCATCTCCGGGATCTGCCCGAGCGGGAACACCAGCAACTTGCGGTTCTCGCCGATGACAGCGACATGGTCGCCGCTCGCCGGCGTGGCGAGACAGACGACCGCCGGCGGCTCGACGCCGAACACCGCGCGGCCCTTGCGCGTCGCCGAGACGAGATCGTCCTGCCCGACGACGAAGCCGCGCCCGTCGCTGCTCGCCAGCAGCATCTTCTCGCTTGGCTCGTAGGGCCAGACCTGAACGATGGCGGCGTGCTCCTCGATATCGGCCATCAGCCGCACCGGCTCGCCGAGCGAGCGCCCGCCCGGCAGCTTCGACGCGTCGAGCGTGAACGTCTTGCCGTCGCTCGCCAGCACCAGGATCTTCGACGTGGTCTCGGCGAAGAACGAGGTCTGCAGGCTGTCGTCGCCCTTGAAGGTCGCCGTCGAGATGTCGGCGACATGGCCCTTCATCGCCCGAATCCAGCCCTTCTTCGACAGCAGCACCGTGATCGGCTCGCGCTCGATGAAACTCTCGGCGAGATCGAGGTCGATCTCGGGCGGATTCTCGAACGTCGTGCGCCGCTTGCCGATCTTCGTCTCCGGCCCGTATTTCTTCTTCACGTCGCGGATTTCGTGCGCGATCACCTTCCACTGCTTCGCCTCGGAGGCGAGCAGGCCCTCGATCTGGGCCTTCTCCTCGGCGAGCTCGGTCTCCTCCTTGCGCAGTTGCATCTCCTCGAGCCGGCGCAGCGAGCGCAGCCGGGTGTCGAGGATGTAGTTGACCTGCGTCTCGGTCAGCTTGAAGCGCGCCACCAGCGCCGGCTTCGGCTCGTCGGCCTCGCGGATGATGCGAATCACCTCGTCCAGGTTGAGGTAGACGATCATCATGCCGGCGAGCAGCTCAAGCCTGCGCTCGATGGCGGCCAGCCGGTGGCGCGAGCGCCGCAACAGCACCTCGCGGCGATGGTCGAGCCATTGCTGAAGCGCCTCGCCGAGCGAGATCACCCGCGGGACGACGCCATCGACCAGCACATTCATGTTGACGGAGATGCGCGTCTCCAGCTCGCTGAGCTTGAACAGCTGCTCCATCATCACCGCCGGCTCGACGTTGCGCGCCCGCGGCTCCAGCACGACGCGCACGTCCTCGGTCGATTCGTCGCGCACGTCGGCGAGCAGCGGCGCTTTCTTATTGTTGACGAGTTCGGCGAGCGCCTCGATCAGCCGCGACTTCTGCACGCCATAGGGGATCTCGGTGACGACCGCGACCCAGCCGCCGCGGCCGGTGTCCTCCCGGTTCCAGCGTGCGCGCAGCCGCAAGCCGCCGCGCCCGGTCCGGTAGACCTCGCGCATGATGGCGCGGTCGTCGACCAGCACGCCGCCGGTCGGGAAGTCAGGGCCGGGCACGAAATTGAGCAGCGCGTCGACGTCCGCCTCGGGGTGGACGATCAGATAGAGCGCGGCGTCGAGCAGTTCGGCGAGGTTGTGCGGCGGCACGCTGGTCGCCATGCCGACGGCGATGCCCTGGGCGCCATTGGCGAGCAGGTTGGGAACCGCGGCGGGCAGCACCAGCGGCTCCTGCGCGTCGCCGGAGTAATTGTCCTTCCAATCAATGGCGTCTTCGTCGATGCCTTCGAGCAGAAGCTTGGCGAATTCGGTCAGCCGGGCTTCGGTGTAGCGGTAGGCGGCGGCGTTATCGCCGTCGATATTGCCGAAATTGCCCTGGCCCTCGACCAGCGGATAGCGCGAGGCGAAATCCTGGGCGAGGCGGACGAGCGCCTCGTAGATCGCCTGATCGCCGTGCGGGTGAAACGAGCCCATCACGTCGCCGACGATCTTGGCGCACTTCTTGAATGCGGTTCCGGGATCGAGCTTGAGGATGTGCATGCCGTAGAGGATGCGGCGATGCACCGGCTTCAGCCCGTCGCGGGCGTCGGGCAGGGCGCGGCCCATGATGGTGGAGAGCGCATAGGCGAGATAGCGCTCCTCCAGCGCGTCGCGCAGGTCGACTTCGATCGGCGCCGAAGGCGGCGGAGGAGGGGGCGGGGCAGCACGGGCCATGCCCGCGGGTTAGCTGAGGCGAGCGGGCGGGGCAAGGGGTAAAAGGGGAACGGACCGCCGCTCGGCTATTTCCGACGTTTCCGTAGAGCCTGAAGGACTTGCGGGAGAAGGGTTTGTGCAACCGTACGGTAGCCCTCGGGCGTCAGGTGCATTTCGTCAGGCTGCTTCGGCAGTCTGAAGAGCAGCAGGTTCGGAACCATGACGACGGCGATCCCGTGCTGCACCGCCTTTTGCTTGATCTGAGCGACATTCGCGATCGTTTCCGCGCGGTCGACATCGTTGCCGCCGGGCTGGAGCACGAGAACCCGCGTGTCCGATCCGACAACGCTATCGAAACGCGCCAGCATGCTTCCCGTCGTATCGCCGCTTATGCCGGCGTTGGCGACCGTCACGGCTTGGCCGTGCGCCGCGAGCATGGCCTGCAATTGCTCGGGATAGGCTTGCTCCCGGTCGACGCCCTGGCCATACGTGTTGCTCGCCCCGAGCGCGACCACCTCGGCGGCGCTCGCGGCGGAGACGGTGAGAATAGCCCACGTCATCGCAAACAAAGCTATGATGAATGGACAAATTCTAGATAGATTCCGCATTGTGCTTCCTCCTATTTGAGCCGGGTAAGGATTATAGAGGCATGACCTTTTCCGTGACCAAGGTCGAAGTTCAATTCCCCGGCGAGTTCGTCATGGGCGATGAGAGCGAATTGAAAGGCGAAGGGGCCATTCATGAATTCAAGGCCGTGGTCGCTCAGAGTACCGACGAAGTCGTAATAGGCCGCCGGATTTTGGTTTGATGTTACCGTTGTTGGACCGCTTTCGGCGGTTTGTCCGATCACCCTTCCCGACGGCGTCACGGCCTCGACGAGCACCATGAAACGGCGACCTGCACCGTTCCATCTTCGGCCTTCGCTCGACCAGGCGCCCACATACTCGAGATATCGTCGCGGAACGTCAGATGTCACGGGCCGAAAGTAAATTTTGTCCGGCAGCGGCGCCTCGATCGCAGCCGCCGCCGCTCTGATCGTGGCCTCGGAAGGCAGAACGAGGGGCGGCTGCGGCCGGCTGTCGGCTCGCAAATATACGAAGCCCGCCACGCCCGCCGCCAAAGCCGCGCCCGCAATCGACGCGACGATCCAAAGCCCGCGCGTTCGCCGCGGCGGGGCCTTCGGCCGCCGGTCGGCCTTGACCAGACCGACCTTGGCCTCCACGTCGGCCAGACTGATGCGAAACGCCCGGATTGGCCGGGAAATGTTCTTGACGCTCTGGTCGCCCAGGTCTTCCAGAACGACGCCGAGATCCTCGCGCACCTGATCGCGCACCGAGCCGGAGATGCAGATGCCGTCGAGCGGCGCCAGCGGCTCCAACCGCGCGGCGATGTTGACGCCGTCGCCGGAGATGTCGTCGCCATCCATGATGATGTCGCCGACGTTGACCCCGATCCGCATCCGGAACCGCTCCTCCGGATCCTTCGCCAGCTCCTGGGTCACGTTGAGGCGCTGGATGGTGATGCCGCAGCCCAGGCACGCCGTCGCGCTCGGGAAAATAGCGAGAAAGCCGTCGCCCGTCGTCTTGATGACCCGGCCGCCGTATTCCGTCACTTTCGGGAAGATGGTGCGTTCGCGCAACGCCTGCATGCGCCGATAGGTGCGCTCCTCGTCGCGCTCCATCAGCTTGCTGTAACCGGCCACGTCGGCCAGCATGACGGCGAAAAGCTTGCGCTCGGTCTCCAAGAAACGCAGCTCCCATGCGCCGTAGGACAACATGGTCTTGCAGAAATCGGACAGACGTCAAGCCATTCAGCCGAATACCTGGCGCACAAAAATCAACGGCGTTGAGCGCGTGTAAATTCCTGCTTGCGCTCGCAGAGGCGCCGAAACTGACGCTCGGCGAGGTAGTCGCGGAAATGCGGCTTGCAGACTGGCGAAAGGACGGATCAGCAGCCTTGCTGCGCGGCTTCGCTCACCCCCGCATCTCATAAACCAGCCGCGCCCTGATCGTCCCCTCCAGCCCCCTGATCTCCTCCAGCACCCGCGCGCTGTTTTCCGCTGAAGCCTCCGCGTCGAGCACGACATAGCCGATTTCGCCGCGCGTCTCGTAATACTGCGCCGCGATGTTGAGGCGATGCCGCGCAAACAGCTCGTTGAGCTTGCCGAGCATTCCCGGCACATTGCGCTGCACCTGGATGAACCGTGTCCCCCGCGGTCGCGGCGGCAATTGCGCGGCGGGGAAATTCACCGCCCCGAGCGTCGAGCCGTTGTCGGAATAATCGATCAGCTTGCGCGCCACCTCCTCGCCGATGCGCTCCTGCGCCTCCTCGGTCGAGCCGCCGACATGCGGCGTCAGGATCACGTTCTCCAGCCCCTGCAGCGGCGAGACGAAGCGCTCCTTGTTCGAGCCGGGTTCGGCAGGAAACACGTCCACCGCCGCGCCGCGCAGCTTGCCCGACTGCAACGCCGCCGCCAGCGCCTCGATGTCGACCACCGTGCCGCGCGCGTTGTTGATGAAATAGGCCCCCGGCTTCATCGCCGCGAACTCCGCCGCGCCGATCATGCGATGGGTCGCGGGCGTCTCCGGCACGTGCAGCGACACGACGTCGCTTTGCCCCAGCAGCTCGTGCAGCGAGCCGCTCGGCTCGGTGTTGCCGTGGCGCAGCTTGTCGGTGTGGTCGTAGAACACGACCCGCATCCCCATACCCTCGGCGAGATAGGACAGCTGCGAGCCGATATTGCCGTAGCCGACGATGCCCAGCGTCTTGCCGCGCACCTCGTGGCTGTTGTCAGCTGATTTGTCCCAGCCGCCGCCATGCGCAGCGACCGAGCGCGGGAACACCCGGCGCAGCAGCATGACGATCTCGCCGATCACCAGCTCGGCGACGCTGCGGGTGTTGGAGAACGGCGCGTTGAACACCGGAATCCCGAGCTTCTCGGCGCCCTCCAGGTCGACCTGATTGGTCCCGACGCTGAAGCAGCCGACCGCGATCAGCCGATCGGCGGCGTCGAGAACCTCAGCCGTGAGCTGCGTGCGCGAGCGGATGCCGATCAGGTGGACGCCCTTGACGGCGTCGAGCAAGGCCTGCCCGTCGAGCGCCTTGGGCAGCCGCTCCAGATTGGAGTAGCCGGCCTGCTCGAAGCGCTGAACCGCGCTGTCGTTGACGCCTTCGAGCAGCAGGACGCGGATCTTGTCCTTCGGCAGCGACAGGGTAGGGGCGTCGGTCATGGTTTCCCGGGGGACGGTTCGAACGGTTCGAGCCCTCCGTGCGACGCGCGCCGCGAGACGTCAACCTGCTTTCTGCGCCGCGTCGTCCGCCTTGGCCGGGAGCAAGGCGCAAGCTGAGATCAAGCCGACGCAGGACGCGAACAGAATTTCCGCGCCCGTCTGGCCCGACCAGCCCGTCACGCAGCCCCATATGACGGCGAGGCCGAAGCCGACGACCACCGTCCGCCGGCGTGACCCCGACGCCAGATGCGCCGCGATCACGCCCATTCCGAACGGCAAGGTGATTTGATCGTAAAACAGCATCCGGGGATTGAGCAGCGCGCAGACGGCGACGCCAATGAACATCCGTTCGCGCCCTGCTCCTGCGACGCGTCTGCTGGCGACGAGCCCCACGGCCAGCAGCGCGGCTGAGAACGCGACATAAAGCCCGGCGCGCACAACCGCCGGCAAGGCGGCGACGCCCGGCAGGCCGAAAAAGCTATGTCCCGGCACGGCGGCGCCATGCACGCGCACGGCGTCGAGCCACGCCTGGAAGGTCGCGGGGTCGTCAAGGCGAAACCACGCGAAGTAACAAAGGACGCCGGCGAGGCTGGCGCCGGTCATGGCGAGCCTTGTCAGCAGCGGCCGGTCCATGAACAGGAACAGCGCCGCATAGACCGCCAAGGTTGGCTTACACACGGCGCAAACGACGACGAGCGGCGGCAGCAGCAAGTCAAAGGCGGCGTTCGCGGCGCCGAGAACGACGAGCGCGTGAACGAGAAGCGAAAAGTTGCCGGAGACCAGCGTCTTCGCCGTTATCGCGCAATAGAAGGGCGCCCGGAAGATTTGCTCGGTGAGCTTGCCGGTCAACAAGAGGCGCGCCATAGCCGTGAGGCTGAGGCCCAAAGCCGCCCCCGCCAGCAACGGCCCGAAGGAGGTGCTGTAATTGCGCTCAAGCACGCCCATCGCCATGGCGAGCGGCGGCGGGTAAACGTAGGGCCAATTCATTTGGTACGGGCAGGCGTTGAAGTCCGCGTAGAAGGATTCGCCGTGAATCCAGGCGTTCCCCGCGCACAGGACGGCGTTCAAGTCCCGCGTCGTGTCGTTATAGGCGCGTTGCGCCAACCGGAGGACTCCGAGAAAAAACGGCGTCGCGCAAACAGCCATGACGAGGTAAAGCGCAACGGGCGCCTTGCGCCAGGTGAAATTCGGACTCTTGATCAACCCTGGGCGCCGGTAAATGCGCCGGCGTCGCCGGCCTTAAGAAACCCGTAGCGACAGGCGCCGTTTCTGACAAGCGAACACGGGCGGTCCAGGCGGGTGGCCGGCGAGGGAACGTTGACTTCCCCGCCCCCTTGTGCCAACCCCGCGCGCGCGGCCGATCTCGCCGCGCCGGATCGTTCGATGTCGCGCTTGGTCAAAACCACGACGAAAACGCGTACCGCCAAAGGCGGCACGATCGGGTAAACGCGCCTCCGCTCCGGTTTCCTCCCCCGGCGGAGCGCCGGGGTTAACGGCTGTTACGGCCGCCAAGCGGGGGGAAGAGGGGTTCCATGTCAGGCTTCAAGGTCGCGGTGGTCGGCGCCACCGGCAATGTCGGTCGCGAGATGCTCGCCATCCTCGCCGAGCGCAAGTTTCCCGTTTCCGAAGTGGTCGCGCTCGCCTCGACCCACTCCATCGGCCGGGAGGTCTCGTTCGGCGACAGGACGCTGAAGTGCAAGGCGCTCGACCATTACGATTTCGCCGATACCGACATCTGCCTGATGTCGGCCGGCGGCGCGGTGTCGAAGGAATGGTCGCCGCGGATCGGCGCGCAGGGCTGCCTGGTGATCGACAATTCCTCCGCCTGGCGCTACGATTCCGAGGTGCCGCTGGTGGTGCCCGAGGTCAACGCCGAGGCCGCCAAGGGTTTCTCCAAGAAGTACATCGTCGCCAACCCGAACTGCTCGACCGCGCAGCTCGTCGTCGCGCTGAAGCCGCTGCACGACAAGGCCAAGATCAAGCGCGTCGTGGTGGCGACCTACCAGTCCGTTTCCGGCGCCGGCAAGGACGCGATGGACGAATTGTTCCAGCAGACCCGCGCGATCTTCGTCAACGATCCCGTCGAGCCGAAGAAGTTCCCCAAGCGCATCGCCTTCAACGTCATTCCGCACATCGACGTCTTCCTCGACGACGGCTCGACGAAAGAAGAGTGGAAGATGGTCGCCGAGACCAAGAAGATCCTCGACCCCAAGATCCTGCTGACCGCGACCTGCGTGCGCGTGCCTGTCTTCATCAGCCATTCGGAAGCCGTCAACGTCGAGTTCGAGAACCCGATCACGGCCGACGAGGCGCGCGACATCCTGCGCGAGGCGCCGGGCTGTCTCGTCATCGACCGGCGCGAGCCCGGCGGCTACATCACCCCGCACGAGGCGGCGGGCGAGGACGCCACCTACATCAGCCGCATCCGCGAGGACCCGACGGTGGAGTACGGCCTCAACTTCTGGTGCGTCTCGGACAATCTGCGAAAAGGGGCGGCGCTCAACGCGGTGCAGATCGCCGAGGTGATCGCCAACCGCGGCTGGCTGAAGCCAAAGCGCGTCGCGGCGTGAGGCGGCGCCGTTGCTGAGGCCGACGGCTCATTCGGGCTTGCAATAGGCCGTCGCCGTCGGCCTTTGCTTGACATGGCCATCTATGGTTATGGCGATGTCCTCCTTTTCTGCGCCGGATCGCAGATCGATGCGCCACTTGTACGTCGCTTCGTACACGGGGTCTTTTTGAACGACCTCCCAGACAATCTCCGTTTCGTCGATTTTGTATTTCGACTGTTCGTTTTTGCTCTGCGAATTGTCGTGATAGGTTTTCGTAGAGTCCGTCTGTCCGGTTTTTGGATTTTTTGTATAAGTTGTAATCGAGATCCCTGTCTCATCGGCGACCATTTTTTCGGAATAGGCGGCGATGCCGTTTTGCTCGGACCAGTCGCACAGTAACGTAACGGCATTTCCTGCGCAGGCGGGTCCGCTGAGCAGGCTCAGCAGGCCGCCGGCGGCGAGAAGGCGACGAGCGAGCATCTGACGACTCCCTGCCTGGATGCGATCCCGGTCCGGCCTGGGGCGGGCGACGGATCGTGTTTCTCGGTGTCGGCGCCGACGATGCGCCGCAAGCGCGCCAGTGTCGCGGCGACGCCGGCGCCGGATTCCGGGCTGATTGCCCGCCTGAACCGCCTTCGCCTCGCTTTCCGCCGCGCAGCGTGATAACCCGCTTCCCTTCTCAACACCAACGGCGGCGAGAGTTCGGGCGGCGATGAGCGATATCTTCCAGGAAGTCGACGAGGAGGTACGGCGCGACAAGGCCGTCGAGTTCTGGACTAAGTACCAGAACTACATCCTCGCCGCCGCGCTGCTCGTCGTGCTGGCGACCGGCGGCTACCGCTTCTGGCGCTATTACCAGCTTCAGCAGGCCGAGGCCGCCGGCGCCCAGTTCCAGCAAGCCCTGCAGCTGGACTCCACCGGCAAGCTCGAAGAGGCGCAGGCGGCGCTCGCCAATCTGCAAAAGACCGCTCCGCCCGGCTACGCCAACCTCGCCCGCTTCGTCGACGCCGCGCTGACGCTGAAGAAAGACCCGAAGGCCGGCATCGCCGCCTACGACGCCCTGGCCAACGACGCCAAGCTCGATCCGCTGCTGCGCGATACGGCGAAGCTGCGCGCCGCGCTCGCCCGCATCAACGACGGCCAGACCGAGGCGGCCAAGTCGGCGCTCGAGCCGCTCGCCGCCGCCGGCGTCTATCGCGACACGGCGCGGCTGGCGCTCGCCTCGCTGGCGCTCGCCGCCAAGGATTACGTCGCCGCCGGCATCCGGCTGGAAGAGGTGATGTCCGACGCCGAGGCGCCGCAAGCCGACCGCCAGACCGCGCGAACGCTGATCGGCCTCGTCGCCTCGCAGGCGCCTGCGCCGGCGCAGGCGTCAGCGCCGGCGGCTAAGCCTTGACCAAAGTCGCCATCGTCGGCCGCCCCAACGTCGGCAAATCGACGCTGTTCAACCGCCTCGTCGGGCGCAAGATCGCCCTGGTCGACGACACGCCGGGCGTCACCCGCGACCGCCGCGAGGGCGAGGCCAATCTCGGCCATCTCGCCTTCACCGTGGTCGACACCGCGGGGCTGGAGGAGGGCGACGCCGTCTCGCTCGCCGGCCGCATGCGGGCGCAGACCGAAGCCGCGCTCGCCGATTGCGACGTGGTGATGTTCATGATCGACGCCCGCGTCGGCGTGACCGGCGCCGACCGCCATTTCGCGCAACTGCTGCGCCGCGTCGACAAGCCGATCCTGCTGCTCGCCAACAAGTCGGAGGGCGCGGCCGGCCGGGCGGGCGCTTCGGAAGCCTACGAATTGGGCCTGGGCGAGCCCATCGCGCTCTCGGCCGAGCACGGCGAGGGCACCTCCGATCTCTACGAGGCGCTGCGCGCCGTGCTGCCCGAGGCCGAACCCGCCGACGCTGACAACGGCGACGACGCCGAGCCCGAACTCGGCGAGGACGAGGACGGCCCGCCGGTCGATCCGACCAAGCCGATCCGCATCGCCGTGCTCGGCCGCCCCAACGCCGGCAAGTCGACGCTGCTCAACCGCATTCTCGGCGAGGAGCGGCTGCTGGTCGGCCCCGAGCCCGGCCTCACCCGCGATTCGATCAGCCTCACCGCGTTCTGGCGCGAGCGCGAGCTGAAACTGTTCGACACCGCCGGAGTCCGCCGCAAGGCGCGGGTGACCGAGAAGCTGGAGAAGTTGGCGGTCGCCGACACCTTGCGCGCCGTGCGCTTCGCCGAGGTCGTGGTGCTGCTGCTCGACGCCACGATTCCGTTCGAGAAGCAGGATCTCACGCTCGCCGATCTCGCCGAGCGCGAGGGCCGGGCAGTGGTGTTCGGCCTCAACAAGTGGGATTTGGTCGAGAACAAGAGCCTCGCCGCGCAGGAGCTTCGCGCCGAGGCCGACCGGCTGCTGCCGCAGCTGCGCGGGGCGCGCGTAGTCCCGGTGTCGGGCCTGACCGGCGCGCATGTCGACAAGCTGCTGGAGGCGGTGATCCAGACGCACGAGATCTGGAACAAGCGCGTCTCCACCGGCCGGCTCAACCGCTGGCTCGCGCCTGTGATCGATTCGACGCCGCCGCCCGCCGTCGCCGGCCGGCGGGTGAAAATCCGCTACATGACGCAGCCGAAATCGCGGCCGCCGTTCTTCATCCTGTTCGGCAACCATGTCGATTCGATCCCGGAGAGCTACAAGCGCTTCCTCGCCAACGGCCTGCGCCAGACCTTCGGCTTCAACGGCGTGCCGATCCGGCTGTCGATGCGCGGCGGCGGCGAGAACCCTTATGCCGGCAAGGGCGGCCGGAAGACCTGAGGCGGCTTCCCGGAGACGCTCGCATGACGCAAGGTTCGCACCCGCCGCGTGATCGCGTCTTCTATCACGGAACCAAGGCCGACCTTCGCCCCGGCGATCTCATCGCACCCGGCTACGCCTCCAACTTTGGCGCGAGGAGACAGGCGAACCATGTCTACTTCTCGGCCACGTTGGACGCGGCGATCTGGGGCGCGGAGCTCGCCGTCGGCGACGGCCGGGAGCGGATCTACATCGTCGCGCCCACCGGCCCGTTCGCCGACGACCCCAATCTCACCGACAAGAAGTTTCCCGGCAATCCGACCCAATCCTACCGCTCGCGCGAGCCGCTGCGCGTCGTCGCCGAGATCGCAGAATGGCAGGGGCACGCCGCCCAACAGCTGCAGGCGATGCGGGACCGCGTCGCCGAATGGAAGCAACTCGGCGTCGAGGCGATTGACGATTAGCCGGCGGTTGCCTTAAGCGACGGCGCCGCAGCCGCCGGCTTGGAAAATAGACGCCGCTTCGCCTCTCGACTTACCGGCCGCGCGGCGCTAAGTCGACCCGCCCGGAGCAAGCTTATGGCCCATATCGAGATCATCCCCGCGTCCGGCCGCGTCGTCGCGCGCTGGCGAGGCCATGTCGTCGTCGACACCACGCGGGCGCTGGAGCTGCGCGAAGGCGCCTATCCGCCGGTGCTCTACCTGCCCCGCGCGGACGCCGACATGAAACTGCTGGCGCCGAGCCCGCGCCACACCACCTGCCCCTGGAAGGGCGAGGCGAGCTATTTCCACCTGCGCGACGGCGAGACGAGCGCCGACAACGCGGTGTGGAGCTACGAAACGCCGAAAGCCGACGTCGCCGCCATCGCCGGCTATCTCGCCTTCTATCCCGACAAGGTCGAGATTGAGCGCGCCTGACATGCCGACCTCCGCTTTCAAGTCCGCCCGCGACCTGCTGCTGGCGCTGCGCGACAATTACGAATTCGCCCGCTCCGGCTTCCAGTGGCCGCGGCTGAAGCGCTTCAACTGGGCGCTCGACTTTTTCGACGCCGAGCTCGCCAAGGGCGACAATGGCCGCAAGGTCGCGCTGAAGGTGCTGGGCGCCGAGGTCGAGACACTGACCTTCGCCGAGCTTTCCGAGGCCTCCAACCGCGCCGCCAACGCCCTGCGCGCGCTCGGCGCCAAGCGCGGCGACCGGCTCATGCTGATGCTCGGCAATACGCCCGCGCTGTGGATCGCGATGCTGGCGGCGATGAAGCTCGGCGTCGTCATCATCCCCGCCACGACCCAGCTCGCGCATGCCGACATCGCCGACCGCCTCGCCCGCGGCCGGGCGAAATTTGTCATCGCCGAAGCCTCCGTCGCCGACCGGTTCCGTGACAGCGACGCCATCCACATCGCGGCGCGCGGCTCGGCGCCGGGCTGGCGCGATTTCGCCGATCTGCTCAAGGCCTCGCCCAACTTCACGCCCGAGGGGCCGACCGGCGCCGACGATCCGCTGCTGCTATATTTCACGTCCGGCACCACCGCGCGGCCGAAACTGGTGGTGCATACCCACGCGAGCTACCCGATCGGCCATCTCTCGACCATGTTCGGGCTCGGGCTGAAGCCCGGCGACGTCCATCTCAACATCTCCTCGCCCGGCTGGGCCAAGCACGCCTGGTCGAACGTGTTCGCGCCGTGGAACGCCGGCGTCTGCGCCGTCGCCCTCGACAAGCGGTTCGACCCGCGCGCCACGCTCGACGATCTCGTGACGCACGAAGTCACCTCGTTCTGCGCCCCGCCGACGGTGTGGCGCCAGCTGGTGCAGCAGCCGATGCGCGACTGGCGCACCAGCCTGCGCGAGCTGAACTCGGCCGGCGAGCCGCTCAACCCGGAGGTGATCGAGCAGGTGCGCCGCGCCTGGGGCCTGACGTTGCGCGATTCCTACGGCCAGACCGAGACGACGATGATGGTCGGCAACCCGATCGGCCAGCGCGTCATCCCCGGCTCGATGGGCCGGTCGCTGCCGGGCTACCGCGTCGTGCTGCTCGATCACGACGGGCTCGAGGCCGACGAGGGCGAGATCGCCGTTCCGCTGAGCCCGCGCCCGCTCGGGCTGATGCGCGGCTATCAGGAAGACGACGGCTCGCTGCGGCCGCTGGAGGGGCGCTACTACCGCACCGGCGACGTCGCGACGCGCGACCGCAACGGCTACATCACCTATGTCGGGCGCTCCGACGACGTGTTCAAATCGAGCGACTACCGCCTGAGCCCGTTCGAGCTGGAGAGCGCGTTGATCGCGCATCCCGCCGTGACCGAGGCGGCGGTGGTTCCCGCCCCCGACGACGCGCGGCTCAACGTCGCCAAGGCCTATCTCACCCTCGCCGAAGGGATCGCGCCGGACCGCGCGACGGCGCTCGACATCTTCCGTTTCCTCGGCGAGCAGCTGTCGCCCTACAAGCGGGTGCGGCGAATCGAGTTCGCCGATCTGCCGAAGACGATCTCAGGCAAAATCCGCCGCGTCGAACTGCGTTCGCGCGAGGCGGGGCTTGCGTCGGGCGGCGAGCGCGCGACCGCCGAGTTCCGCATCGAAGATTTTCCCGAGTTGCATTAGGGCTTGCTGGGCTCGAACGCAGGCGCCGGATCTCCCTCCTCCTTGACGGGGGAGCGCCGCGCTTTCAGGATGTGGCTACCCCCTCGCCCGCCAAGTGGGGAGGGGAGGGGAGCCGCTTCCAGTCAAGCGCCGCGTGTTCTGGCGCCCGCCAGGCGCGGCTCGCGCGCCCAAGCCGGACTTATTACATCTCCGCCAGCGGCCGCTCGGTTCATCCGCGTCGGTGATCGAGGAAAAACCGGATCATCTCGCGGCTCGCGTCGGGACCGCGGGGATCGGTGAAGGAGCCGCTCGCGCTTCCGCCGGACCAGGCGTGGCCCGCGCCATGCAGCTGCCAATGTTCGAGCAAAGCCGCGCCGCTCGCGCCGACATGCGCGGTGCGCGTATACGCCATGCCGGCCGGCGTATCGCCTCGCGTCACCACCTTGCGCAGCCCCGCCGCGGGCTTGCCTTGCGCAATCACCTGTTCGCCGTTGATGGGATTGACGGTCGCGTCCGCGTCGCCATGGAAGACGATGGTCGGCACGATCGGCCCGCCCGCCCGCGGGACGACGGCGCCGCCCCCGCTCATCGCGGCGAAAGCAGACGGTATGTCGCGCGCCGCGCCGCACGCCAGCCCCGAATGGACGCCGACCGCGGCGAACACGTCCGGATGGGTCGCCGCCAGGATCGCCGCCGCCGCCCCGCCGGCCGACAGCCCCGCCACATAGACCCGCGACGGGTCGGCGGAAAACGCCGCGACGACTTCAAGCGCGATGCCGGCGATCAGCGAGGGCTCCCCGCCATGCCGCTGCTGGTCGCCCAGATTGAACCAGTTCCAGCATTTCTGCAGGTTGGCCGATTTCGGCTGACAGGGATAGACGACCAGGAACGTCTGCTCTTCCGCCACTTCGTTCATCCGCGTGCCGGCCGCGAAGTCGTCGGGGTCCTGGGTGCAACCGTGCAGCATGACGACGACGGGGAGCGATTGTCCCTCGTAGCCGCTGGGAACATAGACCTTGTAGGTCCGGCTTCCCGCCGCGTTGGCGTAGCTTCGGGTCTCAAACCGCGCCCCCTCCGGCAGGGGCGCCGCGGGCGGTCGACGGGATGGCGAACCGACGCCGGGAAGGCCGGCCTTCGGCAATCCGCCGTGAAACGCCGGCATTTTTCGCGCGAGCTGCGCCCATCGCTTGCCGATGACCGGTCCCAAGGTCTCCGCAGCGGCGAATTCGGACCGCGCGTCTTGCGCCGGTGCGACACGGCTGCCGATCAATCTCGTGCTCGGCGCGCCGGGCTCGCGTTGCGCGCCGGGCTCGCGTTGCGCGCCGGGCTCGCGTTGCGCGCCGGGCTCGCGTTGCGCGCCGGGCTCGCGTTGCGCGCCGTCGCTGGGCGGGTCGGCTTTGCCCTGCAACAGTCGCATAGCTTCCGCGAGCTTGCCGGCCTTGGTGAGACGGGTCGCTTCGCGCATGTTATGGAGAAAGAACGCGCTCATGGTTTGGGCTTTCGGTTCGATGAGGAGGGCCGGCGTCGCCGATATTCAGGCTGTGCGGTCGGCGAGCGCCGCCTTGACCGCGGGGCTGGCCTGAAAGGCGCCCAGCACCTGGACCGAGGCGATCGCGGCGCGGGCGAGTTCGGGCGTCACGTCGCCGGCGACGCTGACGAGGCCGAGCGCCTGGATGTGGATCGGCGCGCCGGCGTCGCGTGCGGCCTCCAGATCCTTGCGGGTGTAATGCGACAGCCCGAGCGTGAGCTGCCGACGGGCGACCGACTGACGCACCGCGTCTTCGTGGCGCTCCAGGTGGTTGCGGATCGCCATGCGAATGAAATCCGCCCGATTGGCGTAGAACCCGTCGCGCACCAGCAGGTCCATGCGCCCGAGGTCGATGAAGCCAAGGTTGACGGTGATCTTTTCGCTATCGGCGGGTTTGGCTTTCAACTCGTAAACATTGTCCGCCATGGCTCGGTCTCCATCCATTGGGATGGTCTATAGATGGGTTCGGGATGGCCGATGTCAATGGCCGCCAAACTCCGTTTTGGCGGCGACCCGCCGCGCCGCTCGTTCGCGCTCGCGATCCCCTAGGGACACAAAACGGCGCCTAACTTCCTGAAACTGCTTCGTCGCGTCCTGTCCCGAGCGCTGCCCGGCGGCGGCGGCAGCCAATCCTTAAAGCTTCCCAGCGTAAACGTGGGGCTCGCATCGGGACCCGCCCATGACGGATATCGCCCTCTCTCCCCGCCGGTTCGGCGCGCAGGCGCTGGCCTCGCCCGCCGCGGCGGGCGCGCTCTACGCCGCGCTGGTCGCGCTCGCCGCCGCCCCGGTCCTGCTGTGGCCGATCCCGCGCGCCAACGACATCGTCAACCACTGGGCGCGGCTGACGCTCTACCACGCCGGGCCGGGCGATCCGGTCGCCGGGCTCTACCGGCTGCATTTCGGCCTGATCCCCAATCTCGGGATCGACGCGCTCTATCTCGCGCTGTCGCCGCTGCTGTCGCCGCAGAACGCAGCCCGGCTCGGGTTGGCGCTGGCGATCGCGCTGCCGGCGCTCGGCGCCTGGGCGATCCATCGCGCGCTGTTCGACAAGCCGTCGCCGACCCTCTGGCTGATCCCGTTCCTCAGCTACAACGTGGCGACCTCGGCCGGCCTGGTCAATTTCTCGCTCGGCATGGGCTTGGCGTTCCTGGCGCTCGGCGCCGTGCTGGCGCGCGGCCCACGCTTTGGCCTGGCCGACGTCGCGGCGCTCAATCTGGTCGGCGCGGCGCTGTTCTTCTGCCACCTCATCGCCTGGGCCGCCTTCGCGCTGCTGCTGGGCCTGATCCTGGCCGGCGCGCCGCCCTGGCGGGTTCGCGACATCCTGCGCGGCGCCGGCCTCGCGCTCGCCGCGCAATTGGCGCCGCTGGCGCTGGTCGCGCTGCGCGAGGCGCCGCCGGCCGCCTATTCCATGGTCGACGAGGCGCGGTTCAGCCTGCTGCTCGCCCCCGTCGCGGCGATGACCGGCACGGACTTGCTTGCCGAGGCGCTGCTCGCCGCCGCGGCGCTGCTGGCGCTGGCGCGCGGCGTGACCGTCGCGCCGCAGGTCCGCGTCGCGCTGGTGGGCTTCGCGCTGGCCGCGCTGCTGGCGCCGGGAGCGCATGGCGCAGCCACGCTGATCGACGCCCGTCTGAAGGTCTATGTCTGGTATTTCGCGCTCGCCGCGATTTCGCTGCGCGCGCCCGGCGCTGGCCGCGCGCTGGTCGCGACGCTCGCGTTGGCGCTGACGGCGGCCCGCCTCGCGTGGGTCGCCCCGGATTGGATCGCCCTGCAGCAGCGCGCGCAGGACGTGCGCGCTGCGCTCGCCGTCCTGCCGCCGGGAGCGCGTGCGCTGGTCGTCACCCCCTCGGGCTGCCGCGACCCCGGCATGGTCTGGACGACGGCGCTGCTGCCGTTCGCGGTCATCGACCGGCGCGCCTATGTCAACACGCTGTTCGCGCAGACCGGCATCCAGCCCGTGGCGCCCGCCGATCCCGCGCTCGACGGCGGTCCGACGCTGCCGATGGACGCCCGCTGGCTCTCCGAGGCCGGCCGCGCCGCCTTGCCGGCGCATCTGACCTCTGCGCCCTGGGCGCCGGCCTATCGCGATTGGCGCCGGCATTTCACCCATGTGATCGACGAGCGCGGCGCCTGCGGCTCGACGCTCGACGCCGCCGGCCTGACTAGGCTCGGCGGCGGCGGCGGGCTCGATATTTACAGGATCGACTGAAGCGGCGCTTACATCTGGGTCAGCGAACCGTGGCCCTTCGGGGTCATGATGCCTTCGCAAGTGCCCTTGGCGACGTACTTCCAGGCGTGCGCGTCGTAATCGACCGCGGACGTCCCGGCGCAGCTGGTGCCGGCGCCGGCGGCGCAATCGTTCTTGCCGGCCATGGCGACGCCATAGCACTTGTCGGCGCCGGGCTGCGCCTTGGCCGGACCGGCATGCGCGGCGCTGGCGAGCGCCAGCGCAAGAGAACCGGCGAGGGCGGCGGAAAGCGTGGACTTCATGTTAGGCATCCTCGTATCGTGAAGGCAGCGAACCCGACGCGGGTCCGCATGCTTCCTTTCGCCGGGGAGGGCGCGTAGTTACCCAGCCCCGCTTCACGACGCCGTGAACGCCTCGGTTCGGCGCCGGCGCTGAACGTCTAGTTCAGCGCCAGCGCTGAACGACTAGTTCAGCGCCAGCGCGACGAAGCGCACGTCGCCGGCGCCGTTGCCGACCAGCAGCAGCGCCGACTTCTTGCCCTGCTTCTTCAGGTTGTCGATCGCCGAGGAAACGTCGGTCGGCTTCTCGACCGCCTGCTGGTTGACCTCCTCGATCACGTCGCCGGGCCGCAGCCCCTTCTCCGAGGCCGGCGAACCCTGCTCGACGCCCGAAACCAGCACGCCCTTGACGCTGTCCTTCAGCTTGAAGGTTTTGCGCGCATCGTCGGATAGCATCGACAGCGTGAGGCCGAGCGCCTTGGCCGAGGCGGGCGCCTTGGGCGTGTCCTGGTCCTCGTCTTCCGCCTTGGCCATCTGCTTCTCGCCGTCCTCGAGCCGGCCAAGCGTGACGCTGATCGTCACCTCCTTGCCCTTGCGCAGCACGGTCACGTCAGCCTTGGCGCCCACCGCCATGTTCGCGACCAGCCGCGGCAGGTCGCGCGATTCCCTGATCGGCTTGCCGTCGAACTTGACGATCACGTCGCCCGCCTCGATTCCCGCGGGCTTCGCCGGCCCGCGCGGATCGACGCCGGCCACCAGCGCGCCGTGCGCCTCGCCCAGCCCGAGGCTTTCGGCGATCGAATCGTCGACCGGCTGGATGCGCACGCCGAGCCAGCCGCGCCGTGTTTCGCCGAACTTCTGCAACTGTGCGATCACCGGCTGCACGGTCGCCGAAGGCGTGGCGAAGCCGATGCCGATCGAGCCGCCGCTCGGCGACAGGATCGCGGTGTTGATGCCGATCACCTCGCCGTCCATGTTGAACAGCGGGCCGCCGGAATTGCCCTTGTTGATCGCCGCGTCGGTCTGCAGGAAGTCGTCGTAGGGGCCGCTCTCGATGTTGCGGTTGCGCGCCGACAGGATGCCGGCGGTCACCGTCTCGCCCAGGCCGAACGGGTTACCGACCGCCATCACGCCGTCGCCGACGCGGGTCCTGTCGCTGTCGCCGAATTTCACCGTCTTGAACGGCTTGTCGCCCTCGACCTTGAGCACCGCGACGTCGACCTTCGGGTCCTTGCCGATCACCTTGGCCTTCAGCTTGCGGCCGTCGGTGAAGATGACGACGATGTCGTTGGCGTCGCCGACGACGTGGTTGTTGGTGATCACGATTCCCGAGGGGTCGATGACGAAGCCGGAGCCGAGCGAGGAGGATTTGCGCGGCATCGCCTTTGGCCCGTTCATGCCGTGGTTCTTGAAGAACTGTTCGAACATGTCGTCGAACGGGGTGCCCTTGGGCAGGTCGGGCCCGGCGTCTGCGCTCTTGTCCTCGATGACCGAGGTGGCCGAAATGTTGACCACGGCTTCGGCGACCTGAGAGACGAGATCGGCGAGATTGGTCGGGCGCGTCTGGGCGAAACCGGGGGCGGGGGCGCCGGCGAGGCCGGCGATCAGCGCCAGCGCGAGAACGCTGCGGGGGAGGGCGCGCATGTTCGAATCGATCCTTGGTTAAGAATGGCGAGGTCGCTGAGGGGCGAATTTGAGGGGCGAAGCAGGTTTTGTCGAGGCGGGGCGCGGATATTTGCCAGACGTTCGGCGAGCCGCGCCGGGGCGCGGGCGGCGAAAATCCGCCGGAAGTCGATCGCTCCGACAGACGCCTTGATTTGGTCGCTTCAATCGCCTATGTATCGTCCATCGATCTTGCCTGCCGAATGTTGTTCCGCGCGATTCCGTGCTTCCGACGATCTTCCCACTCGCAATCGATGATCACCTTGCGCTGTCCGGTCCCAACCGGGCGCGCCCCACCAAAACGATTGATAAGGAAATCGTCATGATGACTGGCGCCGTTAAATTCTTTGACGCCACCAAAGGCTTCGGCTTCATCCGTCCCGAGAGCGGCGAGCCGGACGTGTTCGTTCACATCTCCGCCGTGGAGCGCGCCGGCATGCGCACGCTCGTCGAGGGACAGCGCGTCTCGTTCGACGTCGTGAAGAACGCCCGCAACGGCAAAGTCGCCGCCGAGAACCTCAAGGCGGCTTGACGCAATCGCATAAGGCGCCGCGACCACGGATGTACTGGCGCACGCCGCTTTGCGAGTTGCATGGAAAGGGGCCGGTCTACCGGCCCTTTTTTATTTGACCGAGAAAGGGGCCGGTCTGCCGACGTTTTTTCGCGAAGACGGGGCGCTTCACATTCCCGACATCGTCCGCGCCGCCCACACCACCGCCACGCCGATCGCCGCCGCGCCGAGCCCGAGCCAGCGCAGCCGCCGCACCTCGACGCGCGACATCTCGGCCATCCGCTTGCGCATCGGTTCGGTGAACGCCGCCATCGCCAAGCCCTCGATGGCCAGCATCAGCCCGAGCGCCGAGCCGAAATCCCGCATCACTTCGCCTGCGCTTCTGGGGACGGGGAGGGCGTCGGCGCCTCCGGCTTCGCCGGAGTGGGGGATTGGAAATAGCGGAAGAAGTCGCTCGTCGGCCCGATGACCGCGCGGGTTCCCGGCAGCGCCGCCTCATAGGCCTGCATCGAGCGATAGAAGGCGAAAAAGTCGGGATCCGCGCCGTAGGTCTGGGCGAAAATGCGGTTGCGCTCGCCGTCGCCCTCGCCGCGCAATTGCTCGGCCTGCTGCCGCGCCGTCGCCCGCGTGACGGCCGCGTCGCGATCGGCGTCGGCGCGGATCTTCTGCGCCTGCCGCGCGCCCTCGGCGCGGAACGAGGCCGCCGCCTGCTGCCGCTCGGCCTGCATGCGGCGGAACACCGCTTCCGAGTTCTCGGCCGGAAGGTCGGCGCGCTTGATTCGCACGTCGATAACGCCGAGGCCGAAACGGGCCGCGCCTTGCTTCATCTGATCGCGGATGTCGGCCATCAACTGATCGCGCTTGTTGCGCACGATGTCGAGGATCGACGCCTCGCTGAGGGTGCGCCGCAGCGCCGAATTTAGCATGCCGCCGAGCTGCGCGTTCGCGCCGGCGATGGTCCCGACCGACTGATAGAACAACAGCGGATCGACGATGCGATAACGCACGAAGGCGTCGACCTCGAGCCGCTGATTCTCGGCCACCAGCACCTCCTGGCGCTCGTCGTCGAGCGCGAGAATGCGGCGGTCGATGTAGACGACATCGTCGATGAACGGCGCCTTGAAGTGCAGGCCGGAGGCGTCGATCACGTCGCCGACCGGCTGGCCGAAGCGCAGCACCAGCGCCTGCTCGGTCGGATCGACGGTGAAGGTCGACAGCCGCAACAGCAGCGCCAGCGCAAGGAAGATGACCAGGGCGGCGACGCCGAGAACTGAGCGGTTCATTTGGCGGCTCCCGCGGGCGGCTCGACCGCGATGTAGGGCACGGGAGCCGAGCCCGCCTTGGTGTCGAGCATGGTCTTCGACATGCCGCCGAGCACCTTCTCCATCGTCTCCAGATAGAGGCGCTCGCGCGTCACCTCGGGCGCTTTCTTGTATTGCGCATAGACTTGCGCGTAGCGCGCGGTCTGCCCCTGCGCTTCGAGCACGGACTGCTGCTTATAGGCTTCCGCCTCGGCGATGATGCGCGAGGCGTCGCCCTCGGCCTCGGGCTTGATCCGGTTGGCGTAGGTCTCGGCGTCGTTGACGGCCTGCTGCTGGTTCTGCTGCGCGGCGGTCACGTCGCGATAGGCCGAAACCACTTGCGAGGGCGCGTCGACGAGCTGCAACTGCACCTGCTCGACATGCACGCCGACGTGATAGGCGTCGAGCGCCTTCTGCATGCGCGCCTGCGCATCGGGCTCCATCGCCTTGCGGTCGCTGGTGAGAATCCCGTCGATGGTCTTGAGGCCGACGACCTCGCGCATGATGCTCTCGGCAACCGCCTTGACGGTTTCGCTCGGGTTCAGCACGTTGAACGCGAAATCCTCCGGCGAAGCGGCGTCGATGCGCCAGTTGACGCGGAAATGCACGTTGACGATATTCTTGTCGCCGGTCAGCATCAGGCTTTCGTTGGGCACGTCGTTGCGCCCGTCGCTGCGATAGCCGACCTCAGTGATCTGCTGGTCCTGCACCGGCAGCTTGATGACCGAGCCGATCGGCCAGGGCCAGTTGGTGTTGAGGCCGGGCAGGGCGCGGCCGGTGTAGCGGCCGAACACGAGATTGAGCGCGATCTCGTTGGGCTGGACTGTGTAGAACGTGCCGAGCGCCAGCCAAATGAGCAGCGCGACCAGCACGATCGCCGCAATCGCCTTGACGCCTATGCCGCCGCCCGGCAGGCCGCTGAAGCTCTTCTGCAGGCGACGGATTGCGTCTTCGATGTCGTTCGGGCTCGGCGCCCCGCCGGGGCCCGAGCCCCAGGGCCCTTGCCCGCGCGGCTGCCACGGGCCGCCTTGGTTGTTCCAGGACATGACGCCTCTTCCAGCGGCGCCAGACGCCGCCGGCGGGCTTATAGGGTAGGCGGACCCCGCCGGCAACGCTTGCCCTATCGGCGCGCCCGCGCCGCCGCCGCAAGCGCCACCGCAGCCCGCGCCGGCAGGGCGTAGGGCGCGTAGCGCGCCGGGGGCGCGACGGACGCCGCCGTCTGGCGCGCCCGACGGCGCCGCGCGACGAAAGCGAAGGCGAGCAGCAACGCCGCCAGATCCGTCGCCACGAGGACGAGCTTGCCGGACAGGCTCGCCGCCAGCAAGCCGAGAATCGGCCACAGGCCGCCGGCATGCGCCCGCGCGGGAACGTCGGCGAAGGCGGAGGCAAGCGGCAAGGCGGTGGTCGCGAATGAAACCACGGCCAGCCCGGCGAGATTACGCGAATGAGCGGCCCGACGCATCGCAAACTCCTGCATTACGCTTGGGAAATTAGCGGGATCGTTTGAAAGCGCGCTTGCGCGGAAAGCGGCAATTTTATCATTTGGTCCCAAAGCCCGCGGGGTGCGTCGTCGTTTTGCCGCCCGCCGCCCTTGACCTGACCTGATGCGCGTCGCATCACCGCGGCGCCGATGCCCGCGCTTCTCCTGCCCTATCCCATGATCGACCCCGTGCTGGTGCAATGGGGACCGCTGGCGATTCGCTGGTACGCGCTCGCCTATATCGCCGGACTCCTCGCCGGCTGGGCGCTGGTCCGCCGCATCGTCGCCAATGACGGATATTGGAATGGCCAGCCGCGGCCGACGCCCGACAGCATCGACGATCTCCTGGTGTATTGCGCGCTGGGAACGGTGATCGGCGGTCGGCTCGGCAATGTGTTGTTCTACAATCCCGGCTATTACTTCGCCCACCCGCTCGAAATCTTCATGCTGTGGCGCGGCGGCATGGCCTATCACGGCGGCATGCTCGGCGTGTTCGTCGCCGTTCTTCTGTTCGCGCGCCGCTATCGCGTCCCGTGGCTGACGGTTCTCGACCTCGCCTGTCTCGTCGCGCCGATCGGCATCTTCCTCGGCCGCATCGCCAATTTCATCAAGCCGGAGCTTTGGGGCCGGCCGACCGACGTCGCCTGGGCGATGAACTTTCCCGGCTCCGACGGGCTTCCGCGCCATCCCAGCCAACTTTACGAGGCGGCGCTGGAGGGCGCCGTCAATTTCTTGGCGTTGTATGCGCTGGCGCGCTTCGGCGCCCTGCGACGACGCGGCCTCGTCACCGGGGTTTTTGGAATCATTTACGGAGCGGCGAGAATTTTCTGCGAGTTCTACCGCGATCCCGACCCCAATCTTGAGGCGCTCGGGAATGGCCTGACCATGGGCATGGTTTTATCTGCGCCGATGGTGATCATCGGCCTCGCCGTCGTGGCCTACAGCCTGCGCGGGAAAGCCGCGCCCGCATGAGCGAGCTTGGCGCGCATATCGCGGCGCTGATCGCCGACGAAGGGCCGATCACGGTCGAGCGCTTCATGGAGCTGGCGCTGAGCCATCCTGACTATGGCTATTACATGAACCGCGATCCGTTCGGCGCGGCGGGCGACTTCACCACCGCGCCGGAAATCACGCAGATGTTCGGCGAGCTGATCGGCCTGTGGACAGCCGAGGTGTGGTCGATGATGGGCCGCCCCGATCCGCTGCGCTTCATCGAACTCGGCCCGGGCCGCGGCACGCTGATGAGCGACGCCTTGCGCGCCGCGCGAATCGCCCCCGAATTTCGCGCCGCGCTCGACGTGACTCTAGTCGAGACCAGCCCGGCGCTCGCCGAGATCCAGCACGACACGCTGCTGACGTCAGGCGCGCCTATCGCCTGGGCGCCGACGCTGCAGGAAGCGCCCGACGGCCCCGCCGTGATCGTCGCCAACGAGTTTCTCGACGCGCTGCCCATTCGTCAGTACGTGCGCAGCGCCAACCGCTGGCGCGAGCGCGTCGTCTGGGTCGACAAGAGCGGCCAGCTCGCCTTTGCGCCGGGTCGGCAGCCCGAGCCGTTCATCCAGGCGCCGGGCGAGGAAGGGGATGTCATCGAGGTGTGTCCCGCCGCGCATCGGCTGATGTACGCGCTTGGCGCCCGGCTGGCGCGCCAGGGCGGCGTCGCGCTGTTTATCGATTACGGCCACAGCGTCACCTCGATCGGCGACACGCTGCAGGCGGTGCGCGGCCATCGCATCGTCGATCCCTTGCTCGAGCCCGGCGAATGCGACATTACCGCGCATGTCGATTTCGCCGCCATGGCCAGATCGGCGCGCGCCGCCGGGGCCGCGGTGCACGGGCCGATCGACCAGGGCGATTTCCTGCGCGAGATCGGCGTCGACATGCGCGCGAAGGCGCTGTCGGACCGCGCGCCCGACCGCGCCGAGGAGTTCGAACAGGCGCGCCGCCGCCTCGTCGGCAAGGACGTCGGCGAGATGGGCGCGTTGTTCAAGGTGATGGCGGTCGCCCACCGCGATTTGCCCGCGCCGCCCGGCTTCGAGGCGGCGAAATGAGCGCGCCCGCTCCGCTCCTCGCCGATGCGCTCGGCCAGCCCGGCGTGCGCCACGGCTTCTTCACCAGGGAAGGCGGGGTCTCGACCGGCGTCTACGCTTCGCTCAACGGCGGCGTCGGCTCCTCGGACGCTCCCGCCGCCGTCGGGGAGAACCGCGCCCGCATGGCGGCGGCGCTGGGCGTGGCGCCTGGGCGGCTGCTGGTTCCCTACCAGGTCCACTCGCCCGACGTCGTGACCGTCTCAGAGCCCTGGGCGCCCGAGGCGCGGCCGCGCTGCGACGGTATCGTCACGGCGACGCCGGGGCTGGCGCTCGGCGTCACCGGCGCCGATTGCGGCATGATCCTGTTCGCCGACGCCTCGGCTGGGGTGGTCGGCGCCGCCCATGCCGGCTGGAAGGGCGCGCGCGACGGCGTCGTCGAGGCGACCGTCGTCGCCATGGCTGCGCTCGGCGCGGCGCGCGAACGCATCATCGCCGTGCTGGGCCCCTGCATCGCGCAAGCGTCTTATGAGGTAGGCCCCGAATTCGTCGCCGCTTTCGCCAGCGACGCCGAGGCGCCGCGCTTTTTCCGCGACAGCCGCAACCCCGGCCGCGCGATGTTCGATCTGCACGGCTACATCGGCGTGCGCGCCGCCCGCGCCGGCGTCGGCCTGTTCGTCGATCTCGGCCTCGACACCTATGACGATGAGGCGCGCTTCTTCAGCTACCGCCGCAAGACGCATCGCGGCGAAGTCGATTACGGCCGGCTCGTCTCCGCCGTCGCGCTGGCCTGAAATCTCGGAACCAACGGCGCGCACGAGGGTTTTTGCTCCCAGGCACGGCTGGGGGAGCGAGCTTTGGCGCAATCCGACGACGACGGCGTTATCCACGGAGGCCGCGACCTGCCGCGCGTGATCGTCGACGGTTATGGCGACGACGTGCGCACCAAGGACGGCTATTTCGGCGAACTCGCCAGCAACGGCGCGTTCAAGAAGCTGGTCAAGGACTTGCGCGACGCCTTGAGCAAGGCGGGCGGCGACCCGATCGACAACGAACCCGCCGAGATCACCCGCAAGCGCATCGACAAGCTGCTGAAGGAAGGCGATTCGGCCTCGGTCGGCGTCGTGCTGAGCGTCGTCGAGCAATTCGCGCAGAATATCGCCCAGGTCGTCAAGGCGCTGTTCAAGCTGAAGAACTGGAGCAAGGTCGAGCGCATCGCAGTCGGCGGCGGGTTCCGCGAGAGCCGCGTCGGCGAGATGGTGATCGGCCGCGCGGCGATCCTGGTGCGCGAGCAATATGAGAAAGTCGAGGTGACGCCGATCCGCGAGCACCCTGACGCGGCGGGCATCGTCGGCGCGGCGCAGCTGTTTTCGCCCAAGGCGCTCAAAGGCCGCGAGCACATCATCGGCGTCGACATCGGCGGCTCGAACTTCCGCTGCGGGCTGGTTGCGCTCCACCAGGATCAGGACAAGGATCTCAAGAAGGTCGAGATCGTCGGCCACCAGCTTTGGCGCCACGCCGACGAAAAAATGTCGCTCGACGAATGCATGGAGCGGCTGGGCGCAATGCTGCGCGATTCGATCAAGGAAGGCGAGAAGCGCAGGCTGAAGATCGCGCCGCTGATCGGCGTCGGCGTTCCCGGCACGGTGCTGGAGGACGGGCGGCTGGAGGGCGGCGTGCTCAACCTGCCCGGCGACTGGAAATCGCCAGATTTCCATCTTCCCGCCCGCATCCGCACGATGATTCCCGAGATCGAGGGCGAGGGCACGCAGGTGATCATGCACAACGACGCGGTCATACAGGGCTTGAGCGAGGCGCCGTTCATGCGCGACGTCGCGCATTGGGGCGTGCTGACCATCGGCACCGGCCTCGGCAATGCGCTGTTCAGCGCGAAGGAGGGCAAGCGCAAATGACGGGTCTGAAGCTCGGCGACCGGCGCTTCAATGCGCTCGCGACCGATTACGACGGCACGCTGGCCGAAAACGGCGCCGTCAGCGAGACGACGCTGGCCGCGCTGTCACGGTTCAAGGCGCGCGGCGGCGCGCTGCTGCTGGTGACGGGGCGCATCCTGCCGGAGTTGCAGCAGGTGTTTCCGCGGCTAGACGTGTTCGACATTGTCGTCGCCGAGAACGGCGCGCTGCTCCACTGGCCGAAATCCGGCGAGGTGCGCGCGCTCGCCGCGCCGCCGCCGGCGACCTTCGTGGAGAAGCTCGAAAGCCTCGGCGTCGGCCCGATCCAGAGCGGCCATTGCATCGTCGCGACCTGGACCCCGCACGAGGTGACGGTGCTCGAGACCATCAAGCAGATGGGGCTGGAGCTGTCGATCATCTTCAACAAGGGCGCGGTGATGATCCTGCCGACCTCCGTCAACAAGGCGAGCGGGCTGGAGGCGGCGCTTGCCGCGCTGTCCTTAAGCGCGACGCAGACCATCGGCGTCGGCGACGCCGAGAACGACCTCGCGTTCCTGAAGCTGTGCGGGCTGAGCGTGGCGGTGGCGAACGCGCTCGATTCCGTCAAGCAGGCTGCGGACTGGACGACGCCCGCCGCGCGCGGCGACGGGGTGGCGCAGGTGCTGGATTCGTTGCTGACGGCGCAGGCGGCCGGATAGCGGCTATTCGCATACGCTGACGTCGAGGTGGCAAGCGCTGCCGTTTTTGGCGCATTGGCCGATCGCGACGAGGTTGGCTTCCCGCGAAGACGGCCGCAACGCCCAGCCGGAATTGCGGCTGCCGTCGGAGCTTTGCGCTATGGCGAGGCAGCCGTCGAAATAGGCTTTGATGACGTGGCAGCCGTCGCCGTATTGGTCGAGACAGCGCGACATCGCGGCGTTGGCCGCTGCGTCGGGATTGTCGCGATGCGTCTTATAGATGTAGCTCGACTTGACTGGCGCGCCGACCAGCGCTCCGGCGGCGAAAGCGGGCGCGGCCGTCAGACAGGCCAGCGACAATCCGGTCAGAATGGTTTGCAGTTTCGTCATAGCTCCCTCCAATTGCTGATGAACGGGAGTTACGGGACGGTCGGCGCCGCCGATGCGGGCTTGCGCGCCGCCGGCAAAATCTCTTGCGAAAGGGCAGGATCGCTGCGCCAGCGCCTCGACCCGCGAGGCTATTCCAGCCGGTCGCTCGGCGCCTTCTTGGCAAAGATCGGCGATCTCACGTGTTCGAAATCGATCTCAGCGCCACGCAGAACTCTGGCGTCATCGGCGCCGGTTCCTAGCTCAGTGATTCGCTTACCGTTCTTGAACACGTCAACGTAGACGCCCTGGCCCTGACCGGTGGCCTGCAAGACGTAGTAGACATACGGGCCGCGCCGGAACCACACGATGTTGTTGCCGCTGTGAGGGCCATCCCAGACATCGGCGATCAGGAACTTGCTTCGCGGCGTCGCTGTGATCGTGATGTCGGCGGCGTTCTCGTCGCCGAATCGGTAAGCCAAGGCCGAAAACGGCTCTTTCGCGCGATCCGCACATAGGGAAACGAGTTTCTCGGGCCCGCCGAGTTCGTTTTGCGCGCTATACAGCTGCACGCGCGCGCTGAGCACGACATGCTCGCCGTCTTTGCACAAGGTCGCCGGCCCGGCTTCAGCGGTCCGGGGAGCCGCCTCGTCGGCCCGCGCGGCGGCAAAGGTCGAGATCAGAGCCGCTGCCGCGAGAACTCGCAGCAAAGTTCGCATGTCATCGCCTCCTTTGCGACGACATGATGCAATCGGCTAACTCCCGCCGCCATGGGCCTCGTCGTCGCACGGCGCCGCCCGCCTTCTCGCCGCCGCCAGAATCTCCTCCGACAGCCCCGCATCGCGCTCCGCCACGCTCCTCGCCAGCGTCAGCGCCCCGACCAGGGTCGCGAACTCCCTTAGCGCCTGCGCCCGCGCGCCCGCGCTCGCTTGCGTGAACGCCCTCAGATAAGCCGCCAGCCCCTCCGCATAAGCCTCACGCACCGGCTCGCCCTGCCGCGACACGTCGCCGGCGAAGGCGACCATCGGACAGCTCGCGGCGCTGGCGTCGCGCGCGGCGGGCGAGACGTAGCGCTCGCAATAGTCCTCGAACGCGCGGGCCCGCTCGCGCGCATCCTCCACCGTCGCAATATCGGCGATCCTCGCGACCGAGCGCTCGAACACCCGCCCTAACGCCGCCGCCTCGACGTCGTCCTTGCAGCCGAAGTGGTTGTAGAACCCGCCGTGCGTCAGCCCCGCCGCCGCCATCAGTTCGGCGACGCCGACGCCGTCGAACCCCTTCTCGCGGAACAGCTTCGCCGCCTCCTCGATGACGCGCTCGCGGTTCTCGGCGGCTCGCTGTTTCGTGACGCGCATGTGCGAACGCCCTCTTGACTAATGATGATGATTATCATCATAAGGCGCGCCTCGCAAGGGAGCGCCTCATGTTCGCCACGTCGCTTTCGGCCCGCATGTCCGCGCGCGGTTCCTATTACGGCTGGGTGGTCGTCGCCACGACGTTCCTGGTCGCGCTGACGACGGCGGGCGCGATGGGCCTGCCGGGCGCGCTGCTGCGTCCATTGCAACGCGAATACGGATGGAGCGAGGCCCAGATTTCCGCGGCGCTGGCGTTGCGCATCTTCCTGTTCGGCATGATGGCGCCGTTCGCCGCGGCGCTGATCGAGCGCTATGGGCTCAAGCGGGTCATCCTCTCGGCGCTGGCGATGATCGCGGCCGGGCTGATCGGCGCGCTGTTCATGACCAGGCTGTGGCATCTGGTCGCGCTGTGGGGCGTCGTCGTCGGCGTCGGCACCGGGCTGACGGCGATGGTGATGGGCGCGATCGTTTCGACGCGCTGGTTCCACGAGCGGCGCGGCCTCGTGCTCGGCATCCTCGGCGCGAGCACCTCGACCGGACAGCTCGCCTTTCTGCCGCTCGCGGCGGCGGTCGAAGCGCATTGGGGCTGGCGCTGGGCGGTGTTTCCGACGCTGGTCACGCTCGCGCTCGCCGCCGCGGCGGTCATCGCCTTCATGTCCGACCGCCCGGCCGACCTCGGCCTGGCGCCCTACGGCGGCCACGAGATCGAGCCGGCGCCGGCGACGCGGCCGTCGTTCAGCGCGGCGATCACCACCCTGCGCGACGTTGCGCCGCATGCGACGTTCTGGATTCTCTGCTTCCAGTTCTTTGTCTGCGGGCTCTCGACCAACGGCCTGATCCAGACCCATTTCATCGCCTTCTGCGGCGATTACGGCATTGTAGCGGTGACGGCGGCTTCGATTCTGGCGGCGATGGGCGTGCTCGACCTGTTCGGCACCATCGGCTCCGGCTGGCTCTCCGACCGCGTCGACAACCGCATGCTGCTGTTCGTGTATTATGGCCTGCGCGGGCTGTCGCTGTTGTACTTGCCGGGCTCCTCGTTCAGCTTTAACAGCCTGACCCTGTTCGCCGTGTTCTACGGCCTCGATTGGATCGCCACCGTGCCGCCGACCGTGCGCCTCACCGCCCAGACCTTCGGCCCCAAGCGCGCCAGCGTCGCCTTCGGCTGGGTCTATGCGTCGCATCAGATCGGCGCCTCGGTCGCGGCGTTCGGCGGCGGGTTGTCGCGCACCTACCTCGGCGTCTACACCCCGGCGTTCTATGTCGCTGGAGTCGCCTGCATAATCGCGGCCTTGTCGGTGTGGCTGATCGGCCGGCGCGCCCCGGCGCTCACTCCCGCCGCCGCATGAGCGTCGTCAGCGATGCGGATTTCCGCCATGCGATGCGCGCCTTCGCCACCGGCGTCGCGATCGTCGCCTGCGGGCGCGGCGAGACCCGGGCGGGCTGCGTCGCGACGGCGGTGACCTCGCTGTCGCTGTCGCCGCCGACGCTCATCGTCAACCTGCAGCGCGACGGCTCGACCTACCGGCGGCTGCGCGAGGCGCAGCGCTTCTCCGTCAACTTCCTGACCGCCGCGCAGGAGCCGTTGGCGCGCCGCTTCGCGGGCGGGGCGCTGGCTTCCGAGCGATTCGCCGAGGGCGCCTGGATAGACGGCGCGACCGGCGCGCCCATCCTCGCCGACGCGCTCGCAAGCCTGGAGGCGCAGGTCGAGGAGATCGTCGAGCGGCACACGCACGGCATCGTCATCGGCCGCGTCGAGGCGGCCCGGACCGGAGCCGACGAACCGCCGCTGCTGCATTTCCGCGGGCGGTTCGCCGGGCTTTAGCGCACGCTGTCATCGCCGCGAAAGCTTACGATCCAGAGGCCGCCGCACGTCAGTCGCCTAAGCGATCCGCCGCTTCGCCGCCTCATACTCGCGGGCCAGCTTTTCGACGAACTCGCTCACCGGCCCGATGCGCTTGACCGCGCCGATGCCCTGGCCGGAGCCCCAGATGTCGCGCCACGCCTTCGCCTTGGAGCCGCCGGAGCCCTCGAAATTCATCGTCTTGACGTCGCCTTTGGGCAGATGGTCGGGATCGAGCCCGGCGCGCACGATGGACGGGCGCAAATAGTTGCCGAACACCCCGGTGAACAGGTCGGAGCCGACGATGTCGGCCGCTGTTCCCTCGACGATGGCCTGCTTGTAATCGGGCGCGGCGCGGGCCTCCTCGGTGGCGATGAAAGCCGAGCCGATATAGGCGAAGTCGGCGCCCATCGCTCGGCACCCCAGCACGCCGCCCCCTGTCGCGATGGCCCCCGAAACCGCGAGCGGCCCGTCGAACCATTCGCGCGTCTCGGCGACGAAGGCGAACGGCGACAGCGCCCCCGCATGGCCGCCGGCGCCCGCGCAGACACAGATGAGCCCGGTCGCGCCCTTCTCGATCGCCTTGCGAGCGAAAGTCTGGGTGATGACGTCGTGCAAGGTGATCCCGCCGTAACCCTGCACGGCGCGGTTGACGTCCTCGCGCGCGCCTAGCGAGGTGATGACGATGGGCGCCTTCCATTTGACGGTGAGCGCCAGATCCTCCTCCAGCCGCGTGTTGGAGCGGTGCACGATCTGGTTGACGGCGAACGGCGCGGCGGGCGCCTCGGGATGCGCGCGATCATGCGCGGCGAGCGTCTCGGTGATCTCGTGCAGCCATTCGTCGAGCTGGGAGATCGGCCGCGCGTTGAGCGCCGGAAACGCGCCGACGATCCCCGCCTTGCACTGCGCGATCACCAACGCCGGATGCGAGATGATGAACAAAGGCGCGCCGATGACCGGCAGACGCAGTCGGCCTTGACAGACAGGAGGCAGGGACATGCAGGCGAAACTCCCTCAGCAATAGTTTAGCTGTAAACCAGATCTGCGGGAGGGCGCAAGCCGCTCAGGTCGGCGCGGTCACCCAGTCAATCTTGAACTCGCCGCCGCCGCCGCGGGTCAGCAGCTTCGTCAGATACGGCATGAGCGTGCGCGCCTCCTCGACGAAGCCGAACGGCGGATTGACCACCAGCACGCCGGTGCGACGCAGCGGCGCAATCGAATGCAGCCCCGGCGCGATCGCGCCGACGTCCAACTCCAGACCCAGCACGTCGGGGCAGCCCAGGGCGCGAATCGAATTGAGGAAGCGGGCGTCGTCGAGCGCGCTCTTGATCGGCCGCCACAGCATGTAGACTCCGCGCGGCCATTTCGTCAGCGCGCGGGCGAGCGCCGCCTCGACCTGCTTCGCCTCGACCGGCTGCTCGTAGGGTGGGTCGATCAGCACGAGGCCGCGCCGCTCGACCGGCGGCAGATAGGCGTTGAGGCTGACATAGCCGTCGGCCGAGGAGATCCGCAGCCGCCGGTCGCGCCCGAGCGCGCTCATCAACCGGTCGTGCTCCTCGGGGTGCGCCTCGCACAGCGCGATTTTGTCGTCCGCGCGCAGCAGCGCCTGCGCTATCGCCGGCGAGCCGGGGTAGAGGCTCGGGCGGCCGGATTCCGGGTCGAACGGGCCGACCGCATGCAAGTAGGGCGCGAGCAGCTCGGCGATCTCCGCCGGCGGCTTGGCCTTCAGCAGCCGTGCGATCCCGTCGCGCCATTCCGGCGAGCGGCGCGCGGACTCGTCGTCGAGATCGTAAGTCCCGGCGCCCGCGTGGGTGTCGATGAAGCGCAACGGCGCGGGCTTGCGGGTCAGATAGACCAGCGCCCGCGTCAGCAGCGCATGCTTGAACACGTCCGCGAAGTTGCCGGCGTGGAAACCGTGGCGGTAGTTCATCGAACCGGCGAGACGCTGATCGAATCGGCGCTGCAGGAGCGGCGCGCGACCTTCGGACAGCGGGCGAAGGCGCGCAAATCGCGCGTCAGGCAGAAGCGCACGTCGACGAGTTCGCCGCGCTCGCAGGTCACCGCCACGCTGTCGGGGTCAAGATTGTCGTTCACCGCGGCGAAGGCCTTGACGATCGCGTCCGGGGTCGTCTCGAACCGCGCCGTCGGATTGGCGAATTCCTCAGGGATCGCGAACTGGCTGCGCGCGTATTGCACGGCGCGGAAATAATGCGCGGAGTCGAGGCCGGTGCAGGTCCCGTGCTCGCGCCATTCGTGGATCGCGAGCGCGCGCGTGGGATAGATCTGGCTTGCGAGCGCCAGCACGGCGCCGGGGATGTAATCGGGGCTCAGCCCGCAAGCGCGCGGGTCTTGCCCGTTCGCGTTGTCCGGCCACAATCCATGCGTGACGAAGCCGGCGCCGGCGCCCGCATCGCATTGCTGCGGCGACTTACTCGCGCCGCCGGTGTCGCAGAACCTCGGCGACCAGGAGAGCGTCAGGACATAAAAATCGAAACCGGCTGGCGCGACCAGGTCGGCGGGGGTAGGGCCGGCGCAGGCCGCCGACAGCCAGAACGCCGCCGCAGCCGCGAGCCAACCCTTGCGCATCAGTATTTCTCGACCAGCGCCTTCGAGCCGAGGAACCGCTCGGCGTACGGACGTAGCGAACTGCACGCCGGCGAATAAGCGAACATCGGGTCATGGCCGACGATGCAATATTCGACGCCGTCGCCGAAGCCGATGATGCCCAGACCCTCCTCGATCACGTAGATCGCCGTATGAACGGTGTTGTCGGCCAGATGGGCGCGCGCGATGCAGTAGCGCTTGGGAATGTATTCCGTGCCGTTGCCGCGCTCGCTGATCTCGCGAATGCGGTCGAAGCCGACGATCTGGAACTGCGGAGTATGCCAGATGCCGGCCTCGTTGGTGAGCCAGACGCCCTGGATGCGGGTCAGGATGTGCGGATCGTCGCACTTGTCCTCGTCGCCGACATAGGGCGAGAACCGCCGCTCGGCCGGATCGGCGTATTGGCTATCCGCCCGAGCCGTCGACGCGAGGCCGAACAGGACCAGACACAGGAGCGCGCGCCACATGGGATCACCTTTGATTCTGCGCGGCCCATGAAACGCGAAGCGCCGCACCGGTCAAGCCGGGCACGGCGCGAATTCGCCAGGCCGCGACTCTGGCGCCACAAGCCGCGACTCGGGCGCCAAAGGGCGCCCGGGCTTTCGCGTCAGTTCAGCCGGCCCTTCAGCGCGCCGATCTCGCGCGACACCAGGTCCGCGCCGGCCGAGCCCTGAGCCTCGCCGCGCAGCACGATTTCCGCCGCGCGAGTAGCGTGATCGGCGGCGGCGGCGCGCACTTCGGCGGCGGCCTGCTGCTCGGCGAAAGCGATCTTCGCCTCCGCCTGCGCGGTGCGGCGCACCACGAACTCCTCCATTCGCACGGCGGCGTCGCGGCCGAGCTGTTCGGCCTGGGCGCGCGCTTCCGCGACAATCGCGGCCGCCTGCGCCTCGGCCTCGATGCGCTTCTTGTCGAAGCTGGCGAGCAGCGCCTGCGCCTCCTGCCTGAGCTTGGCGGCCTGCGCCAGTTCGTCGGCGATCGCCTTGCCGCGGGCGTCGAGCCCATTCAGCACGATCTTATGCGCGCCGAAGTACAGCAGCACGAAGACGAAGACGACGAAGCCGCACAGGACGTAGAATTCGGCGTCCATATTCATATCACGTACTCCGGTCAGGCGCGCGCCGAAGCGTCGACGGCTTCAGCCACCTTCGCCGCGTCGGGCGAACGGCCGATCAGCCGCTCGACAATAGCGCCGGTCGTTTCGCGCGCGATGGCCGAGACATTGGCCATGGCGGCGGAGCGGTTGGCGGCGATTCGGCGCTCCGCCTCGCCGAGCTTGACGGAAAGCTCGTCCTCGATCGCTTTGCGCTTGGCGTCGGTCTCGGCGGCGGTCTTGTCGCGCGCGGCCTGCGCTGTCGCCTGCGCGCTGGCGCGGGCGGCGGCGATCGACCTCTCGTGCTCGGCGGCCGCAGCGTCGGCCTGACGCTGCAACTCCGTCGCCTCGTCGATGTCCTTGGCGATGCGGGCGCGCCGGCTCTGGATCACCTTGCCGACCGCGGGCAGGAAGCGCTTCGACAGGTAATAATACATGCCGCCGAAAATCAGCGCGAACCACAGCAATTGCGAGGGGAACGTACTGGCGTCGAACGGAGGAAAATTCGCATGGCCGGCTGCTTGGCCAACTTGCGTCTGAGTCGCTTCTTCGGCCATCGCGATTCGATCGCCCCTGCTGAGAATTCAAACAAAGAGCGGCGCGAACGCGCCGCCCCGACGTTCAAAGAGAAGGGCGGCGGCTCAGACGGCGAACAGCAGCAGGAAGGCGATCAGCAGCGCGAAGATGCCGAGCGCCTCCGTCACCGCGAAGCCGAAGATCAGGCGGCCGAACTGGCCTTCGACGGCCGACGGGTTGCGCAGCGCGCCGTTGAGGAACTGGCCGAACAGCGTGCCGACGCCGATGCCGGCGGCGCCAGTCCCGATCGCGGCGAGGCCAGCGCCAACGTACTTGGCGGCAATGGCGATTTCGTTCACGGTAGCAGCGTCAGCCATTAGAAACTCCAATCGATATTTGGCTAGAGGGGAGAAAGCGGCCGGTTCTAGTGACCGGGATGCAGCGCGTCGTTGAGATACATGCAGGTCAGCATCGCGAACACGTAGGCCTGCAGGAAAGCGACGAGCAGTTCGAGGGCGTCGAGGCCGATCGTCATCAGGAACGGCAGGATCGCGATCAGCTTGGTCGTCGTCGCCGCGGCGGCGAGCAGCATGACGACGAAGCCGCCGAACACGTTGAGCGTGATGTGGCCCGCCAGCATGTTGGCGAACAGACGCACCGAATGGCTCACCGGCCGCACGAAGAACGAGAACACCTCGATCGCGATGACCACCGGCAGGATGAGGATCGGCACGCCGTCTGGCACGAACAGCTTGAAGAAGTGCAGCCCATGCTCCTTCAGCCCGACCACGACGACGGTGAAGAACACCAGCAGCGCCATCGCCGCCGTGATGATGATGTGGCTCGTCACGGTGAAGGAATAGGGCACGAAGCCGATCAGGTTGGCGAGCACGATGAACATGAAGATCGTGAACACCAGCGGGAAGAAGCGCATCCCCGAGTCGCCCGCCGCCGAGCGGACCATGCCCTCGACGAACTCGTAGGCCATTTCGCCGAGCGACTGCATCCGGCCCGGCACGCCGACGGAGCCGCGCGCGGTCATCGACATCAGCCACAGCGTCAGCGCGGCGATGACGAGCATGAACAGCGTCGAGTTGGTGATGGAGAAATCGTAGGGGTGGAAGCCGATCTTGATCGGCACGATCCGGCTCAGCTCGAATTGTTCGATCGGATTGATCGCCGGTCCCGGTTCAGCCACGCGCCAAAGCCCCCATGTTCGCGCTGGCCATGTTGCGGCGCCGCGCGCGGGACGCTCTTTATCCAAGGGTCTCGCCCCCGGCAAGCGCGAATTACGGCGCCGTTCCGCCGCCTTTAGGCGATGTGGAGCGGATTACGCCATACACGCCCGCAGCAACGCCGAACAGAAACAACATTATTGTAAAAGCCGGCTTAGTATGCAGGACCAGGTCCAGGCCGTAGCCGATGGCGCCGCCGACGACCACGGAGCCGACGAATTCTGCGCCCGCCTTTGCGCCTAGCGACCACGCCGCGCCGGCCGATCCGTCCGACGGGCTGGCCTTTGGCGGCGCCGTCTTCGGCTGGAAGGCCTTGAGATCGGCGGCGAGCCGGTCGCGCCGCGCTTTCAGCGCTTCTTCTTCCTCGTCGCTCGCCATCGCCAAGGCGTCGTGCAAATCGGCGGCGGTGTCAATCCGGGTTTGCGTGCCGCAAACCCGGGGCTTGCGGGACGGCGCTGTGTTTGGCAAGGGCAGGCCGTCTTTCCCCGGAGTCCCGATGCGCCTCCCCATCCTCAGCACGTTCGCTCGCCGTCCGCGCCTGCTGATCGGCGCGGCGGTCGGCCTCGTCGCGTTCTATTTCCTCCCCGCCTCGATTCGCGAGGCGACGCGGGCGCTGATCGGCTGGAACGTCGGCGCCTGGGTTTTCCTGGCCTCGATCACCTACATGATGGCGAACTCGGACGACGCGGGGATCCGCAAGCACGCCCACCAGGAGGACGAGACGCCGTTCGTTCTGCTCGTCATCGCGGTGCTGGCGGCCGGGGCGGCGGTGGCGGCGATCCTGTGGGAGCTGGGCCCGGTCAAGGACATGAAGGGCGCCAACAAGGCGCTGCATCTTTGCCTCGTCGGCGCGACCGTGCTCAGCGCCTGGGCGTTCACGCATCTGATGTTCGCGCTGCATTACGCCGCGCAATATTATGTCGCGGAGGACGACGACGACGGCTTGCGCGGCGGCTTCGTGTTTCCCCAGTGCGACAAGCCGGGCTGGGGCGAATTCTGCTACGAGGCTTTCGTCATCGGCTGCGCTTGCGCGACGGCGGACGTGAACCTCACCTCGCCCGGGGCGCGCGCGGTCTGCCTGATGCAGGGCGTCGTCGCCTTTTTCTTCAACACGATCATTCTCGCGCTGACGATCAACATCGGCGCGGGGCTGGTCTGAAACAGGTTTGTGTCATGAGCGACAAGGTCGAACCCTCCCGTCCACGCGGCTTCGCCGACCGCGACGCCGGCGAGATCGCCGCCGCCGAGGCGATGATGGCCAAGATCCGCGAGGTTTACGCGCTGTACGGCTTCGAGGCGGTGGAGACGCCGTTCGTCGAGTACACGGCGGCTTTGGGCAAGTTTCTGCCGGATCTGGACCGGCCGAACGAGGGCGTGTTCTCGTTCCAGGACGACGACGAGCAATGGCTGTCGCTGCGCTATGACCTGACGGCGCCGCTCGCCCGCTATGTCGCGGAGAATTACGAGAAGCTGCCGAAGCCGTATCGCAGCTATCGCGCCGGCTGGGTGTTCCGCAACGAGAAGCCGGGGCCGGGGCGGTTTAGGCAGTTCATGCAGTTCGACGCGGATACGGTGGGGGCCTCGTCGCCCGCGGCGGACGCCGAGATCTGCATGATGGCGGCGGACTGCATGGAGGCGCTGGGGATTCCGCGCGGGTCCTATGTGGTGAAGGTCAACAACCGCAAGGTGTTGGACGGCGTGATGGAGGCCATCGGGCTCGGCGGGGCGGAAAATGCGGGACGTCGGCTGACGGTGCTGCGGGCGATCGACAAGCTGGATCGGCTCGGACCGGAGGGCGTGCGGGCGCTGCTGGGCGAGGGGCGCAAGGACGAGAGCGGGGATTTCACCAAGGGGGCGGGGCTCCTGCCGGACCAGATAATTCGGCTCGAAAAGCTTTACGCTTTTCAAGCGGAAGAAGGACGTCAGCCATTCGGAATCGTTAAGGGCGGTGCGCTCGTAGATGATGTGTTTTTTGGCGATCCAGCAGCGGGACTTGTTGTGAACAGTCCGTCCTTGATCGACAGCTATTTGGACGTTTTCGGTGAAAACCCGACAGCGCGGGCGGGTTTTGAGGACCTTAAACAAATTAGCGACTTGGTACGCGCAGCCGGTTACGGAACATCGCGCATCCGCATTGACATGTCCGTCGTCCGCGGCCTCGAATACTACACCGGCCCCGTCTTCGAGGCTGAACTGACCTTCGAGGTCAAGGACGAGGCCGGCCGCCCGGTCCGCTTCGGCTCCGTCGGCGGGGGCGGCCGCTACGACGGCCTCGTCGCCCGCTTCCGCCCCGAGCCGGTCCCGGCGACCGGCTTCTCGGTCGGCGTCTCGCGCCTGCTCGCCGCCTTGCAAGCGATCAACTCGCCCATCGTCGCCGGCGCCAAGACGCACGGCCCCGTCGTCGTGCTGGCGATGGACCGCGACCGCACGGCCGACTACCAAAAACTCGTCGCCAAGCTGCGCGAGGCCAAGATCCCCGCCGAGATCTACCTCGGCGAGGGCAAGATGAACGCGCAGCTCAAATACGCCGACAAGCGCGGCTCGCTCTGCGCCGTCATCCAGGGCTCGAACGAGCGCGACGCGCCCGGCGGGCCGCAGGTGGTGGTGCGCGATCTCGCGCTCGGCGCCGAGCTCGCCAAGGCCAACAAGGACCGCGCCGATTACCTGGAAATGCGCGCCAAGGCGCAAGCCGCCGTCCCCGAGGCCGACATGGTCGACAAAGTGCGGCAGGTGATCGCGCGCGGCGGCGCGCCGATGCTGTCATGAACGCGGCGCCGCTCGTCGTCTATCTCTGCTACGGGCCGTCGCAAGAGAACGCGCGCGAGCTGCGCTACAGCGTCGAGACCCTGCTGCCCGATATCGACGGCGACCGCGACCGCATCGTCGTCTACACCGACCGGCCGCAGGATTTCGCCGATCTCGGCGTGCGCACGGTCGAGGCCAGCGATATCGTCAAGACTGCGCGGGCGCTCGGCTACAACCACCTCGCCAAGCCGTTGACCCAGGCCGACGCGCTTCGCCGCTTCCAGCGCCCCTGCGTCATGCTCGACACCGACGGCTTCGTCCGCCCCGGCTTCGACTCCCGCGTGCGGCAGGCGCTGGCCGAGGGCGGCGCGATGAACCAGTTCGTGCGGCGCGATCCCTATCCCGACTTCGGCCCGTTCGAGGTCGAACTGCCGCATTTGGGCGACTACCGTCTCGACCGCGCCGCGGCGACGATGAACAATTCCGGCCTCGTCGCCGCGCGGCCCGACCATCTGCCGCTGGTCGAGGACACCGTCTTCATGATCGGCGCGTTGTGGAAAGCGGGCCTGACGCGCCACGATATCGACCAGTTCTGCGTCACCGAGACGTTCCGGCTGGCGAAAGTCCCCGTCGCGCTGATCGACGACGCGTTCGAGCATTATTGCCCGCGCTGGTCGAAGCGCTACATGCGCCGGCGCCTGCGCCGACGAGCGCCTGACGAGCGCATCCCATTCTCCAAGGCGCGCGTGCGGCTGTTCAAAGGCTATTGGAACTTGCGGCTCGCCATGCGAAAGGCGCGCCGAGTTCTGACGAAAGGCGCGACATGGCGGAGCACCTGACCTACGCCGCCGCGGGAGTCGACATCGACGCCGGCAACGCCCTGGTGGAGGCGATCAAGCCGCTGGTGCGCGCGACACGCCGTCCCGGCGCGGACGCCGAGATCGGCGGCTTCGGCGGCCTGTTCGATCTGCGCGCGGCGGGGTTCCGCGATCCCGTGCTGGTGGCCGCCAACGACGGCGTCGGCACCAAGCTCAGGATCGCCATCGAGGCCGGGATCTTCGACACCATCGGCATCGACCTCGTCGCCATGTGCGTCAACGACATCGTCGTGCAGGGCGCCGAGCCGCTGTTCTTCCTCGACTATTTCGCCACCGGCCACCTCGTTCCCAAGCAGGGCGCGGCGATCGTCAAGGGCATCGCGGCGGCCTGCGTCGAATCCGGCTGCGCCCTGATCGGCGGCGAGACCGCGGAAATGCCCGGCCTCTACGCGCTCGGCGATTTCGACCTCGCGGGCTTCGCGGTCGGCGCCGCCGAGCGCGGCACGCTGCTGCCGAAGCCGGGCCTGAGTGAAGGCGACGTCGTCTTCGGCCTGCCGTCGTCCGGCCTGCACTCCAACGGCTTCTCGCTGGTGCGGCGAATAGTCGCGACAACCGGCGTCGATTGGAACGCTCCCGCGCCGTTCGAGCCGACTCGCACCCTTGCGGAAGCCCTGTTGACGCCGACGCGCCTCTACGTCAAGCCGCTGCTGGCGGCGCTGAAGGCGACGGAGGCGATCTGCGCGCTTGCCCATATCACTGGCGGCGGCTTTCCCGACAATCTGCCGCGCGTGCTGCCCAAGACGCTCGCCGTCCGCCTCGACCTCTCCGCCTTCACGCCGCCGCCGGTTTTCGGCTGGCTGGCGGGGGAGGGGCCGGTCACCCAGGCCGAAATGCTGCGCACCTTCAACTGCGGCGTCGGCATGGCGGCGTTCGCCCGTCGCGGCGGCGCCGACGAGGCGGCTCAGGCTTTGCGCGCGGCGGGGCTCGCCCCGGTCGAGATCGGCCGGCTGGTCGCGCGAACCGACGCCAGCGTCGTGATGGACGGGCGGCTCGCGCTTTGATCCGCCGCATCGCTGTCGCCGCCCTGATCTCCGGGCGCGGCTCCAACATGGCCGCGCTGGTCGCAGCGGCGCAGGCGCCCGATTATCCCGCGCAAATCCGCGTCGTCATCGCAGACCGGGCGGACGCCGCCGGGCTGCAGACGGCGCGCACCGCCGGTGTCGAGGCGCTGGCGGTCGACGCCAAAGCCGCCGGCGGCCGGGCCGCCTTCGAGGCCCGGCTTGACGAGGAATTGCGCGCGCGCGGCGTCGAGCTGATCTGCCTGGCCGGCTTCATGCGGGTGCTGAGCGCGGGGTTCTGCGAGCGCTGGCGCGGCCGCGCGCTCAACATCCACCCGTCGCTGCTGCCCGCCTACAAGGGGCTCGACACCCACGCCCGCGCGCTCGCCGACGGCGCCGCGGAGCACGGCTGTACCGTGCATTGGGTCACGCCGGAGCTCGATTCCGGCGAGATCGTCGCCCAGGCGCGCGTGGCCGTGCAGCCCGGCGACGATGCGCAACGGCTCGCCGCGCGCGTGCTGGCTGAGGAGCACAGGCTCTATCCGGCGGCGCTGCGCGAGGTCTGCCTGTCCCTCGCGCGCGCCTGACGCCCCGTCAGCTCGCAGCCTTCGGTTCGCTCAGCAAAGCCAGATAGTGCAGATCGGCGAGCGCGCTAGAGAGCAGCTTGTGCGAGGCGTCGTCGACGCCGTCGCCCATCAGGTCGAGCGCCACCTTGAGCTTGGACTCCACCGCATGAACGGAATCGGCGCGGATGAGGCCGAGATCGCGCGCGATGCGGTCGATCTGGCTCCACAGCACGTCCGCCTCGTTTTCCGTTCCGCTCTTGCCTTGCAGCGCGTCGAGGCGGCGCTGCAGGCGGTTGTACTCCAGCCGCAGCCGGCGCGCCTCTGCGGCGGGCGAGACATAGGCTCGGGCGGCCTGGAAGGACCGCTTGGGGTTGTGCAACATCACTGGACTCCGAATCCCTGTCTGTTCAAGCGGCGTTGGCGATCGCTTCGCCCGCGCCATCGGGCAGCAATCCCGTGGCGGCGAGGACGGAGGCTTCGAGAGCTTGGGAAATAGGGCACAGGCCGGCGTAGACCGTTCCGTGCTGGGCCGTGCGGAAGCGCTTGAGTTCGATGGTGGCGAAGCCGCAGCGCCGATACAATCGCGCCATCGCGGCGTCGTAGACGCCGACGATGTTCTGAATGCCGTTGTCGAGCGCAAATTGCACGACGCCGAGCATCAGCTCGCACGCCGCCGCCGAAACCTGGTTAGGCCGCGCCGCATCGCCGACGACGGCGAACCGGGTCGCCTCCCAGATCAGCGGCGATGAGAAGCACACGTCCGGAAACATGTCCCGAAACGGCCCCGACATCATGTGCGGCATGACCGTGCTGATCAGGCGCACGGAGCCCATTAGCTCGCCGCGGCGGTCCAGCGAAAGCAGATAGCAGGTGTCCTGACGGTCGTATTCGTCGATCTCGTAACGCCCGTTGACGACGTTCACTTCCCATTTTTTATCGTCGAAAAAAATCCTTTTGCGGTGCTCGAACATCCTCGAAAACAGAGGTTCGTACTGTTCGGCTTGGTGTCCCTCCACTTGCAGCAGCATGCAGGCCTCCTCTAGCTGGAGACCTCACACTACGTAGTTCCTGCGGCGAGCGTATCCCCCCGATCGGGGAGGCGCAGCGCAGGGCATGCGCGCAGCAATTTATCTGATGATGCCGTGGCGGATCGCCTTGGCGACCGCATGAACCCGGTTCAGCGCGCCGAGCTTGTAGCGGGCCGAATCCAGATGCGCCTTGACCGTCTCGGCGGAGATCCGCATCAGCAAGCCAATGTCGGCGACGTTCTTGCCCTCCGACGTCCAGGCCAACGCCTCCGCCTCGCGGCGAGTGATCGCGTTGAGATCGATCCTCTCGCCGGTGGAGTGAAATTCAAACGCCTTCTGATGCAGGAAATTGCCGATCAGCACGAGATCGGCGATGATCTCGGGCCGTCGCCTCGCCCACTCCTTGTCCTGCTCGGCGGAGGTGACGCTGAACAGCCCCCAGACTCCATTCTCCGCGCCGCGAATCGGTATGGTCAGGCCCTGCGAGCCGACTCCCGCCTCGCGAGATTCGTTGAACATCCGGGCCGCCTTGGGGTTGCTGCGATCCAGTCTCGCCCAGTCCACCGGCAGCAGCGAGCGCACGCCCGTGCTGACCACGGGGTCGACGCTCTCGTAATTCGATTTTACGTAGTGATTAATCCAGTCCGGCTTGTAAGTGAGCACGATGAAAGGGTTGTCGCGGGCGTAACCCTGCAGCGTCGGGCTGTAATATACGGCGTTGCGCAGGCCATAGGTCTCCACGATCCTGTGCAGGACGTCCAGGAAGCCTTCGACCGAGGGCTGCTGCTCGAACTCCAGGAGATCGCGCAGTCCCACCCTGGCCAAGCTGATGCACTCGTCGAAGGTGTCGTTATCCCTCAGCATACTCAAAACCAGCGATGGATGGTCGCAAGGACCTAGCGTAACACGGGCGCACGGCGAACGCGACCGCTTTTCGGTTTGCAACCGGCGGCGAGCGAATGCGGGGACGATGGGCCTTGCGCTCGCCTTTCAACCTTGTCCTATTATCCTGGCGCGAAATGCGAACCATCCGGAGGCTTGAGAGTGGCGAGGCGCATTGGCAGACGTCCGGCGGTCGTTGGGGGAACCGAGGCGGGTCCGCCGGAGCTGGGGTCGCGCGACCGCTTTATCAACCGCGAGATGTCGTGGCTCGAATTCAATCGGCGCGTGCTCGAGGAGTCAGGCAATTTCGCCCATCCGGTGCTGGAACGGCTGCGGTTTCTGTCGATTTCCGCCAATAATCTCGACGAGTTCTTCATGGTGCGGGTGGCCGGGCTGGTCGGACAGGTGCACGCCGGCATGACCGAACCCTCGGACGACGGCCTTGCGCCGGCCGAACAGTTGGAGCGTATCGACCGCGGCGTCGCGACGCTGGTCGCCTCGCAGCAGGCGCGCTGGCTGGAGCTCAGGCGCGAGCTGGCGGACGCCGGAATCGCCATCGTCGACGTCGCCGAGCTTTCGGAGGCGGAGCTGGAGTGGCTGCAGGACCATTTCCTGCTGCACGTGTTCCCGGTGCTGACGCCGCTCGCCGTCGATCCCGCGCATCCGTTTCCGTTCATCCCCAATCTCGGCTTCACGCTGGCGCTGGAGCTGCAGAACGTCGCGGACGAGCGCAAGATGAGCGCGCTGGTGCGTTTCCCCAACCGGATCGAGCGGCTGATGAAGCTGCCCGACGCGCTCGGCGGCGGCGCGCAGCGTTTCGTCAGCCTGGAGCAGACCATCGTCGCCTTCTGCCGGCTGTTGTTTCCCGGCTACCGCGTCACCGGGCAGGGCAGCTTCCGCGTCATCCGCGACAGCGACATCGAGGTCGAGGAGGAGGCCGAGGACCTCGTGCGGCTGTACGAGAGCGCGCTGAAGTTGCGCAGACGCGGCTCGATCATTCGGCTGGAGATAGAGGCCGGAATGCCGCCGAGCTTGCGCAGCTTCGTCACCGGCGACGTCGACGTTCTGGCCTCGGGGGTCGTCTATATCGATGGCATGCTGGGGCTGGAGGAACTGTCGCGGCTGGTTTCGCTCGACCGACCCGACCTGAAGTTCACCCCCTTCATCCCCCGCTTTCCCGAGCGCATCCGCGAGAACGGCGGCGACTGTTTCGCCGCCATCCGGGCCAAGGACTTCGTCGTCCATCACCCCTACGAATCGTTCGACGTCGTCGTGCAGTTCCTCGCCGAGGCCGCGCGCGATCCCAACGTCGTGGCGATCAAGCAGACGCTCTACCGCACCTCGGCCGACAGCCCGATCGTGCGCGCGCTGATCGAGGCGGCGGAGCTGGGCAAGTCGGTCACCGCGCTGGTTGAGCTGAAGGCGCGCTTCGACGAGGAGGCCAACATCCGCTGGGCGCGCGATCTCGAGCGCGCCGGCGCCCAGGTGGTCTATGGCTTCATCGAGCTGAAGACCCACGCCAAGCTGTCGATGGTGGTGCGCCGCGAAGGCGGCCAGCTCGTCACCTATTGTCACGTCGGCACCGGCAATTATCACCCGGTCACCGCCCGCGTGTACACCGACCTCTCGTATTTCACCGCCGAGCCCGCGATCGGCCGCGACGTCGCGCGCATCTTCAACTACATCACCGGCTACGCCGAGCCCGACGGGCTCGAACAGATGGCGATCTCGCCGATCGCGCTGAAGAAGCGGCTGCTCGAGCATGTCGAGCAGGAGATCGGCTTCGCCCATGCCGGCAAGCCCGGCGCCATCTGGGCGAAATGCAACGCGCTGGTCGATACCGAGATCATCGACGCCCTTTACCGCGCCAGCCAGGCGGGAGTGCAGATCGAGCTGGTGGTGCGCGGCATCTGCTGCCTGCGTCCCGGCGTGCCCGGTCTGTCCGAAAACATCCGCGCCAAGTCGATCGTCGGGCGCTTTCTGGAGCACGCGCGCATCTATGCCTTCGGCGCCGGTCACGGCCTGCCGCATCCGGCGGCCCGGGTCTACATCTCCTCGGCCGACCTGATGCCGCGCAATCTCGACCGGCGCGTCGAATCGCTCGTTCCGCTCAGCAATCCGACCGTCCACAGCCAGGTGCTGGACCAGATTTTCGTCAGCAACCTCAAGGACAACCAGCAAAGCTACCGGATCCTGCCGGATGGCTCGAGCGAGCGCGTCCAGCTTCGCGACGGCGAGGAGCCGTTCAACGCGCACAAGTTCTTCCTCACCCAGCCGAGCCTGTCGGGGCGGGGTCAGGGCCTTGGCGAGCCCGTGCTGGGCGAGCGTCGGCGCACCTCTCGCCGCTGAATAAACTTGTCCGCGGCGCCGCGGCTGGGACGAAATTTGCCTATCGAACCAAGTACGGCCGCCAGCAAAACTCAATCTTTACATCTTTTTGGTTACGTAAAGCGATGCGCCGCGCGCGCGTTTGCGTTGGAGTCGCCAATGAAGGTCGAAGAGGCAGCGGCGCCAGCCGCACAAGGCGGCGAGCGACGGACGCGCCGCGTCCTCGGCCATCTTGTCTCTCTGAACGGCATGCACGGGCTGATCGCCTGCGAGATGAACGGCGCGGAGCCCGGCGACTACTGGTCGGTCGGCAACCTCATTTCGGTCGTTCACGACGGCGCCCGCCTGGTCGGCCAGGTCTGCGACATCGCCATCGCCGACCAGCGCTGGAAGGCCGACGGCGTCAACCTCGCGCTGGTCAAGATCGAGCTGACCGGGGAAATCGTCGACGAGACGCCGAGCAAGCCGGTGTTCTACCGCGGCATCCGCAACTTCCCGACGCTCGGCGCGATCGCCCACCGCATCCGCGCCACCGATCTGCGCGCCATCTTCCAGAGCAATCAGGCCAGCGTCGTCGAGATCGGCACGCTGTCGCAGAATGCGACGATTCAGGCCACGGTCAGCGTCGAGGAGCTGACGCGTCGCCATTTCGCCATCGTCGGCTCGACCGGCGTCGGCAAGACCACCTCGGTGTCGATGATCGTCAAGCATTGCGTGCGCGAGCTGCCGAAGCTGCGCATGATCATCGTCGATCCCCACAACGAATATTCCGCGCATTTCCGCAATCAGGCGCACCTGCTCGATTCCGACTCGCTGGAGCTGCCATACTGGATGTTCAAATTCGAGGAGCTGGTCGACGTCGTCTACAGCGGCCGCAAGCCGAACTCGGACGAGGCGGACGCGCTCTACGAGGTCATCCGCACCGCCAAGCAGCGCTTCGCCATCGGCGGCCGGACGGTGGAAGCCTCGATCCGCCGCAACCAGCCGCAGGAAGCCAACTGGGTCAGCGCCGACACGCCTGTGCCCTACCGCATCTCCGACGCGCTGCAGATTCTCGACGATTGGGCCGGCAAGCTCGACCCGCGCTACGCCCGCGCCGATCTGCGCACGCTGAAGAACCGCATCGACGCGCTGAGCCACGACCCGCGCTACCGTTTCATGTTCGGTAAGGTGATGGTCGAAGACAATATGGCCAAGGTGGTCGGCTCGGTGTTCCGGCTGCCGATGGAGCGGCTGCCGGTGACCATCGTGCAGGTCGCCGGCCTGCCGAACGAGGTGGTCAATTCCGTGGTCTCGGTGATCGCGCGGCTCGCCTTCGAGGTCGCCAGCGCCTGCCACGGCGAGGTCCAGGTGGCGCTGCTGTGCGAGGAATCGCACCGCTACATCCCGGCCAACCAGACGCTGGGCTTCGAGCCGACGCGGCGCGCCATCGGCCGCATCGCCAAGGAGGGGCGCAAGTACGGCGCCTCGCTGTGCATCGTCACCCAGCGGCCGAGCGAGCTCGACGCAACCGTGCTGTCGCAATGCTCGACCATGTTCGCGATGCGGCTTTCGAGCGAGAAGGACAAGGACATCATGGCCTCGGCCGCCGGCGCGTCGAGCCAGGGCGCGCTCAACTTCCTGTCCTCGCTGGCCGACCGCGAGGCGATCGCCTTCGGCGAGGCGATCCCGACGCCGATGCGGATGAAATTCGCCGACTACCGCCAGTTCACGCAAGCCTCCGCCGGCTGGGCCGAAGCGCACGAGTCGGTGGAAAGGTCGCGCGAGCTGCTGCGGCAAACCGTCGCAAGGATGCGCGGCGAGTACGTCCAGGCCGAGGCGCCGACGCCGCAGCCATTACGCGCCACGGGCTGACGCGAGTTTTGGGGAAATTCGCAACGACGATTGCATTCCGTCCGCGTCGGGCCGATATAGGGCTGGCTCGGCCTGCGGGCTCATTTGTCGCATGCGGACCGAGCCGCAAAGCCTGACCCCCACCGACGGTCCTTGAAACCGTCAAGGCGAGGAGATGTCATTATGGCGGCAGTCCAGGAGACGGTCGAACGCGTTCGTGCGATTGACGTGGACGCCTACAAGTACGGTTTCGTCACCGACATCGAGTCGGACAAGGCCCCCAAGGGCCTGGACGAAAGCACGGTCCGCTTCATCTCGGCCAAGAAGGGCGAGCCGGAATGGCTGCTCGACTGGCGGCTGGCCGCCTTGCGCCGCTGGTTCACCATGGACGAGCCGACCTGGGCGCGGGTGGAATACCCGAAGATCGACTTCCAGGACCTGTACTACTACGCCGCGCCGAAGCCGCGCGCGGTGCTGAAGTCGCTCGACGAGGTCGATCCCGAGTTGCTCAAGACCTACGCCAAGCTCGGCATTCCGCTGGTCGAGCAGGAGCTGCTCGCCGGCGTCGAGCGGCCCAGGGTGGCCGTGGATGCGGTGTTCGACAGCGTCTCCGTCGCCACCACGTTCAAGGCGGAGCTGGCCAAGGTCGGCGTGATCTTCTGCTCGTTTTCTGAAGCCGTGAAGAACCACCCGGAGCTGGTGAAGAAATACCTCGGCTCTGTGGTCCCGCCGACCGACAATTTCTATGCGACGCTGAATTCGGCGGTGTTCTCCGACGGCTCGTTCGTCTACGTGCCGCCGGGCGTGCGCTGCCCGATGGAGCTGTCGACCTATTTCCGCATCAACGAGAAGAACACGGGCCAGTTCGAGCGCACGCTGATCATCGCCGACAAGGGCGCCTATGTCAGCTATCTCGAAGGCTGCACCGCGCCCGCGCGCGACGAGAACCAGCTGCACGCCGCCGTGGTCGAGCTGATCGCGCTCGATGACGCCGAGATCAAATATTCGACGGTGCAGAACTGGTATCCCGGCGACGCGCAGGGCAGGGGCGGCGTTTACAATTTCGTCACCAAGCGCGGCGATTGCCGCGGCGCGCGCTCCAAGATCTCCTGGACGCAGGTCGAGACCGGCTCGGCGATCACCTGGAAGTATCCGAGCTGCATCCTGCGCGGCGAGTCCTCGCGCGGCGAGTTCTACTCGATCGCGATCTCCAACGGCTATCAGCAGGTCGACAGCGGCACCAAGATGATCCATCTCGGCCGTAACACCACCAGCCGCATCATCTCCAAGGGCATCGCGGCGGGGCGTTCGCAGAACACCTACCGGGGGCAGGTTTCGGCCCATGCCAAGGCGACGGGGGCGCGCAACTTCACCAACTGCGATTCGCTGCTGATCGGCGACCAGTGCGGCGCGCATACCGTGCCCTATATCGAGGCGAAGAATTCGCAAACGATGTTCGAGCACGAGGCGACGACGTCGAAAATCTCCGAGGACCAGTTGTTCTACTGCAAGCAGCGCGGGCTCTCCGGCGAAGAGGCGACGGCGCTGATCGTCAACGGCTTCGTGCGCGACGTGTTGCAGCATCTGCCGATGGAGTTCGCGGTCGAGGCGCAGAAGCTGATCGCGATCTCGCTCGAGGGCAGCGTCGGCTGAAGGCCGCCTCCCATACGCACCAATTTCCGGGGCTCGCTTATGCTTGAAGTCAAGAACCTTTCCGTGTCGATCAACGACAAGCCGATTCTCGACGGCCTGAATCTCAAGGTCGAGAAGGGTCAGGTCGCTGCGATCATGGGGCCGAACGGCTCCGGCAAGTCGACTCTGTCCTATGTCATCGCCGGCAAGCCGGACTACGAGGTCACGGGCGGCGACGTGCTGCTCGACGGCGAGAGTATTCTCGATCTCGATCCCGCCGTTCGCGCCGCCAAGGGCGTGTTTCTGGCCTTCCAGTACCCGGTCGAGATCCCCGGCGTCGCGACCATGACTTTCCTCAAGGCGGCGCTCAACGCCCAGCGCCGCTCTCGCGGCGAGCCCGACCTGACGACGCCCGATTTCATGCGCGCCGTGCGCGGCGCGGCGGCCAGCCTCAAAGTCGATTTCGACATGCTGAAGCGCCCGGTCAACGTCGGCTTCTCCGGCGGCGAGAAGAAGCGCGTCGAGATCCTGCAGATGGCGCTGCTGCAGCCCCGCCTCGCCGTGCTCGACGAGACCGATTCCGGGCTCGACATCGACGCGCTGCGCATCGTTGCGGAAGGCGTCAACGCGCTGCGCGACGCGGGGCGCTCGTTCCTGGTCATCACCCACTATCAGCGGCTGCTCGACTACATCAAACCCGACGTCGTGCATGTCATGGCGCGCGGCCGCATCGTGAAGACCGGCGGGCCGGAGTTGGCGCACGAGCTGGAGCTCAACGGCTACCGCGATTACGCGGACGCAGCGGCGTGACCATGCGCGCCGCCGTCCACCCCACCGAGGCCGAAGCTACGCTCGCCCGGCAATTCGCCGCGCTGAACGCCGACGCCGGCCGCGCCGCCGCCTTCGCCGCCTTCGAGCAACGCGGCCTGCCGAACCGCCGCGACGAGGCGTGGCACTACACCGACCTGCGCGCCCGATTGACTGAGGCCGCAAAGCCGACGTCGGCGCCCGACGGCGCCCGCCTTGCGGCCGCTGCGACCGTGCTCGCGGCGCTTCCCCGCGTCGGCGCGACGCGGCTGGTGCTGGTCGACGGCCGCTACGTCGCCGAACTTTCCGACCCGCCGACCGGCCTGACAGTAACGGAATCCGCCGAGGCGCCGGCGCCTGCCGACGCCGTGGCGGCGCTCAACGTCGCCTTCGCCGAGCGCACGCTGCGCGTTGGCGTCGCGGCCGGCGCCGAACCCGGCCTGCTAGAGATCGTCCATCTCGACGGCCCCGGCGCGATCTATTCGCGCATCGGGCTGAGCGTGCCCGAGGCGGCGAAGCTCACCGTGTTCGAGCGCTTCGAGGGCGGGACGTCTGAGACCCAGCGCAACGCCGCCGTGGCTATCGAGCTCGACGACCAGGCCCGCTGCGATTGGACCACACTCGTCGCCGACGCGGCCGCGCTGCATCTGGAGGCGCCGACGGCGCAACTCGGCGCCGAGGCCGCCTTCGCCAATTTCGCCCTCGTCGCCGGCCCGCGGCTCGCGCGCCGGCAGATCGATGTCGCCCATGCGCGGCCGGGGGCGAAGATCGCGCTCGCCGGCCTCTCGTTGCTCGACGGCTCCAAACACGCCGACACGACGCTGACCGTGCGCCATTCCGCGCCGCATGGGGTCAGCCGCGAGTTCTATCGTCACATCGTCGCCGACGACGCGGTCGGCGTCTATCAGGGCAAAGTGATCGTCGATCAGCATTCGCAGAAGACCGACGGCGGCATGAAATCGCAAGCGCTGCTGCTGTCGCCGACAGCGCAGATGAACAACAAGCCGGAGCTCGAGATCTTCGCCGACGACGTGGTCTGCGGCCACGGCGCGACAGTCGGCGCGCTCGATCCCAATCAGGTGTTCTACCTGGAGGCCCGCGGCATTCCCAAGGCCGAGGCGGAGGCGATGCTGCTGGAGGCGTTCGGCGTCGAGGTGATCGAGCGCGTCGAGGACGAGGTGGTTGCGGAGCTGCTGCGCGAGCGCCTCGCGGCTTGGTTGAAGGGGAGGGCGGCGTGACCTACGACGTCGAGGCGCTTCGCGCCCAGTTCCCCATCCTCGCCGAGCGGCCCTACGGCAAGCCGCTGGTCTATCTCGACAACGCCGCTTCGGCGCAGAAGCCGTTGCAAGTGCTCGACCGCATGCGCCATTTCTACGAGCACGAATACGCCAACGTGCATCGCGGCCTGCATTATCTCGCCAACGCCGCCACCGACGCCTACGAGGCCGCACGCGAGAGCGTGCGTCGCTTCCTCAACGCCGGCTCGGTCGACGAGATCGTGTTCGCGCGCTCGGCGACGGAGGCGATCAACCTTGTCGCCGCGAGCTATGGCCAGCGGCTGCAGGCCGGAGACGAGATCGTGCTCTCCATCATGGAGCACCACGCGAACATCGTGCCCTGGCATTTCCTGCGCGAGCGCAAGGGTGTGGTCCTCAAGTGGGTCGACGTCGCCGACGACGGCTCGATCTCGCTCGAAAGTTTTGCCGAGGCGATCGGCCCCAAGACCAAATTCGTCGCCGTCTCGGCGATGTCGAACGTGCTCGGCACGGCGGCTCCGGTGAAGGAGATCGTCAAGCTGGCGCATTCGCGCGGGATTCCGGTGCTCGCCGACGCCTCGCAGCTCGCTGTGCATGGCCAAGTGGACGTGCAGGATCTCGACGTCGATTTCCTCGTCGTCACCGGCCACAAGCTGTACGGCCCGACCGGAATCGGCGCGTTGTACGGTAAGGCTGACCGGCTCGCCGACATGCCGCCGTTCAACGGCGGCGGCGAGATGATCGGAGAAGTGACGATGGAGACGATCACCTACAACGAGCCGCCGCATCGCTTCGAGGCCGGCACGCCGCCGATCGTGCAGGCCGTCGGCCTCGGCGCCGCGCTCGATTACATGGAAGGCGTCGGGCGCGCTGACATCGCCGCGCATGAGGCGGAGCTGACGGCCTACGCCCACGAGCGGCTCGGCGCTATCAACTCGCTGCGAATCATCGGGACCGCGCGGGGCAAGGGGCCGATCCTCTCCTTCACCATGGAGGGGACGCACGCGCACGACATCGCGACGCTGATCGACCGCTCCGGCGTCGCGGTGCGCGCGGGCACGCATTGCGCGATGCCGCTGCTTAAGCGCTTCGGCGTCACCTCGACCTGCCGCGCCTCGTTCGCCCTCTACAATACCAAGGCCGAGGTGGACGCCCTGGCCGAAGCGCTTGTAAAAGCGCATAAACTGTTCGCATGAGGAAGGCGTGATGACCCAACAAGCCCTCGCGACCGCGCAGAAGCCGCCCTCGGCGATGAGCAAGGAGGAAGTGGCGCAGCTTACCGACGCGATCATCGCGGCGTTGAAGACGGTCTACGATCCCGAAATACCCGCCGACATCTACGAACTCGGGCTGATCTACAACGTCGACATCGACGACGAGCGCAACGTCGCCATCGAGATGACGTTGACCGCGCCGGGTTGTCCGGTGGCGGGCGAAATGCCGGGCTGGGTCGAGAACGCGGTCGGCGCCGTGGCGGGGGTCAAGAGCGTCAAGGCGACGATCGTGTTCGAGCCGCCGTGGGACCAGAGCCGCATGTCCGACGAGGCCAGGGTGGCGCTCGATATGTGGTGAGGCGCCTCGGCGCAAGAGACGGCAGGAGAACGGTAGGTTTTTTTACGCTATAGCCGGCGCGCTCGGGCCGGACGACAGCAGTGTCCCCGGAAGAAGGGGCTGCCGGCGCCGTGTTAAAGATCGCGCAAGGGTTCGGGTTGGCGGCCGTGATCGGCTTAGGCCCGTCGCTTCTGGTTCACGTGCTCCCGGCCGGCGACCTGATTCTGATTGTTTTTCCGGTTTGGAGCGTAGCCGCAGTTGTCGCTCTAGCTGTCGCCGCCCTGCTTTTGCTGACATCGCAGTTCTGCCGCTCTCTGGGCGCCGTGCTTTTCGTTGTGGCCTGCGGCGCCTCGCCGTCGGCTAATCTGGGCGACGTGATCCGAGCTGGCGTGACGCCCGAAAGCGAGCCGGCGCGAACGGCGATGCTGCGGGACGAGCTGCTGAAGCGAGAATGCGCACACTCCAGCTCCACGAGATGCCGAAACGACCGAGATCAGCGATAGTCGCGCCGGGATTTCGATATCGTCCGCAGCCGAGGCGGGCGCCGGACCACGAGAGTCGCACGCCACCGCCGCTACGGCGCGCCGAGCGCGAGAATCGCCTGTTCGAGCGGAACCGGCGAGACACGGTTCACGCCCGTATAGGGGCGGCTGTAATCGAGGATGAGAAATATCGCCAAGCCGATGGACATGCTCCCCAGGAGAAGCATGGCCACGGACATCGGGCTCAGCTTCGACAACAGCCCCATGCTGGCGAACATCATGCAGGACCAGAAGGTGACCGCATAGACCAGCGGCCAGGGCACCGGACTCGTCACCTGCAGCGACATCAGCAGCCGTTGCTCGCCGATGAAGGCGTAGTTGGCGCGCGCGGCGGCCAGAAGGCTCGTCTGCGCCGGCGTCTTGGGCTGCAGGCCGTCGAGCGCGGCGCTCATATCCGCCATCGCCTTGTAGGAGGCGTCGTAGGAAGCGGCGCGCGCCTGATCGCCGCCCCAGAACTGCTCGTGCGCCCAGACGAGATCGGTGCGCAGGATTTGCCGAGCTGAGTTCGCGTCGGCGCCGAACTGGCGCATTTCCAGATCGAATTCGAGCGCGCGCGCGACCAGCGTCTGTAGCTCGACCTGCTGTGTGTTGTAGACGCCATAGGCGGTCCAAATCAGCAGCCCGTTCACCAGCACCAGCAGAAGCGTCAACTGACCGACGACGCCGCCGATCATGTCGCGGATCCGATCGGAAGTGTAGGCCTCGGGCAGCAGGCGTTGCAGCGTGAGCCCGGCCAACCCGCCGGCGGCGATCAGGCCGGTGACAAACAACGCGATGGCGACCGATTCGTCCAAGCGACGTCCCCCCTTGCCGCATCGGCGCAGCGACCTCTCTTACGCTCGCGACATGTCGTTTGTTACAGGGTCACGAGCGATTTAAGGTTAGTGAGCACTTTGCGTCTTCAATGACGCGAGTTTGTCATTGCCGCGAAAGCTCAGAATCCAGGGGAGCGCACGTCAGGCGATTGCTGGGTCCCCGCCTTCGCGGGGACGACAGGGCGGCGGTTCCAATCCATCGCAGCGCGCTCTTAAGCCCCCGCTCACGCCACCTCGAACAGCCCCGCCGCGCCCATGCCGCCGCCGACGCACATGGTCACCACGACATATTTGACGCCGCGCCGCTTGCCCTCAATCAGCGCATGGCCGACCAGCCGCGCGCCGCTCATGCCGTAGGGGTGACCGACGGCGATGGCGCCGCCGTTGACGTTGAGCTTGTCGTTGTCGATGCCGAGCCGGTCGCGGCAATACAGCACCTGAACTGCGAACGCCTCGTTCAGCTCCCACAGTCCGATGTCGTCGATCGTCAGGTTGTGCGCCTTCAACAGCTTCGGCACCGCAAACACTGGCCCGATGCCCATCTCGTCGGGGTCGCAGCCGGCGACCGCAATGCCGCGATAGATCCCGAGCGGCGAAAGGTTGCGCTTCTCGGCCAGCCGCGCCTCCATCAGCACGGCGGCGCTGGCGCCGTCGGAAAGCTGCGACGCGTTGCCCGCAGTGATGGCGACGCCCGGAGTCTTCATGTTGAGCCCGCCGGGGAACACCGGCTTCAGCCCCGCAAGGCCGGCGAGCGTCGTGTCCGCCCGATTTCCTTCGTCGGCCTTCAGCGAGATTTCCTTGTCGTGGACGGCGCCGCTCGCCTTGTCCTGAACCTTCATGGTCGTCGGCAGCGGCACGATCTCCTTGTCGAACCGCCCGGCCGCCTGCGCCGCCGCGACGCGCTGCTGCGATTGCAGCGCGAAGGCGTCCTGCTTCTCGCGGCTGATGTCGTAGCGCTCGGCGACAATCTCCGCCGTCTCCAGCATCGACATGTAGACGTCGCCCCGATGCGCGACCAGCCAGGGATCGGTCGCGCGGAAGCGGTTCATATGGTCGTTCTGCACCAGACTGATCGATTCGAGACCGCCGCCGACGGTGATTCGCATGTGATCGCAGACGATCTGCTTGGCGGCGATGGCGATCGCCATCAGCCCCGAGGCGCATTGCCGGTCGACCGACATGCCGGCGACGCTGGTCGGCAATCCCGCCCGCAGCGCGCATTGCCGCGCGATATTGCCGCCCGTCGCGCCCTGCTGCAAAGCCGCGCCCATCACGACGTCGTCGACTTCTTTGCCAGCCACTCCGGCGCGACCGAGCGCGGCGCCTATGGCGTGTCCGCCGAGCGTCTGCGCCGGCGTGTCGTTGAAGGCGCCGCGATAGGCTTTGCCGATCGGCGTGCGGGCGGTCGAGACAATGACGGCTTCGCGCATGAACTCCTCCCTGGGGCGGCTTGCAGTCCTGCCCGAGGATCTCAGCCAATGCAACGCTCTGCGTCAAGCCTTGTCGAATTCCGCCCAGACCGAGTTGGCCATGTACGACTTATGGCTATCCGGAATCAGCGTGTCCCATTTCGACAGGGTCGCGCAGACGGCCTCGATCTCCTCGGCCGGCACACGCCCGACAAGGTCGGAGACCGAGGCGCCCCAGCGCACCAGAAAGGCGAACGAGGTCGAGTACCAGATGTTCCTGAGCTTCAGCCCGGAAAACGCCAGCTCCACGCCCCACGGGGTCGCATTGTAGAAATGCAGGCCTTCGGCGTGGATCGGCTGCATGAACGCCCAGTCGATGATCGCCTTGCCGCCGGGCTTGAGCACCCGCGCGACCTCCGCCCCCGCCCGCAGCGGATCGCGCAGATGCTCGAACACACCGCTCGAATACACCGCGTCGACGGCGCCGTCGCGCAGCGGCAGTTGCGTGGCGTCGCCGATCAGATCGGGCTCGGCGTAATCGGAATAGTCCAAATTGATATAGCGGGCGTCGTCGACCTGCCGGTTGCCGCCGCCGAGATCGAGCAGCAATCCGCTCTTCGGCACCCCGGCGAGCAGCTCCTGGAACGGGCCGGTGAACGGCGCCCCGCGCACCTTCGGCGTCTTGCGGTGACGCAGCGGAACGTAGCGCCCGGTCTGCTGCCGGAAGCCGCCGAACAGGCATTGCGCCGCCAGCGCGCAGTCGTTCCTGCGCCCGGTCACCACGATCTCGACGCGGCGCGGCGTGGGTCCGAGATCCAGCCGCAGCGGACGCGGCACCGAAGTGTGCGGCTGATAAAGGTCGATCTCGAGCGCGCGCCCGGAATGGCGCAGTTCGACGATTCCCGACCACGGATGCGCGTAAAGCTGCACCTCGACCGCGCCGACGCCGTCGAAGGCGATGATTCCGCCGGGCTGCTCGACGGCGACGAGATTGGCCGATTCGATGAAGGTCGACGGCGCCGTGTAGCTGATCTCCTGCGAGTCGTGCGGGATGAGGCGCCACTCGGCGACGCTCTCGATCCGGTGCGGCAGCGCGCCGGCGGCGAGCTGACGGCGCAATACGTGCAGCGGCTCGCCCTCGCCGACGTGGACGAAATTCACCTGGAAATTCTCGATTCCGCCGATCCGGGCGCCGCTGCGGTCGAAAATGGCGCCGCTGAGCACCGCAGCCCCGGCCGTTTCGTAGGGAACGATCTCGACCGGGCCGTTGGCGATCGGGCTGACCAGCGCCGCCAGCAGCCGCGCCTGCGCGGCCTCGGCGTTGGTGGGCTCGGCCGAGGAGGGTGTCAAAATCTGCACGCTTCCGCCCTCGCCAAATGACAAGCCGCCATGTCGGTCAGACAGTAACTCTCAAAGCCGCCAACGCAAGTCTCATGCAATGCGCAGCCGCTCGCGGTAACGCTCGTGCAGCGCCAGCACCTGCCACTCGGCCAGACTTTGTCCGTCCCACTCAGCGGGCGAAAACGGCTCGCCCGCCTCGTCGAAGAAGCTGTAGCCGAACCCCCGCAGCCACTCGAGGATCTCGCGCCAGTCGTATCCCGCCTTGCGCATCCAGAACGGCGCCGCCTCGAAGCTGATCGAGGGCTGCGCGTGGCGCAGCAACGCCTCGGCGCCTTTGAGGACGTAGAGTTCATGCGCCTGCACGTCGATCTTGATCAGGCTGACGGGCGCGCCGTTCAGCTCCAGCGTCGGCAGAAAGTCGTCGAGCCGCACGACGTCGACGGATTCGCCCGCGCTCGCCGGTTGGTTCTGCAGGCCGAGCGAGCCGAACGGCAGGAAATCGTCGTAGGAGACGGCGCCCATCCTCGCCTTGGCCGGGCCGCTGCCGAGCGCCAGCCGGAACGGCAGCGCGTTGCGGCAGCGGTTGAGCACGATATTGGCGTTCAGCAGATTGTACATCTGCATCTGCGGCTCGAAGGCGACGACCTTGCCGGCTTCCCCGACAATCCCCGAAAGCGCCACGGTGTGGCAGCCGATGTTGGCGCCGATATCGAGAACCGCTTCGCCCGGCCGCACCAGGCGCGAGAACAGCTCGACCTGCGCCTCTTCCCACAGGCCCGTGGACGCCAACTCCTCGGCGACGCCGCTGTCGGTCCGCAGCGCCAGGAACACGCCGTGCCGCGCCTCGATCAGCCGGCATGCCGAGCTGACCGGCCGGCCGCTTTCGGGAAAGAAGACGCTTTCCGCCGCGCGCACTTCGAGCAGCCAGACTTGCGCGGCGAGTCCCTCAGGATTTCGCACCCCAGTCGCCTCGACGACGACGGGAACCTCCGGCCCTTGCGAGACGACGGGAATTTCGCATTCGCCATGCTGGTCGAGCGGCGCGAACAGGTCGTGGAAGGCGTAGCGGGCGGCGTCGCGCACGAGGATCTGGCCGCTCCAGGCGTGACGCACGAACACCAGCCGCCAGTCTCCCGCCGGCAGCGGCAGTTCGAGCCGCGCGGAGCGGCTCTCGGCGAACAGCGCGGCGCGATGGAACGGACGCCCGCTCGGCCGCTTCGAGAACCCGCGCCCGCGCCAGGGGAGTGAGACAAGGGCCTGTCGCCCGTCCTCGCCCGCAGCAAGCCCGACCAGAGTTCCTTCCGCAACGCCCTCCGGATACCCTGACATGCTTGCCCCGATCGCAACTGCGCCGGCGCTATACCCGACTTGCCTACGATAGGAAACCGCGGCTTCAGGCCGGCCGCGCCCTGGCCGCCGCGGCCAGCGACACGAACTTGAAGGTCTGCCCGAACGCGTTGTCGAGCGGCGCCGCGGTCCCGAGGTCGGAGATTTCGGCGAAGCGCGCCGCAATCGTTTCCGGCGTGCGCTCGGCTTCGGCCAGGTAGACGCCCGGCGTCTCCACGATATGGGTGACCGCGAAAGCGCCGGCGCCGGCGCCGAGAATCACCCGCGACGGCGCGTTCTCGCTGACCAGGAACAGCAGGCCCGGCGTCACCGATTCCGGGCTCATCAGCTCGGCGGCGTCGGGCGGCAGCAGGCCCTCGGTCATCGCCGTGCGCGCCGTCGGCGCCAGGGTGTTGACGCGGATGTTGGCCTTGGCGCCTTCGAGATGTAGCACGTTCATCAGCCCGACGACGCCCGCCTTGGCCGCCCCATAATTCGCCTGGCCGAAATTGCCGTAGAGCCCCGACGACGACGCGGTGAAGGCGATTCGCCCGTAACCGCGCTCGCGCATGCCGTTCCACACCGCCTTGGCGCAGATCGCCGCGCCCATCAAATGGACCTGAACGACCTTCTCGAACTCGGCCAACTCCATCTTGGCGAAGCTCTTGTCGCGAAGGATGCCGGCGTTGGCGACCAGGATGTCGACCTTGCCCCACGCCTTCTCCGCAGCCGCAACCATGTCGGCGACTTGCGCCGCGTTGGCGACGTCCGCCCCATCGGCGAGCGCAACGCCGCCGGCCGCCGTGATCTCGGCCGCCACGGCTTCAGCCGACGGCGAGGGCGCGCCGCCGGGTCCGAGATCGTTGACCACGACCTTGGCGCCGCGCGCAGCAAGGCCGAGCGCGTGACAGCGGCCGAGCCCGCCGCCGGCGCCGGTGACGATGGCGACGCGGCCGTCGAAGCGAATATCCATCAACTCCTCGCTCAGCGCGCGCGCACGACGGCGTAGGCGTATGCGGGCGCGCGCCGGCCGCCGCGCGGCTCGTCGTCGTCGTCGCGGCCGGCGCGCATCGCCGCGGTCGCGGCGACGATGCCGCCAAACGACGTCGCGAACAACCCCACGAACAGCGCCGTGCCGAGCACGGCGACGTCGGAGCGCCACAGCAGGGTGCGCAACCCCATCACGTCGAAAGCCAGCATCCCGGCGGCGAGGCAGGCGCCGACGCCGATGCCCAAGGCCCAGTTGACCAGCATCATCCGCACGACACGATCCATGCGCCGCCAGCTGCGGCGAGGATCCTGGAACGGCGGCATATAGGTCATCGGCTGATCCTCGCGTCCGGGTTTCATAAGACCGGGTTTTTTCGTATCCGTAAAGACATATGGCTCCGACTTGCCGATACTAGCCCCATGTCCCTTTCCGAAGATGACCTGATCGCCCGCTATTTCGCGCCGCTCGCCGGCGAGGCCGGGCTCGGCCTCAAGGACGACGTGGCGTTGCTGACCCCTCCGGCGGGCGCCGATCTCGTCCTCACCGCCGACGCGCTGGTGTCAGGCGTGCATTTCTTCGCCGACGATCCGCCGGAATGGATCGCCGCCAAGGCCTTGCGCGTCAATCTGTCCGACCTCGCCGCCAAGGGGGCGACGCCGCTCGGCTTCCTGCTCAGCCTCGCCCTGCCGCGCGGGTTTGCGCCCGAGTGGCTGGAGGGTTTTGCGCGCGGGCTCGGGCAGGACGCCAAGACCTACGCCTGCCCGCTGATTGGCGGCGACACGGTGGAGACGCCGGGGCCGCTGACGCTGTCGATCACGGCGCTCGGCGCCGTCGAGCGCGGCCGGATGCCGGCGCGCATGGGGGCGAAGCCGGCCGACCGGATATACGTGACCGGAACCATCGGCGACGGCGCGCTCGGTTTGCAACTGCGGATGGGGCGGGGACCGGCGCTCGACGACGCCGACCGCGACGCGTTGATCCGCCGCTACCTGCTGCCGCAACCCCGGCTCGGCCTCGCGCCTGCGCTGCGCTTCGCCCATGCGGCGATGGACGTTTCCGACGGCCTGGTCGGCGACCTCGCGAAAATGCTGCGCGCCAGCGGCGCGTCGGGCCGGCTCGACCTGGCTGAGGTCCCGCTTTCCGCCGCCGCCCGCGCCTATCTCGCCGCCGAGCCGGCGGCGATCGAGATTGCCGCGACCGGCGGCGACGATTATGAGGTGCTGGCCTGCGTTCCGCCCGCCGCGGCGGCCGAGTTCGAAGCCGTGGCGGCGCTCGCCAGTATCGCCGTCCGCGCCGTTGGCGAGGTCGCGCAAGGGTCGGCGGCGCTCAGCGTCGTCGGGCTCGACGGGGCGCCGGCGCAGTTCGCGCGCGGCTCCTACAGCCATTTCTAAAGCGAGGTCCTCTTGCCGTTCGATCCCCGAGAACTTGGCCTGCGCCTGCGCGCCGCGGAGGCGCTCGCGCGCGAAGTCGGCGAAATCGCCCGCCGCCGCTTCCTCGACCGCGGCTCGTTCACCATCGGCATGAAAGGCCCGCAGGACTTTCTCACCGAGGTCGACGGCGAGGTCGAGCGGCTGGTCGCGACGCGCCTGCATCAGCTGTTCCCCGGCGACGGCTTCATCGGCGAGGAAGGCGAGGCGCGCACGGCCGCGGACGGCGCGCCGACCTGGGTGGTCGATCCGATCGACGGCACCGCCAATTTCTCCCGCGGCGTGCCGCATTGGTGCGTCTCGATCGCGCTGATCCGCGGCGGCGAGATGCTGGCGGGCGCGATCTTCGATCCCATGCTCAACGAGTTGTTCAGCGGCGCGCTCGGCGGCGGCGCCTTCCTCAACGGCGCGCCGATGCGGGTCGCACAAACGCCGGACATGAAGCGCGCCTCGGTCGAAGTCGGCTGGAACATGCGCACGCGGCCGGAGATCTTCCTCAACCTCTGCCGCCGTGTGGTGGCGCAGGGTTCGGGGGTGCAGCGCTGCGGCTCGGGCGCGCTGGCGCTCGCCTATGTCGCGGCCGGACGCTCCGACGCGTTCATCGAGTACCACATCAATGCCTGGGATTGCCTGGCCGGCAATCTGCTGGTCGCCGAGGCCGGCGGCTACGTCAACGATTTCCTCGTCAACGACGGTCTGCGCAAGGGCAACGCGCTGCTCGCCTGCGCGCCGAGCTTGCGCGATCCCCTGCTCGAAATCGCGCGCGCGGAGGGCTTTCCGCTGTGAGCGATCCAGTCCGTCTCGCCAGCGGCGACGCGCGTCTCGCGCTCGCCCGCTTGGGCGCCGAGGCGCGCGCCTGGCGCGTCGGCGACGTCGACCTGTTGTGGCCCGGCGATCGCAACATCTGGCCCGAAATCAGCCCGATCCTGTTCCCTGTGGTCGGCTGGACGCGCGACGGCGCGCGGGTCGACGGCATGCGCTACGGCCTCGGGCTGCATGGCTTCGCGCGCGCACTTGAGTTCGCGGTGGAGCGGCAGACGCGCGACAGCGTCCGCTTCGTCGCCCGCGACGGCATGACGACGCGCACCGTCTACCCCTTCATCTTCGCCTTGGCGGTCGAATACCGGCTTTCCGCCGACGCGTTGGACGTCGTGCTCGAGGTGAAGAATACCGGTTCCAAGCCAATGCCTTACGCTTGCGGGCTGCATCCGGGCTTCAACTGGCCGTTCGGACGGTGCGCGAAGGCGGGCGCGCGCGTGCGCTTTGCGCAGAGCGAGCGGCCGGAGGTTCCCGTCATCGCGGCCGGCGGGCTGGTCTCGACCGAGACGCGGCCGGTTCCGCTCGATGGCAAGGTGCTGCCGCTCGACGACGACCTGTTCGCGCGCGAGGCGCTGTGTTTCCTCGACGCTGCGAGCCGCTCGCTGCGTTTCGAGCAGGCCGACGGCTCCGCCGTCGAGATGACGCTCGACGGCTTCCCGCACATCGCGCTGTGGACCCGGCCCGCCGCGCCGTTCCTCTGCCTGGAGGCGTGGACCGGCTACAGCGATCCCGTCGATTTCGCCGGCGATCTCTACGATAAGCCGTCGATGCGCGTTTTGGCGCCGCACGAAGGCGCCCGCCACGCCGCCCGTTTTCGCTTCTTTCCTGCTGTGTAGGGCCGCCATGCTCCGCCTCGACCCGAAGACTTCGGCCCTCGTCATGATCGATCTGCAGAAAGGCATTCTCGGGCGCGAGACGGCGCCGCGCCCGGCCTCGCAGCTCGTCGCCGGCGCCAGGGACGCCGCCGCGCGGTTCCGCGCCGCGGGCGCGCTGGTCGTCTGGGTTACGGTGCGCTGGGCGCAGGATTACGCCGACGCCCTGCAAGCTCCGGTGGACGAGGCGACGCCGCGCCCGCCGGGCGGTCTGCCGCCGCAGTTCGCCGAACTCGCCGACGGCCTCGCCGAGCCCGGCGACCTGCACGTACTGAAGCGCCAGTGGGGCGCGTTTTACGGCACCGACCTCGACCTTCACCTGCGCCGCCGCGGAATCGGGACGATCGCGCTCGGCGGAGTGGCGACCAATTTCGGCGTCGAGTCGACGGCGCGCAGCGCCTGGGAGCAAGGCTACGCCGTCGTCGTGCTGGAGGACCTGTGCGCCAGCACGTCGGCGCAGATGCACGAGTTCGCGATATCAAAGGTTTTCCCGCGCCTCGCGCGGGTTCGGGCGAGCGCGCAGATCGAGATCGCGCCATGACCCTGGCCGAACTGACGGCGGCCGCCGAGGCGGCCGGTCTCGCCTATCGCGGCGGCTTCCTGTTGACAGCCAAGGAGCGGGTGGGGCCGCTCGCATCGCTGCGCAGCGTGGCGCTGTTCGGCAACGTCGGCGCCCGGCAATGGCCGGCGTTCGCCGCCTCGCCCGAGGCCGCCGACGGGCGCCCGCATCCGCTCGACCGCTGGAGCCGGCGCGTTTTGGGCGCGCTGGCGGAGCGTTTCGGCGCCGCCGCGCTGTTCCCCTTCGACGGCTCGCCGTACTGGCCGTTCCAGCGCTGGGCGCAGCGCGCGGAGCCGCTGTCGCCGTCGCCGCTGGGGCTGTTCATCCACCCCCGCTACGGGCTGTCGCACAGCTACCGCGGCGCGCTTGGCCTTGCCGAGCCGCTCGAACTCGGGGCCGCTGAGCAAGCGCCGAACCCCTGCGAAGCCTGCGCCGCACGGCCGTGTCTTTCGACCTGTCCGGTCGGCGCGTTCTCGGGCGGGGGCTACGACGTCGCCGCCTGCGCGGCGTGGCTCAAGGGCGCCGGTCAGGCGTGCATGGCGGGAGGCTGTCTCGCCCGGCGGGCCTGCCCGGTGGGACCGGAGTACGCGCAAAGCCCGGAGCAGGCGGCGTTCCACATACGCGCCTTTGTGGCGGCGCGGGGCTAGGCCGAGTTTCGTCAGGCGGCCGACGCCGTGCGGCGCTTCCGGAGCGTCGACCGCGAGGCCGCCGCTCCGGCGTCACGAATTTCCGCTCAATCCATCACCGCATGCGCCGCGTCCTCGGCCTTCGGCGGCCCCGCGCGTTTGGTGGCGCGGATCAGCGCCAGCAGCGGGAAGGCGGCGAGCGAGACGAAGGTCATCGCGTAGAACGCGTTGGAATAGGCGATCACCGCCGCCTGCTGCGTCACCATGCCCTCGATCGCCGCCAGCCCCTGGCCGACCACCGACATCTTGCCGACGACGTCGGGCATCTTCAGCCCGTCGTTGAACGGGTTGATGAACTCGGCGAGCTGGCTGTGGAACTTGGTCATGTTGGCGGTGAGGTTGGCGATGACCAGACTGATGCCGACCGAGGAGCCCAGGTTTCGGATCAGCGTCCACAGCGCCGCGCCGTCGGTGCGGATCTCGCCCGGCAGCGTCGCGAAAGCGATGGTGTTGAGCGGCACGAACACGAAGCCGAGACCCACGCCCTGGCCGATGCTGTTGAGCGTGATCGTCATCGCCGGCACTTCCGGCGTCCAGCCGACCATCATGTAGAGCGTCACAGTGGCGAGCGTCAGGCCGAAGAACACCAGCAGTCGTGGGTCGACCTTGCCGGACAGCCGCCCGACGATCATCATCGCGAAGAACGTGCCGATGCCGCGGGTGCCGAGCAGGTAACCGCTCGCCAGCACCGGATAGCCCATCAGGTTCTGGATATAGGGCGTCAGCAGAGCCATCGAGGCGAGCAGGATGATGCCGATCAGGAACATGAACATCAGCGCGATGGAGAAATTCCAGTCGCGGAAGATGCGCAGCGGGATGAACGGCCGCTCCGAGGTCAGCGCGTCGGCGAAGAAGAAATAGAAGCCGACGCAGGAGAGAATGCACTCGACGATGATCTCGTTCGATTCGAACCAGTTCTGCTCCTGGCCGCGGTCGAGCATCATCTGCAACGCGCCGATGCCGAGCGACAAAGTGAGAAAGCCGAACCACGAGAACGGCACGTCGCCGCGAGTCGGCGTCTCGCGCATGAACACGCTCAAGCCCAGCACGGTCAGGATGCCGAACGGCAGGTTGACGAAGAACACCCAACGCCAGGAATAAGAATCGGTCAGCCAGCCGCCCAGCGTCGGCCCCATGATCGGCCCGAGCATGACGCCCATGCCCCAGATCGCCATCGCCGAGCCGCGCTTCTCTGCGGGGTAGATATCGAGCATGACGGCCTGTGAGAGCGGCACCAGCGCCGCGCCGAACACGCCTTGCAACAGCCGGAACGCGACCATCTGCTCGATCGTCTGAGCCGCGCCGCACAGCATCGAGGCCAGCGTGAAGCCGGCGGCGCAGGCGATGAACAGCTTCTTGCGCCCGTAGCGCATCGCCGTCCAGCCGAGCGGCGAGGTCATGATCGCGGCGGCGACGATGTAGGAGGTCAGCACCCAGTTGACCTGGTCCTGCGTCGTCGACAGCGAGCCCTGCATGTAGGGCAGGGCGACGTTGGCGATGGTGGTGTCGAGCGCCTGCATGATGGTGGCCATCATCACGCAGACGGTCAGCAGGCCGCGCTCCAGCGGCGAGACGTCGGCCGGGTTCATTTGTCCGCCGCGTTCGCCTTGGCCGGCTCGACCCAGGAGCGGCCCCAGGCGATCAGCGAATCTTTCAACCCCTGCAGCGAGCGCGTGCGGCCGGTGTCGACGGAGACGTCGGAGCTCATCCCAGCGCGCAGGCCGGTCGTGTCCTGATCGGCGTCGAAGCAGAACCGCAGCGGGATGCGCTGCACCACCTTGACCCAGTTGCCGCTTGCGTTCTGCGGCGGCAGAATCGCGAATTGCGCGCCGGTGCCGGGCGCGATCGAGCAGACATGGCCCTTATACTCGCGCCCCGGGAAGGTATCGACCGACACGGTCGCCGGCAGGCCCTGCTTCACGTAGGTAAGGTCGGATTCCTTCGGGTTGGCGTCGACCCACAGGCCCGTATCGGCGACGACCGCGAACACGGCCTGACCGGCGGGGGCGACGCGGCCGAGTTCGATATTGGGGACCTGCGTCGCCACGCCGTCGATCGGCGCCTTGATGTGGGTGTAGCCGAGGTTGCGTTCGGCGTCGTCGACGCCGGCCTTGGCCTGCATGTACTCGGGAAAATCTTCGATCTTGGTGTCCGGCCCGCCGCCGAGCTTGACCTTGACCGCATCCTGCTGCGAACGCACGAACTCCAGGATCTGCTTGGCCTGCACCAGCGCAGCGGCCGAGGTTTCCTGGTTGACCAGGGTCTCGGCGTGGCTCGCGGCGAGCGTCTTCTTGCGGTCGAAGTCAGACTGCCGCAGCGTCACCGCCTGCTCGCCCATTTTGATCTGGTCGATGTTGGACGCGTAGGATTCGCGCAGGTTCTCGAACGCCACCTTGGCCGCGGCGAGCCGCCCCTTGGCCAGCGCAAGCGCGGACTCGTAAGGCGCGGGGTCGAGGTCGAACAGCGGATCGCCCGCCTTGACGTGCTGGCCCTCGACCACATGAATCGCGAAGATCGGGCCGGTGACATAGGGCGTGATCAGCGCCTTGTCGGCGCCGACATAGGCGTTGTCGGTCGAGACATAGCGCCCGCCGTTGAGCCACCACGCCGTTCCGCCCGCGACCGCTACGACCGGCAGCACGATCAGCAGCACGAAACGGCGCAAGCCGTTGCGCTTCTTGGCGCGGGTCGCGGCGACCGCAGCCGGCGAGGGCGGAGGAATGGCGGGTTTGGCGGGGGCCGGCGCTTGAGCCGGCTCCGGCGCGCGGTCGCGCATCGTGGCGGTCGCTTGCGTCAAGTCGTTAAACTCCGGGATGCAGTTCGTGCTTCAAGTTGCTGCGGATGCGCTCCAAACCTTGCCGCAGCGTCGCCAGCGTCTCCGGCGAGAGCCCCGCCAGCGCCCGGCCCATCAGTTCCTCGCCGAGCCCGCCCAGGCGCTCCAGCGTCGGCCCGGCCTTGTCAGTGAGATAGAGGCGGTTGGCGCGGCGGTCGGCGACATCGTGGCGCCGCTCGACCAGCCCGGACGCCGTCAATTTGTCGATCAGCCGCGCCAGGGTGATCGGCGCGAGATCGAGCGATTCCGCGAGTTCGGCCTGTTTGACGCCCTCGCAGCGCTGCAGCTTCACCAGCACGGCCCATTGCGCGCGCGTCATGCAGAGATCGCGGGCGCGCTGGTCGGCGTAGGTGCGCAACATGCGCGCGGCGTCGTGCAGCGCGAAGCCAATCTCGCGCTCCGTCGAAAAGAACGGCGCACGGTCGGGGGAGGATTTAGCGAGAGCGGTGCTCATGATGTGTAAGCTTATAATAAGCGCCTTGCGCTCTCGCAAGCGCGAAGCGGCGCCAGCCGCGACAAATTTTCGCAGGGCCGCTGCAAGGAACGGTCGCAAAAGTTGATTTGACAGTTTTGCGACAGGCGCGCAGTCTTGTGTCTGCGGCTCCCGAGGTCGCGGCGAGAACGGAGGCGTAATGACTCCACCCGGTCAAGCCGATTGATCCCTGAGGGATCAAGGTTCGTGCGCTGGAAGTCTCAACCGGTGAGACGAAGCGGCGCTCGACAATCAGTCACAAGTTCCATCCCCGGCGTAGCGGCGAAGGTCAGTCGCTGCGGCGAGGAAAACGAAATCTCCCATGTAGAACGTTACGTCCGCACGTCGAAGCGGCGAAATCCGGGCCCCGTTGTCGCTCTCATGCGCCGGGGCCCTTAATCTTTTTCTCACCCTTAATCTTTTTCTCACCAAGCCACAAACTCCTCCCGGCCGCCGAACGCCGCGGGAAACCCCTTGTAGTGCGGCAGGTCGTCCACGACCGGCAGCACGGCGTGCTGGCATTGCACATGAAACTGCGCCTGGAAGCCGCCCTTCGGCAGCAGATAGGCGTTGACGCTTCTCATCCCGACGCGCGGCAGTTCCGAAAAGAGATGCGTCCCACAGGCCGCGCAGCGCATACGCTGCGTCGTTCTCACCGCCATCGCGGCCGGCCCGCCGCGCACGACCTCGACCGCCGGCGCGGGATAGACCGCCGCCATGACATAGGCGGCCCCGTGCGCGCTCTGGCAATCGTCGCAGTGGCAGTAGAGCTGCACGGCGGGCTCGCCGGAGATCCTGATCGCGACCGCGCCGCAGCGGCATTGCGTTTCGATGGTGGCCAAGTCGTTCTCCTCGCTTGTCGACGGCGTCCTGTCTAACCCGCGCTGCTGTCAATTTCTGTCAGCAGCGGCGCACGACTTCGAAAAGCCGGACTTGGGCGGGAGGGTCGCGGCCATGCTGTTACGTGCGCTCCTCCTCGCCGTTCTCCTCGCCACGCCCGCGGCCGCCTACGGCCCGGAGCTGGAGGGCTTCGCCTATCCCTATCCCGTCCACGATTTCAGCTTCGATTCGCAGGGCGAGCGGCTCACCATGCGTTACATGGACGTCGCGCCGGCGAAGCCGAACGGGGCGACCGTCGTGCTGCTGCACGGCAAGAATTTCTGCGCCGCGACCTGGGAAAACCAGATCGCCGCGCTGACAGAGGCCGGCTATCGCGTCGTCGCCCCCGATCAGATCGGCTTCTGCAAGTCGTCGAAGCCGGTCGCCTACCAGTTCAGCTTCCAGCAGCTTGCGCACAACACGCGCGCGCTGCTGCAATCGATCGGCGTCGAGCGCGCGATCATCGTCGGCCACTCCACCGGCGGCATGCTGGCGGCGCGCTATGCGCTGATGTTCCCCGACGCGACGCAGGGGCTCGTGCTGGCGAATCCGATCGGGCTGGAGGACTGGAAGGCGCTCGGCGTCCCCGCGCCGACCGTAGACCAGTGGCGCCAGCGCGAGGCGGCGCTGACCGGCGACAAGATCCGCGCCTACGAGCAATCCACCTACTACGCCGGCGGCTGGAGGCCCGAGTATCAGCGCTGGGTCGACATGCTGACCGGTCTGGCGCAGGGGCCGGGTCACGAGACCTTCGCCGCCGTGACCGCCCGCATCGACGACATGATTTTCACTCAGCCCGTCGTCTACGAGTTGCCGCTGCTCAAGCTCCCGACGCTGCTGCTGATCGGAACCAAGGACACCACCGCCATCGGCAAGGATTTCGCGCCCAAGGACGTGCAGGCGAAGCTCGGCCATTACGCGGAGCTGGCGCCGCGCACGCAGGCCGCTATTCCCGGCGCCAAGCTCGTCGAATTCCCCGACGCCGGCCACGCGCCGCAGATCCAGCAGCCGGAGAAGTTCAACGCGGCGTTGATCGAGGGGCTGGCGGAATTGCGGCGCTAGTCCCGGCGACGAAACGGCGCGGGCCGGCCCCTTGACGCAGCCAAACCCGCGCCGGACAACAAAGCATGATCGAAGGCGCCGAAGCCAGGGTGCGCGCGCTCGCCTGCTGGCGCGGCGAGATCGAGGTCGAGCCGCTGCAGGGCGGCCTGTCCAACGCCAGTTTTCGTGTGCGCGACGACGAAGGCCTTTGGGTCGCGCGGATCGGGCGCGACTTCCCGTTCCATCACGTCTCGCGCGAGCGCGAGGCGGCGGCGAGCCGGTCGGCCCATGCCGCGGGATTCTCGCCGCAGGTGCGCTACAGCGGCGACGGCGTGCTGGTGTCGGCCTTCGTGCAGGGCCAGACGCTCGACGCGCAAGGCGCTCGCGCCCGGCTCGACCGCATCGTCGCGCTGGTCGCCGCGCTTCATGCCGAAATGCCCAGGCGCGTGCGCGGACCGCCGACGATGTTCTGGGTGTTCCACGTCATCCGCGACTATTTCGACACGCTCGCCGCCGGCGGCCATGCCTTCGCCGCTGAGGCCGCGCGGCTCGCCCCTGTCGTCGATGCGCTGGAGGCGGCGCAGGTGCCGGCGCCCATCGTGTTCGGCCATCACGACCTGCTGCCGGCCAACCTGATCGACGACGGCGTAAAACTCTGGTTGATCGACTGGGAATACGCCGCTTTCGGCACGCCGCTGTTCGATCTCGCCAATCTCGCCGACAACGCCGGCTTCTCGCCGCAGGAGGAAAGCCGGTTGCTCGGCCTCTACTTCCGCCGCGAGCCGGACGCCGCGTTGCTGCATGCTTTCGAGGCGATGAAGGTCGCCTCGGCTTTGCGCGAGTCGCTGTGGGCCTTCGTCAGCGAGCTGCATCTCGCCGCGCCCGGCGCGGATTACGCAGCCTACGGCCAGACCTGCCTCGCCCGCTTCGAGACGGCGCTCGCCGCCTACGCCCAAAGGACCTGAAACCATGATTGATCGCGCCGAAATCGTCGTCATTGGCGGCGGCATCATCGGCTGCTCGACGGCCTATCATCTCGCGCGCGACCACAAGGCCGACGTCGTGCTGCTGGAGCAGAACCAGCTCACCTCCGGCTCGACCTGGCACGCCGCGGGGCTGGTCGGCCAGTTGCGCTCCTCGGCCTCGATCACCCAGCTGTTGCGCTATTCCGTCGATCTCTACGACCGGCTCGAGGCCGAGACGGGTCTGGCGACCGGCTGGAAGAAGACCGGCTGCCTGCGGCTGGCGACCAACGACGAGCGCATGCTCGAATACCGCCGCCTCGCCACCACGGCGCGCAGCTTCGGCATGGAGATGCACCTGCTTTCGCCCGCGGAGGTGCAGGCGATGTGGCCGCTGCTGGCGGTCGACGACCTCGTCGGCGCCAACTTTCTGCCCTCGGACGGGCAGGCGAACCCCTCCGACATCACCCAGTCCCTCGCCAAGGGCGCCCGCATGCACGGCGCCAAGCTGATCGAGGGCGTCGGCGTCACCGGCTTCCGGATCGAGGGCCGCCGCGTCACGGCGCTGGAGACGACGCAGGGGCCGATTGCGGCGGAAAGGATCGTCATCTGCGGCGGGCAATGGTCGCGCCAGATCGGCGCGCTCGCCGGCGTCAACGTGCCGCTGCAGCCGATGAAGCACCTCTACATCGTCACCCAGCCCATTCCGGGCCTCGCGCGCGATCTGCCGACGCTGCGCGACCCCGACCGGCGCACCTATTACAAGGAGGAGGTCGGCGGCCTCGTGATGGGCGGCTACGAGCCCGACCCGCGCCCCTGGACCCGCGACGACGTGCCGTCCGATTTCGCCTTCCGCCTGTTCGACGACGATTACGATCATTTCGAACAGCACATGATCAACGCGATTCGCCGCGTGCCGGCGCTGGAGACGGTCGGCGTCCGCCGCATGATCCACGGTCCCGAGAGTTTCACCTCCGACGGCGCCTTCATCCTCGGCCGCGCGCCGGAGCGTGACAACGTCTACGTCGGCGCCGGCTTCAACGCCTTCGGCATCGCCTCGGGCGGCGGGGCGGGCTGGGCGCTGGCGGATTGGGTCGTCAACGGCGAGGCGCCGATGGATCTCTGGCCGGTCGACATCCGCCGCTTCTCGGCGCTGCACGCCGACCGCGAATGGCTCGAGGCGCGCGTCGTCGAGGCGACCGCGAAACACTACACCATCGCCTATCCGCACGAGGAGATGGAGAGCGGCCGCCCGCGCTTCGTCTCGCCGCTCTACGACCGGTTGAAGGCGCGCGGCGCCGTGTTCGGCTCCAAGCTCGGCTGGGAACGCGCCAACTGGTTCGCACGGCCGCAAGACGAGTCCCGCGATCTCTATGCGATGGGCCGGCAGAACTGGTTCGACGCCGTCGGCGCCGAGCACCGGGCCACGCGCACAGACGTCGTCGTGTTCGACGAAAGCTCCTTCGCCAAGTTCGAACTGGTCGGCGCGGACGCTGCGCGCGTCCTGAGCCGCCTGTGCGCCAATGACGTCACGCGCGCGGGCCGCGTCGTCTACACCCAGATGCTCAACGCCCGCGGCGGCATCGAATGCGACCTCACCGTCGCGCGGCTGGCGCAGGAGCGTTTCTATCTCGTCACCGGCACCGGTTTCCGCACCCACGACGCGGCGTGGATCGTCGACCACATCGGTGGGGACGACGCCCGGCTGATTGACGTCACCGAGCAGAAGGCGACGCTCGCTGTCATGGGGCCGCGCGCGCGCGCGTCCATGCGGGCCATTTCCCCCGGCGACTGGACGCAGCGCCCGTTCGGCTCGGCCTCTGAAATCGAGATCGCCGGCCGCCCGGCGCTGGCGCTGCGCGTCACCTATGTCGGCGAACTCGGCTGGGAGCTGCATTGCGCGTGCGCCGACGCCGGCGCGATCTTCGATGCGGTGCTGGGGCAGGGCGCGGCGCTGGCGGGCTATCGCGCCATCGAATCGCTGCGGCTGGAGAAGGGCTATCGCGCCTGGGGCGCCGACATCTCGCCCAACGACACGCCGTTCGAGGCGGGGCTGGGGTTCGCGGTCTCGTTTGCGGGCGACCGCGATTTCCTCGGCCGCGCGGCGCTGCTGGCGGCCAGGACGGCGCCGCTGAAGAAGCGCATGGCGCAATTCGTCTGCGACGAGGAGGACGTGGTGCTGGTCGGGCGCGAGACGATCCTGCGCGACGGCGTCGGCGTCGGCTATCTCTCCAGCGGCGGTTACGGCTACACGGTTGGACGCCCGATCGGCCTTGGCTACCTCCGCCGGGCGGAGGGCGTCACGGACGATTGGGCGCTCTCCGGCCGCTACGAACTGGTCGTCGCCGAGGAGCGCCGGCCGTGCCGGATGTCCTTTGCGCCGCTCTACGATCCCGGCAGCGCGCGCGTCCGCGCGGACTGACCGTTCGTAAGGCGCGCCCCGCTGCGAGGCTCGCGGCGCGACCGCAGTCGCCGGCGTGAGCCGGTCCCGATCGCCTATCCGGCTTGCGCCTCGCCTCATGTGGCGAGATGCCGCGGACGCGGCGGTTGACAAGCAGAAATTGCGAGGGCTCGCGAGAGATTCGACGCCAAAATGGTTTCTGCATTAACAACATACGGCGTCACGATCCCGCCGCCGGCAAGCAAGTTTACCGCAACCCCGACGTCAGCTGCTTTTGCGTTGCAGAGTTAGCGGTTGATTAACACCTGGGCGTGTGGTTCTTTTGGAATCAACCGGCTGACGCGCCTTAGCAAGCGCAACTACAACAGAACCGTAGTTTTTCGCACGGATAGGGCCATTGCGGTCGCCTGTCCAAATTTGGGGTGGCTAAAATGAAGATTATTCTGCTCGTCGCTGCGAGCACAGCGGCCATTGCGTTCGCCTCCGCGGCCTGGGCCGACAGCAACACCGTCTATCTTTACCAGTCCGGCTCGGACCAGAACGCGACAGTCGATCAGGGCGGCGGCGGCGGCAACGCGATTAGCGCCTACCAGTACGGCGGCAACGTCGCGCTCGACTTCCTGCAAGACGGCGCCAGCAATAAGATCGGGACCACCAGCTCCGGCGTCCAGAATGGCGACGACCTGTGGGCGACGATCCAGCAGCACGGCGCGAACGGGGATGTGGAGTACTCCCAGTACGGAACCACCAACGGGCTCCAGGTCGTTCAGAGCAGCAACTGGGACATCGCGACGATCAATCAAAACGGCACGTTCCTTACGGCCTATGACAATCAGTACGGCGGCGACGGCAACATCGCCTCATTCTCGCAAACCGGAACCATGAACATCATCGGTCAGACCGGAGCACAGTTCGGTTCCGGCGGACAGATCACCGCGAGCCAGACCGGCTCCAATGAAGCGCTCAACTTTTCTCAGGGCGGGATCAACAACATCATCAACTCTTCTCAATGGGGAGTAGGAGCGAGCGGAACTGCGTTGATCGAGCAGAATCTTAACACCGTAGGCGGTAGCAATTACGTCAGTAATTCGCAAGGCGCCAACACTTATTTGTACGCTTCGCAAGACGGTTCTAGCAACAATTTATACAATGTGCAGAATAACGGCGCCTATGCGGAACTCAGTCAGAATGGCGTCGGCAATTACTTAACCGGCAACCAGTCCGGGGACAACTCGGCGCAGAACCAGGCGCACGTGTACCAAGGCGTATCTTGGCAGGCCGCAAACTATAACACGGCGACCTACAGTCAGAGCGGCGGCGGCGGCAACGTCGTGAACATCACCCAGACCAGTTCCAGCAATTCCGCGAACGTCACTCAGAACGGCGCCGGCAACTCCGCCTCCATCACCCAGCACTGACGGGCCCGGCCGACCGGCGCGACGCTCGCGATTGCGGGCGGTCCGTGCGGGTCGGGCCGGCGCGCACAGGCGATCGGCGCCGGAGAACTCGGGTTCCGGCGTCACGCGAATGGCGAGACGGCGGTCCGTCGCAGCCGGAGCAGAGGCGCCCGCGGTATCGGCGACGCCGCGAATTTGGCCCCGGTCGAGAGGCGGCGCGCAGCCGCGATCTCGACGCGAACAATATGGAGGATTGTTTGATGAAAAAGCTTCTTCTCTGCAGCGCAAGCGTGCTGGGTCTCGCTTTCGCCACCTCGGCCTGGGCCGACAGCGCCACCGTCTATCTCAACCAGACCGGCGACGCTCAGTCGGCGACTATCGATCAGAGCGGAAACGGGAACACTGTCGGTTCCTCCGGCGCCTCGTTTACTCAAGAGAACGGCTACGACGGCAGCGCCGGCGGCAACGTGGTGACGATCGGGCAAACGGGCCAGTCCAACTCGGTCTCCGGATATCAGTCGGGGGAGGGTAACAACGCCGTCCTCACGCAGTCCGGCGCCTACAGCGGCATCGTGTTGCAGCAGTATGGAGCGGGCAACGGCGTGTTCTCACCCTCGCTCGGCGGCTGGACCAATTCGAACAGCTACGGCTCCATCGTGCAGGACTCTTCGTCCTACTACAGCAACACGACTGTTACCCAGAACGGCACGAACAACGTTTTCGATATCGGCCAGGGTAACAACAATAACACCATTACACTGGCGCAATCGAGCGAAGGCTACGGCTCGGCTGCGTATATTCGGCAGGGCACGCAGTACAACACCTGGGACCAGAATGGCGTTTATTTTCCAGGCGGCGGCGCCTACAATACGATCAACGTGCAGCAGTCGACCGCAGGTTATTCCTATAACTATGTCGTGGCCGGGCAAGGCGGCGGCAACTGGAACAATTTGACGATTACTCAGAATGGCGACTGGCTCGCCGCCGACGTGATACAGGCTGGCAACAACAACACCGCGATCGTATCGCAATCCGGCGACACGCAAATCGTCGGCATGCCGGCGGACGGAAGCATTGACACGCCGTTTCTCCAGAACGGCAACGGCAACAATTTCGCCGCCAATCAGTACGGTTCGACCAATGTGTTGAACGGCGCCCAGAATGGCAACGCCAACAGCATCGTCTCGTCCCAGAACAATGGCTCGACGGCGGCGCTGTACCAGAACGGCGACAACAACAACATATCGAGTTCGCAGACAGGCGGCGCCACGTTGACGGCGACGCAGAACGCCAGCTGGAGCATCGGCAACTACCTGCTTAACAACCAGACCGGCAATTCGACGGCGACGATCACGCAGACGTCCCTATCGTACGGCAGCGGCAATTCCATCAACAATGGCCAGAGCGACTACGCGTACGCGACGCTCACGCAGAACGGTTCCGGCAACACAATCACGGCTTCGCAGGCCGGCGGCGCGTTCGGAGCCGCAAACACCGCAAGCGTCACCCAAACCAGCAACAGCAACAGCGCGACCTACACCCAGAGCGGAACGGGCCTGTCGGCGACCATAACTCAGCATTGACCAATCCGGGCGGGGCGCATGCGTCCCGCCCGCCATGGAGTTGCGTATGATGGACATGGCGAGCGCCGGCACGCCGCCGGCGGTTGTGTGCACAGTGGAGGCCACGCGTTCGGGCGCCGCCCTGCAGTTGCGCGGACGCGTCGACGCGCGCGCGCCTGTCTCCGGAGCCTATCGCTTTGAACTGACCAAGACCGGCGCCGCCGGCGTCTCCCATATCGGCCAGGGTGGCGAATTCACCGCCGGGCCGGGCGCGCCGACGACGGCGGGCGCGGCCACGGTTGACTTCGCCCCGGGAACCCGCGTCCGCGCCGTGCTGAGCGGGACCGCTCTCGGGCAGCCGTTTTCCTGCGCTTTCGAGGAGGCGTCGCATGACTGACCGGCCTCTCCTGATCCTGCTGGCCTTGGCGGCGACGCTCGCGGCCGGCGCAGCGTCGGGGCAGAGCGCTGGGGCCGTCGATCCCGCCTACACCAATCTGTCGGGCTACCTGATCAACCAGAACCAGCCCGCCACGGCGACTGTGCAGATCGACCCGCAGTACATCGCCGCGCCCTCCGGCGGCAACGCTTCGAGCGTGACGCAGAGCGGTTCCGGCAATACCGCCACGGTCGACATCCAGGGCGCATACAATGTCACCACTCAGGCGCAGAACGGGCAGAACAACGCATCGGCGCTGGCGATCGCAGGCTCCTACAACAACATTTCGTCGGCTCAGGTCGGCAGCGACGACAGCTACAGCCTGAATCTGAAAGGCGACGCGAGCAGCGTGAGCCAGACGCAGATCGGCAGCAATTTGACCTATAGCCTGACGATCGTCGGCAACGGCGCGTCAGTGTCGGTGCAGCAGATTGGCAAGGGACACTAGGACATGAGCGGTATCCGAACGACGGCGCTCTGCGCCGCCATCCTGCTGGGCGGCTGCGTCGCCGGCAACGCGGGAACCCTGGTCTACACCCCGACGAACCCGACGTTCGGCGGCAGTCCGCTCAACGGCGGCACGCTGGCGGCGGAGGCCAGCGCGCAGAACCACGGCGCACACGCCAGCTCGACCGGCTCCAGTTCGCTCAGCACCGGCCAGATGTTCGCCAACCAATTGACCAGCCAGATGTACGCGTCGCTCGCCAACCAGATCACGCAAGCCATATTCGGCGCCAACGCGCAGCAGAGCGGCTCCTACACGTTCGGCGGCACCACCGTCGCTTTCAACCACGTCGGCGGGCAAATCCAGATCACGATCAACGACGGCGCGACGATAACGACGCTCAGCGTCCCGGCGAGCAGTTGATGGCGGGGTTGCTTTCGGCGGCGAAACGGCGGCTCGTCCCGGCCTTGGCCGCGGTGAGCGTGGCGTTGCTGGCCGGATGCGCGGAAACGTCGACGTTTTCCGACCCGCTGGCGCAGGCGCCGGTGGTGACCCCGCCTTCGGCCGCTGGCGGCGATCTCGAGAAACTGCCGCCGCCGACGCGCAAGGTCGACATCGCGGTCTACCAGTTCCCCGACCTCACCGGCAAGAACGAACCCAACGACACGGTGGCGGTGTTCTCGCGCGCGGTCACTCAAGGCGCCTCGGGCCTGATCGTCGACGCCCTGAAGCGCGCCGGCGCAGGTCGCTGGTTCACCGTCGTCGAGCGCACGGGGCTGAACGATCTGCTGCAAGAGCGTCAGCTCGTGCGCGCGACCCGGCAGGAATACGACAAGGAGCAGGCCAAGCCGCTGCCGCCGATGCGTTTTGCCGGATTGATCATCGAAGGCGGCATTCTCGGCTTCGACGCCAATACGACGACCGGCGGCCTGGGCGCCAATTTCCTCGGCATCGGCGCCTCCAGCCAGTATCGCCGCGACGTCGTGACGGTGGGCGTACGCGTCGTGTCGGTTCAGAGCGGCGAGGTCCTCTCCAGCGTGACCACGACGAAGACGGTCTATTCGATAAGCCTTTCGCCGAGCATGTACAAATATGTCTCCGTCGACCAGATCCTGCAGATCGAAGGCGGCATAACGCACTCCGAGCCGACGCAACTCGCCGTCCGTCAGGCGATCGATCTCGCCGTTTACGCCACCATCATGGAAGGCGCGCGCTCGGGCTTGTGGAAGTTCGGCGACGCCAGCCTCTCGGAGAAGCTGATCGCCGACTATCTCGCGCGCGACAAACCGGGAGCGGCGAACGGGGCCGACAACGAGGCGCTGTGATGGCCAACGCAGCAGACAGGACGCAACGGCTCAGGGCGGCAGGCGCAAGCGTGGCCGTGATTTTCTGCCTCGCCGCCGCCGCTGCGGCCGACGACAGCGGCGCCGATCTCGTCGTGAAACCCGCCGGGCGTCCGGATGCGAACTTCGTTGGCGGAACGGCGATTCTGGCGAAGCTGCGCATCGCCATGCCGGACGAGCGGCGATTCGAGCCGCTGGTTCGTCAGGCGGCGCGGGCCAACGGACTTCCGGAGACATTCCTCGACCGCATCCTGCGGCGCGAAAGCCAGTATTTCGCTTTCGCGCAGAGTCGCGCCGGGGCGGAGGGCATCGCGCAATTCATGCCGGCCACCGCGTCCGACCGCCGTCTCGGCGACCCCTACGACGTCAACGCCGCCATTCCCGCCGCCGCCGCCTATCTGGGCGCGCTGCGACGTCAGTTCGGCGGCGACCTCGACCTCGCCGCCGCCGCCTACAACGCGGGGCCGCGTGTCGTCAGGGAATGGCGAGCGGGGCGGCGCGGGCTGCCGCGCGAGACCTTGGCCTATGTGCGCGCGGTGACAGGCGCGGAACTGTCCGCCGGCGGCCCCGCTGTCGCCGAAGCGGCGCACAGACCGGCCAAGCCGACGCCGTCCGCCTGGCAGCTCGCCAACGATCGCAGGCTCAACCCGGAATCGAGGCTGTGCGCGGCGTTGTCGAGTTCGGACCATCCGTGCCGGGTGCAGAATGTCTATTAGGGACCCCGGCGAAACGCTGGCGGGCAGGGCGGCAGCCGGTATGCGGCGCTGCGCCGGGATGCGAATGCGCGCGCGAGGTTGGGCTTTGGGAGCTCCTCAATGGTCGCGATTGAGCGTTGCGGCCGCGGCATTCGCCACGCTTTGGCTCGCCATCCCGGCGGCCGAGGCGCAACAAGGCGCGGCCGAGCCGCCGGGCGCCGCCCCCGCTGCAGCGTCCAAGTGCGATGCGGTCTGCGTTCGCGCCAATTCCGAGCGCGCCGCGCAAGCTTGCGCGCGACCCATCGAGGCCCAGGCGCCAATAGACTTCGAGTGGCTCACGCGGCCTTTCGCAGGCCTGTTTCAGGAGGCGGAGCCGGCCGACGACAAGACGCCGGTCGTGCGTTTCCGCGGCGACTCGATTCGCTTTCTCAACCCGAAGAAGGAATGGGTTCGGGTCACTTACGAGTGCGCCTTCGATCCCGAGCAGAAACGTGTCGTTTCGGTGCGGGTGCGACCCGGACGGCTCGGCTTGCCGCCGCAGGCGGCCGCGGCCGGCAAGCCGGCGGCGCCGAAAATCGAAAGCAAGGCGCTCGCGGCCGCCATCGCGGCCGCGGTTCGGCGCCGCCAGAACCCGGACCCCGAGCCGAGCCCCGCGCCCGCCAAGCCGGTTAAGACCGTCAAGATCGGGGAACCGAGCTCGATCGAAATCCAGCAGGTCGGCCCGTCGCAGGCGCATTGAACTCCCGCCCATGCCGGCGCGCATCGTCCGCCGCATGCGCCGGGCGGCGCGCCTGCTAACGATTGCGCGCAAGGATGGGGCGTGAACCTGCCCCCCGCCGAGTGTCCGGGCGCCGATTGGCTGCGAGCCCGACGGTCCCGATCACGGCCGGCCGTTCGCCGGGATTGGCGGGCGGGCGACGCCATTGCGTCCGCTGTTCGACATCTGCGGCCCTGATTGCGCTCGCAATTTTAACACTTTGCATGTAGAAAGCCGGCAATGCGGCCCGCATCGGCGAAGCCCGCCCGGCGCGAGGCGAAGACGTGGCCGTCGCAATACCCGCACAAGAGGAAAGCCTTATCGTCGACGGAAGCTGCGCGCGGGTCGGCGCTGACCGCCAGACTGCGCCGCTTGAAGCTGACGTTTTCGGATTTCGTGAGGATCGAGCCCCATGTCGACAGTTGCCGCCCGCCATACCGTCTTCCTGGTGCCGCTGTCGCACGGCGTCGGGCTCACCTCGATGGCGCTGGGGCTGGTCCAGGCATTGCGGCTGGCGGGCGTCCGGGTCGGCTTCTTCAAGCCGATCCAGCAGCCGGAGGCCGCGAAAGGCGATTACGACCTCGCCGTGCATTTCGCCCGCTCGCTGTGCGGCAAGCTGACGCCGGATGCGATCACGTTCGAACGCGCCGCCGAGATGATCCGCACCGGCCGCCTCGGCGCGCTGATGGAGGAGGTCGTCGCGCGGGTCGAGAGCGTGCGCGACAGCCGCGATATCGTCATCGTCGAGGGCCTGATCCCCGATATCGACCTGCAGATCGCGACGCGGCTCAACATCGAGATGGTCAAGTCGCTCGCCGCCGACGTGGTGCCCGTCGTCTCGCTGGCCGACCGCGAGCCCGCCGATCTCGCGCTCAGGATCGCCACCGCGATCGAGCAATACGGCGACGAGGGGCGCAGGCCGATCACCGGCGTGCTCGTCAATCGCTGCTCGCCGGCGGCCGCGGCGGCGCTGAGCGGTGCGCAACTCGCCATCGACGGCCAGAAGGCGCCCGTTCCGGTGCTTGCGGCTGTCATCACCGAGCCCCGGCTGCAGGCGCCGCGGGTGATCGACGTCGCCGAGGGCCTCAACTTCGAGATCCTGCAGCGCGGCGAAATCGAAACCCGGCGCGTCGAGACGACGCTGGTCGCCGCCCGCGCGCCCGAGAAGCTGCTGAGCCACCTGCGGCCGGGCGCGCTGATCATCACGCCGGGCGACCGCTCCGACGCGCTTCTCGCCAGCGCGCTGATCGCCCAGCGCGGCATGCCGCTGGCCGGCTTCGTCTTCACCTGCGGCGTGCGGCCGGCGCCGGAGATCGCCGCCTTGCTGCGCAGCCCGCCGCTCGACTTGTTGCCGCTGCTCATCACCGAGGACGATACGTTCACGACCGCGACGCGGCTGTCCAATCTCTCGCGCCACGTCGGCAGCGGCGATTCGAACCGCATGGAGCGGGTGATCTCCTTCATCGCCGAGCGCATCGACATCAAACCGCTGGCGCGCCGGCTGGAAACGCCGGCCGATCTGCTGATGCCGCCGCCGGTGTTCCGCCATCGCCTCGTCGAGGCCGCCCGCGCCGCCCGCTGCCGCATCGTGCTGCCCGAGGGCGAGGAGCCGCGCACGCTGCGCGCCGCCGCGATCTGCGCCGAGAAGGGCATCGCGCAATGCGTGCTGCTCGGCGATCCCTCGGCAATCCGCGCCGTCGCCGAGGCGCACGGCATAGACCTGCCGCTGACGCTGGAGATCGTCGACCCCGAAAGCCTGCGCGCGGCCTATGTCGAGCCGATGGTGCGGCGGCGCAAGGAGAAGGGCCTGACGCCGCTGCAAGCGGAGAAGGGCCTCGAGGATACGGTCGTGCTCGGCACGATGATGCTGGCGGAAGGCGACGTCGACGGGTTGGTCTCCGGCGCGGTGCACACCACCGCCAACACGGTGCTGCCGGCGCTGCAGCTGATCAAGACCGCGCCGGGCTCGACCATCGTCTCCAGCGTGTTCTTCATGCTGATGCCGGATCAGGTGCTGGTCTACGGCGATTGCGCGATCAATCCCGATCCGACCGCCGAACAGCTCGCCGAGATCGCCATCCAGTCGGCCGACAGCGCCGCCGCCTTCGGCATCGAGCCGCGGGTCGCGATGATCTCCTATTCGACCGGCGCCTCGGGGACGGGCGGCGGCGTCGACAAGGTGCGCCTAGCTACCCGCCTGGTGCGCGAGCGCCGGCCCGACATTGTCGTCGACGGCCCGATCCAGTACGACGCCGCCTCGGTGGAGAGCGTCGGCCAGCAGAAGGCGCCGTCGAGCCCACTCGGCGGCCACGCCAATGTCTTCGTCTTCCCCGATCTCAACACCGGCAACACCACCTACAAGGCGGTGCAGCGCTCAGCGGGCGTGGTCTCGGTCGGCCCGATGCTGCAGGGGCTGGCCAAACCCGTCAACGATCTCTCGCGCGGCGCGCTGGTCGACGACATCGTCTACACCATCGCGCTGACCGCCATCCAGGCGCGGGCGCAGCAGCAGGGCCAAGCGAACGCGGCGCGCAGCCAGGCGGCGGAGTAGAAGCCGTCGAATTGCATGCCGGGCGCCCGTTCGGCGTCACACCGAGGTGTGGGCGGCGGCGATGACCAGCGCAAACGCAACGTTGGTGAGTTCGTGCAGCGTCTGATCGAAGCCGAAGGATAACCAGAAGCCCGGCTTGCTGATATTCCAGGCGAAGGTCCGGTTGACGAGCACCTTCGAGCGGTCGATGGCGAAGTGGACGAAAAAATCGACGCCCGCCAGCCAGATGTAAGCGGGCGCAAGGAGGCCGAAGATCACGCCGGTCGCCGTCGCATGCACCAACGCATGAGCCGCAGCGGGCATCACCCAGCCGTGCGACCGGCTTTTGCCCTGCGACATCCAGCCGGGTTGCAACAGGAAATCTGCGACGAGGTGCTTGACGATGAAAAGCGTCAGAGCGCCGACGACCCAGGGAAGCGAAATCACGGTCAGCAAGCCCCCCATTGCACGCCCGCCGAATCGGGTGAGGCGCTCTTTGCCACGTCTTTTTAGTACGTTAGCATTCGCAGTGGGGCGCGAGAAGCCAGGCTTGCGCCGCCCTCACGCACATTTACGAAGCTCATGCGGCGACGGATCAGGCAACCGCGCCCTTTGCGACGGACGTCATCGGCGCCGCGGCGCGCAAAGTAAGAAAAGTTGACTTTCGCGAGATCCCGGGGCCAACTCGGCGGCGGGTGCTCGACTTCCCTCGCCTCGCGGAGCAGCACGCTTGCGCAACATCAGGCTCTGGCTCGTCCTCCTTGGCCTCATCGGCGGCGCCGGCGGCGCGCTGGCGCAATCGGCCGGCGCCGTTCTCGCGGGCCGGGCGGAGGAGGTGCGCGGCGCCGCGGTCGCCCGCCGCGCCGCCGCCGAGCGCGCGCTGTCGCCGCCCGGCGAGGTCTATGTCGGCGAAACCTTGCAGACGGCGGAGAAATCCCGGGCTCAGTTCAAATTGGGCCGCGACACCACGTTGCGCATGGGGGCCGAGACGCGCGTGCGCCTCGTCCAGATGCTGGTCGACAAGGGCGGGCTCATCGTCGTCGATAGCGGCCCGGTGCTGATCGACAAGGCGCCGGATACCGGCGACCGGCCGCTCGAGCTCAAGGGCGCCTTCGGGTTGATCGTGGTTCGCGGCACGCGGCTGTTCGCCGGCCCGAGCAACGGAACAATCGGCGTCTTCGTCGAGCATGGCGAAATCGAAGTGACCAGCGGCGGCCGCTCGGTGACCTTGCACAGCGGCGAGGGCGTCGACATCGCCCGCAGGGGCGCGCCGCCGAGCCCCGTCAAGACCTGGGGCGCCAAGCGCGTCGAGGCTGCGCTCGACAGCGTCGAATAGCGGATGCGTATCGGCAGCTCGGCGCCGCGCGCCCCGCGGCGATGAACGAACCCTGGCGCCTGCGGCTGCGCGCCGTGGCCGCCAGCCTGGCGATTTGCGCGGCGCTGCTGATCGGCGCGCGCGCCCTGCCGGAAGGCGCGAAAACGGCGTGGCGCGAGCGCGCCTTCGACGCCTTGCTCGCCGCCGCCGAGCCGTTCCGTGCGCCCGGTCGGCCGCTCGTCGCGGCCGCGGTGGTTGTGGTCGACATCGACCGGGCGTCGGCCAAGCAACTCGGCCCCTGGCCGTGGCGGCGCGAGCTGCTCGGCCGCCTCGTCGCTGAGATCGCCAAGTCGAAGCCGCGCGCCATCGGGATCGACATTCTGTTTCAGGGGCCGGAGACGCGCTCGCCGGCGGGACTGGCGCGCCGGCTTGGCGCGCAGACCGGCCGCGGCGATCTCGTCGATTGGGCGCGCACGCTGCCCGACGACGACGCGCGGCTCGCCGAGGCGCTGAACTCGGCCCCGGTCGTGCTCGGCTTTGCGCTCGACCCCGACGGCCACGACCCGGCGCCGGACGCGCTGTTCCACATAGACGCCGCCGTCGACGCCGGCGCCCTGTGGCGCTTGCCCGGCGCCATCGCGCCCGCGCCGGCCCTGGCCGAAGCGGCGAGCGGCTTCGGCGCGTTGCCGCTGCCGGGCGACGCCGACGGCGTCGTGCGCCGCGTGCCCGCCCTCGTCGTCGTCGCTGGCGGCATCCGTCCGGGCCTCGCGCTGGAGACGCTGCGGATCGCGCTCGCCGAGCCCGTCTACGAACTGAGGCCGGGCGGTGAGGGCCTGACGCTCGGGCTGGGCGGCCGGAGGCTGCGCCTGCCGGCCGACGGCATGACGCGGCTGCCGCCTAACGCGGCGTCGCGTCCGGACATCGCGATGCGCTCGGCCACGGCTGTGCTGGCGGGGCAGGGGCCGCAAATTCCGGCCGGCGCGATCGTGCTGGTCGGCGCCTCGATCCCCGAGGCGGGCGCCTTGCGGGCGAGCGCCGGCGACCCGCTGGTGTCCTCGACCCGTCTGCAGGCCGCGGCGCTCGCCGAATTGCGCAACGGGCGGCCCGCCCGCCCGGCGCTCGAACTTGAACGGGCGACGCCGGCGCTGACGGCGGCGCTGGGCCTGGCGGCGTTGGCCGCGGGGCTCGCATTGCAGCCGATGGGCAGCGTCGCCGTGGTCGCCGCCGCCATCGCCGCGCTGTGGGCCGGCGCCTTCTATGCGGCGACGCGGGGCGCGCTTTGGGAGCCGACGCTGGCTTCGCTGCTGACGGCCGGCGCCGGCCTGCCGCCGACGCTGATCGCGGCGGCGGCGGCCTATCGGCGCGAGCGCCTGATCCGTCGCCGCTTCGAGCAGCATCTCGCCCCCGCGGTGGTGCGGCGGATCGCCGCCAATCCCGGCGCGGTGCGGCTGACCGGCGAGCGTCGCGAGGTGACGGCGCTGTTCACCGACATCGAGGGCTTCACCCAGCTGACGACGCGATTGCAGCCGGCGACGCTGGTGCAATTGCTCGACGGCTATTTCGAGGGCGTGGTGCGCATCGTGCAGGCGCGCGGGGGCATGGTCGACAAGTTCGTCGGCGACGCCGTCAACGCCTTCTTCAACCTGCCGCTCGATCAGCCGGGCCACGTCGAGCAGGCGATCCGCTGCGCCGGCGAGATCGCCGCCTGGAGCGAAGAATATCGCCGCCGCGACGACATTGCCGAGCACCGGATGGGCCGCACCCGCATCGGCGTCGAGTGCGGCCTCGCGATCGCGGGAGAGGTCGGCGCCGGCGGCAAGCTCGATTACACCGCCTACGGCGAGGCGGTGAACATGGCGGCTCGGCTGGAAGGCGCCAACAAGCGGCTTGGCACGCAGATCTGCGTCGGACCGGCGGCGGCGGGTCGCGCGCCGGCGGGCCTGCTGCGGCCGACTGGCCGGCTGAGCATCGCCGGCTTCGCAGGCGACGTCGAAACCTTCGGGCCGTGGCCGGAGGCGGCCGACGCGGACTGGCGGGCGACGTATCTTGCGGCCTGGGAAGCGCGCGGGCGCGGTGAGCCCAGCGCATCGGCCACGTTCGCGCGCCTCGACCGGGCTGTCGGCGGCGATCCCATGGCGCGCCGTTTGGGCGAGGCGCCGTGAGCGGCGGCGCCGCGATGTGGCTTCAGCGCCGCAACCCGCGCTCTGTCCAGATTTCAGGGGCTTAAGTGGTGGGCGCACAAGGGCTCGAACCTTGGACCCGCTGATTAAGAGTCAGCTGCTCTACCAACTGAGCTATGCGCCCGACGCGGTCTCCCGCGTGAGGCCCGCCCTATAACCAAGCGGCGGGCCCCTGTCTACCCCCTAAACGTGGTTAGTTCCGCGCCTTGTCCACAAGCTTGTTCTTGCCGATCCACGGCATCATCGCCCGCAGCTTCGCCCCCACTTCCTCGATCGGATGCGCGTTGACCCGCGCCCGCGTCGCCTTGAACGAGGTCTGGTTCACCTTGTTCTCCAGCATCCAGTCGCGGGTGAAACGCCCGGATTGGATGTCGGCTAGCACCCGCTTCATCTCCGCCTTGGTCTCCGGCGTGATGATGCGCGGCCCCGTGACATACTCGCCGAACTCCGCGGTGTTGGAGATCGAGTAGTTCATGTTGGCGATGCCGCCCTCGTAGATCAGGTCGACGATCAGCTTCACCTCGTGCAGGCACTCGAAATAGGCCATTTCCGGCGCATAGCCGGCTTCCGTCAGCGTCTCGTAGCCGGCGCGGATCAGCTCGACCAGGCCGCCGCACAGCACCACCTGCTCGCCAAACAGGTCGGTCTCGCATTCCTCCTTGAACGAGGTCTCGATCACGCCCGCCCGGCCGCCGCCGATGGCGCTCGCATACGAAAGCCCCAGGTCATGCGCGTTGCCGCTGGCGTCCCGGTGGATGGCGATCAGGCAGGGCACGCCGCCGCCGCGCTTGTACTCCGAGCGCACCGTGTGGCCGGGACCCTTCGGCGCCACCATCAGCACGTCGAGATCCTTGCGCGGCTCGATCAGGTTGAAATGCACGTTGAGGCCATGCGCGAACATCAGCGCCGCGCCTTGCTTCATGTTGGGCTCGAGTTCGGCGCGGTAGATGTCGGACTGCAGCTCGTCGGGCGTCAGCATCATTACCACGTCGGCCCATTTGGCGGCGTCCGCCACCGACATCACCTTGAGGCCCTCGGCTTCGGCCTTGGCGGCCGACGGCGAACCGGCGCGCAGCGCGGCGGCGACTTCCTTGACGCCGCTGTCGCGCATGTTGAGGATATGCGCGTGGCCCTGGCTGCCGTAGCCGACGACTGCGACCTTTTTTCCCTTGATCAGATTGAGATCGGCGTCGGAATCGTAATAAACGCGCATGGGTTCTGCCCCTGGGCGGACATCGGCCGCTGGTCGGAAGGCGCGGAAATGCGCCGGTCGGCGGGCTTTTGGGTCAAGGGGCGGCGCACGTCAAGGAGTGTCGAATGAGCCGGCATCTGCAGTTCTACATCGATGGCGCCTGGGTCGATCCGGCCCGCTCGAACCCGCTCGACGTGATCGATCCCGCCACCGAGCGCGCCTTCACGCAGATTTCCGCCGGCAGTGCGGCGGATGTCGAGCGCGCCGTCGCGGCGGCGCGCGGCGCCTTTCCGGCGTTCAGCGCAACCTCGCAAGCCGACCGCGTCGCGCTGCTGAAGCGCGTGCTCGACGCCTACAACGCCCGCGCGGAGGATATCGCCGAGGCGGTGACGTCGGAGATGGGCGCGCCGCTCGCCTTCGCGCGCGAGGCGCAGGTCTGGGCGGGCAGGGTGCATCTTGAGGCGACTATAGAGGCGCTGGAGGCTTACGAGTTCGCCAAAGTCAAGGGGACGAGCCTGATCATGGAGGAGGCGATCGGCGTCTGCGCGCTGATCACGCCGTGGAACTGGCCGCTCAACCAGATCGTCTGCAAGGTCGCGCCCGCGCTCGCCGCGGGCTGCACGGTGGTGCTGAAGCCGAGCGAGATCGCGCCGGTCAGCGGCGTCGTGTTCGCGCAAATCCTGCACGCCGCGGGCGTTCCCGCCGGCGTGTTCAACCTCGTCAACGGCGATGGGCCGGGCGTCGGGCAGCCGATGGCTTCCCACCCCGGCGTGGATATGGTGTCGTTCACCGGGTCGACGCGGGCGGGCGTTCTGGTGGCCTTGGCCGCGGCGCCGACGGTCAAGCGCGTCGCGCAGGAGCTCGGCGGCAAATCGGCCAATATCCTGCTGCCGGACTGCGATTTCGAGGCCGCCGTGAAGGCCGGCACGCTCGCCTGTTTCGCCAATTCCGGCCAGTCGTGCGACGCGCCGACGCGCATGCTGGTGCCCGCCGAACGTCACGAGGAGGCGCTCGAGATCGCCCGCGCGGCGGCGGAGAGCCAGAAGGTCGGCGATCCCCGCGAGCAGGGGGTCGACCTCGGGCCGGTGGTGTCGGCGGCGCAGTTCGCGAAAATCCAGCGGCTGATCGAGGCGGGAATCGCCGAAGGGGCGCGGCTGGTCACGGGCGGGCCGGGCCGGCCGGCAGGGCTCGACGCCGGCTATTACGTGCGCCCGACCGTGTTCGGCCACGTGACGCCTGAGATGACGGTCGCGCGCGAGGAGATTTTTGGGCCGGTGCTGTCAGTGATGTCCTACCGCGACGAGGAGGAGGCGATTCGCATCGCCGAGGACACGGTTTACGGACTGGCGGCCTACGTGTCGTCGCAGGATCTGGAGCACGCGCGGCGGGTGGCGAAGCGGCTGCGGGCGGGGACGGTCAACATCAACTACCCCGCCTGGGACATCCGCGCGCCGTTCGGCGGCTACAAGCAGTCGGGCAACGGGCGGGAATACGCGGAGTTTGGCATCCGCGATTATCTGGAGACGAAGGCGGTGGTGGGGTGGGGCGGGTAGCGTTAGCTGCTGATATGAATTGGCTTGTGAGGGTCTCGTGTCCTAACAAGGCGAGGGCCGACAGTGGAGTCGACGTAACCAGCCTGATTGAATGCACACCAAAGTCGACTTAGAGCTTCGGTGCACCGAACCGTCGCTTGCAGTACCGCCCCTGTGTCCGATAGAATGGTTTCTACCGGAATTAGTTCACTTGTGCCCTCGCCAATAATTCTGTGGGCTTCTGAGATTATAAGTACCGCATGAATGTTCGGATATCGGACGGCGCCCCTCGCATCTCTTTTTCGTATAGTATGGAAAGCCCTATATACCAAAAGATCTGGCGTCAAATATTGCGCATTTTCGTTGAGCAGAACGACAATGCCGATTGCTTCGCTTATTAAAAATAGTTCTCGTGTATTTTCAATTTGCGTATCACAATCTGAAAGCTTCTTATCGACACCTTGACTCAAAAGCTGAAATAATTTTTTATTTAATTCGTCGCGGTCTGGCATTTGTTTAATAATATATTCAATTGATGTCGCACCGCATCCTATGACTCCGCGATCTTTGATTAATTTATTTAGAAAGATTCCTAGTTTGCCGTCGACGTCAACCTCAAGAGACTTCTGCTCGATAATTGCAGCTCGATTGAATGCAAGGTAATCAGCCCTCTTAAAATCTTCAAGAAATCTTACGTATCCTGCGTCCGGATAGCATCTGGACGAGGATTTTAAGATTTCATCTATATTTTCAGCGCTGCTCAAAGATGCCATAAAAGCTTCAAACCGTTGCTTGAGTGACGGCGCACTCATATTCCATGCATCTCAACATCCCGCTCCACATCAGCGAGCGAGTAGCTCCGACTCCTGCCGGGCCGCAACTCCTCCAGGCGGGCTTCGGCAAGGTAGACGTCTTCCAGGTCGGCCAGGCGCTCGACTACGGCCTCTTGAACGAAGAAGGCCTTCGTGCGCCCTGTGCGCCTGACGATATCGTCAAGCCGGGCCTCAATGTCGGCGGGAAGGCGGATATCAAGCATCGAGCGGTCCAATCGCAGGCCTAAATAGCGCAGCGAACGCCTCGAAGCGCCTTCGCCTGTCACCCCTCGCTAGTCGTCAGCGCCAGCGCGTGCAAATCCCCGCCCATGCGCCCCTTGAGCGCCGCATAGACCGCCTGGTGCTGCTTCACCTTCGACATGCCGGCGAACGACGGGCTCACCACCAGCGCCTCCCAGTGGTCGCCATCGTCCGCCAGCGCGCGAATCTCCACCCGCGCGTCGGGCAGGGCTTCGCGGATCATCCGTTCAATCTCGGCGCGCGGCATCGGCATTACTTGGTCTCCTGTGGCGAATTGGCGGGGTCGGAAGCCGCCTCCAGCTTGGCGATCACGTCCTTGGCGGGCTCGGCGGCGGGGATCGACACGCCGCCCTGCATATAGATCGTACTCTTGGTCGGGTCGGTGGCGCCGACCGCTATGACAAAGTCCGGCCGTACGTAGTTGAATCCCGCGAGGGCCTTGATCGGCACGAGTTTCAAGCGGGAATCTCCATCAGCCTCGGGAGAAAGCTCTCGAAGGCGCGGCGAAGCTCCGCGATATCGACCGGCGCCTCGCCGGCAAAGACGAGCGCCGTCCCGCCGGTGACGCCAATGCGCTCGACCGGGACCTTGGCCGCCGCCGCCTGCGCAACGATGGGTGAAGATTCCTCCAGCGACGCGGCGATCACGTAGCGCGCCTGATCCTCGCCGAACGCGTAAGCCGTCCCGGAGACGACGATCTGCGCCCCAACCCCGCCGGCAAGAGCCATTTCCGCGACAGCCACGGCAAGCCCGCCGTCGGAGAGATCATGCACCGCGCTCACCCGACCCGCAGCAATCAGCCCCGCCACGAACTCGCCGTTGCGGCGCTCGGCGGCGAGATCGACCGGCGGCGGCGCCCCGTCCTCGCGCCCGCAACACACCGCAGCATAAGCCGAGCAGCCGAGCCAGCCCGGCGCGCCGCCGATCAGCAATACCTCGTCGCCCGCCGCCTTGAAGCCGATAGAGGCGGTCCGCGTCACGTCCGCCACCAGCCCGACCCCGCCGATCGCCGGCGTCGGCAATATGCCGCGCCCCATGGTCTCGTTGTAGAGCGAGACGTTGCCCGACACGATGGGAAAGTCGAGCGCCCGCGCCGCCTCGCCGATGCCCTGGATGCAGCCGACCAGCTGGCCCATCGCCTCGGCCTTCTCGGGATTGCCGAAATTGAGATTGTCGGTCAGCGCCAGCGGCCTCGCGCCGGTGGCGACGAGATTGCGCCACGCCTCCGCGACCGCCTGGCGGCCGCCCTCGACGGGGTCGGCCTCGCAATAGCGCTCGTTGACATCCGTCGTCAGCGCCAGGCCCTTGGGCCCGTCGCCAAGCCGGATCACCGCCGCGTCGCCGCCCGGCCCCTGCACCGTGTTGCCGAGAATTAGCGAATCGTACTGCTCGTAGACCCAGCGCTTCGAGCCCAGGTTGGCCGAGGCGAGCATTTGCAGCAGCGCGTCGCGGATCGGGACGCCGGCAAACTCGCTGGCCGCCAAAACCGCCCGCTTCGGCGTCTCCGTCCACGGCCGGTCGTACAGCGGCGCCTCGTCGCCGAGTTGCCGGATCGGCAGGTCCGCCTTCACCACGCCGCCGCGCTTGACCACGAACCGCTTCGTGTCGGTCAGCCGCCCGATGACCGCGAACTCCAGCCCCCACTTGCGGAAGATCGCCTCCGCCTGCGGCTGCATTTGCGGATGCAGCACCATCAGCATCCGTTCCTGGCTCTCCGACAGCATCATCTCGTAGGCGCTCATGCCGGTTTCGCGGCACGGCACGTGGTCGAGATCCAGCTCGACGCCGAGATCGCCCTTGGCGCCCATCTCCACCGCCGACGAGGTCAACCCCGCCGCGCCCATGTCCTGGATCGCCACCACCGCGCCCGACGCCATCAGCTCCAGGCAAGCCTCCAGTAGCAGCTTCTCCGCGAACGGATCGCCAACCTGAACCGTCGGCCGCTTCTCGTCCGCATCGGCCTCGAACGCGGCGGAAGCCATGGTCGCTCCATGGATTCCGTCGCGCCCGGTCTTGGAGCCGAGATAGACGATTGGATTCCCGACCCCTGTCGCCTTGGCGTAGAAGATCGAATCGGCGCGCGCCACGCCCACCGCCATCGCATTGACGAGAATGTTGCCGTCGTAGCGCGAGTGAAAGCCGACCGAGCCGCCGACCGTCGGCACGCCGAACGCGTTGCCGTAATGCCCGACCCCCGCCACCACGCCCGACACCAGATGCGGCGTCTTGGCGTGCTCCGGCGCGCCGAAGCGCAGCAGGTTGAGGCAGGCCACGGGGCGCGCGCCCATGGTGAACACGTCGCGCAGGATGCCGCCGACCCCGGTCGCCGCGCCCTGGTAGGGCTCGATATAGGAGGGGTGGTTGTGGCTCTCCATCTTGAACACGACCGCGTCGCCGTCGCCGATGTCGATCACGCCGGCGTTCTCGCCCGGCCCCTGGATGACCCACGGCGCTGACGTCGGCAGCCCGCGCAGGTGCAGCCGCGACGACTTGTACGAGCAATGCTCGTTCCACATCGCCGACACGATGCCGAGTTCGGTGAAGGTCGGCAAGCGGCCGATGAGCGCGACGAATCGCTCGTATTCCTCGGGCTTCAGGCCGTGCGCAACGGCAAGCGCTTCGTCGACGACGGGTTCACGGATCTGCACGTCTGTTTCCGGGTTTTCAGCGGCTGACCCTTAGAGCCGCGCCGCAGCCTGAGCAAGCGCGGCATCATTGCCACACTTGGGAACCAATTTTTCGCAGCGCCGTTTTCAAGGCGCAATTAAGGTGGCCATGAGAAGAAAGAGCGGGTAAATCGGCCAGACTCATGGTCGCCTTAACGGTCGAACACAGCGGGGCGAAATAATGAATTTACGAGTGTGGGCGATTACTGCGGCCACTTTGGGCGCTTTCACGTTGGCGGGTTGCGCGCCGCAGGAACAGATCGTCGGCGTCAAGGCGCATATGGCGGGGGGCGGCAAGCTCACCGATCGCGACAAGAAGATGTTGGCGCTGGCCGAAGCCGACGAATGGTCGATTCCGCTCGTCAGTCACGAGACCTCCGACCCGACCGGCGAGCCGGCCGGCACCATCACCATCTACAACAGCCAGAAGAAGCTTTATCTGTCGCTGGGCAATCACCGCGCGATGGAGTACCCGGTCGCCGTCGGCGCCGAGGCGTTCGGCTGGACCGGGCGCGCCACCGTCGGCCACATGACCGAATGGCCGCAGTGGATGCCGACCTCGTCGATCATGTCGCGCTGGCCCGAGTTCAAGGTCTATCTCAAGCACGGCCCGCTTGAGGGCCGTTGGGACAACCCGCTCGGCGCGCGCGCGCTCTACCTCTACCAGGGCAACCGCGACACGCTCTACCGCATCCACGGCACCAACGAGCCCTCCGAAATCGGCCAGGCGGTGTCCTCGGGCTGCATCCGCATGCGCGACCTCGACGTGATCGACCTCTACAACCGCGTCAAGGTCGGCACGCCGGTCATCGTGCGCAGCTAAGCGCGCCGAATCCGAAAAAGAACGCCGGCCGCAAGGCCGGTTTTTTTTGCGCCAACTGCGACCTGCGCCTAAAAGCGGCGTTCGCGCAGGCGGTCGCCCCGGATTTTGTCCCCGTTCTGCGTCGATGCGTAGTCGGCGCCCAGATACCAGGAATTATGCTTATCCCAGTCGCCGCGCCAACGGATGTTAGGGCCGCCGATGCAGCCGGTCTCTATCGTGTGGTGGTGCTGCCGAACCGCGACGTCGGCGCAATGATGGCAATAGCCGGGTGGCGGCTCGGGCGGGGCGCCAAGCCGCCAAGGGCGGCGGCGATCGCAGCGGCTAGCGCGACAGCAGACGTCACAGCGTTCCCTTCCCGTTTGCGTACGGCGTGCGCATCGAGCGTCGCACATTCGGCGCAAAGGGGAAGGGGAATCCGCCAGACTGCATAACTCAGCGTCAGGTCACCCTACGACGCGAGGTCGAGCAACTCGAAATTGAGATAGCGGGCGCCGCGGCGGATCGCCTCGAAAGTCTCCGGCGGCAACTCGCTGGGTTCGACGTCGAGTTCGAACGCCACAGCGGCGAGGCCGATCTCGTGATACAGCCGCGACAGCAGACGGCTGCGCCCGGCGGGTTTTTCGACTACGTCGGGTATTGCGTTAACATCATGACGCATGTGACGCCTACTGAACTGGGCTGCCGGAGTTCGCCAGAACCCCGAGGGATCGCAAGCGAACCCCTGAGGAAACACTGAATGAAGTCAGTTAAAGCTGGTTTAAGCGAAGCGGTTAACGGCGGTAACGAACTCGCGCGCGCCGCTCCCGTCATCAAGGGCGTGCTGTTCGACAAGGACGGCACGCTGATCGATTTCCAGTTGACCTGGGGTCCCGCGATTCACGCCGTCATCCACGCGCTCGCCAACGGCGACGCCGACAAGCTGCGCGCCCAAGCGGAATGCCTGCATTTCGACATCGCCGAGCGCCGTTTCCGCGCCACGTCGCCGATCATCGGCGGCTCGACGGCGCATTACGGCATGGCCTGGGCGGCCGCGCTCGGCCGCACCGACTTTCTCGCCCTGCGCGCCGAGATCGACGAACTCGCCGCCGTCGCCTGCATGGATTCGCTGACCCCGGTCGGCGACCCGACCCTGGTGTGCGCGGCGCTGCGGCGCCAAGGCCTCAAGATCGGGCTGGCCACCAACGACGCCGAAGCCAGCGCCCGCCGCCATCTGCGCCAGCTCAAGCTGGAATCGTGGATGGATTTCGTCGCCGGCTATGATTCCGGCCATGGCGCGAAGCCCGCGCCGGGCATGGTGCAGGCGTTCGCGCGCGAGATCGGCGCTGAGCCGAGCGAGATCGCGCTGGTCGGCGACACGCTGCACGATCTCGACTGCGCGCGCGCGGCCGGCGCGACGGCGATCGCCGCGCTGTCGGGCGTCGCGACCCGTGAGGACTTAGGCCCGCACGCCGATTACGTCATCGCCGACATCGGCGAGCTGCCCGATCTCATCGCCAGTTGGGGTGAGAACGGAGAGGCGCCGATGCAAAGCTAGGAGCGCCGGGGAGGGCGTGCGCCGCGCCCGGCTGCCGTCCCTCCCGCTTTGACGGAGGAGGGACTCCCTGCGCGTTCCTCACATCACAATGACTTTGGTCCCGACCTTCACCCGCTCGTAGAGGTCGATCACGTCGTCGTTCATCATCCGGATGCAGCCGGAGGAGACGCTCTGGCCGATCGTCCACGGCTCGTTGGTGCCGTGGATGCGGTACATCGACGAGCCCAGATAAAGCGCGCGGGCGCCGAGCGGATTTTCCGGTCCGCCGTCCATATGCGCGGGCAGGTCCGGTCGGCGCAGCATCATTTCCGGCGGCGGCGTCCAGTCCGGCCACTCCGCCTTGCGCGACACGCTCTTGACGCCCGCCCACTCGAAGCCCGGACGGCCGACGCCGACGCCATAGCGCATCGCCCGCCCGCCGGGCTCGACCAGATAGAGGAACTTGTTCGGAGTATCGATGACAAGCGTTCCCGGCCGTTCGGGCGAGCTGTAGTCGACCTCCTGGCGGCGGAACTGCGGCGCGGGCTCGCGCTCCGGCCGCGCCTCTTCGGCGGCGGGCGCCAGCGCGGCATAGGCGGGCTGCGTTCCCGCGTAAGAATCGGCCCGCCGCGGCGCATAGGCCTGCGGCTCATAAGTCGGGGCGGGGCTGGCGTGGCGGCGCACCGGGGCGGCGTGGCCGTTGCCGGTGAGCAGGAACTCGACGAAGCCGCCGCCGAACCCGCCCGACGCCGCGGGCGCCGCCGCCTGCTCCTGCGGATAGATCCCGCCGACCACGCGCGCACTGTCGGCAAAGGCCGGATGTTGCAAGATGAGAGAGGTCAGCCCCACGGCCGACAGGCTGAGAACGCGCCGCATGAAACGCTCCTGACGCTACCGCCATGCCGCCGCGTCGCTCCGGGCGGCGTCATGGTGAACGCAAGGATACGCGTTAAGCTAAACGGTTAAACACGAATCGCTTCGTTTGGTTGGCGGCGTGTTGAGAGACACGGTTAAGGCGCGGTTAAGGCGCGGCCGTTCAACGGATTCTCCTCGTCCCAACCATACCGCAGCGTCTCGAACCGAAGGCTGAGCGCGTCGATCATCACCAGCCGGCCGACGAGCCCGGGATCGCCCTCCACGAAGCCGCCGACGATCTCGCGAATCGCCTCCAGCGCCATCATCGAGCCGACCATCCCGGCGAGCGCGCCGAGCACGCCGGCCTCGGCGCAGGTGGGGACGCTTCCCGGCGGCGGCGCCTCGGGAAACAGGCAGCGATAGGTCGGGTTGCCGGCGATATGCGGCTTCAGCGTCGTCAGCGTCGCGTCGAACTGGCCGAGCGCGGCGGTGACCAGCGTCACGCCCTCGTAGAAGCAGGCGTCGGACACGGCGTAGCGGGTGACGAAATTGTCGGAGCCGTCGAGCGCGACGTCGTAGCCGCTGACCAGCGCGCGCGCGTTCTCCGCGTCGAGGCGCGCCGCGAGCTTCTCCACCCGCACGTTCGGGTTGAGGCGCGCGATCGCGTCCGCCGCGCTGTCGACCTTCGGCCGGTCTAGATCGGGCGTGCCGTGCAGGATCTGGCGGTGCAGGTTGGAGAGCGAGACGACGTCGTCGTCGACGATCGCCAGCGTCCCGACGCCCGCGCCGGCCAGATATTGCAGCGCCGGCGAGCCCAGCCCGCCCGCCCCGACGACCAGCACCCGCGCGCGCGCGAGCTTCTGCTGCCCCGGCCCGCCGACGCCGCGCAGGATGATCTGGCGCGCGTATCGCTCGATTTCCTCTTCGGAGAGTTTCATGACGTTCGCCGCCTTTGCAGACTGCGGTCTCCGTCATGGCCGGGCTTGTCCCGGCCATCCACGTCGCGCAGAGCAGCGCCATATCCCGGAAAGGCGCTGCGCGTCCCCGCGTGGACGCCCGGGACAAGCCCGGGCATGACGCAGGAATCGCCGCAGATCAACTCCTCACTCCGCCGCCCTGACCGGCAGCGGTTGGCCGGCGCGCTCCTCGTTGAGCAGGTCCGCCACCAGGAAAGCGATCTCGATCGCCTGCTCGGCGTTGAGCCGGGGATCGCAATAGGTGTGATAGCGGTCCTTCAGGTTTTGCTCGCTGATTGCGCGCGCCCCGCCGGTGCACTCGGTGACGTTCTTGCCGGTCATCTCCAGATGCACGCCGCCGGCGTAAGTCCCCTCCGCGCGATGAACTGCGAAGAACTGCCGGATCTCGGTCGCGATCCGCTCCGTCGGCCGCGTCTTGTAGCCGGTTGACGTCTTTACCGTATTGCCGTGCATGGGGTCGCAGACCCACAGCACCGGGCGGCCCTCGCGCCGCACTGCGCGCACCAGCGCCGGCAGATGCTGCTCGATCTTGTCGGCGCCGAAGCGGGTGATCAGCGTCAGCCGCCCCGGCTCGCGCGCAGGGTCGAGCGCGTCGGCGAGCTTCAGCAGCTCGTCGGGCTGCAGCGACGGCCCGCACTTCAGCCCGATCGGGTTGTGGACGCCGCGCGCGTATTCGACATGCGCGCCGTCGGGCTGGCGGGTGCGGTCGCCGATCCATAGCATGTGGCCCGAGGTCGCGTAATAGTCTCCGCTGGTCGAGTCGAGCCGCGTCATCGCCTGCTCGAAGCCGAGCAGCAGCGCCTCGTGCGAGGTGTAGAACTCGGTCTGGCGCAGCTCCGGATGCGCCTCGGGGTCCAATCCGATCGCGCGCATGAAGCCGAGCGTCTGGGTGATGCGGTCGGCCAGTTCCTGATAGCGCCCCGATTGCGGGCTGTCCTTGACGAAGCCGAGCATCCAGCGATGCACGTTCTCGAGATTGGCGTAACCGCCGGTGGCGAACGCGCGCAAAAGGTTCAGTGTCGCCGCCGACTGGCGATAGGCCTCCAACTGCCGGCGCGGATCGGGGATGCGCGCGGCGGCCGTGAAGGCGATATCGTTGACGATATCGCCGCGATAAGCGGGCAGGGCGACGCCGTCGACCGTCTCCAGGTCGGAGGAGCGCGGCTTGGCGAACTGCCCGGCGACGCGGCCGATCTTGACGATCGGCAGCGCCGCCGCAAACGTCATCACCACCGCCATCTGCAGGAAGACGCGGAAGAAATCGCGGATGTTGTCGGCGGTGTGCTCGCCAAAGCTCTCGGCGCAGTCGCCGCCCTGCAACACGAACGCTTGGCCCGCCTGGGCCCGCGCAATCGCCCGCTTGAGCTTGCGCGCCTCGCCGGCGAACACCAGCGGCGGATAGCCGGCGAGCGTGCGCTCGACCTCGGCGAGCGCGGCCGGCTCGGGATAGGCCGGGGCCTGCGCGACCGGCTTGACCCTCCAGCTCTCCGGGCTCCAGCGTGATGGCGACATGATAACCTCTTGCAACGGCCTTTCGCCGTGAAGCCGCGCTCTATAAATCACGTTCGTGCGGAATGCGAGCGTTGGGCATGGTCATGGAAATGCCGGATTCGCGCGCCAACTGAAAATTTACGATAAAGGCGTTAGGGTAGGGCGCCCGCGCCGCAACGAACAGTCGGGGACACCATGAACGCAAGCCTGACCTGCACGGCCCTCGTTTGCGCCGCATTGGCCGCGGCGCTCGCAGCCAGCCCCGCCCGCGCCGGCGACGACGGCCAGGACTCGCTGATCTCCGGTCTCGCCCACACCTTCGGCCTCGCCCACGATGACGACCCGCAGATCGACTTCCGCGAGCGCTCCAAGCTCGTCCTGCCGCCGAAGAAGACCCTGCCGCCGCCGGGCTCGGCCAGCGCCGCGCGCGGCGACGCGGCTTGGCCGGTCGACAACGAGACGTGGCGCGCCAAGCAGCGCAAGCACATGGAGGACGCCGACCCGAGCGCCCGTCAGGCGTCGAGCGCCGCGGGCTGGCGGCTCGCCTACCCCGGCGACGACGTCAAGGTGACGATGTCGGCCGGACCCGGCGCGGGTCCGTCCTGCCGCGTTCCCGATCCCAAGACCGGCGAATGTCCCGACGCGCCGAAGATGGAGATGAACTGGAACCCGATGACCTGGGTCGGCATTCAGAAGAAGCCGCCGGTCGTGCTCGGCGCCGAGCCGGAGCGGCAAAGCCTGGTCGATCCGCCCAAGGGCTATCGCGCCCCGGCCGAGGGCGTCGGCGTCAAGATCGATAACAATTGATATGGGGGCGCCGTTTCCTTAACCTCTTGAGCCTAACGCTGCCATGACAACCTAAGGTTGTGGCCTCGGGGTTGCGGGGCGCCGATCCGGTTGCAGGCGTCCTCCGGCGCCGGAGCAGGGAGCGTTAGGTATGGCGGCCATGGCTTCGCAGCTCGCGGACGACGGGGAATCCGGCGCGCGCGGCGTCACTCCGGCGGCCAACCCGAAATTCCTGCTCGAACTGATCATCGCCGATCTGCATTGGAGTTCGCTCCAGGTCGGTTCGCTGGCGCTGATGGCCGCTGCGGCGTCGGCGTCGGGCTCGATCGCCGAGCTGCACTCCTGCCGCCATCTCGTCTACGACGACACCCGGGTGATGCGTCTGGCGTTGCGCTACGGCAGCGAGGCCGGCCTGGCCGACGAAATCCGCGACAAGCTCGATCTGCTCTACGCCGCCATCGGCGAGTCGCTGAAGCCGATGGCGGCGTTCGTCCAGCCGCTTACGCTGTCCCACTCCGTGCGCAATCAGTTGCCGCGAGTCTTGCCGGCGCTGCGCAAGGTCGCGCAGATGGCGGCCGAATGCCTTACCTTGCTCGAGAGCGTCACCCGCAGCGCGCTGAACCTCGACTACTGCGAAGACAGCGTCGTCATTCGCCAGTTCCTCGCACGCGCCGCCCGCGGCCAAATGTCGGATCTGGACCGTTGCGGCGTTCTCGTCACGCCCCGGCTCAAGCAGCGCCGCCAAAGCCCGCGCGCCAAGGTCACCCAATCGTGCCGGCTCGTCTCGCCGGCCGGCGAGTTTCCGGCCGAGATCGTCGACGTCTCGCGCGGGGGGCTCGGCCTGGTCTGCAAAGGGCCGCTCGTTCAGGGCGAGGCGGTCGCGGTGCTGGTCGGCGAGCGCCGGCTCGAAGCCATGGTCACGCGCGTCTCCGGCTACCAGCTCGGGCTCGTGCTCAAGCAGTCGCTACATATGACCGATCCGCTGTTCATGGGCGGCTGAGCGGCTTGCGCTTGGCCCCGCGCGGCCGCGTCGGCGCTCCCGCCGCGACCAGCAGCTTGCGGTATTCGTCGCGCTTCTCATGGATCGAGGCGATGACGTATCCCATCGGAACGCCGATATCGACCAGCACCGCCTCGGAGAGTTGCAGGCTCGCCTCGATGGTCTCCGGCACCGCGTCGGTGACGCCGAGGCCGTAAAGCTCGCGCGCGTGCTCGGCGTCGCGCGCGCGGGCGACCAGACAGACGTCCGGCCGCAACTCGCGCGCCAGCTCGACCACCCGCGCGGTCCTCTCCGGCAGGTCCATCGTGACCACGACCGCCCGCGCGGTCTCGACGCCGCAGTTGCGCAGGAACTCGACGCGGGTGGCGTCGCCGAAATAGGCCGGCTTGCCCTCGCGTCGCGCCTCGGCGACGACATTGGCGTCGGAATCCACCGCGATATAGGGGATCTTGTGCACCTCCAGCATGTCGCCGATCAGCCGTCCGACGCGGCCGAAGCCGACCAGAATGGCGCGCGCTTCGCTGCTTTCCGGCGGGGCGATCTTCGCCTCGGCGGGAATGTTGAGCGCCCTGCGGCGCGCCGCCAGCACGCCTAAGCCGCGCACCAGGAACGGGATCGTCACCATCGAGAGCGCGGCGGCGAGCAGCGCGATGCGGGCGGTCTCAGCGTCAAACAGGCCGCCGCTCAGGCCGACGCCGATCAGCACGAAGGCGAATTCCCCGCCCGGCCCCAGCGCCAGCGCCACATCGCGCGCCACCGCGCCGCTCGCCCCGAACGCCAGCGCCAGCGGAAAGAACGAGACCGCCTTCAACGCGACGAAAGCCCCCAGCGCGCCGAACACCAAAGCGGGCTTGGCCAGCGCCAACGACAGGTCCAGCTCCGCCCCGACCGAGACGAAGAACAGCCCGAGCAGCAGCCCCTTGAACGGATCGATGGTGACCTCGATCTCGCGCCGGAACTCGGTCTCGGCCAGCAGTAGCCCCGCCAGGAACGCGCCGAGCGCCATCGACAGGCCGCTGGCGGAGGCGATCAGCCCCGCGCCGAGCACCACCAGCAGGCACGCGGCCATAAAGAATTCCGGGCTCTTGGTGATCGCCACGGTATGGAACAGCGGCCTCAAAGCCAGCCGCCCGAGCACGATCACCGCCCCGACCGCCAGCGCCGCCGGCCCGACGGTGAGCACGAGCCGCCAGGCGAAATCGCCCTTCTCGCCGCCGCTCAGCATGGAGACCATGAACAGCAGCGGCGCCACCATCAGATCCTGGAACAGCAGCACCGCGAAGGCGTAGCGGCCGATCGGCCCGCGTTGCAGCTTCGCCTCCGCCAGCGCCGGCACCACCATCGCGGTCGAGGACAGCGACAGCGCCGCGCCGAACGCGAGCGCCCCCGCCGGCGGCAGCCCCGCCAGCATCGCCGCCCCTGAGATCAGCGCCGTCCCGACGACGAGCTGCGCCGGCCCGAGCCCGAACACCAGCTTGCGCAGGCTTTTCAGCCGCTCGAACGACAGTTCGAGCCCGATGGTGAACATCAGCGTCACGACGCCGAACTCCGCCAGCCGGCCGATCTCCTCAACGTCGGTGAGCAGCACGCTCTTCAGCCACGGCGCGCGGTCGGCGAGCCGGCCGAGCCCGTAGGGGCCGAGCAGGGCGCCCGCCAACACGTAGCCGAGCACGGGGCTGACGCGCAGCCGCTCGAACAGCGGCGCGACCACGCCGGCCGTGCCCAGAAACAGCAACGCTTCGCGGTAGAGGGAGAGTTCGTTCGGAGTCTGCACGCGAATCCTTTGAAGTTGACGGTTTTAGCTTAGCCGCAACGACGCTGCGCGGGGAACCCCGGTGGATTTGCGCGCCGGCCTCGCCTAAACGGGAACCCCCTCGAGGAGAGATCCGCATGGCCGCTTCCGACCACCACGCCGCCGTCATCGCGATGATGCAGCTCGCGCCCGTGATCCCCGTGCTGACGGTTCGCGACGTCGCCGACGGCGTCGCCCAGGCGCGCGCGCTGGTCGCGGGCGGCCTGCCGGCGATCGAGGTGACGTTGCGCACGCCCGACGCGCTCGCGGCGATCGCCGAGATCGCCCGCAGCGTCCCCGGCGCGCATGTCGGCGCCGGCACCATCGTCGACCCCGCCCAGATCGACGCCGCGGTGCAGGCGGGCGCGAAATTCCTCGTCAGCCCCGGAACCTCGCCCGCGCTGGCGGCCGCCGCCGCGCAATCGCCGATCCCGTTCCTGCCCGGCGTCGCCACCCCCTCGGAGGCGATGACGCTGCGCGCGCTCGGCTTCCGTGCGCTAAAACTGTTCCCGGCCGAGGCGGTCGGCGGCGCCAAACTGCTCGCCTCGATCCATGCGCCGCTGCCCGATCTGGTGTTCTGCCCGACGGGAGGAATCGACGCCGCGAAGGCGCCGGCCTATCTCGCGCTGCCCAACGTGCTGTGCGTCGGCGGCTCCTGGATGCTGGCGAAAACGGGCGATTACGGGAAGATCGAGGAGCTGGCGCGGGCGGCGGCGGGGCTGGGGGCATAGCCCTTGCGTTAACTATGAGCGCCTAGATTGCGGCCTACGCCCGCCTTTCGCAGAGACATGAATGTTCAAACCGCTTTACGACCGCTTGATCGCCTTGTCCGAAAGCCGGCACGCGCCTTACGCGCTGGCGGCTGTGGCGTTTGCGGAGAGCTCGGTGTTCCCGATCCCGCCCGACGTGCTGCTTGCGCCGATGGCGCTGGCGCAGCCGCGCCGGGCCTGGAGTTTTGCGCTGATCTGTACGGTCGCCTCGGTGTTCGGCGGCATGCTCGGCTACGCCATCGGCTCGCTTTTGTTCGACACGCTCGGCCAGTGGCTGATCCATCTCTACGGCTACGCCGACCGCATGGCGGCGCTGAAGGAGTCCTACGCCAAATGGGGGGCGCTGGTGATCCTGCTCAAGGGCATGACGCCGATCCCCTACAAGCTGGTGACCATCGCCAGCGGCCTGCTCGGCTATAATTTCGCGCTGTTCGTCGGCTTGTCTGTCGTCACCCGCGGTCTGCGGTTCTTCCTGGTGGCGGGCGCGCTGAACCGCTGGGGCGATCCGCTGCGCGGCGCGCTGGAGCGTCATTTCGCCGTCTTCATTTTGGGCTCGGTGGCGGTGATCGTGCTCGGCTTCGTGCTCGCCGCGCACGCGTTCTAGCGGGGATCATGTTAATCGCGTTGCTCTGAAGAGGCGCCTTTGGACCTGTTTTCGCGACATACGCCGGCCGCCAGCGCCCTCGCCCTCGCCGCGCTCTCGTTTGCAGCGATTGTCGGCGCCTGGGCCTTTCAGTTCGCGGGCTATCTGCCGTGCGATCTCTGCTACGAGCAGCGTTACGCCTTTTACGCCGGCGTGCCGCTGGCGTTGCTGATCGCGGCCGCCGTCGCCGCCAAGGCCCCGCGCGCGCTCGTCTATGCGGGGCTGGCGCTGTTTGCGGCGATCTTCCTCTACAACATGGGTCTGGCGATCTACCATTCCGGCGTCGAGGCCAAATACTGGTCCGGCCCGACCGCCTGCAGCGGCGGCGCGCCCGGCCCGGCGAGCGCCAACGATCTGTTGAAGGAATTGCAGAGCGTGCATGTCGTGCGCTGCGACGAAGTGTCGTTGCGCGTGCTCGGCCTCTCGCTCGCCAACTGGAACATCTTCATTTCGGCGGCGCTGGCGGCGCTCGCGGCAGCGACCCTGCTGCGCAAGGGGAAGGGAGTATAGGCAAGGCAGTAGGAGAACAATGCCGCGAACGTCGCGGCGATACGCTTGACGGTTTACGAGAGCGGCAACCTCCTGCCTCCTGCCTCCTGCCTACCGCCTACTGCCGAACTCCCTGAGTCGACGCCCGATTCGCATCGCCGCTTGACTCTCCAACCCGCCGAGCGCACTCTAGAACAAACACAGAACATACGGGTTGAGAGCGGATGTCGTCCACCGACAGGGCCGAACGGATTTCCCATTTGCGCCGCGCGGTCGAGGCGATCGAGAGCGCCACGCCGCGCGCGCCGCGGCTTACGTTGACGCGCGAGCTCGACCGTCGCCTCGGCGGCGGCTTGAGCAGCGACGCCTTGTGCGAGATCGCCCCCGCCGCGCCCGCCGACGCACCCGCCGCGTTCGGCTTCGCGCTCGCTTTGGCCGCCCGCTTCATGGCCGCGCGCCGCGCCTCCGTCTTGCTCGCGGTGGAGGATTTCGCGCTCACCCAGGGCGGCGCCCCGTTCGGTCCCGGCCTCGCCGCCCATGGGCTCGATCTCTCCCGCCTCGTCTTCGTGCGCGCTCCCGACGCCGGCTCGCTGTTCCAGGCGGTCGAGGACGCGCTGAAAAGCGGCGCGCTGGCGGTCGTCGTCGGCGAGGTCTGGCGGCTGGCGAAATACGATCTCGCCGTCTCTCGCCGCCTGACCCTGGCCGCCCGCGCCGGCGCGACGCCGGCGCTGCTGATGCTGCCGACCGCGCACGGCCAGACGCTCTCCACCGCCGCCGAGACCCGCTTCGAGATCGCCGCCAGCCCGAGCCCGCGCCAGCCCTCGGCGGGGGCGGGCAAGCCGCTGCCAGGCGCGCCGGCCTTCGCGGCCCGGCTGACCAAGGCAAGGCAGGGCGGCGACTCCGCCCGGGTCGTCCGCCTGATCTGGCGCAGCGAGGAGCAAAGGTTTGACGACCCGGCGATTTCTGTCCCTGTGGCTGCCGCGCCTGCCGACCGATCTGGCGCGGCGCGGGCTTGAAATCGCCCCCGCCGCCGCCCTCGCCGTCGTCGCGACCGAGCACAACGCCCGCCGCCTCGCCGCGATAGACGTCGCCGCCGAACGCCTGGGCCTCATCCCCGGCATGACGCTGGCCGACGCCCGCGCGCGTCATCCCGCGCTCGCCACGGCCGAGGCCGATCCGGGAGCCCAAGCGGCCGCGCTGGAGCGCCTCGCCGACGCCGCCTCGCGCTACACGCCGCTGGTCGCGCTCGACGGGGCGGACGGGCTGATGCTCGACGTCTCCGGCGTCGCCCACCTGTTCGGCGGCGAGGCGGGGCTGATCGCCGATGCGCAGGCGCGCTTCGCCCGCGCCCGGCTGACCTTGCGCGCCGGCCTCGCCGACACGCCTGCGGCGGCGCGCGCGCTCGCCCGGTACGGGCGGGAAAGCATCGCCCCCACCGGCCTCGAAGGCAAAGCCTTCGCGAGAACTTTCCACGACATGCCCGCCGCCGCGCTCGGGATCGCGCCGGCGCTGGCGGCCGATCTCTCTCGCGCCGGCCTCAAGCGCGTCGGCGATCTCGCTTTGCGCCCGCGCGCCCCCATCGCCGCCCGCTTCGGCGCCGATCTCATGGCGCGGCTCGACGAGCTGCACGGCGCCTCGCGCCCCTCGATCAACCCCCGCTTCGCCGCGCCCGATTTCGTCGCCGAGCGGCGTTTCCTGAGCCCGATCCTCGCCCTGGAGGCGATCGAGGCGACGCTGAACCGGCTCGCCGACGATCTCGTCGTGCTGCTGGAGCGGCGCGGCAAAGGCGCGCGCCGGCTGGAGCTGGCGCTGTTCCGGGTCGACGGCGCGGCGTGGCGGCTGGGGCTCTCCGCGAGCCGGCCGCTCAACGAGGCGCGCGCGATCCAGCGCCTGTTCCGCGAGCGCCTGCTGCATGGCGAGCCGATCGACCCCGGCTTTGGGATCGACCTGATGCGGCTCTCCTGCGGCCTCGCCGAGGACGCCGCGCCGTCGCAACACGCCTTCGAGCGGGCGTTCGAGGCCGAGAAGGCGTCGCGTCTGGCCGATCTGATCGACGGCCTCAGCGCCCGGCTGGGGCCGTCCCGCATCGTCCGCCAGCGGCTGATCGACGCGCATCTGCCGGAGCACAGCGTCGTCTGGCGCTCCGCTTCGGCGACCGCTGCGCCCGACGCGCTGATCGCAACGGACAACCGCCCGCTGCGCCTGTTCGAGCGTCCGGAGCCGATCGAGACGCTGGCCGAGGTCCCCGACGGCCCGCCGTTGCGCTTCCGCTGGCGCCGGGTGTTGCGCGAAGTCGCGGCGATCGAGGGGCCGGAGCGCATCGCGCCGCCGTGGTGGCGCGGCTCGGGCGGCCCGACGCGCGACTATTTCCGCGCCGAGGATGCGCAAGGCCGCCGCTACTGGCTCTACCGCGAGGGGCTCTACGGCGAGACCGCGCGGGTGCGGTGGTTTCTGCATGGGGTGTTCGGCTAGCGTCGTCGCCGCCCAAGCCCCACCGGACCCCGAACGGCGGATGAGGTTCCCCATAGGAAACACCATCGGTAAGCGTAATATTAACCATTTTTATAGTAGAAACGCGAGCGTCGTCACCCTGGCGAAACACACGTTATTTGCATCATCGGGCACGCGTCAGCATCGCTCAAAATCTTACAGCAGCGAGAAATTTCCTGACGCTTGGTTGTAGGTAAGCGCCGCTACGGCAGGAGACAGAGAGACGAGACTTTGTCGACCAAAGACTTTAGCTATATTTTCAGCGACGCAACCGGCAGCGGCGTGACGATCACCGTCACCTGCGACGCAACGACCGCAAACACCACTGGCTACGGAACCAGCTATTCGGTCACAAGCATAACCGGATCGGTGGATGGCGCCGCGATTGACGGGGAGATCGGCGCCGCCGGCGCGCCAACCCAGGCGTACGGCTTCATATTCGACAACGCGATATTCCTCGACGCCGCGAGCGGCGTCCTGGGCTCCGATGGCACAACAGGCAACATCGCCGGCATCGACAACGACGGTCTGCTGTTCAGCGTCGGCGGCGTCTATTACAATCTCTATTCGGATAACGGCAGCCTCGTGCTGGTGCATTATCCAAGCAGCGACGCCACGGTCGCGCCCGTGACGGCGCCGGTTACGCTCACATCCACCGACGCGCCCTGTTTCTGCGCCGCCACTCTGATCGCCACGCCGACCGGCGAGGTCGCGGTCGAGACCCTGGCTATTGGCGATTGGGTTCTCACCCACGAAGGCGTAACGCGCCAAGTGCGCTGGATCGGCCGTCGCGCAGTCGCGCGTCGTTTCGCCAATCCGCTCACCAGCTTGCCTATCCGCATTCGCGCCGGCGCCATTGCCGAGGCCACGCCGGCGCGCGACCTCCTGGTTTCGCCAGACCATGCCGTGTTGGTGGACGGCGTGCTGGCCCAAGCCGGCGCGCTGGTGAATGGCGTTTCCATCGCGCGCGAGACCGACATTCCGGCGGTCTTCGTCTACTACCACATCGAACTCGATCGGCATGCGCTGATCCTGGCCGAAGGCCTGGCCGCCGAGACCTTTATCGACAACGTCGACCGCATGGCTTTCGACAACTGGGCCGAGCACGAGGCGCTGTTTCCCGACGGCGCGCCGCCGTTGCAGGAAATGCCGCTGCCGCGCGCCAAATCTCGCCGCCAGACGCCGCCGGCGATACGCGAGCGCCTGCTGCAACGGGGCGTGGCGCTGTACGGCCGCCCCGCCGAGCACGCCGCCTGAATCCGCCTCGGTAAGCGCAAGCGCGCGAACCCATCACAGCCCCGCCTTGCCCCGGAACGCCAGCCCCCTGACCACCACCGCCTTACCGAACTTATCCCTGAGCGCGTCGATCGCCTTCTCCCGCGCCTTCTCCCGCGTCCGATCCCCCTCGACCAGATCCGCCGCGTCCGCCTCAGTCCCCGGCCGCAAGTCCGACGCCCCGACGCCGATCAGCCGATAAAGCTCCCCCGCCGGCTGCGCCGCCAACAGCCCCCGCGCCGCCTCGAACAGCCGCGGCGCCAGCTGCGTCGGCGCCAGCCCCCGCGCCCGCGTGCGCAGCTTGAAATCCGGCGTCCGCAGCTTCAGCGTCACGCCGCCGGCCGCCAGCTCCGCCTCCCGCAAACGTCGCGCGACCTTTTCGCACAGACCCAGCAGCACGGCCTCCAGCTCGTCGCGCTCGCCGACGTCGTCGAGAAACGTCGTCTCCGCCGAGATGCTTTTCGCCTCCCGCTCCGGCGACACCCGCCGCTCGTCGATCCCGCGCGCCAGCCGCCACAGCCGCCGCCCGTCCTCGCCCAGCCGCGCCATCGCCTCGCGCTCGCCGAGCCGCTGGATGTCGCCGATAAGCCGCAGCCCCAGCCGCTCCAGCCGCGCCCGCGCGACCTCGCCGACGCCCCACAGCCGGCCGACGCTGAGGGGCGCCAGCAGCGCCAGCGCTTCGCCGCGGCCGACGACCGAAAACCCCCTGGGCTTATCGAGATCGGAGGCGAACTTCGCGAGAAACTTGCAGTAGCTCAAGCCCACCGACACGCTCACCCCGACCTCGCGCTCTATCGCCCCCGCGAACCGCGCCAGCGCCGCCGCCACCGGCAGCCCCAGCGCCCCCTCGCAGCCGGAAAGGTCGAGAAACGCCTCGTCGATCGACAACGGCTCGACCAGCGGCGTCAGCGCCAGCATGCGCGCCCGGATCTCCTTCGAGACAGCAGAATACTTCGCCATATCAGGCGTCAAGACGACGGCGTTAGGGCAAAGCTTCAAGGCGCGGGCCATCGGCATCGCCGAGCGCACGCCGCAGGTACGGGCGATATAGCAGCAGGTCGAGACCACGCCGCGCTTGAGCCCGCCGCCGATGATCAGCGGCTGGTCGCGCAGTTCCGGCCGGTCGCGCTTCTCGACGGAGGCGTAAAACGCGTCGCAATCGACATGCGCGATGGTCAGATCGGGCGCGGCCGAAACCAGCCGCGGCGAGCCGCAGCGCCGGCAGCGGCCGGGTCCAGCCTCCAAAGCGAGGCAGTCGCGGCAGAACGCCGTCAAGGCCCGTCCATCGCCGCCCGCGCCGCCGCCACCCGCTCGGGCGGCAGGCCGCGCTCGGCGGCGAAGGCCAGCAACACCGGCTCGTCGCCGAGCAGATAGTCGAGCACGGCCGCGAGAAAGCCGGGATCGGCGGCGGCGGCGCGCAGATTGTGCGGCCCAAGGCCCGACAGCGCGAGGAACCGGTCGAGCCGGTCCGGCTCCGCGGCCAGGAAGCCCAGGGCCGCCACCGCCAACTCTTCGCCGTCTTTTCGTGATGCCAACGTCTTGAAGTTGACGCCGCGGCCCCCCAAACGATTCTCCATTCGTAAATGTCTCTCGGCTAGGGTTTCCCGCGCCGGGAGCGCCTCAACAACGAGGCTCGCGACCGCCACGGATCGGCAATGACAAAGACAGTTCTCATCGTAGAGGACAACGAGCTCAACATGAAGCTCTTCAACGATCTGTTGGAGACGCGAGGTTGCCGCATCGTGCAGACCCGCAATGGCGTCGAGGCGGTCAAGCTGGCGCGCGAGACCCGGCCTGATCTCATCCTGATGGATATCCAATTGCCAGAGGTTTCTGGGCTCGAGGTCACGCAATGGTTGAAGGACGATGAATCGCTGCGCTCGATTCCCGTCATCGCGGTTACCGCTTTCGCAATGAAAGGCGACGAAGAAAAGATCCTGCAGGGCGGCTGCGAGGCCTACCTGTCAAAGCCGATTTCCGTTGCGAAATTCTTTGAGACCGTGGATCTATTTCTGGGAGCGCCCAAGCGATGACCGCCCGCGTCCTCATCGTCGACGACAATCCCGCCAATCGCAAGCTGCTCGAAGTCCGCCTGCTTAACGAATACTTCGAGGTTCTCAGCGCCTCGAACGGCCCCGACGCCATCTCCATCTGCGAGAAGGCGCTGTGCGACATCGTGCTGCTCGACGTGATGATGCCGGATATGGACGGCTTCGAGGTCTGCCGGCGGCTGAAGAGCCACATCTCGACCGCGCATCTGCCCATCGTCATGGTGACGGCGCTCGACCAGCCCGCCGACCGCGTGCGCGGCCTCGAAGCCGGCGCCGACGATTTCCTCACCAAGCCGATCGACGAGATGCAGCTGATCGCCCGCGTGCGCTCGCTGGCGCGGCTCAAGATGACCATCGACGAGCTGCGCAACCGCGCCAACACCACGGTGGCGCTCGGCATGATCGCCGAATTCGCGACCCCCAGCCCCGAGGACGGCCGCAAGGGCCGTATGCTGATCGTCGACGACCGCAAGAACTCCGCCGAACGCCTCGCCGCCGCGCTCGCCGCGCATCACGCCGTCACCATCGAGTCCAACGCTCAAGAAGCGATGTTCAAGGCGGCGGAGGACAATGTCGACGTCCTCATCATCAGCTTAGGCCTCGCCGGCTACGACGCGCTGCGGCTGTGCAGCCAGATTCGCGCGCTCGAGCGCACCCGCAACCTGCCGATTCTGCTCGTCGCCGACGTCGAGGACCGCCAGCGGGTCGTGCGCGGGCTGGAGCTTGGCGTCAACGACTGGCTGAGCCGCCCGGTCGACCGCAATGAGCTGCTCGCGCGCGTGCGCACCCAACTGCGTCAGAAGCGCTACGCCGACTCGCTGCGCGAGAAGGTGCAGCAGAGCATCGAACTCGCCTTGTTCGATCCGCTGACCGGCCTCAACAACCGCCGCTTCCTGGAGAACCACCTGTCGACGATGATCGAGAACGCGCGCATGCGCCGTTCGCCGATGACGCTGATGATCCTCGACATCGACTTCTTCAAGAAGGTCAACGACACCTGGGGCCACGACTGCGGCGACGAGGTGTTGAAGGGCTTCGCCGACCGGCTGCGCGGCATCGTGCGCGGCGGCGATCTGCTGTGCCGGCTTGGCGGCGAGGAGTTCGTGATCGTGATGCCCGGCGTCAACGCCGCCGCCGCCTTTCGCATCGCCGAGCGCGCGCGACAGGCGGTCGAGCAGGAGCCGTTCATCATGCCGACCGGGCAGTCGATCGCCATCACGGCCTCGATCGGGCTGGCCGAGCGGCGCGACGACACCAGCCAGCACGAACTCTACCGCCGCGCCGATCAGGCGCTCTACCGCTCGAAGTCGGAGGGGCGCAACCGGGTGACGGCGGACGCGGCCTGACGGAGGCGGACGGCAAGTTCCCGTGAGCCGATTTGCGACGTCAACGCCCCACATAAACCGTTTCGGGCCAAGCGGAACGCTTAGGCATTGCTGTCTTATGACCGGCCTCGGCGCAATTTTGCTCGGCCTCAGCGCGACATCCGCGCCGGCTGCGGACTTGCAGGCGCGGCCGGACGGCACGCTTCTGCTGACGGTTCTTGGGGAGAAAGTGGTCATACCGCGGCAGTACGCGGATCGGGTCTTCGTCTTCGGCCGTAACTATAAGACCTGCGTCGAGGACGATCCTCATCCTCGTTTCGAACTCGCCAAGCAGCCGCCGGAATCGTTGCAAAACTCCTTGCAGCGCTGGCTCGTCGATCCGATCAAGGCGAAGTGTTTCGAGTCCCTGGCGCCGACCGAAAGGGTCGATGTCGACAGCGACTTCACAATCACCTTTCCACCCGACAAATGGGGCAGCTTCTCGCTCCCCAACTGGCTCGAACTCGATTTTCCACAAGCGGGAACGCATATTAAGGCGATTCGAATGAGCCCGATTGGGTTGGATTTTGGCAGCCAATGGGCTTATTTTCCAGACTATTGCTCGTTGACAACCGACTATGACAAAATCGATGCGAATGGCTATCGCCGAAAATCATTTGCCGGCGGTGTCAGCATTGTTTACTTGCATGAACAAAATCAGACAAGCCCGCGCCTGTGCGTCGCGTGCTATCAATTATCGACCTGGAATTGCAGCGAAAACCTGCTCTCGAACAACGCCAAAGTCCGCCTGCAAGTGAGTTGGTCGCAAGAGGAGGATAGCTCCTTGCCGGCTTGGTCCGTAATCGACGCCGCTGCGCGCCGATTGTTTAGAGCAATCCTGCCCGATTGAAATGAGGGGGATTGATCGCGGTGGAGGCAGGCCGCCGAAGCGGCGTTGCGGCGCCCTCGCACGGTATTCGTTCCTTAAATACAATCGCCCCATGAAAGCGACCGCAACCCGCCGTTCCCGGGCCTCTCCCGCCGACCGAGGCGGAGTTCGAAGCGTGGCGCGCCCTGAACCGCGAGTACCAGATCGCCCGTTACCGGGAATATCTGTCGCATAAGCGAAGCCATCCACGCCTCCGCCGCCCATCCGCGCGGCGTGCGGATCACGCCCGGGCTGGATGGTTTCGCCTCGCGCAACGACGGACCCCAGCTCTCATCTTATAGCCGCGCGCGCTAAAGCCGCTCCCGCCACGTCGACTTCAGCCCCATCGCCGCCTCGCGCCGGCGAATCGCGGAAAACCAGCCCAACCCCGCCACAGTCCCTCGCGCCGGCTTGTACTCGCAGCCGACGTAGCTGCGGTATCCCAGCGCATCGAGCCGGCCGAGCACCAGCTCGTCGTTGAGTTCGCCGCTTCCCGGCTCGGCCCGCGCGGGCGCGGAGGCGATCTGCACGTGGCCGATGATGGGCATCAGTTCGGCCAGCCCGTTGAGCACGTCGCCATGCAGCAACTGGCGATGGTAGATGTCGAACAGCAGCCTTACGCCCGGCAGCCCGCCGACGATGCGCGCCGCAGTGCGGAAATCGTCGAGGAAATAGCCGGGCATGTCGCGCGGGTTGAGCGGTTCGATCAACACCGGCGCCGGGTCGAGCCGCTCCGCCGCGAAGCGCAGCGCCTCGACATAGGCGGTCTCGGCCTGCGCGTCGCCGGGGCGGGCGAGGCCCGCCATCACATGCACCGCCTGCGCGCCGGTATGCTCGGCGTAGACCTTGGCCTGCGCGATCGAGGCGCGGAACGCTTCGGCCCGGTCGGGCAGCGCCGCCAACCCGCGCTCTCCCGCGTCCCCCGGCGGGGCGTTGATCAGGGCCAGCGTCAGCTTCTCGCGCTCCAGCCGCGCCTGGATCGCGTCCGCCCGCCATTCGTAGGGGAACTGGATCTCGACCGCCTCGAACCCATGGTCCGCCGCGGCCGCGAAACGGTCGAGAAACTCCCACTCGGCGAACATCGTGGAGAGATTGGCGGCGAATGCCGGCATGATCCACCGCGCGGGTTGTTTCAGGCCGATGCGTTAAGCCGCCGGCCGACAACAGGAACTCTACGGCGGCAATACTTGCTCGCGCATTAATGCCAAGACTCGAGGATTGGAACCGATCGTCGCTTGATGGCAAAGCGCAAAGCGCGCCGGCGCCTTTGCGCACACGAGCGACGCGAGCGGCGCTCGCTGAAAAAGCGTCTAAGGCGCCTCACCCGCGGCGGGCTCGGCGGCGGCGTCGTCCGGCGGCGCGCGCCGCGGCGCCGGCGACCACGGCCGGTCCTCGCGCGCGCCGCGGTCGGCGACCAGCCGGTACTTGCCGGCCTCGAGCGCCAGCCCGACCGCCCCCGTCTCGGCGAGCCGCCGCTCGTCGAGCAGCAGCGGCGCGGCGCAAGTCGCCGGCGCCGTCAGCGGGGTGACGATCACCGCCGCCCGCGCGCAATCCTCCTCGAACGCGGCGCGGTCGAGTACGAGGCTCAGCGCCTCGCCCTCGGCGAGATCGCCGACGCAGCCGAGCCGGTCGCAGCCGGCAGTCGCCCGGGCGGCGATCGGATCGCGCGCGTCGCCGTCGGCGGCGAGCCATTGCTCGGCGGCGAACACGTTGTGGCGCCGGCCGATCAGCGTGTAGCGCCCGTCCGCGTCGCGCAGCGCGACCTCGTCGCCCGACGGCGGCACGATCACGTCGTAGCGCGGCCCCGACGCCGCGCCGGCGAGCCCCGCGGCCAGAAACGCCAGCGCCGTCAGCCGCAGCGTCCACGTCTTCCAGATCACCGCGCTCGCCACCGCCAGCGCGAGCAGCGGCAGCGCCCAGGGCGCGAAGGCGCCGACATGCAGCGTCGCGCCCGGCGCCGCGGCGATGAGCCGGGCCGCGAACAGGATCAGCCTCACGCCGGCGCCGACGAAGCTCCAGGCCAAATGGTCGAGCCCGAACGGATACAGCGCCGTCCCGATCAGCGCGCCGGGCACCGCGAAGAACTCGATCACCGCCAGCGTCAGCGGATTGCCGATCAGCACATAGGGGCTGAGATCGTGGAAATGGTACGACATGAACGAGGCCGTCGCGCCGGTGGCGCAGCAGGTGGCGAACAGCAGCTCACGGATCTTGCTCGCCGCCGTCGCCAGCCACGAGCGTCCGGGCGCCTCGTCGCCGCGCTCGAAAGCCGTCGCCTCGCCCGCCTCCAGCCGCGCCTCCATGATCGCGACCAGCGCCGCCACCGCCGCGAACGACAGTTGGAAACTGACCCCCATCACCGCCTCCGGCTCCAGTGCCACGACGGCGAGGATGGCGAAGGCGAGGTTGCGCATGGTCAGCGCGCGGCGGTCGAGCACGACCGCGCCGAGCACGATCAGCGTCATGATCAGCGCCCGCTCGGTGCCGACGCGCGAGCCGGTCGCGAGGTCGTAGACGGTCGAGCCGAGCATGGCGATCACGGCGGCGATCTTCTTGATCGGCGCCCGCGTCGCCAGCGTCTGCGACAACGCCATCAGCCGGCGCGCGACGACGAAGAAGATGCCAGCGACCAGCGTCATCTGCACGCCGGAAATGGTGATGATGTGGAAGATGCCGGCTTCGCGAATCAGATCCTTGGCGTCGGACGACAGGAAGTCGCGCTTGCCCGTCACCATCGCCGCGCCGATGGCGCCTTCGTCGCCGCCGATCGTCTCGCGCACCCGCAGCGCCAGCTTGTTGCGGGCGCGGTCGACGGCGGCGAACAGCGCCTCGCCCCAAACCTGAGCGGCCGGCGGCGTGACGCGTTCGGGCGAGCCGAGCGCCGAGCCGACCGCGCCGACGCCCTGGAAATAAGCGTCGCGCGCGAACGAATAGCCGCCCGGCAGCACGGCCGGGGAGGGCGGCAGCAGCCGCGCCTTGACCGAGACATAGTCGCCCGCCGCGACGTCCGGCGCATGGCGCGTATTGAGCCGCACGCGGCGCGGGCTGTCGTCGAGATCGGAGTCGGCGACATCAAGCACCAGCCGCGCCCCCGCCGCCTTGAGGTCGATCTCCTCGACATAGCCTTCGAGCGTGGCGATGCGGACCCGGTCGAGCATCGGCGTGCGCACGCGCTCGGTGCGCAGGCCCATCGCCAGGAACCCCGCCGCCAGCGCCGCCAGCCCGACCAGCGCGCCGCGCGCGACCGGCCGCGCCCGCAAGACGACGGCGAGCACGGCGCAGACCGCCAGCAGCGCCGCCGGGGCGCCGAGCGCCGGCTCGCGCTCGGCGGCGAGGTTGAGCGCGACGCCAGCGATGGCGGCGACCGGTATCCACAGGAAGAAGCGCCGCTCCTCGGCCTCGCGGGCGAGCGCGGCGGCGACGCGGCCGCGCCAGTCCGGCGCAGGCGCCGCCGCCGTCCTCCAGCCGGCGGCGAAGGCGTCGGTGAACGAGTGGGATTGTATCGACATGCCTTGCGTTACGTTGCATAACGCAAGATCAAAAAGCAATCCGAAAGCAATTCGCCTATTCGATGGCGATGTCATAGGTCTCGCTGCGCTCCGCCCCGGCGGCGAAAATGAAAGCTGTCGGCGCGCCCCGGCGGCGCCCTTGCCGAGGGCGACGGCCTTGCCTAACATCGCGGCAGAAAATACGGGAGGGCGTCATGTACTACGGGCAGGTCGAGGGCACCGGATTCGTCGCCCACGACAAGCGATTCGGCCAGCTTTACGCCGGCCATGTCCGCATCGAGCGGCTGTGGACCGGGGCGCGCTGGTGCGAGGGTCCGGCGTGGTTCGCCGCCGGGCGCTATCTCATCTGGTCGGACATTCCCAACAACCGCATGATGCGGCTGGTCGAGCCGAGCCACGAAGTCTCGGTGTTCCGCGAGCGCTCCAACAACTCCAACGGCAACACGGTCGACAACCAGGGCCGCCTCGTCACCTGTGAGCACCTGACGCGCCGCGTCACCATGACCGACCACGACGGCCGCATCGTCCCGCTCGCCGAGCGCTACCAGGGCAAAAGGTTCAACTCGCCCAACGACGCCGTGGTCAAATCGGACAATTCGATCTGGTTCACCGATCCCGCCTACGGCATCGACGCCGATTACGAGGGCGACCGGCAGGCGCCGGAGATCGAGCGCTGCAACGTCTACCGCATCGATCCGGCCACGCGCGAGGTGACCGCCGTCGTCACCGACATGGTGCGCCCCAACGGCCTCGCCTTCTCGCCCGACGAGAGCTGGCTCTACATCGCCGACACCGGCGCGACGCATCAGGACGACGGGCCCAAGCACATCCGCCGCTTCCGTGTCAGCGCCGACGGCGCCAGCCTGTCGGGCGGCGAGGTGTTCGCCGACTGCGACGCCGGCCTGTTCGACGGCTTCCGGGTGGACACCGAGGGCCGCCTATGGAGCAGCGCCGGCGACGGCGTCCACGTGTTCTCGCCGCAGGGCGAGCTGCTCGGCAAGTTCCTGATTCCCGAGATCGTCGGCAACGTGACCTTCGGCGGCACGAAGCGCAACCGCCTCTACATCGCCGGCACGACGTCGATCTACTCGCTGTTCACTTTCGCCCAGGGCTGCAAGCTCGGCTGAAAGCGAAGCGCTCAGCCCGGCTGAGCGCTTCGCGGGAATGACAAGGCGTCGCTGCGAAGCGTCAAGCAACCGTCAAACGACGCCGTTACGGAACCCCTTTCTTCGCAGGGGACTTCCATGACGCAAAGCGCATCGGCCATTCGCGCGGCCGGGCTCGGCCCGGCGCGCTCGCTGGCTCCTTCGGCCGCGTTCTGGGCGGCGATGCTCGCCGCCAGCGCGCTCGGCACCAACCTCGGCGATTACTGGACCGACCAACTCTCGCTCGGCCTCGCCGCCTCCGCTGCGCCGCTCGCGCTGGCGAGCCTGGCGCTGATCGTCGCCGACCGCTTCCGTCCGAGCGAAGCGCTGTTCTGGCTGGCGATCGTCATATTGCGCGCCATGGCGACCAATATCGGCGATTTCCTCACCGACGAGCTCGGGATCGGCCGGCCCGCCTTGACGCTCGCGCTCGGCGCGGCGACCTTGGCCGCGGGCTGGCTCACCACGCGCGGCGCTTCGCCGCGCATCGACGCGCGCTACTGGGTCGCGATGGCGATCGGCGGCGTGTTCGGTACGGTCGGCGGCGATCTCGTCTCCCACGCGGTCGGCCTGCCGTTCGCCACGGCGGGGCTCAGCGCGCTGCTCGTCGCCGCCATCGCCGTGCGAGCGGCGGCGGCGCCGGCCGCGGCGCTCGGCTACTGGGCCATTGTGCTCGCCGAACGCGCCGCCGGCACCGCCGCGGGCGATTTCCTGGCCGAGGAGCGCGGCCACGCGCTTGCGCTCGGCCTTCCCGGCGCGATGGCGATCTACGCCGGCCTGCTGCTGGCTCTGCTGTGGGTCCGTAGCCGTCGCGTCCTCGCCAACGGCTGAGCGCTCAAGCCGGCATGCTGAGCACCGGCCAGCGCGCATCCTCCAGCACGCGCGTGCTGACGCTGGAGCGCATCGGGCCGAGCATGCCGCGCTTGCCCGCCGTCGGCATGACGATGAGGTCGGCGCGAAAATCCTCCGCCGCCTTGAAGATCGCCGGCGCGACCGAGCCTTGCGCCGTAATCAGCGGGATGTCTCTGGGGCAGCCGGCCGGCGCTGGGCCGCCGACGTGCAACAGTCGCATTTCGGCGCTGACGCCGAGCCGCTCGATCAGGCGCTTGAGCTTGTTGACGGCGTCGGCGACCGGAATCTTGCCGTCGACCGGCATCAGCACGCGCTTCAGCTTGACCTCGCCGGTGTCGGGGTCGACGAAGCCGCGATTGCCCTCGCGCAGAAACAACGTCATGCCATGGGCGCGGCGCAGCGCGCGGCGGCTGGTCGAACCCGCGAACCAGTAGGCAAGCCCGGTGCGGGCGGTCGTCGACAGCACCGAGAGATCGAAATAATGGTCTTCGAGGTGTTCGAGCACCCCGGAGGTGACGCTGCGCGCCGGCACGTCGGCGCAGGCGGCGGAGAAGCCGAGCCGGCTCTGCGTGTCGGCGAAGCGCTCCTCTTCCTCCAGCAACCCCCAGCGCACCAGCAGATCCGAGACCGGCGCCAGACCGTTGCGCGTCGGCCCGGGCTCGTTGGCGCCGCGGATGTGCAGCAGCGTCAGCCGCCCCTGGGTCTTCAACGACAACGCAACCGCATGAATCAGCGCCGAAGCGGCGGCCGGGCCGAAGTCGGTGGGATGCAGGATCGAGGGGCCGGTAGCCGCTTCCGCGCGGATATCGGGCATGGCGTTCATGGGCGAGGCCTTCGCTGGTCTGAACCGGGGTTCTTTCAACATTTTGTCCGGCCAAGGTGGCGCGAAGCTTGAGGCGTAACGGCGAAGACAGCCCCGCGCACACCAAAACGCAACATTTGAGGGTGAAATGCATTTGCGTTGTCTATGGGGCGGGCTGCATGAGCCAATCACGCACAGAGTCGGGGCCGAAAGGCTCCCTACGCCGCGCCGCCGCGGCGCATAAGGGAGCGACCGCAAGAAAGGAGCCGCTCGCGGCCGGCCGGTTCGAATGGCGAGGTCGGCTCGGCAAGGTCGCCAAACCCTTGTCGGCCGCGCCGCCCGACGTCGTTGTGCTGTTGGCGATCGCCGCCGTCGCCGGCGCCCTGGAGTTCGGCCTGACGCTGGCTTACCCGGCGGCGCTCGCTTGGGAGCTGTTGGGCTCCAAGCTGACCCTGCGCGAGGCGCTGCATAACGGCGATTTGTTTACTCTGCTCATTTTCCTGGTGATTGGCTCACTGCGCGTTCTGAAATGGGCCTCGCCATCCTCGTTCGGATCGCGAATTGGGCGCAGCGCCGCGCTCTACACGACCGCCTGGATATGCGGCGCGCTGGTCGTGAGCGCTCTGCACGTCGCCGTCGTCAAGGACAAGCAACGCCCGGCCGCTCGCCATACGAAGCCGCCGGCGATCGCCTTCGAACGTCCCTGGGCGGAGCGGCAGAAGGACGGGACCGTCTGGATCCGCTTGACGCGGGAAATCGATCTGTTTTTCAAACAGAAAGAGGGCACGATGGTCTATGCGTTGGATATGAACGATCGCGACATCTACATAAACGACTGTTGGAAGACCTTCGCCCGCACCACGTCGGACATTTGTGTCCAGGACCGCTTGCTGGACGTCATCGCCAAAGCGAAGAAGGGCGATAGCTTCGATTGGGCGTTCGCTCAGGAGCAGTTCGGAAAGTCGCTGCTCGCTGCTCTTGTCGACGCGTTGACCGCCGATGTCGCGTTGGACGCCAAGAGCGATGACTACAACTCCAAAGTGCCGCTGCGCTACCTGGAAAAGGAGTCGACCTACGTGACCGCGCTCGGCACCCTGCATCAGTTCGGCTGGAACAGGTTGAAACATGCGCTGCTGCGCAGCGAGGCGATGATCGACATGCCCGACCCTCCCGAGACCGACATCGACGAGGCGATCGACCACTACGAACAGGCGGCGTCGGAGAACGATCCCAGCGCGCAGATATTGATGGGCTTCGCCTACTTGATCGGCGTCGGCGTGCCGCAGAGCGCCACCCAAGCGAGCCTGTATTTCGCTGCTGCGCAACACGCCGTTCCGGCCGCGGCGATCCTGCAAAAGTTGGCGCAAGCCAAGCTCGCGCCGGAGGTTTCGCCGCCGCATTGACGCAGCCCGGCCGCCGCATTCCCTCGCCGCCGCAAATGCTTTATGCCGCGGCCATGACCTCGCGCTTCTACGTCACCACGGCCATCCCCTACGCCAACGGCTCGCCGCACATCGGCCACGCCTACGAGCGCATCGCCACCGACGCGATCCAGCGCTTCCACCGGCTCGACGGCGCCGACACCTTGTTCGTCACCGGCATGGACGAGCACGGCCTCAAGGTGCAGCAGACCGCCGCCAAGGCGGGCGTCACGCCGCAGGAATTCGTTGACGGCGTCGCGGCCGAGTTCGAGGCGATGGGCGAACTGCTCAACGCCCGCGCCGACGACATCGTGCGCACCACGCAACTGCGCCATCGCAAGTCCGTGCAAGAGATCTGGCGGCGCATGGCCGCCAACGGCGACATCTACCTGTCGAAGTACGCCGGCTGGTACTCAGTGCGCGACGAGGCCTATTTCGAGGAGAGCGAACTCAGCGGCCCCGAGGGCGCCAAACTCGCCCCTTCCGGCGCGCCGGTGAGCTGGGTCGAGGAGGAGAGCTATTTCTTCAAGCTGTCGGCCTACGCCGACAGGCTGATCGCCCACTACGAGGCCAATCCCGATTTCATCACGCCGGAGAAATACCGCAACGAGATCGTCGCCTTCGTCAAGCGCGGCCTCAACGATCTCTCGATCAGCCGCACCACCTTCGCCTGGGGCGTGCCGGTGCCGGACGATCCCAAGCACGTCATGTATGTCTGGGTCGACGCGCTGACCAACTACATCACCGCCACCGGCTTCCCCGACGACGGCGAGCGCGCGGGTTTCTGGCCGGCTGACGCGCACGTGATCGGCAAGGACATCACCCGCTTCCACGCCATCTATTGGCCGGCGTTCCTGCTGTCGGCGGGCCTGCCGCTGCCGCGCCAGATCGTCGTGCACGGCTTCCTGTTCAACCGCGGCGAGAAGATGTCGAAATCGGTCGGCAACGTCGTCAGCCCCGCCGATCTCGTGACTGCCTACGGCCTCGACCCCGTGCGCTATTTCTTCCTGCGCGAGACCCCGTGGGGCCAGGACGGCAACTATTCGCACGAGCTGATCGTCGCCCGCATGAACGCCGACCTCGCCAACGACCTCGGCAATCTCGCCCAGCGCTCGCTCTCCATCGTCGCCCGCAACGGCGCCGCCGTGCCCGCGCCGACGGCCCCGACGCCGGCCGATCTGGAGATGCTCGCGCTCGCCGACGCGCTCGTCGGCCTCGCCCGCGGCCATATGCGGGGCTACCAGATCCATCTCTACATCGGCGCGACAATGGACGTTGTCGCGGCTGCGAACCGCTACTTCGCCAACGCCGAGCCGTGGAAGCTCGCCAAGACCGATCCGGCGCGCGCCAACGGCGTGCTTTACACGACGCTGGAGACGCTGCGCATCGCCGCCATCCTGTTGCAGCCGGTGATGCCCTCGGCGATGGCGAAGCTGTTGGACCTGCTTGCGGTCCCGCCGGAGGCGCGAACCTTCGCCGAACTCGCCGGCGGCGGCCTCGACGCGCCGCAGCGGCTGCGGCCCGGCGTCGCGCTGCCGCCGCCGTCGCCGGTGTTCCCGCGCTACGCGGACGCCTGAGCCCGCTGGCACAGCTCCGCCACCGCGGCGGCGATCTCGCAGGTGAGCGCCGGCTTCGGGCACACCCGCGCCTGCGGATAGCGCTCGCTCAAGGCGTCGCGCGAGGCGTGGCCGGAGTGGAACACGATTGGCGCATTGCGCTCAGCCAGCAGGTCGGCCAGCGGGAAGCTCTCGCCGTCGGCCAGACGCACGTCGAGCACCGCGCAATCGGGCGTGTTCACCCGGCAATAGTCGAGCGCCTGCGAAATCTTGGCGAACGGGCCGATGGTGACGAACCCCGCTGCGCCCAGTTCGTCCATCACGTCCATCGCGATCAGCAGTTCGTCTTCGGCGATCAGGACCGTTGCGGGCATCTCGCGCCTCCGGATGGGGTGTCACGGACGCAACATTTGATATGATCCAATGTTCCCAATACAGTTTCGCGGCGCGGGTATGCATCAGCGTACGTCAAATATCTCCAGATTGGCCGCGCGCATTGTTGCGCGAGGCCAGTCAAGGCAAGCTAATGATTTGAACTATTTCGCCATTCCCAACGGTAGACAACGCGGCGCGAATGCCGCGGCGGCCGCACTTGACGCGGCGAGCGGGAGCGGGCAAGCGCACCCCAGGGGCGTTGGAGGGTGATATGGACCAGGCGGCGGGACGAACGATCGAAAGTTTCGACATTCAGCGTCTGCTGGATCTGCTGCCGCACCGCTATCCCTTCATGCTGGTCGACCGCATCGTCGAGGCCAGGGGCGACGATTACGGCGTCGGGATCAAGAACGTCACCATGAACGAACCGCATTTCCAGGGCCATTTCCCCGGGCTTCCGGTCATGCCCGGCGTGCTGGTGATCGAGGCGATGGCGCAGACCGCCGGCGCGCTGTGCGCCGCCAACCAGGACCTAAAGACCGGCCGCAACCAGGTGCTGCTGATGACCATCGACAAAGCCAAGTTCCGCAAGCCCGTCGTCCCCGGCGATCAGTTGCGCCTGCACATGACCAAGAAGAACAAGCGCCGCAACATCTGGTGGTATCGCGGCGAGGCCAAGGTCGACGGCGTGCTGGTCTGCGAGGCGGAGGTCTCCGCCATGATGGTGCAGGCTTGAGCGTTGTGCATCCCAGCGCCTGGGTCGAGCCGGGCGCGCAGCTTGGCGCAGGCGTCGAGATCGGCCCGTTCTGCCACGTCGGCGCCGACGTCAGGCTCGGCGACGGCGTCAAACTGCACAGCCACGTCGTCGTCGTCGGCCACACGGCGGTAGGCGCCCGCACCCGCATCTTTCCATTCGCCTCGATCGGCCACGAGCCGCAGGATCTCAAGTACAAGGGCGAGCGCACGACGCTTGAGATCGGCGCCGACTGCGTGATCCGCGAAGGCGTGACGATGAACCCCGGCACCTCCGGCGGCGCGGGCGAGACCGTTATCGGCGACAATTGCGTCTTCCTCGCCAACAGCCATGTCGCGCACGATTGCCGGCTCGGGACCGGCGTGCTGCTGTCCAACAACGTGATGCTCGCCGGCCATTGCCGTGTCGAGGATTACGCCATCTTCGGCGGCGGCTCGGCGGCGCACCAGTTCGCCCGCATCGGCGCCTACGCCTTCGTCGGCGGCCTCACCGGCGTCACCGACGACCTGATCCCGTTCGGCGTCGCCATCGGCAACCGCGCCCAACTCGGCGGCGTCAATGTCGTCGGCATGAAGCGGCGCGGCTTTTCGCTCGAGGACGTCCAGGGCGTGCGCCGCGCCTACAAGCAATTGTTCGCCGACGAGGGCACGCTGAAGCAGCGTGTCGAGCAGGTCGCGGCGGCCTATCCCGACAATGCCGCCGTGCAGATCATCGTCGCCTTCCTGCGCGCGGGCGGCGACCGCGCGGTGACGACGCCGCGCGAGCGGCGGGACGAGACGGCTTGAACCGCGGGCTCGCCATCGTCTGCGGCGGCGGCGGTCTGGCTCTGGAAGCGGCGCAGGAGGCGCGCAAGGCCGGCCGCGAGCCGTTCCTGATCGGCCTCAACGGCTCGGCCGGGCGCGAGATCGAGAGCTTTCCCCATCTCTGGGTGCGGCTCGGCGAGGTCGGCAAGCTGTTTTCGGCGCTCAAGGCGCGCGGCGTCGAAGAGGTCGCCTTCCTGGGCTCGGTGACCCGCCCCGATTTTGGCGACCTGATGCCCGACTGGGGCGCGATCCAGCGCGCCGGCGAAATCGCCAGGCTGTTCCGCGGCGGCGACGACATGCTGTTGCGCGGCGTCGCCCGGCTGTTCGAGGTCGAGGGCTTCCGCATCGTCGGCCCGCGCGATTTCGCGCCCGGCCTGCTCGCCCCGCGCGGCGAGATCGTCGGGCCGCGGCCCGACGAGGGCTGCCAAGCCGACATCGCCTTCGGCGCCCGGCTGCTGGAGACCATGTCGCCGTTCGACGTCGGCCAGGGCGCCGTCGTCGCCGCCGAGCGCACGCTCGCCATCGAGGCGGCCGAGGGCACCGACCGGATGCTGGCGCGGGTCGCAGAGCTGCGCGCCGCGGGCCGGATCAGGTTGAAGGGCAGGGCGGGCGTGTTCGTCAAGGCAGCCAAGCGCGGCCAGGACTTCCGGCTCGATCTGCCCACCGTCGGCCCCGCCACCATCGCCGCCGCAAGGCGCGCCCAACTCGTCGGCCTCGCTCTCGCGGCGGGCGAGGTCCTGATCGCCGACCGCCCCGCTTTCCTCAAGGCGGCGCAGGAGGCGGGCGTGTTCGTCTACGGGTGGCCGGCATGAAAATCGCTCTCATCGCCGGCGAACCCTCGGGCGACGCGCTCGGCGCCAAGCTGATCGCTGCTCTGCGCGAGCTGTCGGGCGGCGAGGTGAATTTCGTCGGCGTCGGCGGCCCACGGATGGAGGCGGCGGGGCTCGAATCGGCGTTTCCGATGTCGGAAGTCGCCGTCATGGGCATTCTGCCGGTGCTGGCGCGGCTGCCGAAGATTTTCGCCCACATCGCCTGGGCGGCCGAGCACGTCGTCAAGTCGGCGCCCGATGGGCTGATCCTGATCGACAGCCCCGATTTCACCCACCGCGTCGCCCGCCGCGTCCGCGCCAAGCTGCCGGGCCTGCCGGTGATCGACTACGTCAGCCCGACGGTCTGGGCGTGGCGGCCGGGCCGGGCCAAGAAGATGCGCGGCTATGTCGACAAAGTGCTGGCGCTGCTGCCGTTCGAGCCCGCCGCGCACGAGCGCCTGGGCGGACCGGAATGCGTCTATGTCGGCCATCCGCTGATCGAGCGTCTCGCCGAGCTGCGCCCCAATTGCGAGGAGCGCGCCCGCCGCGACAGCAAGCCGCCCGTGGTGCTGGCGCTGCCGGGCTCGCGCCGCTCGGAGATCGCGCGCCTGATGCCCGATTTCGGCGCCGCGCTCGGGGCTCTGTCGCATTCGATGGGGCCGTTCGACATCGTGCTGCCGACGCTGCCGCATCTGCATGCGCAGGTGACGGCGCTCGCCGCGCACTGGCCCGCTGCGCCGCGGCTGCTGATCAGCGAGGCCGACAAGCTCGCCGCCTATCGCACCGCGCGGGCCGCGCTGGTCGCCTCCGGCACGGCGACGCTGGAGATCGCGCTCTCCGGCGTGCCGCTGATCGGCGCCTATCGGGTGTCGCGGCTGGAGGAGCCGCTGAAGCATTTCATCAGCGTGCCGTCGATCCTGCTGCCCAACCTGATCCTGGAGGAGCGGGCGATTCCCGAGTTCCTGCAGCACGATTGCCAGCCCGGACCGCTGGCTTTGGCGATGGCGGGGCTGATCTCCGACACGCCCGAGCGCGCCGCCCAACTCGCCGCGCTCGCCCGGCTGGACGCCAAGATGCGGCTGCCGAACGACGAACCGCCAAGCCACGCCGCCGCGCGCGAGGCGCTGGCGACGATCAAGCAAGGCGCCCAGGCTGCGGCGGGCGCTTGAGATCGGCGCGGTCGTCCGCCGTCACTATCGCGCCGGGAGCGCGCTCAGCTCCTCAAGACTCTTGCCCTTGGTCTCCGGCAGCATCAACGCGGTGACGCCGATCCCGAGAACGCTGACCACCGCCGCCACCAGTTCGGCCGCGTAAAGGCCGCCTAGAGCCACCAGAACGGGGAACAGGAAGACGCCGACGAAGCCGCCGATCTTGCCGGCGGCCGCGGCGATCCCGTGCCCCGTGGTGCGTCCCTCGACCGGGAACAACTCGGCCGGATAGACGAACGTGGTCGCGTTGGGCCCGAATTCGGTGAAGAAGTAGCTGATTCCATAGATGACCAGGAACGGAAAGATAAGCTTCTCGATCCCGGGGATCAGCGCGATGGCGCCAAAGCTCAAGGCCATCATGGCGAAGCCGAGGATCTGGATCGTCTTGCGGCCGATGCGGTCGATCATCGCCGCGGCGACGAAATAACCGGGAACCGCCGCGATCGCGAAAACGAACAGCTGCGTCAGCGTCTCGGTGACGAGGTCCTGACCCGGCGACACCGCGTGCAGCACGAGCGGGCTGGAGACGGTGTTGTCGTAATAGGCGAAGTCCATGAGGAACCACGCCGCGCTGGCGCCGATCAGGCGAATGGCGAGATCGCGCCGCCGCAGCAGCGCGAAAAAGCCGTCCGAGAACGAGATTTTCGCCTCGCTCGAGGCGCCGCGTCGCCCTGACGCGTGAACGAAGCGCGGCGTCTCCGCCAGGCGCCTGCGCATCTGGAACACGGCGAGGGCCGGGATCGCGCCGAACGCCAGCAGCAGTCGCCACACGAGATCGTGCGACAGCCCGGAGGCGAGCATGGCCACCGCCAGCAGCGGCCCGAAGATCAGACCCGCCGCCTGCATCGCGAACACCAGCGACACCATCATGCCGCGCGTCTTCTTGCTCGCGAACTCGCTCATGATGGTGGCGCTGACCGGGTAATCGCCGCCGATCCCGACGCCGAGGATGACGCGAAAGCCGATGAGCCACCAGACATTCGGGGAGAACGCCGAGGCGATCGCGCCAGCAGCGAGCACGAGCACCTCGTAGCCGTAGATGCGCTTGCGGCCCAGCATGTCGGCGACTCGACCAAATAGCACCGCGCCGACCGCCGACGCCAACAATGCGGTCGAAGTGACCAGGCCGACGGCAATAGAAGATGGATGCCACTCTTCCTTCAGGATGGCCATTACGACGCCGATGATGAATAAATCATAGGCGTCCGTGAAAAATCCCATGCCGGATATGAACATGATCTTCCAATGTTCGCGAGTAATATCAGACTCGTCGAGTTGAGCGAACGCTTCTGTCATTGCAACAATCCTCCTGTTGTTTTTAAAACAACATGGAGACGCAAGTTATCAGGTTGATAACACTGCTGGAGCCGAGGAATCACTATTGCGTGCTTGTCCAAGCGTGAGGCGCTAAATTCAGTGTCGGCTTTGTGTTGGCTTGCCGATTTTTCGCCCCATCGCGCAAAGCGGCGGCGGCCTCTTGCTCGGGCGCAGGCGATCCGCATCTTTCCGCCCGCGGCCTGGGAACGCGCGCATGCTTTTCCGGATTTCTGACTTCGACCGGCAGCGCGGAAGCCCCAGCGATGAAACTCTCCAACCTCGCAATTCTCGGCGCCTTCGCGGTCGCCGTCGGGGCGGTCTCGCGCGACGCCGAGGCGCCGCTGTCGAAAGCCGCCGCCGCAGTCGCGCCGGCCAAGCCGCGCAGCGACAACATCCTCGTGCGGCTCTACCACGACATGTCGGAAGACCGCCTGTTCCCCGTCGCCGCCGGCGTCGCCTTCTACGGCCTGCTGTCGCTGGTTCCCTCGCTCGCCGCGGCGGTGTCGCTGTTCGGCCTGTTCGCCGATCCCGAGCGCCTCGCCAGGCTCCCCGACGTGCTGACGACCATGCTGCCGGCCGAGGCGGTCAAGCTGGTGCAAGGCGAGGCGCAACGGCTCGTCTCGCAGGGCGCACCCTCGCTGTCGCTCAAGCTCGGCTTCGCCGTGGCGCTGTCGCTGTGGAGCGCCAGCGCCGCCGTGCGCGCCCTGTTCGACGCGCTCAACGTTATCGACGAGCAGCAGGAGACGCGCTCGATCCTCCGCCTTTATGCAACCGCGCTCGCCGTCACGCTCGGCGGCGTCGTCGTGCTGTCGCTCGCCGTGGCGCTCATCGGCGCGAGCCCGGCGTTCCTCGGCGCACTGCCGCATGAGGCCGTCACGCTCTACGGCTGGCTGCGCTGGCCGGCGTTCTTCTGCGTCGCCGTGCTGGTCATCGCCAGCCTCTACTGGATCGGCCCGAGCCATCCGCCGGCGAGCTTCTTGCGGCTGATGCGCGGCGCGGCGGCGGCGGCGCTGTTGTGGGCGATCGGCTCGGCCCTGTTCGGCCGGTACGTCGCCACGCTCGGCAATTACACCGCGACCTACGGCTCGCTCGCCACCGTCGTGGTGATGATGACGTGGATGTGGGTGTCGGCGGCGATCATCCTTGGCGGCGCGCAGCTCAACTACGAACTCGACTGGCGCCCCCGCTAGATCGCCAGGGAACCGATAGCGGGCGCGGACAGTTCTACCGACATAACGCAGGCAATGGAGGATTTAAGATGTCCAGCACCACCGACAAGATCAAAGGCGCCGCCAACGACGCCATGGGCAAGGTCAAGGAAGGCGCCGGCCGCGCCACCGATAACGACAAGTTGCAGGCCGACGGTCTCTCCCAGCAGGCCAAAGGCAAGGCGCAGAAGGGCGTCGGCGAAGCCAAGGACGCCGTGAAGAACGTCGTCGACAAGGCTTGAACCTAACGTTCGACACTCTTTTTATAGGCCGGCCCTGCGCCGGCCGTTCGTTTGTCTGCTGATAGGGGAGTTTTCGACATGGCGACGAGGTCGCAACAGAAAACCAATCTGCGCACGCCGACCGATCTCGATCCCGGCAAGGTCAAGGCGATCGCCGAGGCGCTGAACGGCCTCGTCGCCGACGGCTTCACGCTCTACGTGAAGACGAAGAACTTCCACTGGCACATGAGCGGCCCGCATTTCCGCGACTATCACCTGATGCTCGACGATCAGGGCGAGCAGATCTTCGCCTCCATCGACCCGCTCGCCGAGCGCGTGCGCAAGCTGGGGCAGCGGACGCTGACCTCCATCGCCGCCATCGCCCGCACGGCCAAGCTGCACGACAACGACAACGCTGAGGTCGATCCCGCCGACATGCTGATCGAGCTGATGGAGGACAACAAGGCGATGGCGCACTCGATGCGCGAGGCGCACAAGCTGTGCGACGAGGCCGAGGACAGCGGCACCGCGGGCCTGCTGGAGACCTTCATCGACGAGACCGAGCGGCGCACCTGGTTCCTGTTCGAGGCGAGCCGGGCGGCGGACCAGACGGGGCACTGAAGCTGGAGAGGGTCGACCAGCAGGTCGACCCTCCGGGCTACGCCGCCTTCAGCGCCTTGCGCGCCCCCGACCCCGCCATCACCACCACCATCAGGAACACGCCGCGCACCACCGATTGCCAGTAGGCGCTGAGGCTGATCCACCCCAGCCCGTTCTCGAAATTGAGCACGTTGAAGATCAGCCCGAGCAGCAGCACGCCGATCAGCGTCGTCGCCACCGAGCCGATGCCCCCGGTCAGCAGCGTGCCGCCGACCACCACCGCCGCGATCGAGAACAGCTCCCAGCCCCCCCCCTCCGCCGGCTGCCCCGCGCCGAACTGCGAGGCGAGAATGACGCCGGCCACCCCCGCGCAGACGCCCGACTGCACGTAGGCCCAGAACTTCGCCCGATCGACCGGCAGCCCCATCAGCCTTGCGGCCTCCTCGTTGCCGCCAATCGCCAGCACATGCCGGCCGAACGCGGTGAAGTTCAGCGCCACCGAGCCGTAGACATAAGCCGCCGCCCCGATCCACGCCGGCACGGGAAAGCCAAGCCAGTCGCCCTGGCCGAGCCAGGTGAAATCCGTGTCGTACGACACCGAAACCGACTGATTATGCGCCAGTAAGAGCCCCGTCCCGCTCGCCATCAGCATGCCCGCCAGGGTGGCGATGAACGGCAGGATGTTGAGCCGCACGATCATGAAGCCGTTGACCAGCCCGACCGCCAGCCCGGCGCCGACGCCGCCGATCAGCCCCGGCAGCAGCCCATAAGGCGACAGCAGCGCCGCCACCACGCTGGCGCAAGCCGCCGTCGCGCCGACCGAGAGGTCGATCCCCGCGTTCATGATCACGAACGCCTGGCCGAGCGAGATCAGCGCGAACATCGAGTTGTAGCGCAGCACCGACAGCACGTTGAACGACCCAAGGAAATTGTCGTAGCGGATCGCCCCGAAGGCGACCAGCGCGACCAGCGCCAGCAGAACGCGCGCCTCGGCGCCGAACAGCACCCGCTTCACGCCGTCCTCCCGCGGTTCTGCGACCACACGGCGCCGGCGATGATCGCGCCCTTGACCACCAGCGCCGCCGCATCCGGCACGCCGTTGGCGAGCAGCGTATAGCGCAACAGCTGGATCAGCAGCGCCCCGATCATCGAGCCCACGACATTGGCGTGCCCGCCGGTGAACGGCGTGCCCCCGACCGCGACCGCCGCGATGGCGTCCAGCTCCATGCCGAGCCCGACCAGATTGGCGTCGCTCGACGAGTTGATCGAGATGACGACGAGCCCCGCCACGCCAGCGCAAAAACCCGAGATCGCATAGATGCCGCGCTTCACCGCATCGGCCGGGACGCCCGCAAGCCGCGCCGCCCGCTCGTTGCCGCCGACCGCCAGCACCTGCCGGCCGAAAAGGGTACGCCGCAGCATCCACGCCGCCGCGGCCACGGCGATCAGCATCAGGATCACCTGGAACGGCAGTCCGAACACCCGGCCGAGCCCGATGAACTGGAACACCGGATTGTGGAACACCTGCAGATTGCCGTTGGTGAGCACTTGGCCCACGCCGCGCCCGGCGATGAACATCACCAGCGTGCCGACGATCGGCTGCACCTGGAACCGCGTGATGAACCAGCCATTGAACGCCCCCAGCGCCGTCGCCGCCAGGATCGGCACGACGAACGCCAGCGCGTCGCCCATCCAAGCATGCGCGACGCCGAACGGCGACAGGAAGATCAGCGGCGCCAGCGCCCCCGCAATCGCCATCAGCGAGCCGACGGATAGGTCGATGCCCCCCGTCGCGATGACAAGCGTCATGCCGACCGAGACAATGACGATCTCCGCCACCTGGGTCAGGTTGACGTTGATCGTCTGCCAGCTGGCGAAATTCGGCGTCACCGCGAAATTGAACGCCAGCAGCACGAGCAGCGCCGTCAGCGCGCCATAGCGGCGGAAGAAGGCGGCGAAATCGAGCCGCGAAGGTTTGCCCACGCCGGCGACAGGCAAATCAGCCAAGGGAAGCCTCGAGTTCCAGCTTCTTATCATGCGCCATGGCCGCCATCAGCGCCGGCGCCGTCGCCTCCGCGTGGGCCAAGTCGGCGACGGTGACGCCGTCGCTCAGCACGAACACCCGGTCCGCGCCCTCGACGATCTCCTCCAGCTCCGAGGAGATCATCAACACGCCGAGCCCCTGGTCGGCCAGCTCGCGGATCAGCTTCTGGATCTCCGCCTTGGCGCCGACGTCGATGCCGCGCGTCGGCTCATCCAGA